>Ga0164313_10000119_pt1 | contig 50923 bp, 48 predicted proteins | sample GuaBasSedimGuay4_FD_113735 | JGI IMG/M metagenome (GOLD analysis project Ga0164313, IMG submission 113735) | Subseafloor sediment microbial communities from Guaymas Basin, Gulf of California, Mexico - Guay4, Core 4569-4, 0-3 cm | ecosystem: Environmental > Aquatic > Marine > Hydrothermal vents...
AGAGGTTTTCTCGAATCCCCACCCAGCTTCGTCTTCGAATGGGCCGAGATACCTATCAAGATGCTTTTACCGTAGGGCTTGAATTCGCTTTTGGAGTCTCTAGGCCATTTTAATTTATGCTGAGTTAGGCAATCCCAATTGCCTTAAACCAATCTTTAGTTGGAGGAATAAGTTTTCTTTTCTCTAAATCAAAAAACCCTATATGCATCATTAAAAATGAGGCAACAGTTCCATCTTCTTTTACAATTTTTTGGTGCAGGGCCATGATTAACTTATTTTTCATTTCACCGGGGTGAGATATTATTTTTACCTTATCGCGATTTAAAAGTTCGGCCTTAAAAGTGATATTTATATCTAAAATAACCGGGCCGACTTTATCCCGTTTTATCCTTTCAAGGCCAAAGCCATTTTTTTCAATAAAATCCCATCTCGCCTCTTCGTAGAGTTCAAGATAGTTGGCATTATTAACGTGGCCAAAAACATCTAAATGGTTTCCGGCAATCACTGTTTCAAAAACAAATTCCACCTATCTTCTTAAACTTTTTGGTGTCGTATATTTGTCCGAAAGTTCAACAATAAGATGAATAAACGCTGCCAAAATTATTGCCGGTATAACTCCCATCAAGATCAAATTCTTATCTTTCCCAGAAAGGCCTGAGATAATTAAATCACCCAGTCCACCAGCTCCGATATAGGCCGCTAGTGTTGCAATACCAACATTAATAAATGCAGTATTTTTTATTCCGGCCCATATATTATGACTGGCCATTGGCGTCCCCCACCAAGATAGATTGGCATCTTCTTCATTAGTAGATTTTGACCATTTAACAATGGGAAAGATTCCAAATATAAATAAGGCCATATATACTGGCACTTTCCCAGTGCCTAGGAAGGGAATTAAAACACACAGAATAATTAAAAAAGGAATTGGTTTATAAAAACGGTTAATAGAAGAAACCAATTTTTCAAAGACCTTATTTTTTGTGGCCATTACCACTAGGAAGAGACCAAAAAGGGTCGAAAAAAGAAGAGGAATTATCACTAGTTGCAAGTGAGTAAAAAATTTTGGAGAGATTTGCTTCCATAAGGAAAAGCGAGTATCAAGTCCTGCCTTTTTCAAAAAACTCATAGCTACAGTAGAATAAGTTTTTCCTTCTAATTCCACTTGAGCATTCATTTTGGCCATATCGTCATTGGTTATTTTTTTTAAGATGACATCATTTAATAATTTCCATGAGGCGGGAAACCTTTTAGCAAAACTCCCTTTTACCAAAATTATGCCAAAATTTCGCGACATATGTTTTTTATCATCTTTTATAACTTTAAGATTATGTCTTACAATATCAGGACTTGTTGATCCGACTTGAATCAAATCTACCTCTCCAGAATTTAATGCTCCAATCAATCGATCTTTTTTCATCTTGAAAGATCGATGTTTTATACCGGTATCAATTCCATACGCTTTAAATACCGAGGAAAAGCCATCCTGCGCTCTTAAAAAATCATAACTAAAGGCCCGTTGATAACTAGTAAAACCTTTTAAATCACTTATATTTTCAATATTCTTAAATTTTACATTATCTTTTTTGACCACAAGTGAATAAGAATTATTAAAACCTAGTAATCCTGCCATAAGGATACCTTCTCCGGCCAAGGCCTTATTAATTTGATATAAATGTCTTTGCCATTGAGAAGAGATAACGACTTCTCCAATTCTTTTTGAGTATTCCGGATAAATATCAATGTCGCCCTTTTTAAGAGTATTATAAATTACACCACTACTTCCTAAACTAAATTTTCGCTCTATTTGGACCTCACCCGTGGTTTCGAGGGCCTGAGCGATAATCTCTGCCAAAATTTTATTTTCAGTTTCAAGTTTTGATCCTACTGTTAAGACCGGAGTCGCCTTCGCAAAAAGATTAAATGTTAAAAAAAGACTAAGAATTAAAGTTTTCATTTTTCACCTATATGTTAATTTAACTAGAAAATAATTATGAATGAGAAGAATAATTTCTTCCCTGATTTTTTGTGGCACTAAGTTTTTTATTTTTAACAATTTTTAATCCTTTAAGCATTGCAAAAATTTAATAACTTGATTTCTATACATTTATAGGATGAAATTTCTCCCTTGTCTTTCATGTTAGGAAAAAAAATGGAAAATAAATTTATATATACTGATACCCCTAATTGTCATATTAAACGCAACCGTGAAATCACTAAAAAATATCTGAGTGTCAAAAAGCTTTTTGGTCACAATCCTAATACTGCCTTTTTTATAGTTGGAATTGTTTTGACACAGTACCTATTAAGCTTTTTATTTAAAGATTTAAGCTGGCCTTATATAATATTATGTTCTTATCTAATTGGTGCCTTTTTAAATCACGCTCTATATGTGCTTATTCATGAGTGCACACATAACCTAGTATTCAAATCAGCTTTCTTGAATAAAATTATGGGTATAATCTGTGATTTGCCTCTGACCGCTCCCAGCGCTCTTTCCTTTAGAGAATATCATCTTCTACACCATAAACACATGAATGAGGACCCAGATGATCCAGATGTTGTCAGTCAGCTAGAAGGAAAACTAATCGGTACTAATTGGTTAAAGAAGATACTATGGGTAAGTTTTTTCAGTATTTCCCAGGCACTTAGACCTTTAAAACTTAATAAGACTTTTTTTGGTCCTTGGATTTTACTAAATGCTTTGGTCATTATCACCTCAAATATTTTAGTTTTTTATTGTATAGGGCCTAAGGCCTTGATCTATTTATTTCTTTCTACATTTTTTGGGCTTGGTCTGCATCCCTGTGGGGGAAGATGGATTCAAGAGCACTACGTAACTAAAGACGATCAAGAGACTTATTCTTATTATGGGCCTTTAAATAAACTTGCTTTTAACATGGGGTATCACAATGAGCATCACGACTTTGCGAATATCTCTTGGGAGAAACTTCCGATACTTAGAAAATTGGCCCCAGAGTATTATGATTCACTCAAATATTATAAATCTTGGGTAAAGGTACTCATTAATTTTATTATTAACCCAAAAATGGGACCGTTCTCGAGAATAATTCATAAAAGGACTATTTGACTCTTAATTTACCGTTTAGAATTTCAATCGCCACTTTGGCCATCATGGTAAAAAGAAGTGCACCGAAGGACCAAATCCCCAGACATACAAAAATTTCCGTAATTGAAGGCGTATAATCTACAATGATCCCATGAGGGGAGGGTAAGAAACCTGGTATAATAAGCCCCATCCCTTTTTCAATCCAAATCCCAATAAAACCAACTACACAGGCAGGAAGTAGAAATTTAGAATTATCCCTTAGTTTTGGCACCCAAAACACAGTAATAACAAAAATTTGAGCGATAATAGCAAACCAAATATAAGGTACCAAGATATTGTGTCCATGAAGGCCGGTAAAGAGATATCGTGCTGAGGCCACGTGGGCGGAATCGGTATAAAACTCCTTAAATACTTCACAAAAAACTAAAAATAGATTTATGGGAAAAGCTATGGCCGCGATACTTTTTAAAATCTTAAAGACCTTCACTTTAACTTTAAAGTGATATCTAACTTTATTTATGGTGTAAAAAACCAAAATTAGAAGTGCAGGTCCTGCAGAAAAAGCAGAGATCAAGAATCTAGGAGCTAGTATTGCGGAGTTCCAAAAAGGTTTTCCACCAAGCCCGGAATATAAAAAAGCAGTTACAGTATGGATACTTATCGCCCAAAAGATAGATAGAAACACAAAGGGGTAGTAGTATTTCTTTTTAGGTTCATTCCCTAGATACATCTGATAGAGCACATAGCCGGGGACATGGGCATTTAAAAGAAGATAGCCATTTAAAATGATTACATCCCACGCAAGGACAGATTGAGGGAAATTTAATTTTCCAATATAAGGTATTAAATGCCAGGATTTTAGTGGGTCCCCAAGATCTACTACGATAAACATCAAGCAGAGAATTAAGGCCACAAAGGCCATGATCTCAGCAATGATAACAATCTCTTTAACTTCAGGGATTTTAAAAACATAGGCCGGTACAACCATTAAAACTGCGGCCGCGGCCACTCCGACTAAAAAAGTAAAATTGGCTATGTAGGCACCCCAACTAACTATTTGGGAAAGATTGGTAACCTCTAGTCCAAATTTTAATTGCTGATAGTAAGCAAAAACTCCTAGCAGAAATAAAATAGTTAAAAAACCAAGCCAGAGAAAATAGACCTTACTTCCAGTAAGTGCCTCGACAATCATCTCTTTCCAAAAATTCAGATATATTTTCATAGCTTAATCAAAATAGTAAAAAAATTGGGGCATGGTATTTAATTCTTCTTTTAATACAAACACCCTTTTATGTTTAAAAATTTGTGCCACTTCACTTTTAGGGTCCAAAATATTACCAAATTTCCTAGCACCTGTAGGACAGGCCTCAAGACATGCTGGATATTGCCCTTCCCTGCTTCGATGCAGACAAAAAGTACATTTTTCCATAACTCCTTTAGACCTTACTCTATTACTTAAATAAGATTGCTGGGTATTTAATTTGGATTTATCAATCTTTGGTTCTTTAAAATTAAAATGTCTTGCCTCATAGGGACAGGCCGCCTGACAATATCTACAGCCGATACACCAATCGTAATCGATAACTACCAATCCATCTTTTTCTTTCCATGTGGCCTCAACGGGACAGACTTTTGTACAAGGAGCGTTGTCACATTGGTTGCACTGTGTAGGAAGATAGTATTTCCCATCTTTTGGAAGATTATGCTCATCATAAAAAAGATCACCACGTTCCGTATTACTGGTTCCGATTGGCATCTCTAAAACTTTTATATAACTTCCAATATCTGGATCAATATTATTTTCTTCTGCACAAGCGGTGACACACATACGGCTTCCGTTACAGGCCTTAAGATTTAAGCAATAAGCGTATTTTACTCCGGGAATTGCTTGAGGATCGCTTATATTGATACTTGTATTGTATTTTTCCTTGGCCTCTTTAGTTATTCGAGCAAAGACTTTTTTCTTATCTGCCTCGGTCATTTCCTTATAATGCTTTTGAAAATATTTTGAAAATGAAAAAGCTGTGGCCTCTTTAACTGGCACGACGCTAGTTGCGGCCGCGGCAGCAAATACTTTTAAAAAGGATCTCCTTTTTACTTTTTGGTTCAGGGACTTTTCTAGTACCTTCTCCATGCGCTTTCCGGCTTCCATTTAGTGTCCTCCCTTCCTGGCAGAATCTATCCATGGGTATTTAGGCAGTGGGTCTGCTATCCATTTAGAAAATTGTGGTTTATGTGGTTCATGACAACTAATACAGGAGTAACGATACTTTTTTCCGCTCCAACTTCCTACTTGTTTTCCATGTATTCCTAGCTTCCAATCTCGATTTTTTTCTCCATGGCACTGAATACAGACTTTATATCCTTGATTAAAAGCAATCTTTTTTCCATTGATTAGCTTTAACTGATTTCTATTATCTCTATCATGACAAAAATAACAATTATTAATTTCTTTATAATGATTAAGTTTAATATTTTCATGAGGGGTATTTAGTGGGAAATGCGACTTCTTATTAACAAAGCTGCCATGACATTTCATACAGGGAAAACCTTTTATAATATCCAAACGCTGCTCAATCTCTACTTGGGCATACAAACTTGGAATGATTAAAAAAAGTAGTAAGTACTTCATGAAAACAGATTGTGTCCTAAAGTTTTCTCCCTTTTCACACCAAGGGTCTTAATGGCCAAATCTTCCATCAGCCAGTCATCGTAAGCATCGTTATAAGTTCTTTTAGGGAAATTTATGGAAAAGACTTTATGGGTTCCTAACATCTCACCAGTGTCTTCATTGGCAAAGAAAAGTTCGGCCACATGTTTTTTTCCATGCTCCATTATCGCTGCATATAGAGTTATTCCTGATTTCGAGACCTCAAAATCATTTCCCTCTCCATGTCCCTGCACATAGGGCCAGTGCATGATCAAATAAATAGCATCTATTTTTTTTGCAAAGGTTGGTTTTAATCCCGTATCCTTTTCGTATTTCAAAAAGGTTTTTCCCTCTGGCATTTCTTTAACTGCCAGGGTGATATCTTCGATAACTATATCTCGGTCAGCAATTCCGTGGTCTATCATTTATACCTTTTCTTAAAATCTTCAGCTGCCTTTTTACGTTTGGCCGCTTCTTTTTTATCCTGCTTTCCTATGAACCAACGATGATTTTTATGATTTAAAACCTTATCAATTTCAGTTTTCAAGGCCTTGGCCGCCTTGGCCTTTTTAGCGTCTTTGGATTTAATGTTTTGCTCAACCATTTTTTCTAAATAAGGAATGAAACTGGAATAAAAGTGTTTGGCCACCTCATAAGATCCATGCCAATGGGTAAAGTCAGGCCCTTGCATAGAGGCCCCATGTCTCATTCTTCGCCCTTCATGGTGCCAAATTTCAAACCAGATAAAATCTAGTTTATCAGCAAATTTGGCCTTCCTCTTTTTAAGTGGAACTGCCAATTTATAGAGCCTAAGTCCAGGTTTTGCGAACTTCTCATTGTAGAGTTCAATCAGGCCATCATATTGTACGTAAAAATTTTCTACATAGTTTGTATTATGACAGCTTAAACAAACACTCTTCATCATTTTTCTTCGCACAGGCCACTTTATATTTCCACCGGGAAGTCCCATCTTCGCATCAGAAATTTCAGGTCTAACAGAAACTGGTGGACGGTTGTTCCAAGAAATCCTAAGTCCAATATCATGGGTAACAGGAAGGTCTTTAGTTCCAGACATATGGCAAGTAGCACAGGTTGGAGCAGCACTATAGTCTTCTCCTGGAATCCATTTGGAACTACCTAAGTTCATTTTTTCTTTGTTAGCATTATAGGCGATACCATGTTTTGATTCATTATAGATTTCCATTTGCGGATGATCCGGTCCCATATGGCATCGTCCACAAGTCTCTGGAGTTCGTGCTTGTTTTACAGAAAACTCATGACGAGCATGACAGGCAGTACAAGAACCTTTTGATCCATCAGGATTTATCCGACCAATCCCGGTATTGGGCCAAGTAGCAGGATCAAGTTTTCCATCTTTTAACACCTTCACTTCAGAACCATGACACTGCCAACAACCCATAACCGCTGCAGCGCTATTTCCGTGTGGGAAAGCTGGGGTAACGAAAGCTCTATTTCCTTCAACAACTTCAGCAAGAACATTATCTAAAGAACCGATAATATTTGCTGCCATAGCGTGGTGGGATTCTGAAAATTCCTTAACTTCCTGGCTGTGACACTTAGCACAGTCCTTAGGAGAAGTAATAACCGCAATTCTTTTCCCGTGGTGAAGAAACATATCTTTATCTGTTGCCTCGGCCTTATGACATTCATAACAACCTACTTTTGCCCGGTAATGCTTAGAATTCCCCCACATCTGATAAATAGATGGACTAGTCTTTTTATGACATGTCACACACTTCTTTGTTTCCCTCGAAAAAGAATTTGGCGTTGTTTTTGCCTGAACTAAGAGTGGAAAAAAAATAAAAAGCACAACAAATAAATTGATCTTCACTGAAACACCCCAAAATAAATTTATAAAGTAATTTTGACGCTTGAATCTACATATGTCGAATTTTAATTTTATGATTCTAATCAGAGCTCAAACTCATCAAGGTATTGTGGCTTAACGCAGTCAAGATCTAATTCACTTATTAACAGTTCTTTTAAGACCTCACTGGATTGCTCTTCTCCGTGGGTAATAAAAGTTTTTTGAGGAGGTGTTTTAAATTTTTTCGCCCACTCCAATAACTCTTTTTGATCAGCATGGGCAGAAAGACTATCTAAATAAGCGACTTCTGCATTGATCTCAATATACTCACCATGAATTTTAATACTTTTTTTACCACTAAGAATGGCCTGTCCTCTCGTTCCCGTTGCCTGATAACCAGTAAATAAAATCGTACTCTTTTCATCTGGTCCAAAGGCCTTCAGATGATGAACCACTCTTCCCCCAGTAATCATTCCACTGGCCGAGATAATAATCTTAGGACTCACATCATAGTTTAGTTTTTTTGAATCATCAGCGGAAGTAACATAGTCTGCAAGATAACAAACTGTTTGTAGCTCCTCACTACTTAGTTTTTGATTGGAACCGTAATGACAATAAAGATCAGTCACATCCTGGGCCATAGGACTATTTAAAAAAATGGGAACATCGGGCAATTTATTTTGCTGTTTTAACTTGGATAGATAATAAAGAATTGCCTGTGATCTTCCCACTGCAAATGCTGGAATTAATACAGTCCCACCTCTTTTGATGGTCCTTTCAACTACCCTTAATAACTCTTCTGCTGGATCTAAATCTGAATGTATACGATTTCCATAAGTTGACTCTATTACCAAATAGTCAGTCTCACTAGGCGGTTCGGGAGGAAGCAAAAGAGGATCATTAGATCTTCCAATATCTCCAGAAAAAGTTATGGATTTATTCCCATCAGTTATTATTAGATGAGCAGACCCTAAAATATGTCCCGCATTTTTAAATTCAAAACTAAGTCCATCACCTAATTCAAATTTTTTATTAAAGGGCACTGAACGAAAGTGGGATAGAGAATCCCTGGCATCTTCAATAGTAAAAAGTGGAAGGGCAGGTTTGTGTTTAGAAAATCCCTTTTTATTAGCGTACATGGCCTCTTCTTCCATTAAAAAGCCACTATCTGGAAGTAAAATTTTACAAAGCTCTCTGGTTCCAGGAGTAGTATATATTTTTCCTCTAAAACCCTCTCTATAAAGTCTGGGTACGTACCCTGAGTGATCAATATGCGCATGAGTTAAAATAATAGCGCTAATTTCGCCTATATTTACAGGGAACTCCCCCCAATTTCTCAGTCTTAACTTTTTTAAACCCTGAAAGAGTCCGCAATCAACTAGTATTTTTTTTCTATTATGAGTTAGAAGATACTTAGATCCTGTGACAGTCCCTGTAGCACCTAAAAATTTAATCTTCATTTTTAATCTTCATTTTTATTTTTTCCATCGGAGTCAGCTCAACTGGAGATTTAATCTTTTCTTTATATTCAACCATTGTATGAAGAATTCTCTCCAGAGCAAGCAAAACATCACGTCTACTAACCATTCCTACCAAATGATTCTCTTCATCTGTAACAGGCATATGTCTGAGATCTTTTTCTTGCAAAAGCTTTTCAAGTTCAAAAATATCCTTATCTTTATTTATTGAGTGCACATCTTGATGCATAATAGTTTCCACACTACCAACACCAAGTCCTTCATAAAAAATGAAACTAACTAAATTTTCCATGCAATCTTTTTCGGAGATAAACCCTATTAGATTATTTTCCTTATCAACTACCGGAGCTGCGGTAATTCGATATTCATTAAAGGCCTTTAAGACATCAACGACATCGTGGTCCGGGTGAAAGGCCACAACCTTAGTAATCATAATATCTTTTACATAAGGGGCCTTGTAACGATCTAAATTAGGCATAACTACTCCTTTCCTAAACAACAAGTGGGAACTTCTTTTTTAATTTCCTGGAATGCCTGAGATAACTTTTCCATGAAATTATCTGTGCTCTCTATTATTATCCGGTTGGGATGTCCGGACCAAATTTCTAATAATCTCTCATCAATTTTTTTGGCCTCAAGATTGCTTTCAAGTCTTATGGGATTTTGTTTATTATATCCTTGAGATAAATCAGGAGTTCTCAGATGAATAACCTTTTCATAAACTGCCATTTCGGTCCGTAAATCACTTCCTACCGTTTCCCAGAAGAGTTCTTCTTTATCTGGCCAGTAGGCCAGGCCATCAATAGATCCCCGATCACAAAGAATCAATCCTGCGCACTTTTCATCAGCAACAATTAATTCTAATTCTTTTTGAATTTGATAAATCAACTTTTGAGCCGACTTTTTGGCAACCAAGGTATCTTCTCTTAAAAAGCCACCTCCAAAAAGAATACTGGCAGCTTCAGGAAGAACTTTGACATGAGAGCAAAAATACTTTTTAACCATTTCAAGAACCGCGGTCTTTCCCGCCCCTGGGCCTCCGGTTAAAACAATGAATTTAGGATTATGAGAAGTCTTTTCGCACTCACAATTTCCCTCTACCGAAACGACCACTATACGAACTCCTTACCTGCAACAACCACTGGAAGTTGCTAACAACCACCATCAGCTTCCACTTTATTAACTCTCTTTAAAACTCTTCTTTTGCGCTTAAGCTTAACGGTTCCTCCGCCTTGACCTTTTCCTTGAAGATAATTAGAGATTCCAATTAGATATTTATATCTTAAAAATTCCTGATCAGTTGCATATTCATTAGGAGCTTTGGGATTAAGGACTTGTGTTTGCCAAGCTTTAAAACCACCTTCAACGTAAAGGGCGCTTAATCCTTTTGTTTTAAAAAAATAAGTGGCCTTAAGCATTTTGGAATGAGAGTTCGCTATCACAATAATATGTTTATCAGCTAAAAGATTTCCATAATTTTCTTTTAATACAATATTCTTATATGACATCGGAATACTTCCTTGCACTTGCAACTTTGCAGAACTGGCATCATCTCGAAGATCAATTAAAGTATATCCAAGATTATTTTCAATAATCATCTCGGATAACGCATTAGCAGAAATAGTATCAAGTTTAATACTTTCATCCACTTTTAAAGTGTCCATACTAATAGGTACTTTAGTCTTAAAAGTGGCCATTAAAATTCCTATCAGAGCAAATACGACTAGTCCTACTACTTTATAATTCATACCTACTCCTTATGCCCACTACGCTTCTCCATAACTTCAGAGAAAACAAATAGTCCAAGCGCAATCAAAATAATCAAAAACCCAACGATTCCGGGGGAAATATCAAAATATTCTGGAATCGTTATCCTTTTCCCTATTAAAGAACCTGTCCACCATTCATAAATAAAAGGGATAATTTCTGCCGTAATGGCCATCCCCACTAAGGCACCTAAAATATTAAACAAAGCATCGACCTTTAAAGTAACAAGTCCCACTATGCCTGTTCCGGGGCAATAGCCTCCGACAATAAAACCAACTCCCATAATTAGACCACCTACAATTCCTGGCCAAAGGTAAGTTGGATTGATCCAAATCAAACTTAAATCAATCATATGAAATTGATCCATAAAAATAAGACCTGTCATGGCCACTATTATGGCGGTAAACATAACCTTTAAAACCGTCATATCTTTAAAATAAAATGTCTTTGCTAATTTTACAGCATTACCAAAACCACCTTGTTCAAGAAAAAATCCAAAACCAATTCCTATCAAAAAAGCAAGGAATGCATCTGTATGTGATGAATGTCCTAAATTATGTACTAGTGGTGCCATCTATAACTCCTTTTATATCCAATTCTTTCTGAAAAAATAGGCCAGTCCAAAGGCAGGGATAAAAAGACACACCATGGTCACCCAGCTTCCCAAGGCCAAAGTCGCTCCCCCTGAAAGGACAATACCGGAAGTACACCCCCTAGCGATACGAGCTCCAGCGCCAAAAAGGCCTCCCCCTAAAAATGCAAAAACTAGTCTTCTCTTTTTAGTGATCTTAGGCCCATGATTGATTTCAACCTTCATTCGACCGCCAAAAATCCCCGAAATAATCCCACCAACTAAAACACCAATCACTTGAAAAACAAGCCATGCGTCCCATGGATTTTTATCTCCGCCGCCATACTTACTTAAGTAGATGTTGCTATCAACATGGGCCTGTGAAATCACTTTTTCCACTATAACAACGGTCCTCATCATGGCCCCAGATGCTCCTAGTCCATTACCAGAGACATAGAAGGCCGCCAGCAAAACCAGGCCCAGTCCGACTCCAGCAATATAAGGATTCATATAATTTGATTTTGTAAATAATTTCATCTCTCTTCTCTCTTTAGTAATTAACCCACGTTGAAACTTGTCCCGCTGATACCATAATAAATCTAAAAATAAGCCCACCAAAAAGGACTAAACTTGCTGGCAACATTTTTGGAACAGCTTTTCCTTTTAATTCTAAAATTTCTAAAACCATCGGTGTAAAAAGTCCTATCCCAACAAAAAATATCCAAAATTTAGTTGTAAAAGCTCCACCTAAGATCATACCTATCGATTCAATTTTAATGGCCGATCCTGTTTGCATCCCAATAATGAACAGGGCGATCAGGGTAATCTCGGTGATAATAACACCAAGGTCTACCTTTGATATAAAATGTTGTTCATGCTTATCTTTAGTTAATATAAGAACCAAGGCCAATGCTGTTGATAATCCCGAAACCAAAAAGATTGGCCCTAAGATGGATGAATTCCAAAAAGGTCTTGCCACGTATGCTGATAATAAAATCCCTGTATAAATCCCCAAAGAAACTCCTATCGGGATACTAATATAAGCGATAGTTTTTAAATTCCTTTCACTAAATAAAATAATCTTTTCCATCATCGGAATGTTTTTTATCTTTTCATATATCCACGGCCAACCTTTTTTAATTGTTCCTAGAATAACTAAGATACTGGCAGGATAAAAAAGTTGTAAAATCCAAGACCCCCAAGACATTGGGCTTGTTACCTGAAAAGTTGTATAAAACCTAAAAACATGCAATTTATATTCTAGATCGAAGAACAAAGCGATCATACCTAAGGTTAATCCTATAGGTGCAAAAAGTGCCAATTTATTATAGGAGTATGGCAACTCTTTTTCCTTATCATAAATAATGGCCAAAGCAGTAATAATTAAAATCCCAGCAGCGAGGCCCCCAAAAAATAAATAAACAGGAACCTCCCATCCCCAAATATGCAATTGAGGATCTATATGTTGGTTTAATTTATTTGTAGTAATGACTATTTCATTTGCATTCATTTTTTTATCCTCTGATTATACTAGGTAATAAACCATGGGTTTAGTGCCAGCTTCAGGTTTGAGAACTTTCCATTTTCTAGCTCTCAATAATCTTGAAACCTTACTAAAAGGATTATTTAAATTTCCAAAATACATACAAATAGTTGGACATGTTGAAACACAGGCCGGAAGTAACCCCTCTTCCAGCCGATGATGGCAGAAAGTACATTTACTAATATAACCCTCTGGCATTATAAAACGAGCATCATAGGGACATGAAGCGACACAGGCCTTACACCCCGTACACTTGTCCTCATCTACGAGAGTAATATTAGTCATGTCCAAAATATAACTGGCCCCGGTAGGGCAACTTGAAACACAAGGAGGATTTTCACAGTGATTACACCGCTCACTTCTATGTTCCATTTCAAGGTTGGGAAAAGTACCACTAATTTCTTGTACCACCCAATCACGACATAAACCTTCTGGAACTTTATTTTCAGTTTTACAAGCAACAACACAATCACCACAACCAATGCAACTTCTAGTGTCGATAACCATGGCATATCTCTTCTTCAGGATCTTCATTCTAAAAACTCCTAACTTAACAACTCAAAAGTTACAAAATTGGTTCTAAAACTAGTGGCCCCCATCACAGGATCTACTTTAATATTGGTACATAACTTCTGATCATCAATACCAGCTCCATGGGCACGGCTTAATTTTTTCGCTCTATGCCCAAATCCATGGACCAAATAAACAGCATCATTCCTGATTCTCTCAGTGACCATCACTTCAATATCATTATCACTCAAAATGCCATCTTGATTTTTAAGTTTAATTCTTTGTTTATTCTTGATACCCCAATTTTTTGCCACTTGCGGATTCATCCATAAAACATTTTCTGGCATCAACTCATTTAAAATAGGATTGTTCACTGTTTTACCAAAAGTATGAGCAGGAGCACGTCCATAAATTAATCGATAATACCCTTCTTCTGGCTGATCAGGCATCGTAAAATTTGGTAGAGGATCGAAACCATAATCTTGAAGTTTTTTTGAAAATAGCTCAACCTTTTTACTTGGAGTTTTAAATATTTTTTTCTCGCCTGGCTGGAAATAAATAGGGTTTTTATTTTCTACTTCCTTTACCCCTATCTTCTCCATTTCTTCTATTGAGCTTCCAATCGTTTTTAAACGATAATTTAAGTATTCTTTAATATCTGTCCATGGAAAAAATTTCTCAAGCCCCATTTTATTGGCCAAATTTTTTGCTATCCACCATGCGGGTTTAGTGTCCCACTTGGCCTCAAATGCTGGAGACCTTAGTGCCACCTGTGTTTTTTTTCCTGCAGTTACTCTTAATTCATCATAGCGCTCGAGATAGGTACATTCGGGCAAAATAACATCGGCCCATCCGGTAATCTCTGCAGGCATAGTATCAATAACAACTAGAAGATCTAATTGTTCAATCGCTTTAATTGTTTGTCTTGGATCTGGAAGGGATTGCATTAAATTTGTTGCACAAACAAACCAAGATTTAAAATGACCCTCAATAGTTAAATCTCTAATACTAGAAGAGGGTGGTGTTGAAGCAAATGGAAACTTATCTCCAATTAAATCAAACCAAGTGTATTTTGGTTTTGGATAGGGCGGATGAGGATACTTCCCCACTTGTAATTTTGATGACATATAAAACCCACCTTTTTCACCCCAATTGCCAAGCAATGCATTTAAAATGGCAATTGAGCGCAATCGCTGGGTATCATCCCCGTACCAAGCAACATGACGAGATGGATGAACTAGTGAGGCCGGTGCATTTTTGGCCATTTCTCTAGCAGTCGCACGAATTATTTCGGGTTTAATATTTGTGATGGGATATGCCCATTCTGGCGTTTTATCCTTTACGTGTTTTGTAAGTTCATCAAAACCAATACAATAATCTTTTACAAAACTTTTACAATATATATTTTCTTCAATCAAAACATTAATCCAAGCGAGCACCAAGGCCATATCGGTACCAGGTCTTAAAGGTAACCAGTACTTTGATTTTGAAGCGGCCACAGAAAACCTAGGATCTACGGTTATTATTGTAGCTCTATTATCAATGGCCTTACCGAAATCTTGTACTTGAGAATTGTGAAGATTTTCACCTATATGAGCACCCATAAGCACTATACATTTACTATGGGCGAGATCTGTTCTTTCGGGAGAACCTACTGACTCTCCAAATGTAAGTTTAAAGGCCTCGTCCCTTGGCCCTCTACATTGAGCATAAGAAGGATGGGTCATCATCTGAGTTCCATAGCCCTTAAGAAGAGTTTTAAAAAAAACACCACCAGTTCCATGATTAAACAAGGCCACCTTTTCCGGCCCATGCTCTTTTTTTATTTTATCTAATTTTTTAGCGATATGAGAAAAAGCTTCATCCCAAGAAACTTCTTTAAATTTTTGTTCACCTCTTTTACCCACACGAATCATAGGCCTTTTAAGTCTATCTTCATCCAAATATGAACCAAGACCGCCCGAGCCACGTGTACAAAGCCTACCGTAACAATGATGATCTATTTCATTACCTGTCACTTTCCATGGTTTTCCTTCCTCGTCTTTTTCAACCCAAGCTGCACATTTCCAAAAACACATTTCACAAAAAGTTGCCGTTTTTTTGCCATCATGATTTACATAAAAAGGACTAGTTTTAGCTAGTTTCTTTATAACCACTTTTGATGCTTCTTGGTTAGCACTGCCTAGTGCTGTTCCCGCTGCTCCTACGGCCGCAGAGGAAATAACAATAAAATCGCGACGATTCATTTTACTCATACATATATCTCCAAACGCTATTCCATAATGCTAACTTCATATAGTATTAACTCATTTTTTTTACACAAATAAAACTTTGTTAAGTGATTTTTTATTGGCACTTAGTTTTCATTTTCTTTAATGACTGGCCAAAAGACTCGTATATCCATTGATCCTTATAGGCATCATGGCAGCTTAAACAACGGCCAACAGTCAGAATTTTTCTTTGTTCTTTTGGAGTAAATGGTCGGGTATTCTCTCTGGTATTAGCGGGGGAATCTCTTCTACCCATAAAGGGAATCCACGCATCGGCAGGCAGGCCATCTTGTAATTCAAAGTATAATGGTAAAAATTTCCATTTTGATGGATCGGCCTCATTAAAGTTGATAATTCCCCTGCCATACCCCAGAGCATTTGGATTTTGATGACAAGAGATACAGGACCTCCCCTCTTTAACAATAGTATGGGCCACTATAGGAGCAAATAGTCTGTGAAATGAGCTTTCTTGATCAATTTTGTTTAAATTTAACTTTTTAAGATCTTTTTTCTTCTGTGATAAAGTCATCACCATCCCTGGAGTAAAAGTAATGATGTTTTTTACACCTTTATTCAGCCGTACCCCCAAAGTCGGGGCATCACTTAAAAAATCCCCTGAATATTCATTCCATAACCCCTGCTGATCTTTTTGAGTATGGCAGCTAATACATTGAGGTGCCCAAGCAGAATGACAAGAAGTACAATTTAAATTCTTATGATTAGAGTCATTTCTCTGACATGAGCTTTTTAATATATGTAATTTTATTTTTTCACCAGTTATCTTTTTTTGAAAAAAGAATTGTCCTTTTTCTTTAAAAACATTGATGAGGGCCTTTTGCTTTTTTGAAGATACAACGTATTTCCTTTTTATTTTTGCTCTATCCGCTCTTAGGCCTAAAAGATTTTTTGCCTGAGAATCCAAGTCTTTATAACCCAGAGTTTCAGGCAACTTTTCAAAATGACAATCAATACAGCTAATTTCAACCTGTTCTTCTTGATGGGCATATTTTTGGCCATCTCCCATAATCCCACCAGCTGTATGGCAATCTATACATTGAAAACCTTTTTGATGGTGGATATCAGCGGTCTTTTTTTCAAATAACCGGCCATCTTTTAAAAAACGAAATTGACCCCGTTTTTGCTTTTGATCCTCTATTACTAAACTAGACTTTTTATCTACTTTAGATTCATGCCAGCCTTCAAAACTAGTACTAATTCGAGATGATCTAGAATGACAGCTAAAACAATTATGGTTTTTAACTTGTACTGTTAGCCCCATATGCCCACTACCTACAAAGGAGCTTTCATCCATATGACAGGCAAGGCAACCTCCTCCACGAATTCCCTGGGAGGAGTGACCGAATTCTGTTTTTTCAGTTCCCAGGTGACATTGTTTACATAGCTGCTTTAAATGAAGATCAGCATTGGAGTTCTTAATGTTTTTTAAGGAATGCAACCCATTTAGTGATTTAGATTCGCCAAATACGTAACGATTAACTGATACCATGCCAAAACCATTGGCCATTAATGAATTCATGACATGAATTGTTGTTTTCTCATGGCATTTTCCACAAGTTTTATAAATATTGGACAAATTACCGGGTATTTTTATCATTCCTAAATGGGCCATTTTTTTATCATGCTTTTCTGTAGCATTACCTAAATGACAGGAAATACATCCCGTTTGATCAATATGGTTAAAAGGCCGGTGCTGGGATGAGTGAGTAGTATTTAACTTACTTTCATGACAGCTAACACAGCCATGATCGATAATTTCGGCCTTATAAGAAATTAGTCCAGATTTATAAACGCTATCTAGGCCTATGCCCAAATAAATAAAACTTCCCACCAATACTAAAATGACAATAAAAAGTATTTTTTGAACACTCATGGCAAATTTATAACATATTTAAGATAGGTCTTCTTAAATGTTTCACATTCCTTATGGCGAATTTTTCCGGCCAAAGAAATATAACATCAAAATGGTATAATAATTTTTTAATAGGAGATAATGGTGAATAAAATTGCCCTGTTTTTTTTAATATTTTCTGGTCTGGCTTTCGGAAATGACAGAACTAAGGTCATTTATGGCGAAGATAATAGAAAAGATGTCCTGAACTCTAAGGATTGGAACCATAAGTACCTGGCCGAATCCACTGCCGCCATGATTAACAAAAATAAGCTTATCGAAAAAAAGGGGTACTACATAATTACCGGGCAACTCCTTAAAGACAAACTAAACCTCTGCCCAGAAGAAAAATTTAAAAATCATATCACCGCCGCTACTTGTTCAGGTTTTTTAGTCGGGCCTACTACTTTAGTAACAGCAGGGCATTGTGCGGAGGTTTCTAATTTTTGCTCTAATTTTTATTGGGCCTTCAATTACTATCATGAACGCGATGGCAAACCCATCAAGATCTCCAAAAGTGACATCTATAAATGTAATAAAATTATATATAAAACGAAAGACTCCAGAACTAAACAAGACTTTGCCATTATTGAACTTGACCGTGAAGTCCCTTGGAGAAATCCTTTAGAGCTAAGACAAGATGATAAAACATCCAAGGGAGAACCCATCTTTGTAATAGGAAACCCCACGGGCATGCCTACCAAAGTTTCTGATGGCGCCTTTGTTCGCGACAGCTCTCATCCCCAATTTTTAGTAACCAATCTTGACGCCTTTGGCGGCAATTCAGGCTCGGCAGTTTTTAACACTGATACTGGACTAGTTGAGGGAATCTTGGTTCGCGGTGAAAGAGATTATGTCTACGATTCTACTAAGAAATGTTACCGACCGAAATACTGTAGTATGAGTGAATGTCGGGGTGAAGATGTCCAAAAGATTCACCCGGTTTTAGAGCACCTTCCTTAACTGACAAACTTAGTTACTTGACTTTTAGGGCGCTAAAAGAGGATTCTTTTTTAATAAGAATCAATTTTATCCAAGGAAGGTGAAATGACTGAATATCCAAAATTAGAAATCCAATCTAGACCCCCAAAAAATGAAATTAAACCCTCACAACTTAGACGAGACAATCGACTTCCCGGAGTTATTTATGGCAAAGGAATTGATTCAATTCCCTTCCAAATTACAGAAGGAACTTGGAGTAAATTTTATAGAAGAAGACCCAATATCTTTAATATTAGTATTGATGGTAAAAAAGATATCCTCGTTACCTTAAGGGAGATGGCCAAAAAACCTGGAACTGACCATATCGAACACCTCTCTTTTCAAAAACTAACGAAAGGACAAGAGACCACCGTTTCAATACCTATTAAAATTACTGGTGAAGCAAAAGGGCCTTTAACTCTAGTTCTCAAAACTATTGAAATTAAAGGTATACCCAAGAATATGCCAAAAAATATAGAGATTAATGTAGAAGATCTTGAACCAGGAAGCTATTTTTCCGTGGCCGATGTTCCCGTTACAAAAGGCCTGACGATTATGGCGGAATCGGATCAAATCATTATCTCCTGTCAAAGACGCCAGGTAATAGAAGAAGAACCGGCCAATGTTGAAGAGGCCGCACCAGAAGATCAGAAACCACCAGAAGCTACCCCAGCTTAACTTTTATGCCTCTTGAGGAGGCATAAATAAATTTTATGAAGTTCACTAAACAACTTTTATCGAACCCTCGCTAAATTATTTCATCAGCTTACTTAAAGATGGTACAATTACTTATTCATCTCTTATGAAGGATCATTTTATTATGAAATTACTTATTTTATTGAGCTCTCTCTTAGTAGTGACGCCTATTTTTGCCCAATCGGACAAGGCCATCGACCCTATAGACGAGTATCGCTGGATGTGTGACGAGGATATTTATAAATTAAAAAAGAGAGGCCAGGAATCTCCATTATTTACCAAGGTAAAAGAAGCTGTTAACAACTCCAATGAGAAAACTCATTCTGTTAATAAAGCATACATGTGGTCTAAAGGTAGAATTTCTACTCAAGTTTTCAGAGGTGGAAATGAAATTTTCAATCAAATGGCAAGAATGATTGAACAGGCCGAACATGAAGTATTAATCCAAACCTTTATTCTTCAAATCAAGTCTCCAGCAACAAAAAAACTCTTTAGGGCCATTTCTAATTTAGAAACTAAGAGAAAAAGGATGAAGGCAAAAAAACCAGTTGTGGTACGTCTTATTTTTGATATTATTGGCACACATAAATCTATGAATTTTTTTGAGTTATCTGTTGCTGCCAGGGAGGGAGGAAGAGAGAAAAAATCAGACTCTTCTGGTTATGGTAGAGAAAAAGGTGACTACCGCCTAGACTTCCCAAGAAAACTAGATCCTAGATATGTAAGATTAGAAATAAAGGGCCACCGTCACAAAGAATTGAGAGCGGTAACCCACTCTAAATCTATAACCATTGATAGAGAGTATGGCATGATTACCGGCGCAAACTTGGTTGGTTATCACTCGACATCAGAGGTGAATACATCAAAAAAAGCAGAACTAATGGTTGACCATGGATTTATATTTTCTGGAGATATTGGTTTTAATATGGCAGCGGAATTTTATAATCTTTGGCATAAGACAGGTTCTAAAGACCATGGTTATGCTGATTATTATTCCGGTAATGTTGATGCTGATAAGTATGCGCCGTGGGATAAAAAACCTTTCAACACACCAAAATCGTATCCCGCCGTTGTAGGAATTAAAGCATTTAGCTGGGGCAACTTAACTGAAATTGGTATTGTAGGACGAGATTCTTACGGAATAACCAGAAGATTATCTCAAGCAAATTCCCCCCAAAACAATGCTTTCAAAGCAGCAATTGAAAATGCTAAAAGCCATGTAAACATAAATTCTCCAAACCTGAACTCTTTTGATCTTATGAAATCCTTAAAAAAGGCCATGGCACGGGGAGTGGATATAAACTTCCTCCTTTCCAAAAATTATCAAGATTATAATGGCCCTTTGCAAGAAGGTGGAACTAATGAAGAAGCAGTAAAAAAACTATTTGAATGGCGCGAAGAATTGGTTAGAAAGCATGGTGCTGAAAAGATAGGGCAGTTTAATCTTGTTTGGTTTATTACCCGTGGTGGAAATATAAGCGGTAAACAAAGTGGTGAACGAGTTCAGTCTTGGCGGATGATCCTCAATGAAAAATTTTATAATCACAACCACACTAAATTTCTCTCGGCCGATAATCAGGTAGTAATAATGGGCTCTGCTAATTTTGATGAGCAATCCTGGTATAACTCCCGTGAGCTAAATATAGTTTTGGATGATCACAAAACTGCAAAGAAACTTTGTCAAAAGGTTTTCCTTACCGATTTTTTAAGGGGACAGGGATGGGGTTTAAAGCTTTGGACAGGTGAAAAATGTTGGAAAAATAACCAGTGTAGAAGCGGACTCTGCAATAACCGTATCGGTAGAAGTTGGAAATGCGTTCACAGAAATGGTTCTGGTCTTTCCGGTGCCTATTGTGACAACAAAATACAATGTAAATCAAATACTTGTAATAAAAACACCAATAAATGTAATTAAAAAATTGCTAATCAATACCACCAAGGATTGTAGTAATTGCTACAATCCTTGACCACCCCACAACACTCAGCATTGCCAAAATTGCAATTATATTTCACCAACTGTTATACTCTTTTGTCTAAATGATTAAACCAAATTCAAAGGAGTGAATTAATGAAAATCTTATTACTACTCTTGTTAATCCCCCAGCTTACATTTGCCATCAAATTTGAACAGACTGATGATTTAGCTGCATTTACAAATACCAGTGGGAATAAACTAGTTACCAACCTCTATCAAGTTAGAGACAAAAACCTCGAACGATTTAACTTAGAGATAAAACCCTGGAAGGGTTACCACTGGCCTATAGCTTTAGGGCTTCTGGCCAATAGATACAATGACCCCAATTTTTTTCAGCAGGCAACTTGGAGATTTTATCACGATCAATTCATCCAAAATCAACCAGAGGCCTTGATTGCTGAAGGTAAAATTAACCAGCTCTCCCCAGCAGAGAAATATGATCTTCTTATTGGAGATGATAATTTTTCCTTAACTAAAAAAATGTGGGAAGCAGGTGAAGGTGAAATGGAAAGAGTTGGAAAGATTACTCGATGGGCAGGAATTTCTCATGGTGTTTCCCTCGCCTCAATGAATATGCCAATGCCTAAAAATCCGGTAAAAATTTGGTCGGTAGGTAAAAAGTATCTCATTACCTTTTCCCCTGACGACTTAAAGGCCTTAGGCGCTCTACTTTGGGGCCCTGGTGCTTTCAATGCGAGCACCTTAGGTCAAAGGTGTGCAGAAAATACTCCGGCCCGAGACAATAATGGAAGGCCTAACAGTAGTGAATGCTTTGACGTTCACCCTGCTAAGTTTCACCTAGCGCTAATTAATTATCTTGGAGTAAAAAAGAAACCTTTTTACTTTGATGGATCTTTTAATGCTTCTATTTGGCACTATCCTGCACTTGGTTATGAGTTTAAATATTTCAACCCTCGTAAACCTCAATGGCAAGAGCCTTTAAAAAATGCCATTATTGCTAAAAAGCATCTTCGAAATGATCGCTTTGCCATGTACCGTGAAGATAAGGTCAAATATATTGTCGGAGTTCAGGCAAAAATACTTTTTAACCCATACAGATTACCCAATAGAGAAATTAATTCAAATAACCCTCGAGTTAATGTCTACCGCTATGATCTTGAGTTAGATGCCGATCACAATATCATTGGCGGTGAGTGGTATTCCACTAGAAGGCCGGATTTTATTTGGCACCCACCAAAAGGGTTTAAACCAAAAACTCCCATCGATTCACAAATGAGTGGTAATTGGAGTCCTACTAAAAGGCTTCTTTCAGCTAAATGGGCCAAAAGTGCCAAAGAGGCATCTGCACGAGGAGTAGTGACTCCAAAGATTGTTAATGTCCTTTTTAATCTCTCAAATAAAGGTCTAAACGGTTATCAAACTAGATAGTTTCCATGGGCCCATTCATTGGGCCCATTTGTTTCCACGCAAAATTATTTCTTAATCCCTATGCTGCTTTATTTTTTGAGTCTTAGAAACACTTGAAAGCGTCCGCTATTTCTTTTAAAGACCTCTGTTGCTACTTCTCACTATCAAGTATCTCCCACGAGATCTTCTAAATTAGCTGGCCTGAATTAGAATGATTTTAAAATTAGACAAAAAAAAAGAGTTCCCAAATTTATGGGAACTCTTAAAAAAGAGAGGATGGCCCAAAGGCCATCCAATTAGAAAAAATTATAGTGTAACGCCTAATATTTTAAGGGTCGAATCTAACTCATTCTGAGTTAGATTGAAAAATCCACTACAAACTTTAGGCTCTGGATCAACGGTTCCATCACAACAGTAAGCTGCTGGAACAATTGTGTCATCACAGGTTACTTGGCAAGCGGCCGGTGAGTCACCTTCCCAGTCAGTAGCACAACAAAGGTCTGCCATTTTCTGATCATGGGCATCGAACTCTTCACACTCTTTTGGATATGCTCCAGGAGGCTTTGGTTCTGGTTCTGTTGGTGGCTCTACTACTTTGCAATTTGTAGGCTCTGGGCTTACAGTTCCATCGCAACAATATGATGCTGGACTATCTCCCATATCCTCACAAAGAGCTGTACATTCACCTGGTTCACCAGCTCCTGGTACTTTACAGTCTAGTACTGGTGGCTTTGGATCTGTTGGTGGTTTTGGATCTGTTGGTGGCTCTACTACTTTGCAATTTGTAGGCTCTGGGCTTACAGTTCCATCACAACAATATGATGCTGGACTATCTCCCATATCCTCACAAAGAGCTGTACATTCACCTGGTTCACCAGCTCCTGGTACTTTACAGTCTAGTGCTGGCGGCGCAGATTCACAAATTGCTGGTAAAGCAGGATCTTCCGGAGTACTTGGACCTGAACCAGGAACTGTTCCATCACAACAATACGTAGGTGCGTTTGGAGCAGCGTACGCGTTACATTGCTTTTCACAGGCCGGTGCTATGTCATCCATCATTCCATTACAGCAAACTTCTGGCAGTAAAGGATTAGGCCAACCGTCTCCTGAACAATCTACTGGTTCTGGTTCTGGTGGAAGTGGATCAACTGGTGGAAGCTCTACTGGTGGTACATCGCCAGGACAAAAATCTACACTTTTGCCTCCCTCAACATCCCAAACGTAAGATTTTTCTTCTGCTAAGATCTGAGTACAAAATTCTTCAACTGATTCAACACCTTCGATGTCTTTACAGGTAACTCCTTGAAGAGTAGCAAGCTCTAACTGTGCATATTCCTCGTATCTTGCACAGACAATATTATCGATTGTATTAGGGTCGACAGCATCAATCCTTGCTCCATGATCGAAACATTTATCAAGAGGAATTTGCTCATGCATACTTCCAAGATCTTTGTCACACCAAATCCAAGCATCTAGCGCACACTTGTTATTTAAGTTAACACTCCTAACTCCTAGGGCCCCGCCCCAAAGAACTGTTGATCTCAAGCACGTAAACATAATGCTTGATGGTGGTAACTGGTTTCCTGCTTCATCTGGGTTTTCACAGGCATTTTGAATGCGATCAAAAAAATCTTCAATATCCCCTTGAGGGACGTTATCTTTAGTTACTTTAATATCCAACTTACTTTTTCCCGTAGTATTAACTCCGGTAGAAAAAGCTGGGTTTATTAAAACAACCATCAATAGAAGAGCGAAAAATCCTTTTTTCATGTAAACTCCTTAGTTTGGTTTGATTTTGTTAAATTTTATTTTTGTATCAAGAAGTTTGTCAATTTAATGGGGCAATATATCACCTAATTAAATCTTAAATAATATAACTTGTACTGAATAAAAGTCGAGTAACTTAGAATGTTAAGGGAATGGGCCAAATACCTAGGCCCTAACAGTTATCTTGAACCTTTTAGAATTTCATCAACAATATCAACATCGATATATTTATTGCCACTTCTTCTAATTAGCTTATCTGGTTTAACCGCAATAAAATCAGGGTGTGCTCTGCGAGAGTCGGAAATATTTCCTTTAGTCCACAGTCCATAATCTACAATAAAGTTTTCACCTTCCCAGTTACCATAGAGATCATAATAATATGCTCTATTATCATAATCCGTTCCGACAAAAGATGGTTTAACAAAAGGAGAAGCTGTTCTTAAACGTAAATCAACATGAACCACATGGGGATTATCGATATCTTTTTTTATTTTAATGATTGCTCCATAAACTGGAACATTCCACACCTGGTAACCAGCATCAAAATCCATAATGAAAGGCTTCTTTTTTTCGAAAAGCTCAGTATTTAAAATTGTGTGGAGTTGTTCAGGATAAATATCTTCATAAACATCCCCAAAGTGAGCATTATTCCTCTGGCCATAGGTATATTCCTTACCAGGATAGGATTTTTCATAGGTTTTAATTAAAAGCGCTTTTAAATCCTGCACCCGAAACTTAATTCCTTTCTTCGTAACTGGGGCAACAGGCTCATCTTCCATAATCGAGGCAATGGCCCAAGCATGGCACAGTCCGGACCATTTAGAGGCATTTTGATTGAAGATTTCTTCCTCTTCAAATTCCCGACTACTGCCAGAGTTCATACCAATCTTTCTAGTGTAGCGATCGTATCTTTTAAGGGTTGAGTCCGCCCCTTCATCTGAATCTTCAAATAATTCAGTCTTATATATTGGATACCACCATGAAGACCAAGGTTTTTTCTCTAAATAAAATCTTACCTCACCTTCTTTTACCACTGCCTTACCGTATTTAGCGACAGCACTGGTAAATGGTATACCTGAAGGTCTCATTGGAGGCATATTTTTAAAGATGTCATCCACTTCAATGTATTCACCGTAGTTATAAGACAAGTCAGGTGTATACGCAAAAGTGGTAGTAGAAAAAATTAAAAGATTAAAAACAAAAAAAATTTCCTTCATCATGGGAAACCTCTTATTTAAAAGAAGAATGGCCCTTCATTAGACTATTCTTCTTAATTAGAAACTATTTAAACAAGACTGAAAAGTTTTTTTATCGTCAACTGATCTATCAGGACCTGACTAAAGAATTCTTATCGGCTACCTTTTAAAATTTCATCTACCAATGCGATGTCAATAAATTCATTTTTAGTTCTTCTCTTAATGCTATCTGGTTTTACGACAATAAAATCAGGGTGATTTCTTCTTGAGTCGATCATCCCTCTCTTCACCCAGATACCGTAATCAACTACAAAGCGATCTGGAGCTTCCCAGCTTCCATAGAGGTCGTACTTATAAGAGAAAGTTAATGTTGTGGTGCCAACATAATTTGGATCATTCACATAAGGTGTGGCAACAGTTAAAAAAGTGTTCACATGAACTACACTAGAATTATCTGGATCTTTTTCTACAATGACCTTCGCTCTATAAACAGGAACATTCCACACCTGAAAGCCAGCATCAAAATCCATTAGAAAGGGTCTTTTCTTTTCAAATAATTCTGCATTTAAAATAGTATGAAACTGTTCAGGATAGATATCCTCATAAACACTGTCCCAATTTGCATTATTTCTCTGGCCATAAGTTTCTTTGGGGTAGGAGCCTTCATAACTTTTAAGTAACAGCGCCTTTAAATCTTGAATTCTAAATTTAATGCCATTTTTAACAACTTCTTTTGTGGGCTCATCCTCCATAATCGAGGCCAGCGCCCAGGCATGACAAAGTCCGGCCCATCCTCCTGATTGAGGATCATAAACTTCATCTTCTTCAAAGTCTCGGCTACTGCCAGAATTTGGTTTTATCTTTTTTGCATATTGATCATATCTTTGAAGTGTTGATATTTCCCCTTCATCAGATTCTTCAAAAATTTGACGATCATGAGTTGGGTACCACCATGAGGACCAGGGTTTTATGTCGGAGCTTGCGATAATTTTTCCTTCCTTAACTACCGCCTTTCCATATTTCATTACCGCCCTCGTAAAAGGAATTCCACTCGGTCTTGTGGGGGCCACATTATCCAGTTCTTGAAAGAGTTCTACATACTCTCCCTCATTGTAGGGATATTCCACATAAGAGGCATTCGCCAGTGGCATGACGAGTAAAATTAGGATCTTAAAAATAAAAAAATTTCCTAGTTTCATGGAAATCCCTCATGGAAAAAAGGGATGGCCCGATGGCCATCCCAAAATTTTAATTCAGTCTTATTTTACCCAGTAATTTAGATTCGGGGTATATTTTGCAGGAACTTCATGTGGAACTGGCCCAGGAGGTTTTTGACCTGGTCCTTTAGGACAGAAGTCAACATAAAGACCTGTAGGCTTGGATTCACTATCTCCATCCATTAATTTTTCTTTACACCATTCAACAACGCTATCTACATCTTTAATTTCTTCACATGTAACACCTTGAACGGTAATAGATGTGTAGTTTTTCATCTGGATGTATCTTGGACAAGGAACTTTAATTGGAGGAAGTTCATATGAGAAATCTTCCGTTAACTCTCCTAGATCTTTGTCGCAGAAAATAGATACTGTCATCTCTCCACTTTGTGGAAGATTAACAGAATCTCCATTTTTTCCTGGAACCCAAGTGTAATTAACATCTTCACACTTGATCAAGATGTTTGAGGGGGGTAACTGGTTACCTGCTGAATCTGGATCCTCACAAGCTGCTTTGATTCTGTCCCAGAAATCTTCAACATCACCTTGTGGGTATTCAGAGGTATTAACGTTTGCAAATGCTAGATTGCTTGCAAACAACAACACTAATAAACTGAAAAATCCTTTTTTCACGTTTGCTCCTTTCGTTTAGGGTTTACAAGAATTTTATTGACTATTGATAACTGCTGTCAATAAAAATTGAAAATAACTTGTCCTGTGTTAGCCTAATAAAATATTACAAAGATCTTTAAAATCAAGAGGTAATCTATGAGAAAACTAGTCTACTTTATTCCATTCTTTATTTTATTCACTCTTAATGTGGGAGCAAATGATAAAACCCAATCTCCTAAGTTAAAAACTTTTTTAAATAATTTTTCTAAAGATCATTTTAAAACATTCCTGAAAAAACCTTACAGCAGTGCTGCCCCAAGAATAATAAAACAGTCTGGTTTTAACAGTTATTTTAAAATAAAAAATAATTTATCTAATAAAGCTGAAATTGGTTGGGAAGATAATATTAGAACCTTAGTGGAACCATCTCTAAAAAGACTCATTAAAAATATTTATGAAATTAAAGATAATCAAAATGATACTAACTCTTTAAAACCAACCTATTGGACTGCTTATTGGTGGAGTACTTATAATGGACAACTTGGGGCCAGACTAGGACTTCGAAATTTTCTAATGCTATTTGATTGGAAAGATAAATATCAATATATAAAGGATAATCCAATATCTTCTTTTATAAAAAGAGATTTAGTTAGAAAGCTTTCACCCTCTGAAAAATATGATCTCTTAGTAGGAGATCCTAATTTATCTCTTACCAAATATATGTGGAAAAGGGGTGAGGACTCCATGTATAATTATGGACAAATTTTTAACTGGGATGGACTTTGTGATGGACTGGCCATTGCTTCTGTTACACTTCCAAGGCCATCTAAGGCCATAACGGTATACTCCCGGGATGGAAATATTCCAATTAAGTTCTATCCCGAAGATATCAAAGCGCTTGGTTCACTTCTTTACTCTAATTCCCGTCCTCCTTATAGAATGATTGGGACTAGATGTGATAATCGACTTCCTGAGATTGATGAAAATGGCCGTTTTCTGGCAAGGGAGTGCTTCAATATCAATCCTGGTGCTTTTCATTTAACTCTCGTTAATCAAATTGGTTTGGCCAAGAGGGCCTTCGTTATGGATAGTGTTTCTTCAGCTGAAGTTTGGAACTACCCTGTAGTTGGTTACACCTTTAAATATTTTAATCCCCAGACGCTAGAAGAAGTGGAGAAAATGGAAAATGGAATCATACCCTACGAAGATTTCACCAAAGATAAGTTCAGTAAATATCGTTCAAAAAAAGTGGCCAAAATTATTGGAGTTCAGGCCGATATTACTTTTTTAAAAGATCGAATTGCTACCTTTAAAGACGTTGAAACTGACAAGCATAATGAACCAGGCCTGGTCATTTACCGCTATGACTTGGAGTTAGATAAAAATGGAAAAATAATCGGTGGTGAATGGTATCATGGCCACCATCCTGATTTTTTATGGGTAACTCAAAAAGGGATAAAGGCCAAGGGACCTTATGATAATGAAATCAAAGGAACCTGGAATCCTACCAAAGAATTAATTCCTGCAACATGGGCCAATGTGGCAATAAAATCTTCTGTGGGTGGTGAAGTAGCGGCCCCAATTGTTGAGGCCTTATTCAATCTTTCCCATGAAGGGGTTGATGGACTTAATCCGAATCAAAAAAGTTTTAATAAAAGAAGATAGACTCCAGATAATATTAGGGCCGAAAAAATATTCATTATAAATCCGGCCCTAATCATATCCTTCATTTTAACCAGACGACTTCCAAAGACAATCGCATTAGGTGGTGTGGAAACAGGAAGCATGAAAGCTAGGTTACAGGCCATGGCCACGGCCAGGACTGGCGCTAGGGGATTTATCCCGGCCTCCTGACAAGAAACTATGATGATGGGAATTAAAATATTAGCAGACGCAGTGTTTGATATTACTTCCGTTATATAAATAGTCGATATAACCACCACAATTAGCGTGTACTTAAAATAATCTCCCGAAATATTTTTTAAAACCCCATCGGCAATAGTATTAGCAAGCCCAGTGGAAAATAAAATGGCCCCCAAGCTTAGACCAGAACCAAAAAGTAAAAGTGAGGCCCAATCTATTTTCAAAGCATTCTCTGGCCCTAATATTTTCTCTCCCTTTAGAGGAAGGGTAAAAAGAAGTGAGGAAAAAAATATGGAAACCACCCCCGCAGGTAATCTTCTTTTAAATTCAGTAGAAATTATATGATCACTTCCCAAAAACATTTCTACAAAACCCGGCAAAAACCAAAGAACTACTACAGTAAAAAAAAGAGAAATCACAATTTTTTCATTTTTAGAGAGGGGACCACTTTTTATGATGGAGTTTTTTTGTATTTTGGCCACATCTTTTAAATCCATTGAATGGATAAAATTAAAATAAAGAAAGATCAACATGACCACAGTGATGGGAAAAGCAATTAGAAACCAAGATAAAAATACAAAATTAATGTTAGCTAATGTTGCCAAAAAACCTAAGGCCAACATATTGGGAGGAGAGCCGATTGGTGTTCCAAGCCCCCCAATTGTTGCGGCATATCCCATGCCAATTAAAATTTTAGATTCACGCGCCTTATCAGATATCCCCATATTTTTTAAACTTCCCAAGACTATCGGAAGCATCATAGCAGTAGTTGCAGTATTACTCACCCACATGGAAAAAGTGGCGGTTAAAAGATAGATTGCCATTATGGTTCTTCGAGGATGACCGTGAATAATTTTTAAGTTGAGAATAAAAAGAGAGATCTTTTTATCAAGTCCTATTCTCTCCATTGCTTTGGCCAAAAAAAAGCCCCCCATGAAAAGAAAAATAATAGGATTACCGAAGGGGCCAAAAGCGGTCTTAGCATCAATGATTCCCATGATAACGGAGGCACTCACTCCAAATATTCCAGTTATAAAAAGGGGAAGAGAAGTTAAAATCCAGCCACAAATGACCCATATAAAAATGGCGAGAAATTTTTGTTGATTTGCCGCTATATCAAGGGGCAATTGCAACACTATGACAAATAGCACCGGCCCAATAAATATTCTTAATTTGGAAAATAGATTACTCATTACAAAATATTTATCGGCAATCCCGAGCTAACTTGTAAGGTACATAAGTATAAATAAATAAATAATTTCTATTGATGGTACGTCCGTTATTTGGATATTATTTCGAAATTAAAACCCAGGAGTAATTAATGAAATTGATTCTTATAGGCCTTGTCTTTCTTTTTTCTTGTAGTCTAATTACCAATAGATCTCCAGAAGATATTAAGGCCGATCAATTTTACAACTTGGGTAATGATAAAATTTTAGAAAAAGATTTTGAAAGTGCCCGCGACCTTTTTGCCAAGGCGGCAAAGCTTAGACCTCATGATGCCAAGATTGTCCAAAACTTGGGAATGACTTACATCTTTAAAAAAGATATCGACACTGCTATCAAATATTTAAAAAAGGCCATTACTATAGATGAGAACAATAGTGAAGCAAGAGGAAATCTCGCCTCAATTTATTTTGGGAGAGAAGACTTTGCCCAGGCAAAAATTCATTATCTTAAATTAATGGAAAACTCTAAATATAAAAAACATTACCAGGCCAATAATAATTTGGCCTATATCTATCAAAAAGAAGACAACGGACTTGAGGCCAGAAAGTATCTTATCGTACTGGCGAATAACAATAAGAATAATTGTTTAATTCACACTAAGATTGGAAAAATTGATTTGGAATTAAAAAATTATAAGAGGGCCTTAAAACATTTCAGCACTGCCATCGCTTCACCTTGCTATCTTAATCCCGAACCTCTTTATTTAAAAGGATTAATGTTTGATTACCTTCGAAGATATAGTGAGGCCAGAACAACTTATAAAGAGCTCACCACTAAATTCCCTACGACTATTTTCGCCTCATTCGCTCATGCTAGAATTGCCAAAATTACAGGAGAAAAGGATAGAAAACGTCTCTAAATAAGGATTCTTAACGTATTTACAATATGTTACTCCTTTTCTAAAAGTTTTACACTCCTTCTAGTTTCACCTGTATTATCCAGTATTTATCATTATAATGGCCGCATATGAAAAATTGGAAATTGCTACTTATATTTATCTTTTCACTATCTTCTTTTGCCGGGGAATTTAATGTTCTCACTTACAATGTTGCCGGTCTTCCCCAAATCATTGGCAAAAAAAATGGACAAAATGGGGAAGAAAAACACCCGTTAATTAGTCCTCTTTTAAATGATTATGACATTGTGCTTTTGCAAGAAGATTTCTCTTATCACGACCTTCTCGTTAGAAGTATTTATCATCCTTTTTTTAGCAAGCAAAAAAAGAGTGGATTTTTCAGACTAGGAGATGGACTCAATCGTCTCTCTCAATTTCCTTTTAATGGCCTTACCAGAGAAAAATGGAGCAAATGCTTTGGAATTTTCAGAAGTAGTTCTGGTAACGATTGCCTTACCCCAAAAGGATTTAGCATTGCCACTCATGAAATGGCCCCTGGTATTTTTGTCGATATTTATAATCACCACGGTGAGGCGGGAAATACTATAGGTGATTCTATCGCCATAAAAAAAAATATTAAGCAATTCATTGAATATATAAAAGACCACTCTGGTCACCGTGCTGTCATCCTCGCCGGAGACTTCAACCTACATGAGAATGATCCCATTGATAAAAAACATTTATCCAATATTTTAAATTCACTTGATCTAAAAGATACTTGCAAAGAACTGGAATGTGACAATTACAATCATATTGATAGAATCTTTTATCGTTCAGGCCATGGCATAGATCTTAGCGCACTCGAATGGGTTAATAATAATGAGTTGTTTAAAGATAAAAAAGGAAATAACCTTTCTGACCATCCCCCAATATCTGTTAGATTTAATTGGAAAAAAAGTGAAGTAGCAAAAAGAATAATCTCCCTTAGAGCTCTAAATAGTGGACTCTGTCTAGGCAGAGGGCAAGATAACAAAGCAGTTCAAGTAGATTGTAGTAACAAGGTCCAATTAGAAGTAATACCTACTAAAGATTATTCCATCAGCTTAATGGATGTTGAGACAAAGACATGTCTAGATATTATCAGAGGTAGCAAACGCAACAAAAGAGATTTAATTTTTGGCCCCTGTCATTTCAAAAGTCATCAAAGATTTTTTCTAGAGGACTTCAACTATGGAAAACTCCACTATCTAATAAATAGACATTCTAAAAAATGTTTAGATGTTTATAAAAATAATAAAAATGAAGGTGGCAGAATTGTCCAATTCAAATGTCACCAAGATGATAATCAATTGTGGGATATCTTAGAAAACAATCTATATTTTAAGAAATCCCTTTCATCTTCTCATAAATTTTAATTATGTCACGTTACCTACTTATGGCCTTGGGCCTGACTAGTCTGGCACTTGGTATCTTGGGATCAGTTTTACCTATTCTACCTACTACTCCCTTCATCCTACTGGCCGCTTACTTATTCTCAAAGAGTTCAGACAAGCTCTACAAATGGCTCATAAAAATCCCTAAATTTGGACAAGTTATTAGTGATTGGAATGAAAATGGAGTGGTAGGCCTTAATTCAAAACTTATCTGTGTCCTAAGCTTAATTCTGGTGGTGATCTATATTTCCTTTTTAACCGAATTCACCTTTTTTATAAAAACCTTTCTAACTCTGACTTTATTTTTGGCAGGGCTATTTGTAACCACCAGACCTAGTGGCGAAAAAAATATAAAGACTAAAATTTTATAACTGTCATTTTTTCAAGAGTCATATCATTCATAGTATGACCAATGCCCCCTACTCCGAGTCCGGACTTTTTATAACCACCAAAAGGCATCCAATCTACTCTGAAAGCACTATGATCATTTACCATAATCGTTAATCCTTCCATGTATTTAGTTACATATTCTGCAATAGAAAGATCATTAGTAAAAATGGATCCTTGAAAGGCAAAGTCCACAGAATTAGCTCTTTCTACGGCATCTTTAATATCATTATAAGGATAGATACAAACTACTGGCCCAAATACTTCACTAGTTGAAACTGTTGAGTGTATACTGGGATTATAAATTACCGTAGGTTCAAAGCAGGTATCAGAGATTTTATTTCCTCCGCAGAGAATTTCTCCGTCATCATCCACTGCCTCTTTCACCCATTGATCTACTCGATCTACATCTTTAGTGGATATTAAAGGGCCGACTTCTGTCGTTTCACTGGTAGGATCTCCTACTTTTAATTTTTTAACTCCCTCAACAAAATTTCTGATAAATTCTTTTTCGACATCCTCATGAATAAAAATTCGCTGAACAGACACACAGACCTGACCTGCGTGATAAAAACCACCCTTTAATAGAGATGGAATAGTCGTTTCAAGATTTGCCGTTTTATCGACAATTACTGGGGCCACACCCCCGTGTTCTAGGACACAGGTCGCACCAGGTGCAAGTTTTGATCTCAATCGCCATCCGACTGTCGCTGATCCAATAAAAGATAAAAAAGTAACTTTTGGATGAGAAACCATCTTTTCCGCCACCTCATTGGTACAAATGACCATTTGGCACCAAGCTTTATCTAATCCTGCTTCATAAAGTATTTCCACTAAGTTTTTACAGGAAACAGGAGTGCTGCTTGCCGGTTTTATAATCACAGGACAACCCACTGCAATGGCAGGAATCACTTGGTGAATAATTAAATTAAAAGGGTGATTAAATGCTGAAATTCCCAGTGCTACTCCTCGAGGTTCCTTTCTGGTCCAGGCCCTACGTCCATCCGAGCTGGGAGTAAGATTCATGGGGACCTCTGTTCCATGCATGTGGGCAAGCTCTTTAAGAGCAATTTTAATACCCTCTATTCCCCTTTCAATTTCCACTTTGGAATCCAGATAGGGTTTTCCACCCTCTTTTGCCGCATCCAAAATAAGATCTTCTTTACGCTCTTTTATAAGTTCAAGAGCTTTTTCTAAAATGCTCACTCTATTAAAAGGTTTAGGCCAATTGGGCCTATCTAAAAATACTTCATGTGCTCTTTCAATTTTAGCAAAGGCCTCTTCTTCAGTATTGTAATTTAGCTCTGCCATAGGTTTTTGATCAAAGGCGGTTAATACTTTTAATTTTTTCATCTAAGCCTCAAATTAATAAATTTTATTTTAAAATCCTCTCCTACCATATAAATACAAGGAACTAAAATAAGTACGAGGATAGTAGAGAAAAGAAGGCCATATCCTAAGGCCAAGGCCATAGGAATCATAAAGGGATCCGAACCTCCCATACCATAGGCCAAAGGAAGAAGTCCGATCACAGTAGTTACCGTAGTAATTAAAATGGCCCGCAATCGGTCGGCGCTTCCCTGAGAGATAATTTCTAAAATATTTTTATCCGGTTTTTCAAGTCTGAGTTTATTGAGATGATTTACTAGCACTAAGGAATCATTGACTACAATTCCGGCAAGTCCCACCACTCCTAAAATGGCCAAGAAACCTAAGGGTTCACCATGAAGAGCAAAAGAGATAACCACACCCACTAGTCCAAAGGGAATTGCCACTAACACATAAAGAGGCTGAGTAAAGGAGTTAAAAAGCATTATCAAAAGAAAATAAATCGCCACACCACTAATGATAAAAGTAACTCCCAGAGATTTTAAAGACTCACTAGTTTCTTCCGCCTCTCCACCAATATATAATCTAACCCCTGGATAATCCCTATTTCCCTTAAATTTTTTCTCAATTAAACTCATAACCTTAAGTGGAGTTGTTATACTTTTATTTACATCACCGGTTATAGAAAGTGCCCGTTCCCCATCGAAATGCTTAATTTCTTTAGTTCCTATACCTTCTTCAAATTTGGCAACTTTTCCAAGAGGTATTAATTTACCTCTTTCATTGGTGACTAATAAATTATTTAAATAACCTTCCTTAGCTCTGGCCCCTTCCTCTAAGAGAACTCTAAAATCAACATCCTCATCTTCATAACGAACATCAGTCACTACCAGGCCATCATAGGCCATACGAATAGTATCTGCTATTTGAGAGACATTTAAACCATATTGAGAAACTCGATAATGATCGAGAATAATTTGTATTTGTTTTTTTCCCATTTTATCATCGCGACTAAGATCAACTACTCCAGGAATAACATTTAAAGTCTTTTCTATATCATCTGCTAATCTATTTCTTGATTTATCATCAGATCCTATAACCCTTATCGCAATAGGCTTTCCGGTAGGAGGTCCCCCCTCGGCAACTCGATAAATTATTTTTTCATAGCCTAATAATTTACCGGTCTTTTTTCGAAGCTCAGCTATAATTTCTTCTACTGAGTGTATTCTTTCACCATATGGAACAAGATTTAATTCAACCGAGGCAAAATTCTCACCAGAAGTATATTTACTTCTTTGAGCAGTATGAAGTCCAATCCTAGTGACATAAGAATCAATATCTCTTTTTGACATCCCTTGAACAATTTCTTCAATTTCTTTTACTTTGTCACTATTTGCCTCAAGAGATGTTCCTGTAGGATGGTCTATAACAATAAATATCCTATTTGCAGTAGTCGTGGGGAATAAAATAATATCCATGTATTTATAAGCAAAAAACATAGTGGTAATAAATACAGCAAGAAAAACACCAATCGCCCGATATCGATATTTTAAAATTTTTGTTAAAAATTCAGAGAATTTCTTTCTATATTTTTTGAAACTTATCTCCGACTGAGTTTTTCCATTAGTATTTCTCAGTCCATGGACTAAATGGGCAGGTAATATCAAAAAGGCCTCTACCAGAGAGATCACCAAGGCAAAGGTAATAACCATGGGGATGACAAACATAAATTTCCCCATTAATCCTTTCATAAAAAACATAGGTGCAAAGGCCACAAGAGTTGTAAGTATAGTAGTCAAAACGGGGGCAGCGACTTCCATCAATCCATCTACTGCCGCATCTAATGGAGATTTCCCAAGTTCTTCAAAATGGCGGTAAATATTCTCAGAAATAATTATGGCATCATCGACAATTATACCAATGACGACTATCACGGCGGTCATTCCTATGGCATCCAAGGAGTGGCCAAAGACTTTCAGTAAAAACACCACTCCAAGAATGGTAATAGGAATTCCCATCGCCACCCAGAAAGAACTGCGAAAATTTAGAAAAAAACTTAAGACTATAACAACTAGAATTAGTCCCATGATTCCATTGCTTTTAACAATATTGAATCTATTTTTGACTGTACGAGACAAATCATCGGAAAAGGTAAATTTAACATTAGCAGGAAGATATTTCTCTTCTTCGGCCACTAACTCACGTATCCTATCAACCGTATCAACAATGTCGGCATTTTCTCCTTTTTGCACAACAAATGAAATCGCAGGTTTTCCATTCATTCGAGAGCGAATTTTTTCCTCTTTAAAGCCATCTTTGACATTGGCCAAGTTTTTAACCCTAAGATCAAAGCCTTCTAAATTGGCCTTTACAAGAACCTCTTTAACTTCTAATGGCCTTTTAAATTGGGATAGTGTTACCACACTCTTTTTATCCATATAGGAAGCAAAATGCCCACCACTTGACCTAACATTTCTAGTTCTAATGGCCTTTACAATATGTTCAAGAGGAACGTAATATTTTTTTATTTTATCAGGATCAACTTCTATTTTTATTTCCCGATCTCGCATGCCAAAACTATTAAGTCTTGAAACCCCTTTAATTCTTTTTAATTTTTTCTCAAAACCTTTTGCCAGTTCTCTTAATTCTCTATAGGGCACATCCCCATAAAGCCCCACTTCAATGATGGGAAACATTCCTGAATTTTCCTCATGAACATAAGGTTTTTTTTCAATTTCGACAGGAAGATCATTAACTCCATCTACGGCGCGCCTAATATCGCTTTTTACTTTTTCTTGATTGGAAATATCTGGGTCAATCCAAATTTGGATATAAGATTGATTTTCTTTAGAAATTGAGTGGAATTTTTTTATCCCTGTAACTGTTAATAATTCTCTTTCAATTTTATTAGTAACATTTATTTCAACATCTTCTGGGGAGGCCCCTGGAAAATAAGTTGTCACCTCCATACGTCCAAAATCGACTTTAGGATTAATATCTCTATTAATCGTATAATAGGAAAAAATCCCCATTATCATCAAAAGGATCATATTTAAGTTAGCTAAGGTAAGGTTTTTGGCAAAAAATCTTAGGATATTTTTCATTTTTAATCTTTTTTAACTAGGACCCACTCTTTTAATTTACCATAAATTTTGGAAAGCTCTGCTAAATTGCCTTCTAATCGCGTGACATACTGTGCCAGAGCAATTTCTGTAAAAACAATATCTCGCTCTGAAATTAAGACAATATCTAGCTCAGTTCTTCCATGAAAATATAGATCACTTTGAAACTTTAAGGCCTTATACGAGAGACGTCTTCTCTGGATACTCGATGTGATATTTTTTCTTATTATCTTTAATTTCCTTTTTTGGGCGACTTCTCTATATTTCAACTCATATCGAACTCCACTAATAGTGTATAAATTCTTGTTTTGTTCAATTCGCATTATGCTCTTATTTACTTCTTCCGGTTCAAATGTAAGAGGCATGAAAAGATTGATGGCCAATCCGTATACATACGATGGAGTTCCTATTATTCCTTCAAAAATATCTTGGGATTCCTTAGATATCTCACCAATACTTTTATAAGAGATATTCAATTTAATTTGGGGGATGAAACTATAATCAATTTTTCTCAAATTCTCATTTATTTTCAATTTTTCTTGTTTTAATTTTTCTAGAGAAAAATTATCTTCTGTATCTCCAAGCATATCCTTTTCAATCCGCAAATTATCAAACTTAAATGAATTTATCTCATTATCTTTAACTTGCCGATTTAGAAGACCTGATAGTCCCTCAATGTTATCTGCCAGGCCTATTTCTGCCCTTCTTACCGCCTGTTCTTGAGCAATGACATTCATTTTAGATTTATAAAGATCTACTTTTTCTAAAAGCCCAGCATTAACTCTTTTGACCACATTTTCTTTTCTTTTTACTGCTCTAACCTTTGCTTTTTTATGTAAGCTCATTAAAGTTTTATTTAATCTAGATAAATTATATAATTGAAAAAACTTTAATAAAAGGCCTTGGTTTTCTTTGTTCACCCTTGCCTGGGTTTCAGTTTCGGTAATTCTCGCCATTTTAAGTTCTTGATGAAAACTTTGACCAAAAAAGTTTTTCCCTAGGTCCTGACTGTAAGCGACCCCCTGATTTAATTGTATCAGCCACTTATGTAGAAAAAATTGATTATCAAAATTAAAGCTACCTCCCCAATTAAACTCTTTCTTTATCGAAAATTGGAATCTAGAGAAAGTCCCTTTGAATCGATCGATGGGACTTTGAAGAAAAAGATCGCTTTGCTGATTATTTTGATACCCACCTTCAACATCTAACCACCATGTTTTTGAGGCCCATAATTCTTCCCAGATTTGATTGGACCGCTTGACGTTTTGCTTGTTTGCCTTAAGAAAATAGTTTTGTGCTAAAAATTCCCGAACCAAACTCTGAACAGATGCTTGACAGGAAAAAGAAAAGATCACCCCTAAAAGAGATAATAATATTTTTTGTTTATATTTATTTAAATTAATCAAAAAAATAACCATACCGAGGGAATTTATCATTATAAATATAACAAAACTTATCTGGAAATACTAACAATCGGAGTTAATGATTCTATCGGTTAGCAGGGTATACCTGACTCTTACACTCGTCGGCCCTAACAGAACAATGATAGTGGTATCCTCAATAATTTTATTTTCTAATTCGGTCCAGAGAAAACCTTTCATTGAGGATCGATTTATCACATCCTGTCTGATCAATATTTTCATAATTTGATTTAGTCTAAGAACTCAGTCTTTAAATTTAATTGCACGAAGAGCTGCAATGGTAATCATCCTAAACCTAGCTATTAAGAAAAGGTACATTATCAATGATCATTACCTGATGTTTTTTATTTTTTGATTATTTAAACTTTTAAATTGTTGGCCTGCTTCTTTTTGCTAAAAGCTTCCTTGGCCCTATTTTCAAATTCAGGTAGAAGAGTAATATCAGATTTATTGAGATGTAGACGCAATTGTTTCATGAAACTATACGGCCAGCTTTTTTGGATAAAATTGACAACGAATGTAGGAATAAAACCACCAAAATCATTTAAAAAAGCAAGCTCAACAATTGTCTTGCCTCTTCCTTCGGGGCGAATAATTGAATATCCATCATAGGTGGTACCACGAACAGTTGATCCATCGGAAGGGTCTGATTTATGTTCTATTGATTTAATATCAACTGAAACTTTTAATTCCTCAACATCAAATGTACCTAGGTTTTTGACAATAAAGTCTCTATCTTTAAGCGGCCATGGAACATGATAACGGTAATAAACTGTAATATCCTCGACCGATTTTTTTTCTAGTACTTTAATTCCCTGCAAATCTGGAAGCCATTCTGGCTTTCTATATTCATCAGCAAGAACACTTAATACTTTTACAATATCATGGTTAAGTACTGCCTTAAAACGAATCGGAACAATCCCTGAATTATGCTTATAATTGAGTGCTCGAAAAACTGTAATACCATCTTTACTGGAAATTTCCTCCCAATCGATATCACGGAGTTTTGAGGCGTAGATGTCTGAACAAATAAAAAATAAACAAAATAAAAGCAGGTATTTTTTCATGATCATAACCTAAGCTTTCTTTTCCAAATTTTCAATGTAATACAGCATAATTTAATGCGCCACAAAACTGCTAAGTACCTGTATTTTTATCTATTTTGTGATGATCCTGTTCTCTTTTTTTTATTTCTTTTAGGCCCTCGAGTGGCATTTCCCTTTGCCTGAGGCTTCTGTAAAACTTTAACAGGTGCTCCATGATATGGATGAGTCTTATCAATTGGAACCTTAAATTTGATAAACTTTTCAATACCTTTTAAAAGCTTAACTTCACTTTGATCGCAAAATGAAATGGCAACGCCTTCACGTCCGGCCCTAGCAGTTCTTCCAATTCGATGAACATAACTTTCGGGCTGTTCTGGAAGGTTATAATTGATGACATGAGAAACATTAGGAATATCAATCCCTCGTGCTGCTATATCTGTGGCAATAAGAACTTTTATTTTTCCCGATCTAAAATCTCCAAGTGCACGCTCCCGGGCCCCCTGAGATTTATTTCCATGGATAGCGGCAGCAACGATAGAAACTCGTTCTAAATTTCTTACCACCTTATTGGCCCCATGTTTGGTTCTAGTAAAGACTAGAACACTTTTAAAGGCCGGATCTTTAAGTAAATCATTTAATAGTAAAGGTTTATGAGTTGCTTCAACTAAATTAATCGTTTGTTCTATTTTTTCAACTGTAGTCGCTTGAGGTGTTACCTCTACACGAACTGGATCTTTAAGTAGAGAAGTTGCAAGAGATGCTATATCTGCGGGCATAGTTGCAGAAAATAAAAGAGTTTGTTTGTTCTTTGGTAGTTTTGCAATAATCTTTTTAACATCCCTAAAAAACCCCATATCAAGCATGCGATCTGCCTCATCAAGAACAAACACTTCAAGTTGATCATAAATAACATGACCATCACTCATCAAATCAAGTAAACGCCCTGGGGTCGCGACTAAAATATCTACTCCTCTGGACATATTCTGAATTTGAGGACGATACCCTACTCCGCCAAAGACGACAGCACTAAAAATTTTCAGTCCCTTTCCATATACCTTTATATTTTGTTCTATTTGAGAGGCCAGTTCCCTGGTCGGGGTTAAGATTAGACAACGAACTCTCGCAGGCCTTACTTTCACCTTGTTATTTCCTAGGCGATTTAAAATTGGCAATGCAAATGCTGCCGTCTTTCCAGTACCAGTTTGCGCGATTCCCAAAAGATCTTTTCCCTTTAATAAGTGAGGAATTGACTGTGCTTGAATTGGCGTTGGGGTTGTGTAACCTTTCTCTTTGATTGCTGCTTGGATAGAAGGCATTAAATCCAAGGATTTGAATTCTGACATATTTTATATTCCTTTAGTATTGTTACTACCTAATCTAAACACCGGCAGTAGCAAGAAAATATAAAGTGTGTTCAGATCTCGGTATTTATCAACTATATAGACCTGAATGTCAAAAGGGGTATGAACAAATCACTTCATCATTTTGGTAAGGATACGATTTAATGAATTTGCAAAACGTTCTTTGTCTTTTAGGCCAAAGGCCTGTGGACCTCCGGTATCGACTCCACTATCGCGAAGGTCTTTCATGAAATCTCGCATAGAAAGGCGTTCTCGGACATTTTCAGCGGTATAGAGCTCTCCTCTAGGGTTAATGGCCGTAGCATCTTTTTCCACCACAAGGGCCGCTAGAGGAATGTCTGCGGTGATGACAAGATCTTTTTCACTGACGTTTTCAACGATGTAAAAATCAGCAATATCCGCACCTTTTTCTACTTGAATAGAAGAGATCAGTCCGCCTGGAGGAACCGCCATATAACTGTTGGCCACTAGGACCACTGGTACCTTTAATCTAAATGAGGCCTTAAAAATAACCTCTTTAACCATTTTTGGACACGCATCCGCATCTATCCATATTTTCATAAATCTCTAGTAACACATTGAAATTGTGATGTAAAAAGAATGTAAATTTAACTCCTAGATAAATAAATTATGGAAAAACTTTAAATATGTGCTAGCTTCGCTCTTCACACCAAAAGGAGTAGTGATGAATTCAAAAACAGTACCTGAATTCGGCAAACTTATATCTAATCAAAACTTACTCGATTACTTAAGTTCCGTTTCATTTAAAAGACCTACCCAGGTCCAAAACGATTGTATTCCCAAGTTGCTTGGAAAGGGCGATTTTACTGTTCAAGGACGTACTGGGAGTGGCAAAACCCTAGGTTATTTATTACCTATAATTGAGAAACTAAAAGAGCGTGAGCAAGAAAATGCTGAAGATCTGGTAGCATGTCCAAAAACTATCATCCTTCTACCTACGAGGGAATTGGCGCTACAAATATTTGGCGTTGCCAAGGGAGTTTCACACTTTGCAAAGCTTAGAATTAGAAAACTTGTTGGAGGAGATAAAGGCCGATCTTTAAACAGTCTTTATAACTCTCAAATTGATATTCTAGTTACCACGCCTGATCGCTGTCTAAGAGCATTTAAAAACAAAGAACTATCAGCTGATTCCATGAATTACCTGGTCTTTGATGAGGCCGATCAACTGCTTGAACCTTCGTTTAAAAAAACAGTTTGGGAAATTGCCAAAACTGTTAGCAATCCCGATATGCAAGTTTTCTTAATAAGTGCATCACGCCCAGTTGATTTTCCAACAATTATTGAAGAATCCTTTCCTGGAAGGAAGTTTGAGGTAATTGGAAAAGGGGAAGAAAATGTACTTAATCATAAAGTTTCGACTTATAATCTTTCGCTAGAAAACGATGACAAATTTATTTATGTTAAAAGTTTTGTAAAAAAACAAAACAAAAGAAATGGACTTATTTTTGCAGGAAATAAAGCACGTGCTCAAAAAGTTTATGAAATCTTAGAAGAGACAGGCCAAGAAAAGCTCTTCGTATTGCATAAAGACCTCGATATAAAAGAGCGAGTAGCAGTCGTAGATAAATTTCGCAAGAACGGTGGAACCCTTGTGGCCACAGATATTTTTGCCAGGGGAATTGATATCACCCATCTGCAATGGGTTTTAAACTTTGATATTCCTTCCGAGGCAGATTACTATCTACACAGGAGTGGAAGAGTTGGTAGGGCCGGAAGATCAGGAGATGTTTTTAACTTTATCACATCTAAAGATGGGCACAGACAGAGAAGGATTAATGAGGAACTCCTAATTCAAGGACGGAGCGACCTTAAAATACCTTCTAAAATAACTAAAAGAAGATAAAATGAATCCAAATGCTCAACGCTGTTCATTTGCTATTATTTCCCATCCTGATGCGGGAAAAACAACTATGACAGAGAAGCTGCTCTGGTTTGGTCGAGTTGTTAGAGATACTGGGATGGTAAAATCCAAACAAGGAAACTATGCCAAATCAGATTGGATGGAAATAGAAAAAGAAAGAGGGATTTCGATTACCTCTTCTGTAATGTCTTTCCCCTACCGTGATCGGGCCATGCACCTACTAGATACCCCCGGACATAAAGACTTTTCCGAAGATACTTATAGGACCTTAACTGCTGTTGAATCGGTTCTTATGATGATTGATTCGGCCAAAGGGGTTGAAGCACAAACCATAAAACTTATGGAAGTTTGCCGTATGCGTGACACTCCAATTGTGACGTTTATGAATAAATTTGATCGTGATTCACTGGACCCATTTGAATTAATTGATAACCTCGAAACGATCCTAAATATTCAATGCGTACCCATGACCTGGCCAATTGGCGATGGAACCCGTTTTAAAGGCGTCTATAACATAAAAGAAAAAACTATTACTTCTTTTGCCAATAGTAAAAATGACCCTACAAATCCTGATATCATTGATGCCAAAGACTTAGAGGCAGGACATGTTAAAGATTTTATAAACGATGAAGATGTTTTAAATAAACTTATAGAAGACATTGAAATGGTTAAGGAGCTTATCTCACCATTTTGTGAAGATGAATTTCTTGCAGGAATTCAAACTCCAGTATTCTTTGGAAGTGCTTTAAATAACTTTGGAGTTCAAGATACTCTCGAGGCGATCGCAAATCTATGCCCAGGACCTGCCCACAGAGAAGCGAAGACCTTTCCTTATGATGAACAGTCTCCGGTAAAAATTATTCATCCCGAAGATAAACAATTCTCAGGATTCATTTTTAAGATCCAGGCCAATATGGATAAAAGACATCGGGACCGTATTGCTTTTATGAGAGTGTGTTCAGGTAAGTTTGAAAGAGGACAAAAGATTTTTCATACCAGGACTGAAAAAGATATCAAAATATCAACACCTTTAATTTTTCAAGCACAAGATAGAGAGATTACCGAATTTGCACTTCCTGGAGACATCATAGGTCTTCATGATACTGGTAAATATCAAATTGGCGATACCTTCACAGAAGGCGAAAAAATTGTCTTTACTGGAATTCCAAATTTTGTCCCTGAAATTTTTAAAAAGGTTCTATTAAAAGACCCTCTAAAAGGTAAACAGCTCGATAAGGGTTTGCAGCAACTATCTGAAGAAGGAGCTGTACAACTCTTTAGAAGACATACCACACCTGATAAAATCCTTGGTGCCGTTGGTGCCCTACAGTTTGAAGTAGTACAACATCGCCTTGAAAATGAGTATGGTGTCAGGGGTTCTTACGATAATTTTCCATTTATAGGAATGAGATGGATTAAATTTGCAAATGATCATGATCAAAAAACTTTTATCCAAGATAACGGCAGTAATATCATGTACGATAATAAAAATAGGATTTGTTTTTCTGTCAGATCGGATTGGGACTTAAAACTTGTCATAGAAAAAAACCCAAACGTCCAATTTTTTAAAAATTCGGATTACAGATAATTTAGAATCTAATTACCGATGCTCCCCAAGTAAAACCACCTCCAAAGGCGGCCATGGCAACAAGCATTCCCGGTTTTAAAACACCAGTCTTAATAGCTTGGTCCATTCCAAGAGGAATGGTAGCTGCTGTAGTATTTCCAAACTCTTGAATAGTGTTAAAAACCTTCTCTTCTGGAATATTTAAAACTTCTGCAACTTTATTATTAATTCTTAAGTTTGCTTGATGAAATAAAAACAAATCTACATCATCCAAACTAAAACCTGATTTTTTTAAACTCTCTACTAAAATTTCAGACATTCTTTTAACAGCATGAACGAACACTAGTTTTCCGTTCATTTGAGCATAGTGTAGCCCTTTATCTAGAATTTCTTTTGAGATTCTCTCTTTTCCTAAGGCCGAGCCAGGGGCCGGTGTCCAGAGTTCCTTAGCAAAATTTCCATCCGCCCTAAGTTCTGTGTGAAAAATACCTGAATCCTTAGTGGCAGTTAGTACTACCGCTCCGGCCCCATCCCCAAATAAAACGGAAATAGCTCTGCCATTTGGTGTTTTATCTAATCCTTTAGAATGAACTTCTGCTCCTACTAATAAAATATTTTTATATTGTCCTGATTTAATATAAACATCGGCCATACTCAGGCCATAAATAAAGCCCGTACACTGTTGACGAATATCAATGGCAGGGATTTTTGAAATACCCAGTTTTTGTTGTAAAAAACATGCAGTCCCTGGAAATTCATGATCGGGACTAATAGTTGCAAAAATAATCATGTCTAATTGATCGGCCGACATATCCGCTGCCTTTAAGGCCTTCAAAGATGCCTGGAGTGCCAGATCAGAAGTACATTCATCCTCCACCCAATGTCTTTTTTCAATACCAGATCGTTGAACAATCCAATCATGGGATGTATCCATCATTTCTTCTAAATCAAAATTTGTGTAAGACTTGGGTGGTACATAAGAACCAACTCCAATAATTTTGCTTGATAACGCCATAAAACTATCCATCTTAAAAATGTAAAAATGATTCTTTGTATCAAAGATGAGGCTGATAAGGTACCTTTTTCAGGCCTGCCAACAATAAATTTTTATTTTTTTTTAAGATAGGCCAAAAACTCTAAGATATTGATATAACAGCTTTTACAGAGAATCTATAACTTCTTTTAAAAGCGCCTGGGCCTCAATTGCAACTGGCCCTAAATTTTCATTTTCTACTGCCTGCATGGACGCCATGGGATCGACCGCTGAAATTTCCACAACTCCATTTTCATCTTTTTGTTGAACAATGACATTACAAGGCAACATGGCACCTATTTTGTCTTCACTTTGTAGCGCCTGATAGGCCAACTTAGGATTACATGCTCCCAGGATTTTATAATTATAAAAATCAATATCCAACTTTTTTTTAAGCATTGCTTTTAAATCTATTACAGTAAGTATTCCAAAACCATTTCCCTTAAGTTGTTCGGTGACTCGTGCAACTGCCTCATCAAATATGGTTTCAAGGTTTTTTGTAAAATAATAGCTCATGCTAAAGACCCTCCGGCCAATTAATTTATTTAACCTTTTTTAATATTAATCATCTCACCATTATATTCGACTTTATCTCCCACTCTTACCTTGTATCTCTTCCTCATTTCAACCACCCCATTCACCTGGACTAGGCCTTCTGAAATAGATATCTTCGCCTCTCCTCCGGTGCCCACTAAATGCAATGCCTTGAGAAGTTTAAAAAGTTCTATATATTCTGTTGAGAGTTCAAATTCGTTCATGAATGTGTTTCCTTTTTACATTGCCTAACAAACTTATCATAATGTAGCAGCTACAATTAGCACACCAAAGATTTTAAATTTAAAAACTACAAATTTATTTTTTAATCCCTATTTTCCTCCTATGTTTCTAATTCCATAGTATCAAGCCTTTCAAATACTATTTGAAATAATTTGCTAGTTCCTTTTTCTAATTGGGTTACTCGTTCATTCAAATCTTTTTCTAGCAGTAAAAAGCTTCTAAATTTGGTGAATATTCTCATTATTGAAATATTGACTTGAATGGCCCTTTTGAGATTTAGGTACGTCGCTTCCTTCACGTACCTACTTTTACCTAGTTTTAATCACGTCGCTTGACTTAATGCGCAAGTAGTACTAAAAAAGTGCATGACTTATAAAATCCCAGTACAACCTGAAAACTCGTTCCGCATAACCCTTGAGCTTGAGACACCAGCGGTGCGTTTAGATAACGCTCTCTTTGATGCTCTTAAAAAACAAAATGAAAATGAAAGCTTAAGCCGAATTTCTAAAGGTAACTTAAAAAAATTATTTACTGAAAAGAAAGTTTTAATCAAAGGCCAGATTGCAAAAGCAAAATCTTCCATCAATAGCGGTATTACCTATATCGATATTCTGCTTTAATAGGAACTTGTGAAAAAAGACGAGCAAAAATTAGGGATATTACCCTTAGAAAACAACCCTTTTAATTGGTTCCCTGGCCATATGTTAACGGCCATCAAAGAAATAAAAAAAAATATTAAGCTAGTAGATATTATTGTTGAAGTTAGAGATGCTCGCGTACCTATGGCATCAGGAAATAAAGAAATTTATTATAATTCTGGCGAGAAACCCTACTTAATTGTATTTAACAAAACAAACTTGGCCAATCCTAAAGCAGTCAAGCTTTGGCAGGATTGGTTCACTGAACAAAAAGAATCATTCATCTTTATCAATGCTTTGGATAAAAAATCCATTAAAGCTATCATTAAACGTTCTAAAGAAATTCTTCATGCCCATCGCTTAAAATCAAATGGAACTGCCTCTGCAAAAGAGAAAATGAGTATGATGGTCTTAGGGCTACCAAATACTGGAAAATCGACAATTATTAATAAACTCTCCAATAGGAATGCAACAAAAGCTGCTGCTACTCCCGGCCAAACGAAAATAAAACTATGGGTTAAGGCAGATAAAGATCTCAATATACTTGATACTCCAGGTGTTATGCCACCGATGGTTCATCAGCAAATCCATAGTATGTGGTTATCAGCAATACATGCCATTCCTGATCATATTATCACTCCAGACTACTCTGCCTGCTTTATTGTTGAACATTTACTAAAAGAGCGTTCAACAGCATTTAAGGAGTATTATAAATTTGAATCTCTAGACATTGATTTCACCACCGCCGTTGAGCATATTGGCAAACGAAGAGGTTGCCTTCGCTCAGGTGGCGGTTATGATTATGACCATATCTACAAGATAATACTTAATGATTTCAGAAATGGATATTTAGGTCTGACAAGCTTTGAACTACCTCCAGCAAAATAACTTAGTAACTTCCTTCTTAAAAAGTGATTGACGGTTCTCTTAACTCATTTTGGTGGAGGTGGTGAAAACCACCTAAGAACCCGTAATCCTTAATTTTGCAAATTTAAAAAACTACAAGTCACTACAAATTTATTTTTTCAGACCTATTCTTTTCCGCTTTTTAGGTAATATAGGGATTTCACTTTCTAAAATATTTATTTTTTCAAAAACTATACGAAAAACCCTTTTCATTTCATTTGAATCGCTTTCTAATTTTGCTATTTTCTCTGAAAGAGAATCATCGGATAATAAGATCCTACGCATTTTTGTAAATATCCTCATTATTGAAATATTAACTTGAATGGCCTTTTCACTATTTAAAACACTAGAAAGCATAGCAACCCCATTTTCTGAAAAAACAAACGGCATTTTTCTACGACCTCCACGACCAGCTTTTGATATCCCAAATTGGGATATCAAAGACTCATACTCCTCCTTTGTTATTTGAAACATAAAATCATCTGGGAATCGCTGGATATTTCGTTTTACATTCCGATTAATAATCCTCGTTTCTACCTCATATAGTTCTGCCAGATCACTGTCTAGCATCACCTTTCGGCCTCGAATCATATAGATCATAGATTCAATCATTTTTGGGGTGATTTTTTGCATAAAAAGAAAATATCAAAAATCGAAATTAAATGTCATGAGACTATTTAATATTTTTCATTCATGAAATTTTGGTGGAGGTGGTGAAGATTTCCTAAGGTTTTGTTTTCATTCATTATGCAAATTTTAAAAACTACAAGTCACTACAAATTAGAAATTAAATTGCGTCAAAGTGGTTAAGCAAAATAATCTTTTACAAGAACTCATAAAAATATAAAGGAGATTGCTCTAGTTTTTGCGTTTGTAAATGTTTTTGCTTAAAATGTAGTTATGAAAATATTTATATTAATTTTATTGTTATGTAGCACTGATGTTTATGCCAAAAAAGTTTCTTGTTTTGTCAGAGGCAAAGTGAATAAAAAAGGAAAAATGGTAATTGCTGGTGCTACAACTCCTGCCCTTGTAGAAATGCTTGAAAAAAAAGGATTTGAAGTTAAATTCATTTTACCAGAGCAAAACTATCAACTAGACGATGTAAAAAGATTTCATAATGAGCTTAAAGTTTTATTTAAAGAAGTAAAAAAAGTTGATTCACTTGCAACTTTATTTAAAAAAAGAGATTTTTGGAATAAAGTTCCTTTTTTAAAAACAATGAGAAAAATTATTACTCAAAATTTGGCCTATATGAGGTGTGATAATATTATATTACCTGGTGGATCAGATGTGGCCAAAGAATTTTATCAATTTAGTGATAGCAATGTTGGAAATTTTGAAACAGGAAAAATAAATTATTTAGAAGATATGGGATATTTTATTTCTATTGATTTTGCGCTGCAAAAGAAAGTGCCTGTTTTTGGATTTTGTAGAGGTCATCAAGCTGTTAATGTCTTTTTTGGTGGAACACTTGGTAAATTTTCAAAAATGAGCAAAGGAAAAAGAACTATTAAGCTCGGAGGGGCACCATCTAGGTTTTCAAATATCTTCTACCCTAAAGAATCAAAAAATAAGTTATTATTTGCTCACTCTTTTTATGTAAAGCGTCCACCCAAGATTGGTAAGACAACGGCCTTTTACTATAATAAGCGAGATAAAATAAATGTAAGCTCGCTTTATGAATTACCTCAGTATCAAATGTATACTACACAAGGTCATCCTGAAGGAGTAAGAGTTTCAAAAGTTTTAGGTCTTTTTATGATGAGAACTGATTTTAGTAAAAAATTATTTAATTCATTTTTAGATATTAAGAAGAGATAGAGAGAAAATCTAAGTTATTACAAATTTTATCTTCTTTTTTCAACATCAATGTAAGATATCTTCTGTCACTAAACTTATAAAGAAACAGTCTTTGTTTTGTAAAAGTACCGGAGTTAATATGAAGTTTATGAAGGGGCTCCAATGAAGATTATATTTAAATATGTTCGTAAATTCTAATTATATTTCTGAAATATTGGTGGAGGAATAATTCTAAGAATCCGTAATCCTTAATTTTGCAAATTTTAAAAACTACAAATGACTACATTTTCATTTTTTCAGGCCTATTCTTTTACGTCTCTTTGGAAGAACAGGAGCATCGTTTTCAAGTTTATCCAGCCTTTCAAATACAACCCTAAACAGCTTATCTGTCCCTTTCTCTAATTTTCCCATTCGATCCGTTAATGACTCTTCTGAAAGTAATAGCTTTCTCATTTTTATGAATATCCTAACAATAGAAATATTAACTTGTATTGCTTTCGAACTCTTTAGAACGCTGGAAAGCATCGTTACACCTTGTTCTGTAAAGGCGAAAGGTGGAATTCTAAGCCCCATTTTCTCTTTATTGGAGGTGCCAAATTGGTACCTCCAATTTTCCAATTCTTCTTTAGTTAATTCGTACATAAAGTCATGAGGAAACCGTTCAATATTTCTGCGAACTGCTCTTTTAAGTGCCTTGGTTTCTACTTCATAGAGTTTTGCTAAATCGCTATCCAGCATTACCTTTTGACCTCTAATAATATAGATCATTGACTCAATTATTTTGGGAGTTATTTTTTCCATTAATAGGGATTATCAAAAGGCAAAATAAAAAGTCTTGAGATAATTTCATCTATTTCACTTTTGAAAAATTTTGGTGGA
>Ga0164313_10000120_pt1 | contig 50846 bp, 40 predicted proteins | sample GuaBasSedimGuay4_FD_113735 | JGI IMG/M metagenome (GOLD analysis project Ga0164313, IMG submission 113735) | Subseafloor sediment microbial communities from Guaymas Basin, Gulf of California, Mexico - Guay4, Core 4569-4, 0-3 cm | ecosystem: Environmental > Aquatic > Marine > Hydrothermal vents...
CACCGAAAAACGTCAAGGGGGGCAACCCTCGCGGCGGGACGATCTTGGACGATTCTCCACGTCGGAGGCAGGCCGCCGGAGCGCGAGCAGCGTGGTCGCAGTCCCTCAATCAACCCCCGCGCGTTGCGCGGCTTTGGTCCCGTGAATTCCATCCGTTAGGCTCAGAAAGCCCGCCTCGTGCATAATTGACTCATGAGTTCCCGTGGTTCAGAAACGCCCCAGTTGATTCCGTGCTTCGTCTCGAACGCCCTCGCGAAAACCACCTTCAATGGCCGGCCCTCGATGTTGATCTCACGGTCGATTCCATTGAGCACCCCGAGAAGTACCCACTCAAGGCCAATCCTGATGCCTAAACGAGGCATTCCAGCGGACCCAAACCCGCGCGAGCGCGGCTCGCGTCCGCTGATTTCCAATCGTGAGGCCGGGCCCTGGGTTTGAGGAGTCGAGAATTATAGGTACGATGTATCGTACTGAAGGAAAGGATGTACACAATGGGAGACAAGGGCGGAAAAAAGGATAAGAACAAGAGTAAGAAACAAAAGAAAAGCAAACAAGAACAAGACGCAAAAAAGAAATTTAACAAGCAACCCAAAAGAACTCAGTAGTCCGTTGCTACAAAAAACGTAGACACGACGGATTCACCGTGCTGCATATCTACATCGATGCCGATGCGTGTCCGGTCAAAAACGAGGTCTATCGGGTTGCCGAACGCTACTCCCTCGACGTGACGTTGGTCGCCAATTCATCCATGCGGATCCCGGACGACCCGAAGATCACCCTCGAGGTTGTGGATTCCGGGTTCGACGCAGCTGACGACTGGATCGTCGAGCACCTCGAGCCCCATGACATCGTCATCACGGCGGATGTGCTGCTGGCGAGTCGGTGTGTGAAGAAAACTGCGCGGGTCCTCGGCACATCCGGCAGAGAGTTCACCGAATCCAACATCGGTTCTGCGGTGGCGACTCGGGACCTGATGGCGGATCTCCGCGGGGCGGGCGAGATCACCGGTGGGCCTGCGCCGCTGACAAAGCGAGACCGCTCGTTCTTTCTCCAAAAACTCGACCAGGTGATCCAATCGATCCGACGAGCGACTAGGACCTCATGAAAGACCACGGGGAAGGTTGTCTCGTTGGCGAATAGAGACCTCAACCGCGGCGGTCTCGAGGACCACCCATTCACCTTCCGCGAAGGGAAGGACGGCCGGGTCTTCATCACATGGCACGGTCGGCAGGTCATGATCCTCAAGGGTACTCAGGCTGCATCGTTTCTGGAACGAGTCTGCGGCCTCGATGAACCACGACGACAGCTCGCCATGGCGAAGATCACCGGCAACTTCAAGCGCGGCAACGAGAAGGGCCGATAGGGTACGATCTCAGCATGGAACCAAAAGAGCTGGTCAGAGCGTGGGTGGATGCTTTCAACCGGCGGGATATTGATGCCTTGTCGGCGATGTACGCACCCAACGCCGTCAACCATCAGGCACCCGAGGAACCGATCCACGGTCGAGATGCGATTCGACCGTCGGTAGATTCGGTATCCTAAGAGGGCGAACCGAATACGGATTCAACGGAGGCCGATGATGAGTGGAAAATCAGAATTTCGAGTTGATCGAGCGAAGAATCGTCTCTACATCAAGCTCGGCGGCTTTTTCCGTGGGGGCGATGTCCAACCGGCGATGGATGGTCTCGAGGCAGCCCTGAGTGAACTGAAACCCGACTTCGACACCGTGACCGATCTCTCCGAATTTGTCCCAGGCTCGCCAGGAGCCACCAAGGCCCTGACCAAGGGTGGGGACATGGTCAGAAAGAAAGGGCGGCGCAACGGCGTGCGGATCGCGGGTGGGCTGATGACCGGGATCATGCAGTTCCAGCGGCTGCTCAAGGGCGTCTTCGATGAGACGAACACGAAGATGGCCAAGTCGGTCCAGGAGGCGGACACGATGCTCGACAACTGGTCGAACGAGTCGTAGCGCCGGATGCGCCGAATCTCCACCGACACCGCTCCTCAACCCGCCGGCCACTACTCGCAAGCAGTTGTCCACAGTGGGTTGATCTATGTCTCCGGCCAACTGGCTATTGACCCGACGACGGGAAAACCAAAGGCGGGGAACGTCGAGGAGCAGACCAGATGATCCAACACGCCGATGAGACCGGCTACAACGAATTGCTCGATGGCGTGCGACTCAAATCGATGGTGCACGGGTCTGCGACCCACCTGACCGAGGTCCGCTTCGTCAAGGGTGCGGTGGTCCCGGAACACGAGCACCCGCACGAGCAGACCGGCTATCTGATCTCGGGGTCACTTCGCTTCTTCGGCGCCGGTGAGGAAACTGTCGTGGCTCCCGGCGACTGCTGGAACTTCGCTTCGGGTGTCCCGCACGGCGCCGAAGCGCTGGAAGACTCGGTGGTCATCGAGGTCTTCTCACCCATCCGAGAGGACTATCTGCCAAAGCCGTGAGTCACGACCCGAGCCGACCATCGCCGTCGGCTGCGGGCGGAGGATGCATGTTCTGTCCCAATGACGAGTGTCCGGACTTCGTCAACACCGGCCTGCGGTCCGAGTACCGGGATGACGTGATGGTCTGTCCCTACTGCGGCGCCTCGATGGTCGCGCACCGGCCCGAGAACCCCTTCCCCGAGGTCGAGGGAATCATCGAGAAGCCGCCCGTTGGCAACGATGAGGCCATGGAGCCCGTCATCGAGGCCACCGACCTCAGTGAGGTCGCGATCATCAAATCGATCCTCGAAGGTGCGGCAATCCCATTCGTCACCCAGGGAGAGAACCAGTTCAGTGCCTTCCGCGGGGCCTTTGTCGGCGGGTCGATCTTCAACCCTCGAGCCCGCGGGGTCGTGTTCACGGTTCCCGCTCGGATGGCCGAGGAAGCCAGAGCGCTCCTCGAGGAGATCGACGAGGATTCGGAGGACACTCCATGAATCCAGCACAGATCAAGGAACTCGCCACCATCGACGACCTCATGAAGCTCGACATCCGGGTCGGCACCATCGAGGCCGTTGGGGATGTCGAGGGCTCGAAGAAACTCATCAAACTCACCGTCGACTTCGGCGATCACACGAGGACGATCCTCGCAGGGATGAAGCAGGAGCGCGAGGACCCCACCGAAATCACCGGGAAACAGGCGCTCTTCGTCGTCAACCTCGCACCGAGAAAGATGGCCGGCGTGATGTCCGAGGGCATGCTCTTCGATCTCGGCTATGAAGACGGTGTAGAGCCCGCGTTGGCCATGCCCGAACGTCCGCTGCCCAACGGCACGAGGGCGGGTTGATGCGTCGTTCCGACAAAGAGATCACCGATCTCGAGACGATTCACGAAATCGTGAGTGGATGCGAGGTCTGTCGACTGGGTTTGGCCGTGGAGGGCGAGCCGTATGTCGTTCCGATCTCTTTCGGTTTCAACGGCGAGTCTGTCTTCTTCCACACCTCCAGGCACGGCAAGAAGATCGACATGATGACCGCCAACCCCCGGGTCTGTGTCCAGTTTGAACGCAACGTCGAACTCGTCACCGATGATGACGACGCCTGTGCCTGGACCTTCCACTTCGAAAGCGTGATCGGGTTCGGATCCGTCACTGAACTCGTTGATGAGAAAGACAAGGTCATCGGGCTCAATCGGATCATGAAGCACTTCTCGGACCGCGACTGGACATTCGAGGGACCGCACCTGGCTTCGACGCGAGTTTGGCGGGTCGATCTCGATGTCCTCACCGGGAAGAGATCCGAGCAGAAGGGGTGAGCGCCCGCCTCGATGCACGTTCCTATCGCCGCGGTCTCACTGACCTCGGCAGCCGCGACGCTGATCTGGGCCGGGTTCTGCACGAGTTCGGACCGCCGCCCCTGTGGGATCGCGAACCCGGCTTTGCCACTCTGATCCACATCATCCTGGAACAACAGGTCTCGCTGGCCTCGGCCCGCGCGTGTTTCGACAAGCTCACCGCAACGGTCGGCGAGCTGACCCCGGAAAGCCTTCTCGCCCTCGATGACGGCGAGCTCAAGGGCATCGGATTCAGCCGGCAGAAAACCGAGTACTCCCGGGTGCTGGCCACCGCCCTGGTCGACGGCGACCTCGATCTCGAGGCGCTTGCCGATCTTCCCGACGACGAGGTCAGGGATCGATTGATGCGGCTCAAGGGCATCGGCCGATGGACCGCCGATATCTACCTTCTGATGGCTCTCGGTCGACCCGATATCTGGCCCGTCGGTGATCTCGCTCTGGTTGTGGCCGCAAAGAATGTCAAAAGCCTCGAAGCACGGCCGAGTCCTGAAGAATTCCGTGAACTCGGTGAGGCGTGGCGACCGTTGCGATCCATCGCCGCCCGCCTGCTGTGGAATCACTATCTCTCTGCCGAGGATTGACATGAGGAATCCACTCGCTTCCGGCGAGGTTGTAAAGCACAGGGGATGCGCATGATTTCAACCGACAGGACACCGGTCACCGTCATCGGGGTTCCGACCGATCGCAACTCCTCGTTCGCGCCCGGTGCGGGCTTGGCCCCAGCGCACATCCGGGAGGCGCTCGGGAGTCCAGCGAGCAACCTCTGCACCGAGAACGGAGTCGATCTCGGGGAGCACCACGGCTGGGAGGATGCCGGCGATCTCGAGATCGGCGAGGGCTCCATCGTGCAACCCATCGACGATGCGATCACGGACATCCTCGACTCGGGCCGACGGGTCATCGCGCTCGGCGGAGACCACGCCATCACCCACCCCATTGTGCGGGCAGTCGCGCGCAGGCACGCGGGTCTCACCATCCTCCATCTCGACGCACACGCCGATCTCTATGACGAGTTCGAGGGCAACCGCGAGTCCCACGCCTGTCCGTTTGCCCGAGTCATGGAAGAGGAACTGGCCGACCGCTTGGTTCAGGTCGGGATCCGAACCATGAATCCGCACCAGCAGGAGCAGGCGCAACGTTTTGGCGTTGAGATCCACGGCGCACGCCTGATCCCATCGATCGAATCTCTCGGCCTCACCGGGCCGCTCTACCTCTCGGTCGATCTCGACGTCCTCGACCCGTCGTGCGCGCCCGGGGTTTCACACCCGGAGCCGGGAGGATTCACGACACGCGAGATCCTGTCGATAATCCATGACCTGCCGTGCAGTTTGGTGGGCGCCGATATCGTCGAGTACAACCCAAATCGCGATCAGCTTGGACTCACCGCCATGGTAGCGGCCAAGCTGCTCAAGGAAACTCTTGCCAACATGCTCGATGGACCGTGAACGACAGCTCGAGCTTCCACTCATTGACCCGAAAAAACAAGGAGGCGAGTGATGATCGGATACGTAACACTTGGAACCAACAACCTGGACCGCGCCGCGGCGTTCTACGACGGGCTTCTCTCGCTGATCGGCGCCGGCAGATTCATGGAGATGGACGGGTTCATCGCCTGGGCGGTCGCACCGGACAAACCCGCCATCTCGGTGACCAAACCCTTCGACGGCAACACCGCCACGGTTGGGAACGGCGTCATGATCGCCCTCGCGATGGAGAAGCCCGAGCAGGTCGACGCCCTCCACGCCAAGGCCCTCGAACTCGGCGGCGCCGACGAGGGCGCTCCGGGGCCACGCGGCGACAGCGGCTTCTACGCCGGCTATTTCCGCGATCTCGACGGCAACAAGTTGAACGCATTCTGCATGACAACCACCTAGCGCCGATCCAATCCGCATAGCACCGATCCAAATCCACTCGAGCTTTGCTCGAGTGGATTTGCCTCGGCACTCTGCGGAAACAACGATGGGTGCGGCACCCCTCGTTGTGTTTTTGATTGACCCGAATCACTTTAGGTGCTACAAAAGCGCGCCCGCCTTGTCCGCGAGGGCATTCCACCCGCAATCCGAGGAGAACCCATGTCAAAGACCGAGTTTCGAAATCTGGCGATCATCGCCCACGTCGACCATGGCAAGACCACGCTGGTGGACGCCATGCTTTGGCAGAGCGGCACCTTCCGCGACAACGAGCGAGTGAACGAGCGGGTCATGGATTCCGGCGATCTCGAGCGCGAACGTGGGATCACCATTCTCGCCAAAAACACGGCGGTGCGGTTCAACGGTGTCAAGATCAACATCGTCGATACGCCTGGCCACGCCGACTTCGGTGGAGAGGTTGAGCGCACCCTGCAGATGGTGGACGGTGTGCTGCTACTGGTTGACGCCGCTGAAGGACCACTGCCCCAGACTCGGTTCGTTCTGTCGAAGGCGCTCCAACTCGGCCTGCCCCCCATTGTGGTCATCAACAAGATCGACCGGGCCGATGCTCGAGCCGCCGAGGTCCTCGACGAGATCTATGATCTCTTCATCGATCTCGACGCGGCCGACGAACAGCTTGATTTCAAGGTCTTCTGCACTGATGCACGCAAGGGGCTGTGCTGCGTCGGAATCGACGGAGAGTTCACCAATCTCCACCCCCTGATGGAGGAGATCCTGGAGACCCTGCCGGCGCCCCAGGGAGACCCGGAAGCATCGCTTCAGCTCCTGGTGACAAACCTGGACTACTCGGACTACCTCGGTCGCCTCGCCGTTGGACGGATCGTCAACGGCACCCTTCATGCCAACAGCAATGTCGGGATCGCCCGCGAACGCGGGGTCGAAAAGGCGAAAGTCGGGACCGTTTACTCGCACGAAGGGCTCAAACGAGTCGACGTGGAGAGCGCCATCGCCGGGGACATCGTCGCCCTCGCCGGTCTCGACGAGGTCACCATCGGCGACTCGCTGGTCGATTTCGAGGATCCTCACCCGCTTCCCCGAATCGCCGTCGACGAGCCCACCATGTCCATGGTCTTCTCGGCGAACACCTCGACCTTCGGAGGCCGCGAGGGTCAATTCGTCACCGCTCGGCAGATCCGGGAGCGACTCGAGAAGGAGGCGCTCCACAACGTCTCCATCCGGCTCGAGATCCTCGGCAACGACGCCTTCAACATCATGGGCCGCGGTGAGCTCCAACTCGCCATCCTCATCGAGACCATGCGCCGCGAAGGTTTCGAGCTCTCGGTGGCGAAACCCGAGATCGTCACCCGCGAGATCGATGGCGTCAAGCACGAGCCCATGGAGATCGTCCAGGTGGACTGCCCCGAGGAACACGTCGGGGTCGTCACCCAGAAGCTCGGCACCCGAAAGGGCAAGATGGCTGAGATGCACAACCCGGGGCACGGCCGGGTGCGGCTGTCGTTTCGGATCCCGTCACGAGGGCTCATCGGCTTCCGGTCGGAGTTTCTCACCGACACCCGCGGCACCGGAATCCTCAACCACCTCTTCGATGGTTGGTCGCCGTGGCAGGGTCCGATCGCCGGCCGCGCCACCGGCGCTCTGGTCGCGGATCGCCCGGGCAAGACGACGACCTATGCTCTGTATCACCTCGAACCCCGTGGAACGCTCTTCATGGGTCCGGGCACCGAGGTCTACGAGGGAATGATCCTCGGCGAGAGCACGCGGGATTCCGATCTCGATGTCAACGTTACCCGCGAAAAGAAACTCACCAACATGCGAGCCGCCGGAACCGACGAGGCGCTGAGATTGGCTCCACCTCGTGTGATGAACCTTGACCGGGCGCTCGAGTGGATCGATGCCGACGAGCTCGTCGAGGTGACCCCCTCAGCGATCCGCGTCCGCAAACGCGTGCTGGCCAACAACCAGCGGAGCAACAAGCGGAAGACGCCGGTGGGCTAAGAAGTGAGAAGGTCAGAAGGTCAGCGCTCGCTTCGCTCGCTGTGAGAGGGTGAGGGCGCAGACGCCCCTACTTCGCTCGGTGTCCGCTGGTGAGGTATTCGCTGCCGCGATTCTAGCTTTCTCAGCTTCTCGCTCCCCAACCTGCCGCGGCGGGGGCCGCATCCGTAGCCGCGACCGGAACCGCACCACGATCCGCGGAAATATCGCGCTCACCGGGGCGTGCCGGGCGCGCTATTGTGCCCGGATCGACCATCCGGCACCGCGGCGCGCAGCGCACAATGGCGACGCCGGGCAACCCTCGCGGTAAAGCGTCCCGGTGCACCTCTCCCGGCCAGGAGGGAGGCCGCCGGCGCATCATCGGCGGGGTCGCAGCCCTTCCCGCATCCTCCCGCGCGACCACGCCGATGGTGCGACGCTGGGTCGCCGAAGGCGGACCAGAAGGGCGGTGATGCGGGAACCATGCTCGGGGAGCGATTGTGGGGCAGGCTTCCAGCCTGCCGTCGCAGGCACCGCTACGCGGATACGCCCTCCCGGTTGGTGGTGGGAAATGGCAGGCTGGAAGCCAGCCCCACAACGTGACGACCCGCAACGGCCCCATCGTCTCTCTGGAATTATCCGATTCCGCTACACTCCCCCAATGCCACGAATTGAGATTCTCACCATCGGTGATGAGCTGATCGAAGGTCGGCTCGTCGACACCAACGCCTGCGAACTGTCGGACAAACTGACGGAGGTCGGTCTACGGGCGAGAGAACACCGTTCGGTCGGCGATGATATGGCCGACATGATCGAGGCGCTGCAAACCGCGGCGTCCCGATCCGATGCGGTGCTGGTTTCCGGTGGCCTCGGCCCCACCAGTGACGACCTTACCGCCCTTGCAGCCGCCGAAGCCTTCGGTCTCGAGATCGAACGGTCGCAAGAAGCCCTCGATCACACCCGGCAGTTCTTCACAGAGCGCGGCCGCGAGATGCCTTCCACTAACGAGAAGCAGGCCGACCTCCCGAAGGGGTGCGCGATCCTGCCTAATCCCGAGGGTACGGCGGTGGGGTTTCGCCTCGACGCCGGTGGCTGTCGGCTGTTCTTCATGCCCGGCGTTCCCCGCGAGCTGAGGCGCATGGCCGATGAGTCGGTCCTGCCCGATCTTGGGCGGAGGCTGCCCGCCACGCCGCCGCTCGTTGCCACCCTCAAGGTCTTCGGCAAGGGGGAGAGCGAAGTCGCACAGCAGATCGAGGGGCTCCACGACCTCGTGCCCGTCACGATGGAGCTCACCGTCCAGTACCGGGCGACCTTCCCCGAGATCCACCTGCGGCTGGTCCTGACTGGTACCGATCGATCGGCCGCGTCAGAGGTTCTTGATTTCCTCGTCGCCGACGCGCAACAACGGCTCGGCGACCATGTCTTTGCGGTGGGAGGGGCCAGACTCGACACCGACTTCCCGACACACGTCGCCCACTCGCTCAACAAAAAAGGGATGACATTGGCCGCCGCCGAGGTCGCGAGTGCCGGCGCAGTTGCGCGCAAGCTCGGAGCATCAGAGCACGGACGCCGCTGTCTGCGCGGAGCCCTGGTCGCCTCTGACCTCGAGACCCTGAAGGATCAGTTGCGGCTGGTGGAGATCTCAGCGGAAACGGCGGCGGAGGCTGTTCGGGATCGTTTCTCCGCCTCGATCGGAGTCGTGACCATTGGCTCGGCGGATGGTGTCGGAGATCTTCGCCCGGGGAGTCTCACAGTCGCGGCCGCCGGCCCGGGGGCCACGCAGGTTCGGGAGCTCCACTTCCCCATCGATGCGGTGCGTTTCCAGAGGCTCGCGGCGTATGCGGCGCTGAGACTCGCGGAGCGAGTTGCAGCCTCCAAGGCTTGAGGCTTGGGGCTTGGGGCTTGGGGCTTGGGGCTTGAGATCAGCGATCCTGCTACCTGAAACCTGCGACCTGCGACCTGGGGCCTGCCGCCCGCTCCTACCAGTAGGTGGTCGTCAGACTCACCGGGCCGTGAACGGTGGCGCAGCAGGCGAGGCGTTCGTCGTCGCCGGCATGCATGGAGGCGAGGATCTTCTCTTCCTCAGCCTGCATCGGGCTGAGATGATCCGCACCGTCGAGGATCTGGACCCGGCAGAAGCCGCACAAGGCGATGCCGTCGCAGGACTGACCGAGACCGAGACCGGTTTGGTGGATCGCATCCATGAGATTGGTCTCGTGAACCACGTTGACTTCACGCCCCGAAGGCTCACATCGCACGATGGCAGTCGCCATCTTGAACTGGCTCAGGTCCACTCGTTCCTCCTGCGGGCCACAATCCTGCCCAACGGCGTCGGGGATTGTAGCCTATCCGGGCTGAATCAGCCCCCCATTGCCCTTGCGCGCGGTGGATCACCGGGAACAACGACCGGCACCAGGTCCCGAGTGTCGAGTTCGGTGCATGCCGCGAGGTCATCGTCCTGACCAAGCCGGCGCAGCCTCCGAGCACCGTCGCAATCAAGCAACCGTGCCCGCACTGGCTCGAAATCCTGACTGCGACCTTCGAGTAGATTGGTGATCCAAAGGGCCGCCTCGTCGTCCTCGACTACCGGCGTTCTCGCCTCGAGACCCATGGGGAGCATGGTCACCCTCGGGGGGGCGAGTCTTCCAAGAGAAGTCGCGACGGCGGTTGCGTTGGCGAAACTGGCAAAGAGGATCATGTCAGCTGATCTCAGACGTGCCACCGCCTGGGTTCCGGCCGAGGTCGTGAGGATGGGAGAGTCACCCGGTGCGACCAATCGGGATGCCTTGGACGGGGCGTTCCCACCGTCGAAGTCATCGGGTGCGACGCCTCCGCGTTCGCCGAGCAGCGGTCGGCGAGGATCCTCTCGTTTGAGAGCACGGGCCTGATCCAGATCGGCGAGGAGAAAGACCTCTTTCGCGCCGGCACTTAAGAGCGCGATGATCGTATTGGAGGCTCTGAAGACATCGATTACGACGACGGCGCCCGTGATGAACTCCACACCTTCGAGCCCCCTGTGGATCGAGAGATCAGTCACTCTTGCCGACGGCCTTGATCATGAAGGCGTACTCCTCGGCCCGCTCACGGTAAGCCTCGTACCTTCCGCTGGCGCCACCATGACCGGCATCCATGTTGGTTCGCATGACCAGCAGGTTGTCATCGGTCTTGAGTGCGCGGAGTCTGGCCACCCACTTTGCCGGCTCGAAGTACTGGACCTGAGAATCGTGGAGGCTCGCGGTCACCATCAGCGCCGGGTAGTCCTTGGTTTCCACCTGATCGTAGGGCGAGTACGAAAGCATGTAGTCGTAGTACACCTTGTCTTCCGGGTTGCCCCACTCATCGAATTCGCTGGTGGTCAGAGGGATGGACTCGTCGAACATGGTGGTGATGACATCAACGAAGGGCACATGCGCCACGACACCGGCAAAGATATCGGGATCCATATTCGCGATGGCGCCCATGAGCAGACCTCCGGCGCTGCCGCCGCGCGCGATCAGACCCTCCGGCGAGGTGTAGCCCTCGTCGATCAAAAAGCGTGCGCAATCGATGAAATCGGTGAAGGTGTTTTTCTTTTTGAGGAGTTTTCCGTCCTCGTACCACTCCCGACCCAACTCCTGACCGCCGCGGATGTGAGCGATCGCGTAACTGAAACCGCGATCGACCAGGCTGATGACGTCGGGGTGGAAATCGGGATCCGAACTCGAGCCATAGGAACCATAGGAATAGAGCAGCAGGGGTGCGGACCCATCCATGGTGAGGTCTGCCCGCCGGAGAATGGAGAGCGGGACCTCGACGCCGTCGCGCGCCGGCACCATCACTCTTTCACTGACATAGTTCCCGGGGTCGTACCCACCGAGTACTTCGCGTTGTTTCATGAGTTCGCGTTCACCGGTGGACATGGTGTAGTCGTAGATCGAGACCGGAGTGGTCAATGAGGTGTAGGCGAACCTCAGCACATCCGAGTCGTACTCGCGGTTGTCATCCACCCAGACGTCGTAGGCGGACTCGTCGAATCCGATCTCCTGGCGTTTGCCGTCAGCGACACCAATCACGACCAACCGGTTCAATGCGCCGGTGCGCTCGCTGAGCACGATGAAATCACGAAAGGGTTGAACACCCTCGAGAAGGACGTCCTCCCGGTGCGCCACGAATTCTCGCCAATTCTCTCGGCCCGGAGAACCCACTGGAGCTTCCATGAGCCTGAAGTTGGTCGCGTCGAGGTTGGTTCGAATCAGGAACCGATCGCCGTGATGGGTGACGCTGTACTCAACCCCACGCTCCCTGGGAGCGATGACCACCGGGTCGCCCGCGGGGTCATCGGCGTCGATGAACCGATACTCGGTGGTCAGGGTGTGGTCCGATCCGATGAGAATGAACCGATCCGAGGCAGTCTTACCGACAGAGACGCCAAAGGTCTCGTCATCCTCCTGATACATCAGGGAATCTTCGGACTGATCGGTGCCGAGTTCGTGGCGCCAAACCTGATGCCAACGCAGGGTCACGGGATCCTGTCGCGTGTAACAGAGAGTCTTCCCATCGTTGAACCAGGCGGTGTTCCCGGTGACCTCGGAAATCTCGTCCGCAAGAATCTCACCGGTTTCGAGGTTTTTAAACTTCAGGGTGTACTTCCGACGACCCACAGTGTCGACGGCCCAGACCATGGTGTTGCTCTCAGGACTGACTCGGATTCGACCAGCCGAACAGAAGTCGTGGCCCTCGGCAATGGCGTTGACATCGAGGAGAACCTCCTCGATGGCGTCCGGTTCGTCCTTGATCCTGCAGTAGATCGGGTATTCGAGCCCGTCTTCGGTCCGAAGGTAGTAGCCATAGCCGTGATCGAGCGCGGGAACGCTCGAGTCGGTCTGTTTGATTCGGCCCTTGATCTCCTCGAAGAGGGTTTGTTGGAGCGGTGCGGTGTCTGCCATCACGGAATCCATGTAGGCATTCTCCGCGTCGAGATAGGCGATGACCTTTGGGTTGTCACGATCCCGCAACCAGTAGTAGTCATCGATCCGGACATCGCCGTGCGCCTCGAGCTCGTGCGGCACGACCTCAGCCACCGGCGGGATCGGATCGGAATTGGTACACGTCATCAGAATCAACACTCCTACAAAAAGAAGGCAGCACCCCAGGATTTTCATCAAATCCCCCCATTTCGAGACACGGACAGACCAACATCCGCGTTCTAGGAGTGTAGCTCAACCTCATACGGTCGCCGCTCAGTCGGTTCTGCCCTCATCGCCTACTTCTGAGAGGCCTCAACCCAATCAAGAGTGACATTGATCTGATCACCGGTGGGTTCTTCGCCCAGTCGAATCATCAGGAATCTCCGACCATCGACCGTCACATCGAAGGTGCGCGCGTAGCCTTGAATATCAAAGAGCGGACGTGCCGGTTCGACGATGGGCTCGGACTCGAGATTCAACGTCACCGACATCATCGATTCCTCACCGAGATAGAGAAGCTCATCACCCCGAGGATTCCACACCGGCCATGTCCCTCCGTGGGGCGAGACCTGACCTTCGATGCCGGCGTCTCCGGTGTCACGCACATAGATCTCGCCTCGGCCGGAGGGATCGGCCTCGAAGGCGATCCACCTTCCATCCGGGGCGAACTGCGCATCCGCCTGGTTGTACGGCGCCGAGAGAATGGGTTCGGGTTCGCCACCGGCAGCGAGATCGACCTGCCAAAGATCCCAACCCGAATCCGAACCGGGGGTCTGAAAGAGCAGGGTCTCACCATCGGCGGAGATCGCGGACGGGACTCTGAGCGACCCCGAAACCAGTCGTTCAGGTTCGCCCTGCGCATCCAGTCCCCTGAGATAGATCCCTGCGGGAAGGTCTTTGTTTCCCAAGGGAACCGAGTACACAACACCGGGTCGTCCGGGCGCCCACAGCGGTCTCTGCGAATGGCCCTGGCCCACCGTAAGCGGTCGCAAGGTGTCGCGTACCGTATCGAGCATCCAGATGTTCGAGTCGTCGTGCGCACTCCGCACCCCGACCACGACGATTCCATCGGACGAAAGTTTCGGGGCTTCGTAGTGTCGAAGATGACTCGAAGCCGGTGCAACGTTGCCTTGGCGATCGACCCACACGAGTTCATCGGGTCGCGAGTCGGCGACCTCCGGGATCCAGTGGATTGCCCCGTCCACAGCGGCTGTGAAGTGTTCTGTCCCATACCTCGAACGGTGGACCCCTGCAGCGATGGGGATCGGGTCTCCAATGACCTCATGAGAGCCGAGATCGAACGGAAGCCCAACCAGTTGACCCTCAGGGGTCGCCGCAACCAGGTGGCCGCTCGGCACGAAGACCGCCTGCTGATAGCCTTCGATCACGGTTCGTCTGGTTCCATCATCCAAAGACAGAACCTCAATCACCGGCAACCTGCCGCCCGTCACCCACCTGGTCAGCAGGAGGGTACGGCCATCCGGGAGAATCCTGGGCCACGCCAGACCCACGGTTCGTCCATCCTCAGTATCCGCGGCCGCCACCAACTCGATGGCACCACCGTCTCCCGGGACTCTCACCAGGGCTATCGACACACTCCCATCATCAAGCACCCAGGGACGCGAAAAATAAACATTGCCGTCAGGCGCCCAGGTCGCTCCGAAGAAATAGCTGGGCGCATCGCACAGGGTCACCGGAGCTCCGCCCCCGACCGGAATTCTGTTCAGTGCATCGCCGGCCCAGAATCCGATGGAACGACCATCGGGCGAGAAGAAGGGTGCGAATGCGCCATCGGTCCCCGAGATCGGCGCGGGCTCGAGTTGGTCGCGGAGCTGTCCATAAAGGCGTCGTGGCTTGCCGGCCGAATAGACCACCTGACCGGTGTCGGGTGACGCGGCAAGCGATGGAGCGAACGCCCCATAGACCGCCACCGGCTCACTGACGGTGGCGAGCTGTCTCACGGGTCGCGGTTCCGGGGCATCATCGATATCGAGGACCCACCAGAGCGCCAAACCGAGAGCCACGCCCAGCAGCGGGCCGACAATCGCCCAAAGAGCGAGGTTTCGACTCGGCAACGCTTCGTCCGGCGCAAGAAAACCGTCACCTGCGTCGGGCTCTGATGCTTCGGCCAGCTCGATGGCCGCGTCACCGAGATTTCGCAGACGTTTCCGCGGGTCTCGCTGGAGACAGCGGCGCAACAGCCGGCGGACCCCCGGCGGGGTGTATGCCGGCAGCTGCGACCAGTCGGGTTCACCGGTCACCACCGAAACGAGCACATCGGTCATGGTCTCGCCGCCAAAGGCTCGACGTCCTGTCAGCATTTCAAAAAGCACGCAACCGTAGGCCCAGATGTCGGCGCGGTGGTCGATCTTCCTGCCACGCGCCTGTTCGGGACTCATATAGGAGGCGGTGCCCATGATGACGCCTTCCCGAGTCATGTCGTCACCACTCACCGTTGCCAGATCGGAGACATCACCGGAAGTGGCGTCTCCTGCATACGGTTTCGCCAACCCGAAGTCGAGGACTTTGACCATGCCATCGGGCGTGATCATGAGATTCGCGGGTTTGAGATCCCGATGCACCATTCCCCGATCGTGGGCTTCCTCGAGCCCCGATGCGATCTGGGTGGCGATATCGATGGCCTCGTCGATGGGAAGGGGACCACGTTTCAACCGCTGAGCCAGCTCTTCGCCCTCGACCAACTCGAGGACCAACACCAGCCGATCGTCGCCCTCTTCGATGCCATAGATGGACGCGACATTGGGGTGGTTGAGCGCCGCAAGCACTTGGGCCTCGCGACGGAGGCGGGCAAGGCGCTCGGCATCGGTCGAAAGGTCTTCCGGAAGGACCTTGAGCGCCACGTCTCGGCCGAGCTTGGTGTCCCGGGCGCGGTAGACCGCCCCCATCCCACCCTCACCGAGTTTCTCGATCACCTTAAAATGGGCAAATGCCTCGCCGATCAGCGATACCGACTCGGGGTTGGTCACTTCTTCCGCATCCAGATCTCGGTGCCGCCGCTGCGGTACTCGACATCGTCCATGAGTTGGTTGATAAGGAAGATACCGCGACCGTGGTCCGAGAAGACGTTCTCACCCTTCACGGGGCTCGGTATCTCGCCCGGGTCGAATCCGCCACCGGGATCGCGGACGATGATCAACATGCCCTGGTCCATCTCGCAGGCGACGCAGACCTCGATGGTCTGCGATGGGTCGTCTCGGCACCCGTGCTGCACCGCGTTCGCAAGGGCCTCGAGCAACGCAACTTCAACCTCGAACTCGTTACCGGTTGCACACTCTTGGGCGCCGACCACTTCCATGATCTCGTCGACTGCGGGTTGGATGGACTCCACATCGCCCGGAAGCTGAAAATCAAGTTTGAGCAGCAATCGATCGGGGTCAAACTCGCAGTCGTGTATTGCGTTGTCGTTCATCGTGTTCTCCCACGGCCGGACCTGAACTCGACTTGTGAGTCACCTCGAGCCGAGAGTTGTAACTGACTGAACATCGTCTTTCGAAATGGTAGCACCGACGCCGGTGATCGTTTCGTGATCCGACCTTAATTGTCTGCGCCATGGAGCTTGCGACCGACCACCAACTGGTAGCCCTCGACATCGAGCGCCCTCCCGCTGGCCGTGTCAGCCAACGTCGGATCGCCCGACAGGGCGACGTTCCACTGGTAAAGATCAGAAAATGTGTCCTTGAGTCGTAGGGTCAGGCGTTCGAACTCACCGCTGAGGCCGTATCTGACTGCGTCTTCTTCCCGCGCCCACATGGTCACCGACAGAATGCGCGTCTGTTCGCCAGCGCCGGACACGAGAAAGGCGCCGAGACACCCCGGCGTTGATTCCAGCGCCGGACGGACTTCCTCCTCAAACCTTGTGGCGAACTCGGCAAATGCTCCTCGCCGCAACCGCACGGCCACCATCCTCACGTAGACCTGGCCCTGACCAACTCGCTCCAGGACCTTCGGATCGGCCTCGCCGGCGACGGTCCAGGTTTCGACCTCCGGCTCGATTCCGGTGAAAACCACCGCATCACCCGCACCCGGCAGATCGGTGACCCATTCCTCCGCTTCCTGAAGCAGCTCGTCGGATTCGTCCAGCAGTCGATCGAAGTCACCGCCGTGCTCGTACTTCTCTGCCGCCTCGGCGCTGGTCCACACGGTCATCGAGATGTAGTCGTCGCCGTGGATCGTCCCCTGCAAAAGGCTGGCAAAGATGCATCCATCGGTCTGCTCGAGCTTGGGGAAGACGCGCTCCTCATAGAACTTCTTCGCGTCCCAGGCCTTTTCTTCCTTGATCTTCAGTCGAACGAAGCGCATGTGCATGGGCGCCTCCCCTCAGCTCTCGTCACAGAAATTTTTTAAACGACAAAGGTCGTTATTGATTATGGCGCATCCTCCGGCCGGGTTACCAGCAGGTCTCGGTGGCGCCGGGACGATGATCCGCATCAATCGCTCTTCCGTGTATCAAGGTTCATCCTGCACCTCCAACGACCAAACCCGTCGTCGGAAATCCGAGGCGATCCATCAGCTCCAGATACCTGGGGTCGTCTTCAAGCCCCGGCATGTAGTACGTCGGAACGACGGGGGTGTAGACCGCGAGAGTCGAATGATCGTCGATGGATCGTCCGAGCGCATCGAGGAGACGATCGGCATCTCCCATCGCCGCAAAGATGACACCGTAGGCCACCGGGTCAACATAGCGTTCGGCGGCATAGCGATCGAGGGTCGCGAGCGCCTCGTCGGTTCGCCGGGAATCACCGCATTTGGCGTAGGTGTAGCCGAGCCACGACCTCGCCAGCGGTGTACCGCCTCCGTGGAGCTCGGCTTCAGCCGCTTCTGCGGTGGCGAAGGCGTCGTCGCAGCGGCCGGAATCGGCATATGTCTTGGCCAACTTGATGTATCCCCACGTCCAGTTCGGGTTGATGTCAAGGGCGGCCTGGAACTCCTCGGCGGCTCGGTCGTACTCGTGTTTGCCCATGAGGGCGAAGGCCACGAGGTGGAATGCGCTCGGCGAGAGCGGATCAAGTTCCCTGGCGAGGGTGCCCTGCTCGATGGCCTCATCGAACCTCCCAACCGCAGCGAGATAGGAACCGTAAGCCTCGTGCGAGAAATCACTCCCGGGGTTGATTTCGATGGCGCGCCGGAGGTCCTCGTCAGCGCCTTCCCAGTCATACTCAAAGAGGTATTTGATCTCCGCCGAGGCTGCCAACGCCTCGGCCAGACCATCGTCGATACTCAGGGCGCGCTCAACCGCCTCTCTCGCCAGCTTCGACGCCTGATCCCGGCTCAGCACACCGTGAAACGACTGGGTGATGTAGGCGTCGGCCAAACCCGCCCACGGCATCGCATAGTTCGGGTCGACCTCGATGGCCTGCTGGAAATAGTCGACGGCCTTGGCCATCTCGGTGGCGCTGCCGATGGAGAACCGCCGACCCTGGAGATAGAGCCGGTGCGCTTCGGGATCGACCTCGAATCGCCTGGCGAGTTTGCCCGCGGTCTCCCCCGAAAGTTCGATGTTCAATGTCGCGGCGATGGTCGTCGCGAGTTCCTCTTCGATGCCGAGCACATCGTTGTCGGCGCGGGTGTATCTCCCGCCCCACAGCTGGTGGCTGTCACTGACATCCACGAGTTCGGCGCTCACCGCGAGTTCGTCACCCCGCGCGGTCATCCGGCCGAACACCACCGCCTGGACTCCGAGCTTCTCACCGATGGTTTCGAGGTCGTCGGCGCTGTCCTTGAAGACCCACGCCGAACGCCTGGAGATCACCTTGAGTTCGGGGATTCGAGAGAGGCTGTTGATCAGCCCCTCGGTCAGACCGTCGCACAGATACTCGATCTCGTCGTCACCGGTGGAATTCTCGAACGGCAGCACCGCGATCGAACTCACGGATGGCTGTGCCGAACGATCCCGGCTGAAGAAGGACACGGCGCCGAAGACAACGACGACGAGGGCCACCGCAGCCGCAACAGCGATCCCGATCCCGCGTCGTGGTCTCGATGCCGGCACCGCGGTGGTCTCGGTCACGCCGGATTCGCCATCCCTCGCCAGATTTCGCAGATCGACCGCCAACTCACGAGCACTCTGATAGCGGCGATCCGGGTCCTTCTCGAGACACTTACGGATGATTCTCTCGAGTTCTGCGGAGACTCCGGAATTGAGTTCCCGAACCGGAACCGGCTCGTCGCGGTTGATCTTTGTAATGGTCTCGGCGGAGGTCTCACCGACAAAAGGAGCATGGCCGGTGGCGAGCTCGTAGAGCACGATCCCGAGGCTGAAGAGATCGCTCCTCGCATCGAGGCTCTTGCCGAGGGCCTGTTCGGGGCTCATGTAGCGCACCGTGCCCATGACCATCCCCGGTTGGGTGATGGTCTGGGTCGGCGCGGCCTCGTCAAGGGGGTCGAAATCCTCAACCCGCAGTTTGGCAAGACCAAAATCGAGCACCTTTACCTGACCGCCCGCAGTCAACATGATGTTGGCGGGCTTGATGTCGCGGTGAGTGATCCCCACCGCATGGGCCTCGGCAAGGGCCTCCGCAACCCTGCGCCCGATCCGGACGATGTCACCCTCCTCCAGCGACCCCGACGTCATCCTGGAGCTGAGGTCCTCCCCGTCGATGTGCTCCATGACGATGTAGTGGACCCCATCGGCCTCACCGACATCATAAATGGCGGTGATGTTCGGGTGGTTGATCGCCGACGCGGCGCGAGCCTCCGCCTCGAAACGACCCCGACGATCCGGGTCTCCGGCGACATCCTCGGGAAGGACCTTGATCGCGACCCTTCGATCGAGACGCGTATCCGTTGCCAGATAGACCTCACCCATTCCACCCTCACCGAGCTTGTCGGTGACTCGGAAATGGCCGAGGGTGGAACCGATCATCTACGAACCTCGATCTGTTCCGGCCAGTTGACGACCAGGTTGAGGAGGGTACCAGCCTGCTGGCTTACGCCGGGAACAACCAGGAATCTCTCGGCATCAGAAGAAACCGAGAAGAAGGACCCACCGGCGAGCGGGGATTGAACTACAAAGAGCGTTTCCGATGCGCCGACATGGAAGGTCTCTCCCTCACCATCGACCTGAACCGCGACCAGATCACCGCCGAATTCCGTGTAGACGATCTCTCGGCCGTCCGCGCGCCATTCAGGGTAGACACCAACGTTGGATGAGACCTGCCAACGCCGACCCGCCTCCGGGAAGGTTGTGACGTAAATCTCGAAACTTCCCGACTCATCCGAGTGGTACACGACCCAGCGACCGTCCGGCGAGATCTTGGACCCCGACTCATTAAACTCGGTCTGACGAAAGACTCTCGGCTCACCTTCCTCTTGGAGTGGGAGAAGAATAAGGTCGCCCCTGGTCTCTTGATTGGTGACCAACACCGTCAGGTACTTGGCATCCGGCGAGACGCTCTCTGGAAAACAGTTCACGTCGGTTGAATACAAAAGCTCCACTTCACCGACTCCGGACATCGGTTTGCGGTAGACCGCGAAATTCTCACCCCGATCCGAGGCGAAGTAGATGTCGGTTCCATCGGGCGACCAGACCGGCCACACGTCTGATGCCGGATCGAACGTGAATCGTGTTCTGATGTTGCGCTCGATCTCATAAACCCAGAGTTCATCCGACCCAGTCTCCATATCCTCGAGCTGAGCAGCCGCGTATCGACCGTCCGGCGACAACCTGACGAGCCGATAGAGGGCCTGATCCCCGAGTTCGCCGGCTGCGAGACCAGATCGGTCCCTCCATTCGAGGGTGGTGTGGGTTTCTGCATCGCCTGTTTGATAGGTCAGGACCCCATCCTGAGAGGCGCCGAAGATCGCGAGCGATGCACCCGGGATGATGAGTACATCCTCCGCAACCGGCACGGCCTCGGCGGTGGTGGCCAGGGTCTCGGGATCGAATGGCTGGGCCATCAGGGTCCGGTCGCGAACGAAGAGCAGCTGACCCGAGGAGAATATGGCCTGGCTTTCGTTGATCATCACCTCGGTCAAATCGTCGCTATCGAGCGAGCCGATCATGATCGCCGTGTCACTGTTGGACGTCCCTCGGGCGAGAAAGAGGAAGTGGCGCCCGTCCGGCAGGAACCACGGCAGCCGGTGGGAATTATGACGGTCGTTATCACGGGTCGTGGCGTCTGCAGGTTCGCCACCCGCAGCCGGCACGCGACTGAGATGGGTTCCTGAGTCGGGGGCGAATACGATGACCCCATCCGGGCTCCAACTGCCTCCCTTGCCGTTGGAAGCAGCACAAAGCGTGATGGGCGGGCCGCCGTTGGTGTCGATCTTGCGGAGCAGATCCTCCGGCTGGGTGAAGAACCCGAGCCAGCGCGAATCCGGGGCCCAAAACGGGTACTGGGCACCCTCGGTGCCCGACAGCACGTGCGCTTCTCCGGCATCGAGGTTTCGGACGTACAGCTGCGTCTCCCCGTCATCGCCAACGGCGGTGAACGCCAGCTTTCTGCCATCCGGCGACACCACCGCCGGACCGGGATTTATGGAACGCAGACCAAAGCTCATACCCTCAGGCGGGGCAACGGTGGCCTTGACCACCCTCAGCGGAACCTCGGGGCGTGGCCAGATCGCGATCATCAGGGCCAGGCCGAGCGCGGCAGCGGCCGCCCACGGAAGGACTCGTTTCCACAGTGGTATCGGATCGGCTCCGACGATAACCGTCTCTACCGGTGCTTCCGCACCACTCGGATCAGCGAGATACTCCTCGAGGGCGATCCGTACATCGCCCATGGCCTGAACGCGCATCTGCGGCTTGGTCCGCAGGCATCGGCCGACCAGGTCCACGATCTTCGGTGGCGAATCCCGGGGTAGGCTGTTGAGATCCGGATCAGCGGTGAGCACGGCGGCGAGGACGTGGGACACGGTCTCGCCGTCAAAGAGCTTCTCACCCGTCAGCATTTCCCACAGCACAACGCCAAAGGACCAGACGTCGGCCCGGGTGTCGGCACCCTGTCCCGCCGCCTGTTCGGGCGCCATGTACGCTGCCGTTCCAAGGATGATCCCCGCCGCGGTCGCGTGCTGGGTCATGGTGGGCGACAGCGAGAGACTCTGATCGGTACTCTCGGCCTCCCAGGCCTTGGCGAGACCGAAATCGAGGACCTTGACCGTGCCATCACTCTTGAGCTTGATATTGGCGGGCTTGAGATCGCGGTGAACGATGCTCTGCTGGTGTGCAGATTCGAGGGCATGGGCGATCTGCAGGGCGATTGGAACCGCCTCTTCGACGGGGATGGGGCCACGAGAGATTCGTTCGGAGAGATCGTCGCCTTCGACGAGTTCCATGGCCAAGAACGTCACAGGGCTTGGGGCTTGGGGCTTGAGGCTTGAGGAGGACGGGCTTGAGGCTTGGGGCTTGAGGCTTCCATTCGATCCCGTTCCCGATTCCGGAGCGCCGCTCCGAGTTTCGGGAGATTCTTCGACTCGCTCCGCTCGCTCAGAATGACATGAGGGGGTTCTCTCCGCGGTTTCCAACCCGAACAACATCGCGATGTTCGGGTGATTCAGGCTCGCGAGGACCTTGGCCTCGCGCTCGAAGCGCGCCAGTCGTTCGGCATCCTCGGCAAACTCGATCGGGAGGACCTTGAGCGCAACTTCGCGACCGAGCTTCTCGTCCTCGGCCCGCCACACCTCGCCCATGCCCCCCGCACCGAGTTTTGAAACGATGCGATAACCAGCGATGGTCTCATCGGGTTGAAACAATTTTCCTTCTCTTTTCTGTCGAGATTGTATCTCTGTATAGATACCAACACCAATGAGGGGCGCCGCATTCTCGGAATCGACCCACGCTCAGCTCCCGCTCTTCGAAACCGGGATCAACCGCACGCTGCAGATGCGGGTGGTGCGCAGTCCATCCGCGAACTCCATGAACAGGCCCTTGGCCGCAACGTGATCGGTGAAGATGGCGTGGCCCCCGGCGGTGCACCCACGAATTTCCACCAGGGTCTCACCCTCGCCCTCGCGCTCGAACCAGCCACCGCTGACATCGAACAACCCGTCGGCACGCGCGGTCAGCGAGTAGACCGAGTTCTTGGTCGAGATGATGATCCGGTCGCCGGAGTCGAGATCCCGGCGTTTGACTCCATCGACGAGATCGGCGGCGTCGGTGAGCCCGTCCAGCACGACCGCCTTCATCGGCCGACGAATCCGGTGGATCCCACTGGACTCGCGGGTCATGGCGTTTCCCTAGGTTCCGTCAAACGCTCGAGCTCGGCGGCCCAGTTCAGCACCACCCTGATCTCGCGCGGCTTCGACGCCTCGGGGATTCTGGTCGTCACGATGGACTCTCCATCCAACGAGACCGAGTACTCGTGGCTGACGTTTGAGGTGTGGCGATCGAAGGTCAAGAGGACCTCGGGCTCGCCGATCTCGAGCCTCGGCTCGGTTTCGATCGGAACAACCACGAGTTCATCGTCGCGCCAAAAGAAGATCTCACCGTTTTCCGCCCATTGTGGATTCTTGCCTCCCGAACGCGAGACCTGGACTCTGCCGACGCCGCCGAAAAGCGGCTGGACGTAAATCTCAAACGATCCGGTGTCGTTTGCATGATAGGCAACATGGGTCCCATCGGGAGAAAGACACGCGCCGCTTTCGACAAACCCTGTGGCCCGAATCCCTCGGGGCTCGAAGGAACCGTCGAGGGAGATCAGCTCCACATCAGTCCCCCGCCCCGGTTGGCTGTGACGGATAACCATCGCCGCGCCGTCCCTGGTGATGCCCAGAGCAACACTGTCGTTCGGGCTTTGAAAGACCACCTTGAGTTCCTCGCTTCCGTCGGCCGGAACCGAGTAGATGTTGAAGGGAGGATCGTCGACCATCACCGCGAGCCTCCGCCCATCCGGATACCAAACGGGCGCAAGCTCGCTCCGGGGTGACGATGTCAGGCGGTTGAGAATCCGACGTTCGAGATCGTAGACCCAAACATCGGGGTTGTCGTCGTCGATCATCAGGGCCAGTCTCTTCCCGTCTGGAGAGAGAGCAGGCGCGCCATACCGTCGGTCAGCCTCGAGGATCACGTCGACCCGACCACGGCGGTCCACCGACACCACCTCCCTCGGCGGCTGGAGGAGCGAAGCCGGAGCCCAGGCCAGTGTTCCGTTCTCCGACACATCAAACTGGGAGTTGCCTTCGAACGGCGCCACGAACGCGTCTCCGAAGACCGGCACGGGAAATCCGTCCAGCACGAGACCGTGCGGGTCGAATCTCGCCGCGAGCAGGGTGTGGTCGCGGATGAAGACCACGAAACCCGGGGCGACATATCGCGCAAATACAGCGTTCTCGATGAGGACCCTGCGTTCGTGGGTGACGAGATCGAGGACCTCGATCCTCGATTCAGCCAAAGGAAGGCGAAAGCTGGTGAAGAGGATTGAGTCGGTTCCAGGCACATGGTCCGGCCACGAGTGGTTGAGCTCGCCGACCTCGGGATCCGGCCGGGTCAGTTCGATCGGTTCACCGCCCGCCGCCGACACCCTCCAAAGACCGTCTGTGTACTCTGGGGTGTAGACGATCGAGTCGTCCGCTCCCCAGCTCCCTCCTCCCCAGTTGGCTTCGGCCAACGTGGCGAGCTGCCCACCGTCGAGCGAGAGTTTCCTGAGAGTTCCGTCGCTCCCGGAGGTGAATCCGATCCACCTGCCGTCGGGTGAGTGGAAGGGGGTGTTCGCACCCTCGGTACCGCCGAGGACCTCGAGGTCCGGTGAGCCCATCGATCGACGGTACAGACGGGTTGACAGTCCGTCGTGGGCGGCGATCACCATTTCGCTGCCGTCGGGTGAAAGGCTGACCAGGGGTCGATCGATCGAACTGGTGAAGGACAGTTCGGGTGGCAGCGCAACCGACAGGGCGATCGGGCCGCCAGTCTCGGGTTGATATCCCCGGAGCCAAAGGAGACACATGACCACGGCCAGACCCAGCGCGAGACCGATCATTGTCCACGCGCCAGCCCCCCACCCGGATCGGCGGGCTGCCGCTACGCGCTCCACCGAATCGGGGGAAGAATCCGCAGGTTCTTCAAGCTCGAGCCGGACATCGCCGATGTCACGTATCCGCTGCCGCGGGTCGCGCCGGAGACACCGACCGATGACGTGTCTGACATAGCCGGGAGTGGCGACGGGGAGCTCCGACAGGTCCGGATCGCGGGTCAGCACCGCAGCCATGACGTCCGAGACGGTTTCACCCTCGAAAAGCTTGTGCCCAGTCAGCATCTCCCACAGGACGACCCCGAAGGCTCAGATGTCGGCCCGACGATCGACCCGCTTGCCGCGCGCCTGCTCGGGCGACATGTAGGCCGCGGTCCCCAGGATCACTCCCTCCATCGTCGCGTGCTGGGTCATGGTCGGCGACAACGAGAGACTCGAATCCGTCGACTCGCTCTCCCACGCCTTGGCGAGCCCGAAATCGAGGACCTTGACGGTGCCGTCGTCGGTGAGCTTGATGTTGGCAGGTTTGAGATCGCGGTGGACAATCCCGGACTCGTGAGCCGCCTCAAGCGCCTCGGCGATCTGGAGGGCGATGGGGATGGCTTCGTCGATGGGGAGGGGACCGCGGGAGATGCGCTCGGAGAGATCGTCACCCTCTACGAGTTCCATGACGAGGAAGGTGACCGCTGGCGCGGTCAGTTTTGAGTTCTTAGTTTTTAGTTTTGAATTGCCGCCCGCACCCGTCCCAGCGTCTGTGCCCGTGCCCGCGTCCGCTTCCGAACCCGACGTCGCGTCCTCGCGGGAGGGTGTAAAACCCTCCCCTACGGTTCTTTGGTCAGCCGCGATCGATTCCAACCCATACAGATGTGCGATGTTCGGATGATTGAGGCTCGCCAGGACTTTCGCCTCGCGCTCGAAGCGCGCGAGGCGATCGGGATCCTCGGCGACATCCGTCGGCAGCAGCTTGAGCGCCACCTCGCGACCGAGCTTTTCGTCCTCTGCACGCCAGACCTCACCCATGCCACCGGCTCCGAGCTTGCCGATGATCTTGTAGTGCGCGAGGGTCGTGCCGATCACCGGATTTCTCCCCGATCTTTCCAATTGACCACGACGATGGGTGGTTCAGGCGGGTCCTCATTGGACAGCGCTCGGTAGAGAACCTTCGAGCCGTCACTCGCGGGGTCGTAGAGCGAGTAGAGCCGGCTGGCGACATAGCCCCCGAAAAGGACCTTGGGGGTTCCGATTCCGATCTCTTCTCCACCCGTTTGCATCTGCACGATCACGAAGCGGCCGGTCGCATCCTGGTAAAGCAGCTCGCCGGTATCGGGGATCCATTTCGGCCAGAGGCCACCCTCGGTCGAGACCTGCCAGTGGCGGCCGCCACCGATCGCCGGGGTCACATAGACCTCGAACCTGCCCGACTCATCGGAGGTGTAGGCGACCCACCGTCCGCCGGGCGAGAACGCACCGTGCTCTTCGTTGAATTGGGTCGCGCGAAACGGTTGCGTCTCTTCCCCATCTATCAGATCGAACACGACGAGATCACTGCCCGCGTCTCCGCTCTCAACCGAGAGAAGCATCCACCTGCCGTCGGGAGAGACCGAGTTCGGTGTCAATGTGTGTTCGCTGCTGATGATTTTCAAAGGTTCACCGGTTTCGCCGGGTGTCACCCGGTACAGTTCGAGGATTCTTTCCCGATTCGAGATGAAATACACATAGCGGCCATCCGCCGACCAGATCGGCGAGAGATCCTCCGCATCATCGAAGGTGACGCGCGAACGCAGATCGCGCTCGACATCACAGATCCAGAGATCGTGGGTGCCGATCGTGTCGTTGCTCACCGGAGCCGCGACCATGGTTCCGTCTGGTGACAGGGCGAGCGAGTAGTACGACGCCACATCGCCGACCCTGCCGATGGTCGCCCCGCTGCGATCGAGCCACAGGAGCTCGCTCTGAGTGTGCTCCTCTCCCTGTTGGAAGACCAGGACGTCCTTTGTTGCCGAAAACACGCCACGAGCCGCCCCTTCGATGTTCATCACGTCAACGGCGAGCTCAATTTCCTGACCCGAGAATTCGAGGCTGTCGGGATCGAAGGCGCGGGCGAAGAGTCGCCGACCGCGCAGATAGAGCAACTGCCCGTCGACGAATAACGCACCCGAGGGAGAGCGCAACACCTCGGCGTCAACGGTTCCATCCAGGGATCCGACCATGACGGTGTGGGTGTCGGGACCGCCGACATTGCGCGCCAGGTAGATGAACGTCCGGCCGTCGGGCAGGAATTGGGGGTGGCGATGGGAGTTCTCGCCGACTTCCTCTTTGATGGTTGTCAGCTGCCGCGGTTCGCCTCCCTGTGCCGAGACCGCAAAGATCGGCGTGTTGGAATCCGGGGTGAAAATGATGGTGTCGTCGGTGTTCCAACTTCCCCCCTTGCCGTTTCTTGACAACGACAGGGTTCGAACCGACCCGCCGTCGGCCGGAATCACCTTAATGGCGGTGCCGGTCCGGGTGAAAAACCCGATCTGTGAACCATCGGGTGACCAGAAGGGGTATTGGGCGCCTTCGGCACCGTCGAGGTACCGCGTTTCGACTTCATCGAGACTCCGAACACCGAGGCGGATGACCCCGCTGACATCACGCACCGTGAAGGCGACTCGACGCCCATCCGGCGACAAGGCAACCGGCCCCGGAGCGAGTCCTTCGAGGTGGAAGACGGTTCCGTCGGGTGAGGGGATGGTGAATCGATACTCCTGTTTCTGAGAAGCGGTGGTTCCATCTCCCAATAGGATGCTCGCCACAGCAACGACTCCCATGGCGGTGGCGACCATCCACGGCAGAGCACGGCGCAACCAATTCGATTCGGAATCCTGCTTCGGTTCAGCGGCATCACCTTCGGTCTCCAGAAGCTCGAGCCTCGCATCGCCGAGCCACTGCAGCCTTCGCTGCGGATCCTTCTCCAAGCAGCGACGCAACAGTCGCTTCACCGAAACGGGCGTGTTCGAGGGCAGCTGGTTGATCTCGAGTTCGCGAGTCAGCACGGCTGCCATCAGATCCGTCACCGTCTCGCCCTGGAAGAGCTTGGCCCCGGTCAACATCTCCCATAGGACGACCCCGAATGACCAAACGTCGGCACGACGGTCGACCTTTTTTCCCCGCGCCTGTTCTGGACTCATATATGCCGCGGTCCCGAGGATGACCCCGGCCCGGGTCTCGTGATGGGTCACGGTGGGTGACAGCGAGAGCTCCGACTCCGCCGGATCCGCTTCCCACGCCTTGGCGAGCCCGAAGTCGAGGACCTTGACCGTGCCATCGTCGGCCAACTTGATGTTGGCTGGTTTGAGATCTCGGTGGACGATGCCAGACTCGTGCGCCGCTTCGAGCGCCTCGGCGATCTGCGTCGCGATTGAGATCGCATCATCGATGGGGATCGGACCACGAGAGATGAGTTCGGAGAGGTCTTCGCCCTCGACGAGTTCCATGACGAGGAAGGTGACCGCTGACGCGGTCAGTTTTGAGTTCTTAGTTTTATGTTTTGAATTACCGTCCGCACCCGTCCCAGCATCCGCGTCCGCATCCGTGGCCGTTCCCGATCCCGATCCCGATCCCGATGCGACGGATTCGAGGCCATACAGATGCGCGATGTTCGGATGGTTCAGGCTTGCGAGGACCTTGGCCTCGCGCTGGAAGCGTTCGAGGCGTTCGCTGTCCTCACCGAACTCGGAAGGCAGCACCTTGAGCGCCACGTCGCGGCCGAGCTTTGTGTCCTCGGCGCGCCAGACCTCACCCATCCCGCCCGAGCCGAGCTCGCCGGTCACTCTGTAATGCGCGAGGGTAGTGCCGATCACCGAGTTCCTCCGGCGGCCATCCAATTGACCACCACCGAAAGGCTGGGAGCGCTCTGCTCGGACATGGGTTCCAGAGCCAGAATCCGCTCGCCGTCTTCCGAGATCGCCCAGAAGTGAGCGCCGAAGGGTTGGATCATGGTGTTGTATTTCGGAATTGCCTCACCGATCATAAGACCCCCGCCGCGGCTCTCGATCCCGACAACGGTCAAGGTTCCGTCGGCGCCGTGAAAGAGAATCTCCGATCCGTCGGCGTTCCACCGGGGTGAGTTTCCACCATCCGCAGAGACCTGCCACTTCCGACCGCGTTCCGGGAATGCTGTGACGTAGATCTCGGGACTACCAGACTCATCGGACGAATAGGAAAGCCATCGACCATCTGGCGAAATCATCGGTACACCCTCGTTAAACTCGCTTTCGATAAATGGATAGGCCTCGCCCTCACCGGACAGAGGCAGAACCCAAATGTCGTAATTGGTGCCGTCCCCACCCCGATAGAAGAACAGCGTTTTGCCATCGGATGACACCGAACTCGGGTACATTTCGGCGTCCGAACGGAAGAGTTCCTGCCCATCACCCGAGCCACCGATCCCCTTCTTCACAAGGACCCAGCCTCCATCCCGTCCAATGGAGAAAATCAGGTCCCGCCCATCCGGAGTCGGTGTCAATCCCAACTCGTAGCCCGGTTCGAAGGTAAAGCGGGAAAAGAGATCACGACGAAGATCGATCAACCAGATGTCACCGCTGCCCGCGTTCATCTCTTCGGTCGCAACCACCGCAAGCTCGCCACCGGGGATCAGATGCACCTCGTCATAGCTCGCGGGCTCGCCGACGATCCCGAGCTCGTTCCCATCCCGATCTCGCCAGATCAATCGGTAGCTTCCGTCGCTTCCGTCCCCGGCCTGATACGCCAGAACACCGTTCTGCGATGCCGAAAAGACCCCAACGACGACTCCCGGAGGAAGCAGGGCCACGGTCTCGGCGATGGGGAATGGATCCCCCGTGAATTCGATCCTGTCGCTATCGAACGGTCGCGCCATCAGGGTTCGCTCACGGACGAAGAGGAGATGGCCGGACGCGATCTCGACCGCGGTCGGCGCCCTTAGAAGCAGCCGATCGGCAGAGCCGTCGAGAGAGTCGACCATCACCGCGTGACCCTCCCCCGAGCCGGAAGACGAACGCGCCATGTACAAGAAGTGATTTCCGTCCGGGAGAAATCTCGGGTGCCGGTGCGAGTTGTCATTGCGTTCCTCGTTGAACTCGGTGACCGCCACCGCCTCGCCACCCGCTTCCGAGACCTTAAAGATCGGCGTGTTGTAGTTTGGAGAAAACACAATCACCCCATCCGACCCCCAGGAACCACCCTTGCCGTCGCCGGCGTCGCAGAGTGCAAGGGGTGGGCCGCCGACGGCCTCGACAACCCTCAACTTGTTGTTCGAGAAGAAGCCGATCCGTCGGGAGTCCGGCGACCAGAAGGGATACTGTGCGTTCTCGGTGCCCGGCAGGGCCCGCGCCTCGGCCTCGTCCAGCGTCCGGACCCAGAGTTGGATGACGCCGTCGGGCGTCCTGCCCGAATAGGCAAGCATCGAGCCGTCAGGTGACACCGCGACCGGTCCCGGGTTGTCGGGGGCGAGGTGGAATCGGCCGCCGGCCGGCGGTGGGGTTTCGAACCGGATCACCCGCGACTCGGGGGTCGGCCGACCGAACCAGAGGGCCGCGAGCACGACGGCAGCGAGGGTCGCCAGCCCAGCCGCAATCCAGGGAAACCGACGGCGCCATGGGCCCGTTTTGGGAGCGTCCGGGCCGGAGACTGCGGAGACTTCCTCGTCCTCCACACGAACCAGGGCGATCCGCGCTTCACCGATGTCGCGGAGACGAGTCTTCGATTCCTTGTCGAGACAGCGACCCACGAGCCTCCTCAGATGGAGCGGTGTCTCGGGCGGCAGCTCATCTAGGGACGGAGCTTCCTTGAGCACCGACGCAAGGACATCGGAAACCGTTTCACCCTCGAAGAGCTTGCGGCCGGTCAGCATCTCCCACAAGACGACCCCGAATGCCCAGATGTCGGCGCGGCGATCCACGGACTGTCCGCGGGCCTGTTCGGGCGACATGTAGGCAGCGGTTCCGAGAATCAACCCCGCCGCGGTGGCGTGCTGGGTCATGGTCGGCGAGAGCGAGAGACTGGCATCGGTGTTGTCGGCCTCCCACGCCTTGGCGAGCCCGAAGTCGAGGACCTTCACCGTGCCGTCGGCCTTGAGCTTGATGTTGGCGGGTTTGAGATCGCGGTGAACGATGCCCTGCTCGTGCGCCGCCTCGAGGGCCTCGGCGATCTGGAGAGCGATGGAAGCGGCCTCACTCGGGGAGACGGGACCGCGAGAGATCCTCTCGGAGAGATCCTCGCCTTCGACGAGTTCCATGACGAGGAAGGTGACCGCTGGCGCGGTCAGTTTTGAGTTCTTAGTTTTTAGTTTTGAATTACCGCCCACACCCGTCCCAACATCCGCGACCGTGTCCGATCCCGATCCCGATCCCGATCCCGATGCGACGGATTCGAGGCCGTACAGATGCGCGATATTCGGGTGGTTGAGACTCGCCAATACCTTCGCTTCGCGCTCGAAGCGCGCGAGGCGATCAGGATCCTCGGCGAACTCGCCGGGAAGCATCTTGAGCGCAACCTCGCGACCGAGTTTTTCGTCCTCGGCACGCCACACCTCACCCATGCCACCGGCTCCGAGCGGCGACAGGATGCGATACCCGCCGATCTTAGATCCAAGTTTCATTGTTCGGATTGCTCCCCTGGTATCGAGATTGTATCTCGGTCACAATTACAACGCAAGGAAGAGCAAAGCTATTCTCGGTATCGCCCTATTTCTTCAACCTTGGATTTTGTGATCAGACTCTGCGCACCATCACGACTGTCCGATCATCGATATAGGGCACTCCTTGAACAAAGGCATCCTGATCCGCGCTGATGGTATCGGCCAGTTCCTGGAGAGACTCCTTCCGGTGCATGGCGCAGAGTTCACCGAGACGCTCCTCGCCGTACTCCTCCTCTTCGGGATTCTCGGCTTCGGTGAGGCCATCGGTATAGAGCACACAGGTATCGCCGGGCTCGAGGGTGATCTCCTTGGTGCTGTAAACCCCGGTCGGGAGAATCCCAAGGGGCATCCCGGTGGATGCCATCCACTCCACCTCGCCCCCGTCCCGCATGACAATCCCGGGGTTGTGTCCGGCGTTGCAGAACCGAACGAGACCCGTGGTCGGCTCGATTGTCGTGAGGAAGCCCGTCGCGTACTTCTCAGGCGGAGTGCGCTCAAAGAGCAGATGCGAGACTCTACTGCAGATCGTCTCAGGATCGACACCATCGTGGATCGGTCCCGCCGCGAGGGCCTCGAGGGAAGCGGTCAGGAGAGAAGCCGCGATCCCCTTCCCGGACACGTCCGCGACAAAAATGGTGCAGCGCCCGTCGTCGATCAATTCGACTTTGTAGAAATCTCCCGACACGCCCCGCGAAGGGATGTTGTGCGCGTACAGCTCCCACCCATCAATCTCGGGAAGAGCCTTGGGAAGCAGACCGACCTGGATCTGCCGAGCCAGCGCCACATCGCGTTCGAGGCGTTCGCGCTCGAGCGCTTCCTCTGCCAGACGGGTGTTCCGGATCCGCATGGCCGCCACCGACGCCATCGAGGTCAACAACTCCATGTCGCCCTCGTTGAACTGGCGGATGCCAAGGGTCGAGCCGAGCACGATCAGCCCAAGGGCGCCGGCGGGATCCAGGAGAGGCGCCGCGACGAGTGAACGAACTCCGGCATCGAGAAGGCTCTCGGCCTGGTTGAATCGTTCATCCGCGGTGGTATCGAGCACGAGAGCGGCCTGGCCTTTCTCCACTACCTGAAGGACGAGATTTCGCGAGTACAGAGTCTTGGAATTGTCGCCTTTTGTCGACCGAGAGGCAGCCCGGTAGTAGTCGCCGTCGGCACCCTTGAGGAAGATCGTGCCCTCTTCAGGTCGGAGATTGTCGAAGGCGCGGTCGAGGATCAACTCGAGGAGATCTTCGAGGGGGAGCGCCCGGTCCAGTGACTGGTGCACCTCGTTGAGCATCTTCAGTCGTTCGGTGTACCGGCGGAAAACATCATCCTCGACCTTCATCGCTCCGCTCGAGATGGCCTGCGGCTCCTTGAGCAACTCCGCCGCCGAACGGAAGACGGTGTGACCGTCGAACTCGATCCCCGCCGAGGTCAGCGGTGGCGAGCCTTCGGCCTGGATCACGTTGATGGTGGTGCTGCCGATCCTCAGGACGGTGCCGATCGAAATCGGCGTTGGGGCCTCGATCCGCCGGCCGCTGAGCAGCGTCCCGTTCCGCGAGCCGAGATCCTCGACGAGCCACTCCCCTGCTTCGCAGAAGATCCTGGCGTGGCGCCGAGACATGGATCGATCAGGAACCGCGATCTCTGCATCCGAGGACCGGCCGATGATGACGTCGCCATCCTCCGGCACATAGTCAAACGGAACACCTGTCGTCGGAACCACATGCAACGTAATCGTCACGATTTTCACACTCCCCGGTTGGTCTGCCGACACATCATACCTCGTACCTGATTTCGTCCCATGATGTCGAGAGTCACTCCCTCGGGAGGTCCTCCGCGGAAGAAGACGACAGCTCCGCGTGTTGGTCAGAAAGCGTGCGCGACTTGACACCGGGAGCATCGAGGCGGAAAATCCCCGATTGTCGCCGTCGGGCGCACGCCGCGGAGGATCACCATGCCGTTGTACGAATACCAGTGCCAGGATTGCGAGAACCGCTACGAGCGGATCGAAAAAGCGTCATCACTCCACGATGGCGTCTGCCCTTCGTGCGGTGGCGCCGCTCGACGGCTCCTCGGCGCGCCCGCCCTCAAGTTCAAGGGCTCGGGCTGGTATGTCACCGACTACGGCAAGGGCAACGGGAGCCGCCCGGACTCGGACGAGAAGAAGACCGAAACCGCCGACAAACCGGCAGCCGCCAAGAGCGAGAAACCCTCGAAGAGCGAGTCCACCACCACGAAGGATTCCAAGGTCGCATAGGAGCTTGCACCGAATAGACCCTCGAGGGAAGCAGTGGGGTTGCCGGAGTGGTCTTCGCCGAGAGGGTCGATTCGGCGCAATCTCCTACTGGGATTCGCAGGAGACTATCAACAATCGCAAGGTGCTGATTTGTGAAGGTCTTACCACCAGGTAGCGCTGAGGAGTGACACGAGCCCTGTGCTACGATTCCCCAAGTCTACAATCAAAGTTTCGGTGCGCGGCTCCTCCGACGAGGGCCGGCAGACGAGGAGGATCGATATGAGCGACCAAAAACTCACCGACATTCAAGGGATCGGCCCCAAGACAGCCGAACGGCTGAGAACCCTCGGCATCGACTCCGTCCAGACGCTTTCTGCCGCTTCCGCAGAGCTCATTGCCACCATCCCGGGCTTTTTCGCCTCCCGCGCTGAAGCCGTCAAAGCTGCCGCCGCCGAGATTGTCGGCCAGTCCAACGCGAAATCGGCGGTCACGACGAAGAAGGGTGGCACCAAGAAGCTCGCCGCCAAGAAAGCCGCGGCAAAGAAGAAGGCGAAGGACAAGAAAGCAGCGAAGAAAAAGAAAGCGGCTGCCGCCAAAAAGTCCGAAGCCAAGAAAAAGAAGGCCGCTCAGAAGGCCCTCGAAAAGAAGAACAAGAAGAAGGCCGAGAGAAAGAAAGCCGCCAAGAACAAGGTTGCGAAGAAAAAGAAAGCGGAGAAGAAGGCGAAGAAGAAAGCCGGCGAAAAGGCAAGAGCCAAGAAAAAGGCCGCCGCAAAGGGCAAGAAGAAGACATCGAAGTAGAAGGTGCTCTCACCCCGGTGTTGGGCGGCCATCGACGGCAAGATAGCGGTTGGCGAATCGGCCATCATCCGTGAGTTCGCGGTCAACCCACGTCGGTGAAAAATGAAACGGTTTCAATTGCCCACCGAAATCGACGAGACCGCTCTCCATGCGGGGCTCGATCCAAACCACCGGTTGGTGGTGGGAAAAAAGACACGCCTCACGGTCACCTACCTCGACACTTTTGACTGGCGACTCCACCGCGCGGGTTTCGTCCTGGTCGATGAGTGCAGCCGGCGTCACCGACTGGTCCTCTTCGAACGTGGCCGAGATCCGTACTCAATCGAGGTTCTGACAACCCCGAAGTCTGCCGAAGACCTTCCCGCCGGGCATATGGCCGAGAGCATCTCATCATCGATCGGGATTCGAGCTCTGACGCCCGTTGGCGCCGGACAAATCGAGCGTCGCGACGGCCGGGTGGAGGATGGCGACGGCGATATCCACGCACTCGTTCGAATCGATGAACTCGAGATCCTGGATGAGATGGATCGACCGGTGGGTTCCGCCGTCCGTACCCTTCGCGTCAGTGATCCCGTCCCTTTCGAGGACCTTTTGAGCTCATGCGGAGCCACAAGAACCGTGGATCACGATCTGGCGCCGGCCGCCGAAGCCCAGGGCCGAAGACCGGATGACTACAGCTCGAAGCTCGAGATCTCCCTCGATCGCCGGCAGAGTTCGGTCTCTGCCTTGCGGACGATTCTGCTTGATCTCGTCACCACCATGGAACTCAACGCAACGGGAACCATCAACGACATCGACACCGAGTTCCTGCACGACTTTCGGGTTGCATGTCGACGCACCCGGTCGGCCCTGAGTCAGCTCAGGGGCGTGCTCCCTGCCAATCTTGTCGCCCCATTCAAGACCGAGTTCAAATGGTTGGGCGATGTTACGGGCCCGCTGCGCGACCTCGATGTTTTTCTGCTGGAGATGCCGGCCTACCGAGCCATGCTGCCCGGACACGCTCGTCCTGACCTCGCGCGTCTGGAAACGCTCATCAGGTCGAAGCGAACCCTCGCCCACCGCGCCGTCGTCCGCGCGTTGAAATCCGTCCGTTTCCGTCGGCTGATCACCGGCTGGCGAGAAGCCCTCGAGGAATCCCAATCATCCGTCTCCCACGCCGCATCCCGATCGACCGCCGATCTTGCGTCGCGCCGCATCAGCAAGATCCACGGGAAGATCCTCAAACGAGGTCGCAATCTCGGGCCCGACCCTTCGGCCGCCAATCTGCACCGTCTACGCATCGATGCCAAGAAACTCCGATACCTCCTGGAGTTCTTCAGGAGCCTCTATCCCCAGCGGGACATCGGTGCCCGCATCAAGGAACTCAAGAAACTCCAGGACATCCTCGGCGGAATCAACGACATGGAGATCCAGCGAGGGCGTCTCGCCGAGTTCGCAGACACCCTCAACGCGACCCCATCAGTGGATACAGGCTGTATCCTGACCCTGGGTCGGCTTGACGGGTACCTCGAGGAGCGGCAGGAGGGCTTTCGGCATTCCTTCCATGACGCATTCGTGGATTTCTCCAGCCATCCGGTGACCGCGGCATATCGCCGCCTCTGTAAGACCTGAATTGAGCGATTCTCATCCGGCAGAATCGCTCAGTTTAGGTAAGAGAAAGGACTCACGGTGAAAAGTCTCGCGGTCTGGACCATCAAGGGCGGGGTCGGCAAGACTTCAACCGCCGTCAACCTCGCCTATTCGGCTGCATCCGATGGTCTGAGGACCCTTCTGTGGGACCTCGATCCCCAGGGCGCCGCCAGCTTCTATCTGCGGATCCCCCCCACCGACGGTTTGACTGCCGAGTCCATCACCGGGAAGAAGGTGGCGCTCACCGATCTCGCCCGACCCACCGAGTTCGACAATCTGTCCATGCTGCCGGCGGATTTCTCAAACCGTCATCTCGACCTCGCCCTCGGTGCCGCCAAGAAACCGAGGAAGAAGTTCGCGACCAAGCTTGACGGTCTTCAAGACCACTTCGATCTTGTCATCCTCGACTGCCCGCCATCGGTATCTCTGGTCTCCGAAACTGTCATCAAGACCGTGGACGCGGTTCTCGTTCCGGTGATCCCATCGACCCTGTCCATGCGGACCCTGCACCAAGTCCGCGCCTTTGTCGCCGATCAAGGACGCGGCGTCGATGTCCTGCCGTTCCTCTCCATGGTCGATCGGCGAAAGAAGATGCACAACGAGCTCGGTCTCGCCTGCCTCGCCGACCCGGCCTTTCTCACGGTTGCCATCCCGGCGGCGTCGGTCGTCGAGAAGATGGGCGTCACCAGGGCTCCCGTCGCGGCCACCTTGCCGTCGCAACCGGCTGCCCGAGCCTTTGCCGCCCTTTGGCGGGAACTCAGGCACCGGCTCGAGATCTGAAGAGGATGGAGGGTCAGCGGCCTCTTACGAATTCCCTCGGGCTGACCACCGTCGCCCACTCCGGTGAACCGACGACGAGCGCATGATCGCCGGTGATCAAGACGGCATCACTCCGTGCAGCAAGGATCGACCAAAGGTGGAGATCCCCAGGGTCGGGCGGAGGGGTCGGCGGCTCGGCGGGTTCACACACGATGGCGTTCTCGGCTATGGCGGTCAGAATCGTATCGATTTCGGATTCTTCAAGTCCATGTCGCGAACGGATGGCTGAACGCAGGAGCACTTCCCGGTACTCAGCGAGCAACTCCATTGACAGCACAGCTCGGATCTCACCCTTTAGCATCGCGTCGAGGATCGAGGCCGTCGGCGCGCTCCCATCGGTTGTCAGCAGACCGCTGATGAGGACATTGGTGTCGACGACCACCACAGACGAGGTCACGAGTATCGATGCTCCTTGGTCTCGCTCACCGCAAGGGAGAGAGCACGTTCCTCGTCAAGCCCGGCATGCATCCGAGCCCGTTCCACCAGGGAAGCCGCGTCGTTGGGACTCTTGATACCGTAGGCAATCAAGGACTCCGCCACCATCGATCCGATGGTCGCCCCTCTTCGCGCGGCCGCTGCCTTGAGCGCACGGTGGAGTTCATCGGGCAGAGTGATTGTAACGCGTGACATATCGGCTCCTCCGAATCTCAACAGGAACATCATAGCACTAAAGCATAATAACATCTTTACGCATAAATCAACCTTACGCATCAATCAACGCTTGCGGAAAACGGCGCGGTGCGGTTTCGACACGGAACAGAGAGAGGGAGACGGAGAAGGTAAACTGACGCGGCAGGAAAACACAGGAGGAACGAATGAGCCACGAGCCGACAGGATCGATCGAAGGTCTGCCCGAGAACGCGCGCCGCCCGCTGGAACCGGGCGAGGTCTATGTTCCGATCGTTCCGGACGAGGCCGGTGTCTTCGAAGTCACCGCTCGCTCGGTCACCTTGGGGCTCATGTTCTGCGCGGTCTTCTCCATGGCAGCGGCCTATCTCGCGCTCAAGGTCGGTCAGGGGATCGAGGCGGCCATCCCCATCGCCATTCTGGCGATCGGACTGTCGCCGCTCTTCACCCGCAAATCGACGATTCTCGAGAACGTCATCATCCAGTCCATCGGCGCCAACTCATCGCACGTGGTCTCGGGGGCGGTCTTCACCATCCCTGCGCTCTACATGCTGGCGGCCGAAGCGGGTTCCGGCGTCGCCCAACCGACCATGGTCCAGGTGATGATGGTCTCCTTCCTCGGTGGCTGCCTCGGGATCCTCTTCCTGATTCCCCTGCGCTATCACTTCATGGTGGAGATGCACGGGAAGTTCCCGTGGCCCGAGGGCACCGCCACCACCGAGATCCTCCTCACCGGAGAACGGGTGGGTGGTCAGGCCAAGATCCTCGCGCTGGCGGCTGGGCTCGGCGCCCTCTACGACGGGCTGGTCACTTCGTTCCATCTCATGGCGGAACAGCTCACTTTCCGAGCGGTCGGGCTCAGCGATGTGTTGGCCAAGAACTTCATGACGCTACGGGTTCTCAATAATGCAGCCATCGTCGGCATCGGCTATATCGTCGGTATCCGATATGCGGCCATCATCTGTGCCGGTTCCTTCCTGTCGTACTTTGTCCTCGTCCCCATGGTCCACGCCATCGGGGTTCACGTTCCTAACATCCTCCCCCCCGGATCCATCCCCATCTCGGAGATGAGCATCGACGAGGTCTTCAAGAACTACGTCCGGATCATCGGAGTCGGTGGCATCGCCGGCGCCGGCATCCTCGGGATCCTCAGCTCACTGCCATCCATGATCAAGTCCATCGGCGCCAACATCGTCGGCATGAGCCACCAGGACGAACGAGCCGTGACCGAGGTTCCCCGCATCGACCGGTCCCTCTCCGGCACCTTCACCGTCGTCGGTCTGGTCATCTTCGCCCTCGCCGCCTTCCTCTTTTTCTCCTACGGCGTCGGGATCGGCGGATCCATGCTCTACGCCGCGGTCTGCACCGGTCTGGTCATGCTCATTGCCTTCCTCTTCGCGCCGGTTTCGGCCCGGGCCATCGCCATTGTCGGCACCAACCCGGTTTCGGGGATGACCATGCTCACCCTGATCATCACGGGTTTCGTGCTGCTCAAGCTCGGATTGAGCGGCGGCAACGGGATGTTCGTCACCATGATGGTCGGCGGCGTGGTCTGCACGGCGTTGGCGGCCTCGGGCGCGCTGGCCTCGGATCTCAAGGTCGGTCAATGGATCGGCGCCACCCCATCGAAGCAGCTCGGACTCAAGTTCGTCGGCACCCTGGTGGCGGCGATCTTCTGCGGTCTGATGATGTGGGTCATGGCCCAGTCCGACCCCGGTCAGGGCTTTGGATCCGCCAACATCCCGGCCCCGCAGGCCTCGGCCATGAAAGAGATCCTCGTCGGGATCTTCGGCGCGCAGACAGCGCCGCTCCAGTGGTACCTCTTCGGTCTTGGCGTCCTGCTCGCCCTCATCCTTCGGATGACCGGGGTCCCGCCGCTGGCCTTCGCCCTCGGGATGTATCTGCCCATGCAGCTCAACACTCCGGTCCTCCTCGGCGGCATCCTGAGCTGGATGGTGGCGAGAAAAGGCGAAGGCGAGGATGAAGCCAAGGTCAAGGCGCGAACCGATCGCGGGGTGCTCATCGCCTCGGGTCTGATGGCCGGTGGCGCAATTATCGGCGCTGTCGACGCCATCTCGAGCGCGATAGTCAAACAGGTCACCGGCTCCACCGCGGCCAAGAATGCCATCCACATCCTGTCGGATCACGCATTCGAAGGCATGACCGGCGAGGTCATCGGCACCATCACGCTGGTCGCGCTCTGCACCTTTGTTGTTTGGTTTTCGCGTTCCGCGAAAACGCAGAACTAATTTTGAATTCTCAATTTTGAATTTTTAGTTTCCATCGCAGTGGGGTCGCTCGCCGGCCGGATTCCATGCGGGAAACACGGCCGCCAACGAGAAAACGCGACCCATTGTGCCGCGGGCGTCTCGCCCGCGTAGACGCTAATGACCACGATCTCGCTACCATCGGGCTCTTGTAAGAACCTCAAGGCACTGTCGCGCTCCAACGGACCGTACTGCCGGACTCGAAGCCGTCGATGAAGATCGCCGGTGAGGCGTCGAGAGCGAAGTCAATGCCCGTGGTCAGTTCATCGTCGGTGACGGTGACCACATCCCCGGTCATGGGATCGCAATCACCGTGGTACGCCGAACCCACCGGGCAATCGATGCCGTCATAGATTTCGTTGACCCAGGCGCCTGAGTTGTCGGTGGCGACGACATAGGTTCCGGGATGGAGATCGAGGACGAAGGTGCCCGCGGCGCTCGTTCGGATTCCGCTGACGTAGCTCCCCTGGGGTGAGGCCCACACATCGATCTGGGCCTCGGCAATGGGGGCTCCACCATCAAGAGCACTGACCATTCCGGTGATACCACCGGACCGTCGCGGCAGAGCGAGATCGATGCCGTCGGTATCGAATCCACCCACCACTGGCACCGGTGTACCCTTTGTGGGATCGCAGCCTCCCGGAGGTCCGCTCGGACACGGAATTCCGTCATAGAGGGTGTCGATGTAGTCCGGCTGATAGTTGCTGTATTCATCAGTCACAACGAAGAAGGTCCCGGTCTCGAGGTAGTAGAGCCGATATGATCCATCCAGACCGGTGTCTCTGTCGTCTCGGAGGACTCCATCCGCGCTCCATGCCTCGACCCGGACGCCCTCCAGTGGTAGACCAGTCGCATTATCGATCACATGGCCGCTGATCGTGCCCGTGACGTCGAGCGAAAAATCCACCCAGCGGAACTGCGTGTCTGCCCCCACTGCAAGCGGGGTCCCGAGGTTCGGAACACAGCCCACCAAAGGCCCACCTGGACAGGGAATCCCATCAAAGAGCTGATCGACCCAGTATCCATAACCCTCGTTTGTAACGGCAAAACGATCGCCCGGCCAAAGGCCGTCCACACTGTAGTTTCCATAGGTATCCGTGTAGTCGACCCCAACCACCAATCCGAGCACGTCGGAGATCTCGATTCTGACCGATCGCAGAGCGGATCCCGTGTCAGCCGAACGCACCACGCCGCTGACCGACCCAAGACGATCGAGAGAAAAGTCGATCCCCGTAGTTTCAGTTGCGATGGACACCGGAATGGGTGTCCCCGCCCCCAGATCGCAACCATCCGGGTAGTCACTCACGCATGGAACGTCATCCCAGACCTCGTCACGGTGATCGCGGGCGTTGACCACCGCGACATAGTCGCCTGGAGGCAGTCCCTCAATCTCGTACTCACCGTTTGAATTCAGATAACCGTCCCAGAACCCCGAGCCCCCGGTCTGTCGGACATACACTCCCTGTCCGATCACAGGAGCCATTGACAGCGACTCCGTCACCTCGCCCGATATGGAACCACCTCGGTACAGGGCGAAATCAACCCCGGTCGTTGCGACCCCTGCCGTGGCGGCAACCGGCGTGCCGTCGGTCACGGTGCAACCGACCGGCGGCCCTTCCCAGCAAGGGATATCGTCGAAGAGTTCGCCCAAATAGATCGACCCGTAGGGATCCTTGGCGAGTACGAAATACTGGCTATCATCGAGGCCGGTGAACTCATAGATCCCCTGGGACGCGGTGTCGTACTCAAGGAGTTCGCCGGCAGAGTCGAAGAGCTGAACCCTCATGTACAGGAGTTCACCGGTGCCCTCCTCCGTCAGGTTCCCGGTGATCATTCCCTTGGCCACGATCGAGAAATCGACCCCCGTGGTCTGGGCGCCATCGACGACCGTCACCGGTGTGCCACTGGTCGGGTCACACGATGCCGGACACGGGAGATCGTCATACAGCTCGTTGTGGTAGTCGGAATCGTCGGTGGCGACAAAATAGGTCCCGGCATCGAGTTCATCCAAAACGAACCCACCTGAGGAATTCGTGGAGTCGTACCCAGTACTCGATCCGCCTTGGTTGTAGACTCGAACCCTGATGCCCTGAATCGGCATCCCTGTGGTTTCATCGACCACCATTCCAGAGATCCGACCCTTTTCGATGAGGTCGAAATCCACCCCCGCGGTGGTTCCCTGTCCAGCCACCGTAACCGGAGTCCCGCTCAGAACGGGACACCCCGACGGCGAGCAGTCGATTCCGTCGAAAAGCTGCTGCACGTAGTTGTAGCTCCGACGAGCGGTCACATAGTAAGTCCCGTCCGGCAACCCGCCGACCTCGAAGGTCCCGTCGAATAACGTGGATGAGTCTTTGATGTAGGTTCCGGAACTGCTGAAAACGTCGACATCCGCACTGGAAATCGGCAAACCCGTCGATCGGCCCTCCACCGTTCCCGCGATGCTGCCCAGTTTCTCCAGATCGAAATCGATCCCTGAGACCGTGCCGTTGATCGCGACCATGACTGGTGTCGCGTCGGCGAACGAACACCCGGCCGGGGGTTCCACAGGACAGGAAACATCGTCGAAAAGCTCGCCCTTGTGGGTCGAGACATCCGTCCAGACGGTGTATGTGCCGGGCGTCAGGCTGTCAATGCGATATGCCCCTGATGCATCCGTCCAATCCCATTCGACAAGGTAATCATCACTGTTGTAGATACTTACCCGTGCATCTTCGATGGGGTCCGTCGTGGCCTGGTCCCTGATCTGACCGGTGACCACACCTCCCCGATCCAGAACAAAATCGATGCCGGGAACCACATTCCCAACCGTCACCGAAACGGCGTCCCCGATGGTCGGATCACAGCCGTTGGGCGGACCGCCCGGACAGGGGTGGCCGTCAAAGAGCTCATCGTAAAAACCATAGGAGTTGTCCGTCGCCAGGAAATAGTCGTTTGTCCCGAGGCCTCCGACCGAGTAGTCGCCGACGGCATCAGTGTAGTCGCTCGCGACTTGAAAACCCTGGCCGTCAAAGACTTCGACATAGGTTCTTACCGCGCTGCCGCCTACCGTATCCGTCACGGTTCCTTCGATTCCACCGGCTGTGGTCAACGACAGCGAATAGGCGCCCACCGCTTGGTTGCTGCCACTGACCCGTATCAGGTATTCGCTCCCCAGATATGCGTTAAAGACCACGGACGACTGGAGTCCGACCGAGTCGTCATCGCAAACAATCTGATTCGACATCGTTCCCGGGCAATTCCAATGAACCGAAAGGACCGTGTCGTACGTTGAACCGAGAGTTTCCGCCACGATCAATCCGGGCTCGGTGGGGACAAACCGGTACCAGACATCCGGCGTGGTCAGGGAGGCTCCACACACCGCCTCCCCATCATTGGTGGCCTCGGTCGTATCTCCGGCGTACGCGCCCCCGATGGCGGCGGGGAAGGCGTCCTCGCAGTTGTCATTCGCGGGAGCCGCTCGAGTCCCAGCTCCGCGTCGATTGAGGTGTTTGACCCGTGGTGTACCGGACTGCCGACGAGGCGGTGCGGTACCGAGTTCCGCGGCGCGCGCGAGGTTGGCGGCCTGCGGCTGCACCGCATGGAGTTTGGTCAGGAGTTCATCGCTGGCCCCGTCCGGCAGCGAGTGGATCCGACGTTCGAGGCTGTCGAGGGCTTTGCTCGCGGCCTCGGCCTGTCGCTCGAGGGTCGGCTGATCGAGGGTGCCCCGCTCGTCATTGTGCTGCGCGAGTTCGATCTGACGTTCGATGGTGAGACCGACCTCGACGAGCCTCGATACGATTGACTCCTCCATCGACTCCGCGAAGAGAAATCCTGCCGGTTGCAGTACCACACAGCACACGGCGACAACGAGCAGCGATCGAATGCGATATCTCGGCATAACCGGCCTCCCACGAGCGGCTCATCAACGATCGAGAACGAGACTTAATTACAAGAAAACAAAGAAGATCTCATCAACCACAACGAGGGTACCACTCGGAGATTCCGGTTTTCGAGCCGGTCGTGGTGTTGAGTCGTTCCCGGAGCATGCATCGCCGATAGATTCGAGTCAGTTCGTTGTTCCCGACACCGACCTGGACAGCACTTCGCGGTCGGGGTCGACGGTGACCGCGACCCCCGAATCGACCCTAAACTCGGCTCGGCCTTCGGGCATTGCCACGAGCTTCCGTTCCTCACCGATCTGAACCGGCAGAGGCATTTCGAATTCCGGGTCGTCCCACTCGATGGCCACAAATTCACGATCACCAGACGGCGACCGGCTGACGGTCCATGAAGGCAGTTTGGCCGTGTGGAGATACCGCTGCCAGAACCAGTCAAGCTCGAGGCCACTCTCCTCCTCCACCAGCTCGATGAAGTCCTGTGTGGTGGCGAAGCGACAGGTTCCGGGGCTCTCACCATCGGCGAAGACCCAGAGGATCTGGGAAAACCTCTCCTCGCCGAGCAGCAACCTGAGCATGTGGAGCACCCACGCTCCCTTGCCGTAGACATCAGGGGCGAAGGCCTCGGAGGCTGTGGCATCGGGCCCCTTTACCACCGGGCTCCTATTCGCCATTCTCCAACGGAGCTCTTGCATGTAGTCGAGATATCGATCCTCTCCCAAGGTATCGAGGACAAAGAGTGCCTCGGCATAGGAGGCAAAGCCCTCGTGAAGCCAAAGATCACTCCAGTCGGAGGCGGTGATCTTGTTCCCCCACCACTCGTGAGCAAGCTCATGCAACAACAACTCGTCAAAACCGAAATCGTTGTCGTGGAAATCACTGCCGTAGGCGATGAGGGTTTGGTGCTCCATCCCGAGGTACGGTGCGTGCGCGACCCAGAGCTTGTCTGTAATAAACGGGTACTCGCCGAAGCGGCGCCCGAGCACCTCGAGCACATGCGGCATCTGCTCCCACATTACCCGCGCCTCATCGACAAATTCTGGAATCGACCAGAAGATCAGGGTTTCGTCCAAGGTTCCGTCCACCCCGTGATAGGCGATCTTCACGGGCTCATAGGGCCCGACATTGAGGGTGACACCGTAATTATTGATCGGAAAGCCCACCCTCCATTCGGAGGTCACGGTTCCGTCGTCGTTCTGCCGCTCACCCAGGTGACGACCGTTGGAAAGCCCGACCAGTCCCTGCGGCACCGTCAGCGAGATCGTCATTCCCAGATCCGGCTCGTCGGACGGGTGGTCCTTGCAGGGCCACCAGTTGTCACCACCGTCGCTCTCCCCGGTCACTCCGATCCAGGGCGCGCCGGACGGTGTCTCGGACCAGACAAAACCATCGATCCACGGCGCCCGGATGGCGATCTTCGGACGACCCTCGTAGGCGATATCAATCCGGCGCCGCTCGCCCGCCTGCCACGGAGTCGCGAGCGTGACTGTGATCAGACCATCGTCGTGATCAAAAAGGGCGGGTCTGTCGTCCACAGTGACCGACTCCACATCGAGCCGGTCGTCGAGGTTGATCTCGAAGACGGATGTGTTCTCAACGACGCCGACACTGATGATGTTGCGGCCGCGAATGCTCTTCGTCTCGGGGTCAACGGCGACATCGAGTGCGTAGTGCCGGACGTCATAGGCGGCCATCGCCGGTCTCAGTGGGCCACCCGAGGAGCCCTGCTGCCTTTGCACATACCAACCGATGGCGATGAGGACGAGAAAGACGATCAGCAGGACTCCCGGGATGGCCAGGAGAACCGCCTTGAGCCAGAACGGAAACCGGTTCACGACCCGGGTTCCCGCCGTCGAATCAGCAGCGCCCCGACGGCGAAAATCCCGGCGATCATGATGATCAGCCCCCACGTGCCCAGCGTGGGCACCAACGGGAAATAGCCCTCCGCCGCGCGGGCCCGGATCATCATCGCCCGGTGGGCGTCGAAGATGGGGTCGGAACTCTCGAGCACGCTCGTCCACTCATCAGCCCGATCGTCGATGAACCAGCCGTCCACAATCTCGGTCGTATCGGTCTGATCGACACAGACAAAGAAAAATTCGTCCTCGGAAGGGTTCCATTTCACGCCGACATAGAAGGTGCCGGTCGGGGCAAGCATGTCCACATGGGAGACATCAATGTTGTAGAACGCGCCGTCGGGGAAGTTCGGCACCAGCGTCGCTACGGCCTCCACCGATGCTTCGGGTCTCGGCGAAGGGCGACCACCCACATCACGATAGAGCTCGACAGTGAAGCTCACGCTGTCATCCGTCTGGGTACGGGTCCAACAGACGCAGACCTCTTCGATCTTTCGCGAGCGGAACTCGGCGAGCTGGAACTGTTGGACATAGCGGCCGTCGATGGCCGACGGCACCCAACCGTAACCCGACTCGAGGGTTCCATCATCCTTGACCACACCATCCGCGCAGTCGCTCCCGCCATCCGCCGGGATGCTCTCGCCGAGCGACCACGGGGCTACGGTCTGGGCCGATGCCCCAACGGCCAGCCCGAACCCTGCCACGATCGAAATCAGCAAAGGGCGAAGAAGATTGGTATTCATTGGTGGATTCTACAGACTCGCCACGAACCGCCCGAGATCCTCGGCGACTGCGGCGGTGTGCATATAGGTGTTCGATGGACACTCCACGGCCTCTCCCCGGGACAGGACATCGACGATCCGTTGCACCTCGTGGCCATCATGGAGGGTGTCCGAGGGTGCGTGGGCGATGGCCACCGGAGCGTGGACGCTTTCGAGGTCGGGGAAGAGCGAATAGCCGAGGACGGCGCGCGCCGAAAGCTTGAGCCGCACGGGATGGGCCGCCTTGAGGGTCCGCTCGTAGCGGGCCATCTGATCGGGGTCTTCGTTGACATTGACCCGAAATCGTCTGAGGTAAGCAACCATGAAAGGTCGAGCCAGGTGGTAGATGGCTGCGGGCATGTAGGTCAGAGCCTTGCCCCAGCCGGGGAAACGGAACTCCGCGTTGGGTCCGACGAGAAACGCGCCCCTGCCGGCGAGGCGTCCGTGCTTGAATCCCTCGAGCACCGCGTTGGAGCCCATGGAGCTGGCGAAGAACACCCGTCGCTCGGGATCGACCCCGAGCTGGTCGCAGACTGCAATCAGATCCTCGCCCAGCCGGGGAATGGCGAATGCTTCGGGCCGCATGTGCGAAGGAGCGATCTCAGCCGAACGTTTCTCCCGGGTCTCGATGTAGATGACCGGGCGTTGCGGCACCAACACTTCGAGCAGCGGTCGCCATCCCTCGATCACCGACACCCATCCGGCGACAAAGACCAACGGCTCGCCACCGGTCCCCGGCTGCCACTCGTGGACCGTCAGACGGACACCCGGCTCGACCTCGATCCGGTGCCTGCGATGCTCGACCGAAGCGGAAATGGGGTCTGAATTCGGCACCATGAGAGCCTAGCACCACGCACCGGGTTACAATCAAATATGAGCGAAAATACCAGCACCCACCTACCTATCTTTGACGAACAGCCGGACGACGAAGACGACGGCGACTGCTCACCGAAGGTTTATGTCAGCAACGAGGAGAAAACCATCCTCGATGCCATGCGGGAGCTGCGCGACCAGGCCGTCGAGCTCCGGAAGCAGCTCAAAGAGAGCGATTCTCCGGACGAGCACCGTCGAATTGAATCCGAGCTTGCCGAGCTGCGCGCCAAGCGTTCCGATCTTGCCATCCGTCGTGAACAGGCATACAAACGGAAGATGATCATGCTCGGCCATCTCCCACCGGACGACGAGGTCCGGTTGTTCTAGGAGCTTGCACCGAATAGACCATCGATGGAAGCAGGGAGGTTGCCGGTAGGGTTTTCGCCGAGGGTCGATTCGGAGCAATCTCCTACTGGGATTCGCTTTGCGAATCCTTGAAAATGGGGCAGTCACGTCTGGGATCGGCCTTTTGGGGTGATTGAGCGGGCGATGGAGGCTCAGGACGCCGACTCACGCGGTCGCGAAGTGCAGGCAGGAAGGCGCCTCGGCACCACGGAAACAGCTCAGCATAAGTCCACGATTGCTCAGATGTTTGTCTCGACAGATCCGGTTGTGGCGTATACGATTCATCCCACAAAACGATCCTCGGCCGACTCGAAGGAACTGAATCCACGGTCGCCCTCCGTGGGCTGCAACGTATCGGTATTCTCGTTTACGGTCGGCAATTCTCAGGAACGCGAACGGGAGGAAAGATGAATCGAAACCTGCAACTCTGGCTGATGATCGCGTTGTTTACGCTCGTGACGGCCGCTGGCGTCGCTACCGGTGAAGAACCGGAGGCGATCTACCGCGGCACGTGGGAGGTCGCGCGGTTCGACGTGTCGCCCCCTCTAAGGGACATGAAACCGGTGCCGATCGAGCCTGGGCTGGCCTATGGGGGACTGATGATCGACCCCGAAAGCAGCGTCATGGGCCCCCTCGGACCCCAGGATTTTGATTTCATCGTGCAGCGCTCCCCCGGGGCCGGCGAGATCCCGTCGCCCCTGGTGAGCTTCGACGGCCCGGACAACATTGCCGGTGTGTCACCACCGGACCCGGTGGGCGATGTCGGCCCGAACCACTACGTGGCCATGAGCAACCTCTATTTCGAGGTCTACGATAAGACCGGCACATCGCTGCTCGGCCCCCTCGCCACCAACACCCTGTGGTCCGGCTTCGGCGGCCTCTGCGAATCGAGCAACGACGGCGACCCGATCGTGCTCTATGACCAGCTCGCCGACCGCTGGATTCTGACCCAATTTGCCTTGGGCAGCACCAACTACAACTGCGTGGCGGTATCGACCACCGCCGACCCGACCAGCACCTACTACCGCTGGGCGTTCAGCACCGGCCCCAACATGCCGGACTACCCGAAATATGGCGTGTGGCCCGACGGGCTTTACATCAGCACCCGGGAGTTCGCCGGGGGATTCGCCGGAGTCGGAGCCTACGCTGTCGATCGGGCCGCGCTGGTGGCGGGCAACCCCACCCCGACCGTGATTTCATTCCTGGTGCCGCCGGGCGGGACCCCGTACAACGTCGGCGACGGCCTGCTGCCCAGCGACATGGACGGGGTCAATCCTCCACCGGCGGGTTCACCGAACTACTTCCTGGGATCAATGGACGACGGCGGCCAGTACGGCGCGCCACAGGACGCGCTCAACCTGTGGAAGTACCACGCCGACTTCACCACACCGGCCAACTCGACCTTCACGTTGACCGACACCATTCCAATCAGCCCGTACGACACGCAGTATCCATGCTCCCCCGGGAGCCGCGACTGTATTCCACAACCGGGCACCAGCACCAAGATCGACATCCAGTCCTACCGCCAGCGACCGATTCACCGTCTGGCCTACCGCAACTTCGGCAGCCATGAATCGTTGGTCACCAACCAGTCGGTGGAAGCCGCGTCCAATCTGGGGGGCATCCGTTGGTGGGAGGTTCGGGATCCGAACGGGACACCGACGGTCTACCAGGAGGGCACCTATGCGCCGGGCGTCAGCGACGGGATTCACCGCTGGATGGGCTCCATCGCCATGGACTCAGCGGGGAACATGGCGCTGGGTTTCAGTGCCTCGGACGGCACCGGCACCTTTCCGAGCGTCTGGTACACCGGCCGGTTGTCCGCCGATCCCCTGGGCGTCATGAGTCAGGGAGAGGCATCGATCGTCAACGGAACCGGTTCCCAGACCGGCAGCGGACGCTGGGGCGACTACACCTCGATGAATGTCGACCCGATCGACGACTGTACCTTTTGGTATGTCAACGAGTACGTGCCGACCACCAGCAGCGTCGGCTGGCGACTGCGTATCGGGGCGTTCAAGTTCGACGAGTGCGGGACTCCGGACTTCTACCTCGGCGGGAGTCCCAACCCTGTCAACATCTGCGTCGGAACAGACGCTGTCTACAACATCACCGTCGGCCAGATCGCCGGTTTCACCAACAATGTCACCCTCTCGGCAGCCGACAACCCAGCGGGCACCACAACGAGCTTCAGCCCGAATCCGGTGACCCCGCCGGGAGCGAGCACCTTTACCATCGGTAGCACCGGAGCGGCAGCTGCGGGTAGCTACGTCGTGACCGTCAGCGGCACTGCCTCGGGTAGCCCGGGCCACAGTGTTCCTCTCGATCTCAACGTCTTCGATTCAGCACCGAACTCCCCGACGTTGACCTCGCCTGCGAACGGCGCCCCAAACCAGTCCGTGCGACCGGACTTCCAGTGGACGGCGGCAAATCAAGCAGCCGCCCACACCATCGAGGTCGCAACCGACGCGGGATTCACCAATGTGGTCTACACCACCACTGTGCCCGGCACCACCGCCACACCGGACACCGATCTGATGACCAACACTCAGTACTTCTGGCGGGTCATGGCGACCAACACCTGTGGCGCCGGCCCGTGGTCCCCGACCTGGTCGTTCACGACCCTCGCAGCGCCGGGAGATTGCGGCACCGGGACCGTCCCGTTGGTCTTCTTCACCGACGATTTCGAGTCCGGCGCACCGGACTGGACGACCGACGGCACCGGCAGCACCTGGGCTCTCGGCGCGGGTGTCAGCAGTTCCGGTCCGCATTCCGGCTCCTTCGTCTACAACGGACAAGACACCGGCTCGATTACAGACCAGCAGCTGGTCTCGCCTTCGGTGATCCTGCCTTCGGAGCCGGATCAGACGGCCCTCAGCCTCCTGTTCTGGAACTACCAGGAGATGGAGGACGGCGGAGACGGCTGCTACGACGGAGGCATTCTCGAGATCTCGACCGACGGCGGTTCCAATTGGATCTACCTCCCGACCGGTCTGATGACAACCGACCCGTACGACGGCCCCATCGACGACGGATTCTCGAACCCCCTCATCGGTTTCGACGCCTGGTGCGGCGATCCCCAGGACTGGCTGCGTTCGGTCGTCGACATCAACGCCTATGCCGGTGAGACGGTCCAGTTCCGCTTCCGCCTCGGCACCGACTCGTCGCTCAGTCACCCGGGCTGGGACATCGATGACGTCTCGGTCCAGGTGTGCGTGCCCGACGGCACGGTCCCCTTCTTTGCCGATGGGTTCGAGTCCGGCGACACCTCTGCGTGGACCAGAACCTCTCCGTGACATCGGCCCATCCGGCCACCAACCTCGCGCCCCCGGAAACGGGGGCGCGTTTCTTTGTGGCGGCGGACCAACGAGCGGAGTTCGCCGGTGAGGGGGGAGTGAACAGGCCACAATCGATTCGCCGGCGGCCAGTGTGGTATGACCCGGTCTTCTCACCAATCTCCGGACGAGGATCACGATACGCCGCACCCAGCCGTGCTTTTCTCAATTTGCCCTCCGCAACGTAGTGCAGACTACGACTTGTCGTTCAAATCGAGAAAATCCCAGCTGTGCACAACGTCTCGAGCCCC
>Ga0164313_10000121_pt1 | contig 50801 bp, 44 predicted proteins | sample GuaBasSedimGuay4_FD_113735 | JGI IMG/M metagenome (GOLD analysis project Ga0164313, IMG submission 113735) | Subseafloor sediment microbial communities from Guaymas Basin, Gulf of California, Mexico - Guay4, Core 4569-4, 0-3 cm | ecosystem: Environmental > Aquatic > Marine > Hydrothermal vents...
AGGGCAACACCGGTAGAGTAGAATCGGCACGACCGGAGGGATGGCCGAGTGGTCGAAGGCGCCGGTCTTGAAAACCGGTGAGGTTCACGCCTCCGTGGGTTCGAATCCCACTCCCTCCGCCAGTAATTCCGCCTGCCGCCATCGGATGGCGGCAGGCGGAATTACTGAGAGTGAGGATCACCCGGGCGGCGGACCCTGTACCAATAACTAGTGGATCGACCCGGCTCAGCTTGGCGTTTTCGCACCGGCTCGCAATCGCTCCCCTGTCCGACCCAATGATTTCCTCTGTGATCGCAATTTAACTTCACAGACGCTAGGATATTCCACAGTTTCAAGGCTCTCGTCTTCTGATGATGCAGGAAATCATTGGGTCGGAGTGGTGCCGATTCCGAAGGGAGTTCAACTCCAGTCTGCAGCAGCCAAACGTCCATGTCAATCGTCGAGTCACCAGTGTGGACCGGCCGCCGTCATTGAACGCCAAGCGAGTAGAAATGGTCGAGGCAGCGAAGCTCTTCCGGGGTGACTTTGAGCCCGGTGATCGTCCGTTCGACCAAAGCGCGTGCTTCCTGGTTGTTGCCTTCGAACAGCCTGAGGCGGGCACTGAAGAACGAGTTGGTGATGGTTCGCATCCGATAAAACTCGGTTTGGAAGGAGGGGACGACTGCGCCGGGATCGAGAACCCTTTCTATCGGCGTGCCGAGGCCTGCGAGCATCTTGAGCGTCCAGTACTCCTTGGCTCGCATCGCGTCCGGGGAGCGCAGCACGGTGTACTCGAGGAATGGTCGGTCGTCCGTGTTTTCCGGAATCGGCGCGGTGTGCTGTTCGAGGAATTTGGACGCGTCGCCGACGTACATGGCGAGCAGCATCCATGGGTCGGGATTCCCGATAAGAGCGAGGCTCTCCCGCACTCCCGGGCTGTTTGCGCGGGCGATGAATCGCTGGAGGTTGATCGAAATCGGGCCGCCTTTTCGACCGATGAGCAACGCTGCCGTTCCGTTGTACCAGATCGATGTCGAGGAGAACTCCTGGAGAAACGCGTTGAAAACGATCGCGATGTTGTCAGGCGAAAGGCGGAACACCGGCACCCACTGGACCATCAACCCGCCGTCCGCGAGCCGGTTCTTACACGCATGGAAGAAGTCTTGGGTGTAGAGGGGACAGACCGGCGGGTCGGTGGGGTCAACGTTGATGACGTCGTACTCTTTGTCGGTGGTTTCGAGGAAATGGCGCCCATCATTCAGGATGAGATTCAGCCGCGGATCCGCCAAACAGTCCTGGTTGACTCGTTCGAACAACCTGCACGCCCGAACGACCTCTGGCGAGATCTCGATGCAATCAAGCACGTCAACGTCGTACTTCTCGACCGCCCCCAGCGACACGCCGGCACCGAGCCCCACGAGCGCGACGCGTTTCGGGTTGGGGTGGATCAACATCGGGAGGTGGGCCTTCGAAAGGAGATCCCACAGGTCGTGTTCTTTTGTCTGGGCGACGATCACGCCGTTCACGGTGAGCTGGCGTTCGGACCCGTTTTGAACGATGCCGACGGTCGCGGTGACACCTTCCTCCAGGAATGCCGTGTTCGCCTCCGGGACCGCGAATGCCTGCGTGAAGCCTCCGTTGTACCAGTACCGTGGCGCCCTGATCTCCGGGTTCAGTACGAGCCCGGCGATAACCATCACTACGAGTCCGGATACCAGCCGCGCGGGTTTCGACGACACCAAAAGGAGCGACGTTGCCCCGTACAGTGCAGCGAGGAGGAGCAGGCCGGTGTTCACGCCTATCGTTGCTATGAGCACGAATCCGGCAACGAAAGCTCCCAGGACGGAGGAGGCCGTGTTGACCGCATAGAGAGTTCCGACATCGGTGCCCAAGCTTCGTTGTTCGCGACCAATCCATTTGAGGAGGGCGGGGAACACCAAGCCCATAATGGTTGAGGGGGCTGCGAGAATGACAAAGAGAACAACAAACGGAGCGTACGGCGCCTCGGTTTGGTGGGCTGCGGCGAACTACGAGGCGATGGTTGTTTGTCCAACGACGAAGAGGACGAGCGAGAGCGCGCCGAGGTGCAACGCGCCGACGAGCAATACCGACACGTGTTTGATGCGATCAACCAGCAAAGACGCGATGAACCCGCCGGTAGTGAGGCCGGCGAGGACTGCTGTCACGACGGTGGCGAAGATGAGCACGTTCCCAGTCAGGAAGTTGATGAAGAGCCGGGTCCACAACACCTCGCTGGCGAGTATGACAAACCCGGAGACGAACGCTACGACGATGGGCGTGGACACCTGGAAACGAGGCCCTGCCACGGTTGTGACGTCTTCATCGGAGGTGGCCTCTGAGGACTGGGGATGTGACGGCTTTCGTTTGGCGAGCCACCACGCGGTGGCAGCCAATAGGAGGTTGATGGCGGCTGCGAGCGCGATCGAACCGCGCACGCCGAGCGCCAGAATGAGGAAGAACGATACGGCGATACTGCCGAGCATGGCCCCGAAAGTGTTGAAGCTGTAGAGCAGGCCCAATCGCCGCCCGCGTCCGCGTTCGCCGCCGCCGAGGTGTTTGCATAGGACGGGCAGTGTGCCGCCCATGAGCGTGGTCGGCAACAGCAACAACCCGAACGCAAAAACGAATTTGATGAGACTGAACGACGTGTACGAGGGGTGAAACGTATGTTCGATGACCTGGTATACGTGGTGCACCACGCTAACGAGAACGAGGTAGGCAAGTGCGTACGCGCCGAGTGCGCCCTCCAGCTTTGCATATAGTTTCAGCGGACTTGGGGTGTGGTCGGCACGCCGGCCGAAACGCCAACTTCCGAGCGCGAGGCCCATCATGAACACGCACAGTACGGTCGTGGCGGCGTAGACTGTCGCCCCGAACTCGATGCTGAGCATTTTCATCCAAGCTACCTGGTAGATCAGTGCGGTGAACCCGGACAACAAGAAAATGAGGTAGATCACGACGGTCGTCCTCTCACTGGTTGGCTGCGACTGGCGTTCTCCTTCACGCCTGAGGAAACAGCGGGGAGTCTACCACCCACAATGCTCTAACCCGCACTTCTCACCGCGTCTCGTAACGAGGACCGCGAAGGGCTTTGAGATGTTGGGTTTGACGCGACTTGGGCGACGCAGGCATAGTTTCGCTATGTTGAGGAGAGCAAGTTCTAGGAAAACAAGGACCCGCTTCCGCGGCTGGTATTCCGAGTAGGCCGCACGAGGGAATCCGCAGTTTGACGCTGAAATTGCCGAAAAACGCCGTTTCCGGATGAGAACTCGCAAGCCGTACAATGGGATGGGTGGAGGTGGAAAATGAAAGCAACAGTCGTTTTCCTCTGTCTCGCTGTGATTGCAGGCGTTCTTACCGGCTGCAACGACAATAGCCTCAGCTATCCCGTCGGGGATGGTGGTTGGCACCTGGTCGTCAGCACGGGGCGGATTCCGGACAACATCGATGACTACCCGGTCTTCGTTTCCATCGAGGCGCAGGCGTTTGACCTGTCCGCCGGCGCTCAACCGGCGGACGGAACCATACTCGTGTTCTCCGCTTCGGACGGTGTTTTCGCCAACGGTCTGCCCGACATCGAACTGGGAATGGTCGAAGGCAGGGTCGACGCGGATCTGCAGATCGATCACCCCGGCAGGTACGAGGTCATGGTCGACTTCCCCGAGCAGGATCGCTCGGCTGTCACGACCTTCGACATCGGCCTCTGAAGCTCTTCGACCATCAGGAGACCGGGCCCTGGTTGACCTCGTGGGCGGTCTACTGGCGCGGTCTCAGCTTCGCATCCTCCTCATGTCTCGACCCAATGATCGCCTGGGTGATCGAGAACCGACACAGCAGAACACAAGGAGTCCGGGTCAACAACGCGATGCCTTGTGGCTACCCTTGTTTCCCTCGTGTCCCTTGTGGTTCAAATCGCGATGGTGCGATGTGCGATGGCCCAATAATGCGATGCTTTGCGATGGTCTTTGCGCTCTTAGCGAACTTTGCGTTTCAACCCTGCGATGGTTGCGATATCTCTACCCCTCTGCGTCTCTGCGTTAAATATTTGCGATGTCTCCGTGCCCCTACAGGCTCCCCTTGATCTCGGGCAACCCGCCGACTCCCTTGAGCTCGATGATGATGCGGAAGTCGCGGGTCGGATAGAGACCGATCTTGAGATCACGGTACTCCGCCGAGATGCTCCAACAACCGCCCTTCCAGCCAACCTGGTATCGCTGCTGTTGAATCTCCTTCTTCTCCACGTCGTAGGCAATGTGAAGCGCTGCGGTGACCGGAAATCCCGGCTTGAGGAAGTTGATCAGCGTTCGCACCTGGGATGACACACGGTCACCGGAGAAGGAGTTGAAGCCCTCATACCAGGTTAGGTTGAGCGACCCGAGGCCGTTGCGACCCGCCCCGGTGATCGAGGTCGACACGAGGTTGCGGTTGAGCCAATCGAAGCTCGCGCGTGCGTCGAGGCCGGTACCCGGACTCGGTGTCACGCGCAGCGAAGCGACGAACGGTCCCAACCCGCTGGTAGCCCCTTCGGGGCCGAAGCTCAAGGGCCGCGAAAACGAGTACTCCTGAAAGAGCTCGAATGAGCCGAGCTCGGTCGAGCTCAGGCTCTTTTCCGAGCGACCAAAGAGCCGGTTGGCGAGGGAAATCCGAACCCGATTGTCCAGCGGGGTGCTGTCCACCTCATCGGCGATGGGGATCTCAGTGTTGTCCTTCCCGATGCCCTCGAGATAGGCGTACTCGATCCGTGGTTCGATGAGATGCTTGAACTTGGAGAAACCCCAACGTCCTTTGTTGAAGATCCGCGACACGGACGGCCCACCGATATCGACGCCGGCCGCGACAAAAGCGCGATCGATGGGATCGTGGACGTACTCTGTTATGGACAGGGGGGGGGGCTCAGGGTTTTGGTAGGTGTGGTATCGGGCCGTGTAATAGGTGTATCGACCACCGACCCTTGGTGTCACGGTCAGCCACGGCGGTCCCGGCAAGGTGTAGTTAAGGGTTGGGAAGACATCGCCCCGCCAATAAGTACCCACCAGATCGTTGCCCTTGTCGACATTGAAGAGATTTACCGACGAGACCATATTCCAATAGATGTCGGTGTTGGCCAAGCGGGTCGAACGGACCCGGAGCTCGACCTCGGGCAGGCGCGCGAGCACGGTGTCGACGTTGGTCAAGAAGGTTGTTCGATGATCCGCGCTGAGGTTGAGAGAGTACGGACCCCGACTCTGGGTGAGGAAGAAATAGGAGTAAACATCGCGCCTTGTATTGGCTTCGAACGTACGGTCGAAGTTCTGGAAGAATTCGGAATCGGAGAGATTCTCGACCTGCGCCTGGAGACGAAAACCGAAGACATCGGCCTGGTCGTATACACCATTGATCCGCCACTGCCACTCGGCGTTCTTCTGGTCATAGATGCTGTAGAGGTCGAGCAGGCCCGCACCGTCTTGAACCGGCGCCAATCTGAGCTCATTGCCGATCCCGTAGAACCCATTGGAGAAGTACTCGAAGTAGAAGGTGGTGTCCCAGCTACGGCCGATGGGGAAGTAGACGGGCAAACCGATGTAGGCGCCCAGACGGTCGGAGTAGCCGAAGCCCGGCATCAACAGCCCCGGAGACCGCTCCTTCTTGATGGGCCAAACCATGTAGGGCAGATAAAAGACCGGTACGCCCTGGATCTTGATCATCGAGCTGGTGAACTTGCCATAGCCCTCCACCTCGATCAGCGCTTTCTTGAGGTGAAAGCTCCACGGGGGATGGCGGGTGTCATCCTCACAGGTCGTGAAAACGGCCTTGTCGACCCGGTAGTGGGTCTCGTCGAGCTTCTCGATGGATCGGCCGGAGAAGGTGTACATGGGCGACACGTAGCCGGTCGCATTCAGAAACAGCCCGGTCTTCGACCGCAGGTTATAGTGCAGCTCGTCGGCTGAGAACCGGCTCGGTCCCTGATCGACGATCACGTTGCCACTCGCAACCAGATCCATGGTTTTCCCGTTGTACATGACTTCGTCGCACTGAAGAATGACGTCTTGATAGTAGATCTTGACATTGCCCGTCCATAAGCAGAGCTCCTCTTCCTCCTGGCAATCCTGTTGATCCGCCGTCATTCGAAGGGCCCCGTCCCGGACCGGCTCCTTCTCCGGTGGATCCTCCTGGGCCAAACCGAAAACGGCAGTCATGACCACGAGACCTACAAGGACAAGAACCCGCTTCATGGTGAGGGAGAACCGGACCAATTACCCACGCCGAGGCCGGATCGGCGTCCACCACCGATCGGCCACCTGCACCCGGTGGGTGGGTTGCGGATCTGAGTCACGCCTCTCCCACCAACAGCGGCCAGGAACCCGAAATTCGTCTGGATGTCCACAAACTCCTCTCCAGCCTATTCTCGCCCACATTCTCGGTGATCAAACCCGGTGAATCACGCTGGCAAGTTTCCAACCTCCGGTCATTGTAATCGGTGCCCCGTACAATAGGGTCCATGCGCTACCTCGGAATCGATCCGGGCGGCAAACGCCTCGGTCTGGCATTGGGTGATGATGTCACCGGTCTCGCCTCGCCTTTGGAGGTGGTGCCGTACGGGGGCCGCAATCACGCGGCACGCTTCATCGCCGAAGCCATGGAGAGATACGGCGCCCAATGTGTGGTCATTGGTTTACCGACAACCTCTGAAGGCTCTCAGACCCCGGGCTGCGCACGATCTCACGCGCTGGAGGCTCACCTCTCAGCGCTCGGAATCGAGGTGGCATTGCAGAGGGAGTACCTGACCACAAACGAAGCGCGACGGAGGGCGAGAACGTCGGGTCGCAAACCCGGCCGGCCGGTGGATGACATCGCGGCCCAGGTGATTCTCGAAGAGTATCTCGAGGGTCGGCGTACCCGGAACGCCACTCGATGAAGCGTCGCAATGTGATTGCTATCGCGGTGGTGCTCTTCTTGACCGGCGCCGTCGGTCTCACCGGCGCAACCGTCTGGCTCTGGACAAATTTGTATCACGCCCGCAGTTCGACCGCGGTCGAGCTCACCATTGGGCAAGGTCTCTCGGGCCGTGAGGTCCTGAACATCCTGAAAGATCACGATCTTCTTCCCTCGACCCTCGCCGGCCGTCTCTATCTTCGCTTCGCTGCTCAGGGCCGATCCATACATTTCGGCCACTATCGAATCGGCGCCGGGAACCGACCGGTGGATGTCCTCGATCGTCTTCTCGAGGGCCGGGTCGAGATGGTCTCGGTGACGGTGGTGGAGGGATCGGACCTCGCTGCCGTCGCCCAACAGATGGCCGCCGCCGGGATCGGTACCGAAGCCGAGTGGCTCGCCATCGCTGAACGGGTCGATTGGATCGAGGATCTGGCACCGGAGGCGACCTCGCTCGAGGGCTTCTTCTTTCCGGACACGTACCAGTTCGCAGAGGGGATCGGGGTCGAGGCGACCGCCCGCCATCTGGTGGATCGCTTTCGCGCGGTGTGGACGGACGAACGTTCACGAGTCCCCGAGCTTTGGGGCGAGCCGTTCGCGGTCATGATTCTCGCCTCCCTGGTCGAGGCCGAAACCGCGATACCCCAAGAGCGGGGCCGGGTGGCGGGGGTCTATCTCAACCGCTTGCGCCGCGGCATGCTCCTTCAGTGCGATCCCACCGTGGTCTTCGCTCTCAAGCGCCGGGGTGAATGGACCAACCGCTTGCTGCGCATCCATTGGGGAGTGGAAGACCCATACAACACGTATCGCTATCCCGGCCTGCCCCCTGGTCCAATCAACTCCCCGGGGCGGGCCGCCATCCGAGCGGCGATCTCCCCCGACGAGCACCGTTTCCTCTACTTCGTGGCTTCACCCGACGGCGGGCATCAGTTCTCGCACACCTTGGCGGAGCACAACCAGGCCGTGGCGAGGTGGCAGCGCTCCCGCCGTTGACCCCCGACAAGCCCCGGTGTAACGTTGAAGATGGAGGGTAAATGGCTGAATCCTACGGCGTTTTCGGCTCTTGCATCATATTGAAGGAGGTTTTCGAGGACGACCTCGGCCACCTTTTCCGAGCAGGGACTATCGAAGACAACGCCATAGATCGCACGATCTGGCTGCGGGTTCTGGACGCCGCCGGTCTGAGAGCAGATACAATCATCGCTTCCTTCGAGCAAGCCAGGCTCGTCGGCGATGCAATCACCGGAGCCCAGGTTCCAAAAAAGCCTCTTTTCTTCGATGTCGAGGGCATCCCCGCATTGGGTTGTGACTACATCGCCGGACAGCCCCTGAACAGGGTGTTGACGAGAGCTCGCGATGAGGCCTTTCCTCTCCAGCCGGACAACACTCTGCTCATCGTCGAGAAGATTGCTCTCTCCCTGACCGCCGCACAATCAGTAAAAGTTTCCGGAAGCGCGCTGACCCACGGCTTCCTACACCCGGGGCTCATCTATTTGAGCAACGACGGTGAGACGTTGGTCACAGGGTTCGGCGTCGGGGGAGCTCTTTTAGAAGCACTCGAAGAACCAGAGGCAGCCGCATCCGGGCGTGCCTACTTCGCTCCAGAAGTTCTCGCCGATAAACGCCCCTCCCAGCAAGGCGACGTTTATTCACTCGGAGCGATTCTCTTCCACCTACTCACCGGCACAGCCCTGCCAGGGTCTCCGATAGATCGCGCCGCCGCCTTTGAAGCGGCGCACGTGGCCTGGGACGGCGAAGCCTTGGCGACCGACATCCAGTCCATCCTGAGCCGAGCCCTTGCTCAGAGACCCGGCGATCGCTTCGACTCCGCCACGGACTTTCGGTCCGCGTTGGATCGACTCATCTACGGCGGCGCGTACTCGCCGACGACCTTCAACCTCGCACTCTTCATGGACCGCCTCTTCCGGGCGGAGATCGTGGAGGATGAGGAGGCCCTCCAGAAAGAGTCCGAGATCGATGTCCTGCCTTACATAACCCCGAAACCGGAGAAGTCTGAACCGCCACCCATGGCAGACGCAGCTGAACCGGAGTCCATCGCGACCATACCTGAAGCGGTGCTACCGGCGAAAGCAAGAGACGGTAAGCGCGGTCTGTGGGCGGTCCTGGGTGGCGTAGCCATCATCGGTATCGCCTCATTGATCTTTTGGATCGGTCGAGAGATCGGACCGCAACAACCACCGCCGACCCCGACGCCGACCGCCGACGAAATCGCTGCTCGCCGGCAGGCCCAGGACGACCGTCTGAGAACGCTGACGCAGGAAATGGTCAAGGAGATGATGGCCGATCGCGAGGGGGAGATCCGGGAGGAACTCATCGCCCGCCAGACGAGTATCGAGGAACTCCAACGTCGCCTCCAACAGAGCGAACGGAGGGCGGCCCGGAGCGCGGCGGCCGCGGCGACCGAAGCCGAAACCCAGAAAAAACTCATGAATGAGATCGAGGAGCAGGAAGAGGCTCAACGTAGCCAACAGGTCGCGTTGGACGCCGAGCGCTTAGAAGCGATGAGTGAGGCCGGCGAAGGCGCGTCGGTCGACACCGCCACGATTGCCGGTTCCGCTGCTACCAATTCTGCCGACGCGGGCACGATGGGCGATCAGGCGGCTGAGCAGACACAGCCGCTGAAATCACCGTCTCTCACCCCAGTGCCACCTCAACCAACCGGAATACCGCCAGTGTCCTCGGTCGAGTTTGGGGATTTTGTCAGTCCTGAACAGGCCGACACGCTCCCGGTTGTGGTCAAGAGCCAGCCCCTGACCTGGCCGAGAAATGCGCAGCGCTCGAATGGAGAGGGCATCGTCGTTGTTCAATTGACGGTGAATGCCGATGGAAGCGTAGACGAAGTCTCGGTCTTGCGTGCCGATCATACCGGCTGGGGAATCCCGGAGGCCGCGATCGACGCCGCTTCGGGCTACCGCTACAAACCCGGGACCAAGGACGGCGTTGCCATCACGACGCATGCCTTTGTCACCTGGCGATACGACTTTATCAACCGCTGACCCGCTTGTAACAACGGCTATCCAGGTCTCATATTCAGACCTCGAAAAAAACACGAGGCCGAGCATCAGCTCGGCCTCGTCCTTAGGCGTTTCGCAACTTTCCCGCAAACACTCCCGGTTCAAAGACTGAGGATGCGGTACGGGCGCGTGGCGGAACTAGATCTCGACGCGCTCGCGAAGGGTCTTGCCAGGCTTGAAGTGAACGTACTTCTTCGCCTTGATGGTGATGGTCTCACCAGTGGCCGGGTTGCGGCCCTGGCGCTGACCACGCTGTTTGGTGGCAAAGGTCCCAAAGCCGGGGATGGTCACCTTCTCACCGGCGTCGAGCGCGGTGGCGATGATTCCCTTTCGAGGCTGGGCGGAGAACATCACGTCTACGATGTCTGCCGCTTTGCCCTGACTCAGGCCGGTTTTCTTCGCAAGCTTCAATGCCATTTCGGTCTTATTCATACAAACCTCCGAACGCTAGTGTGGAACCATAGTGGATGTGAAAAACCCAACTGTCAAGGGCAAATCCGGGGTATTTTCATATCCGGAATATCTTGCGTTCGATCTCAGGCCGCGATAGCGTGAGTCTTGGAGGTGAGTATGGATCTCAGACTCCGTGGCAAACGTGCGCTCGTCACAGGATCATCTCGAGGTATCGGCCGGGCCATCGCGCTCTCCCTAGCCGACTTCAAAGTCGATGTCGCCATCAACTATTTACGCGGCAGAAAACGCGCCGAGGAAACCGCACACGAGATCGAAGATCGCGGAGTTCGCTGTCTCCTCGTCAAAGGAAACGTGGCAAATCCCGAACACGTCGATCGAATATTCACAACCATCGATCAAGAGTGGGGCGGACTCGAGATGGTGATCTCCAACGCCGCGTCGGGTGTCCTCAAGTCGGTTAAAGAGCTGACCATGCACCACTTTGATTGGGCTATGCACATCAACGCAGCCGCGTTGTTGCCGATCATTCAGAACTTCATCAAGCTTGACTCCAAGGGTGAGAAGGCGGTGGTCGCCGTATCATCCCTGGGTGCGGTCCGAGCCATCCCGAACTACACCGCGGTCGGCGCATCCAAGGCCGCACTGGAGTCCATGGTGCGACACCTCTCAGCCGAGCTTGCACCAGAAGGGATACGGATCAACGCCGTGTCGGCGGGAACAGTCGATACCGATGCGCTGCTCCACTTTCCCAATCGCGAAGAACTGCTCGAGACCGCTCGTCAGAGAACCCCGGCCGGTCGACTCCTGAGTCCTCAGGATGTGGCCAATACGGTGATTTACCTTTGCACCGAGTACGCCTCGATGATCCACGGTCAGACCCTCATCGTCGACGGAGGCTACTCGATTCTGGCGTAAGTGACACCGGTCACACGCGCAACAGCAGTCAAAAACCCCTCGAGACCAGCAACTACGCAAGAGGCACTCTCGGCTATCACAACGGGAGCCTCGAATCGCGCTCCTGAACCACGATGTGTTTCTGTGCCTCTGTTCAAACTGAGATATCTTCGTGTGCGATGTCTTTGCGCACTTTGCGCCTTTGCGGTTCAAACCTGCGATGTGGCTCTGTGCCTCTGTGGTTCAATTCATCGAAGTAGGTGCTTCAAATACCGACCGGTATGCGATGCCTTGCAGTCTGCGATCTCTTCCGGGGTGCCCTCCGCAACGACCTCACCGCCACCGTCGCCGCCTTCGGGTCCGAGGTCGACGATCCAGTCGGCGGTCTTGATCACGTCGAGGTTATGTTCGATGACGATGACCGTGTTGCCCCGATCAACAAGAGCATGCAGTACGGCCAAGAGTCTCCTCACATCGTCGAAGTGGAGGCCGGTGGTCGGCTCGTCAAGGAGGTACAGGGTCTTACCCGTGGCACGTTTGGCGAGCTCGCGTGACAACTTGATACGCTGGGCCTCTCCACCGGAGAGAGTCGTGGCCGATTGGCCGAGGTGGAGGTAGTCGAGACCGACGGCGACCAGAGTATCGAGTACTCGGAAGATTTTCGGCACCGAGGCGAAAAGCTCCCGCGCCTGGCTCACAGTGAGGTCGAGAATCTGGGCGATGTCGAGGCCCTTGTAATGGACCTCGAGGGTTTCCCGGTTGTAGCGCCGACCCTCACAGACATCACAGGTCACAAAAACGTCGGGCAGGAAGTGCATCTCGATGCGAATCCGGCCGGCACCCTGACAAGCTTCGCAGCGACCGCCCTTGACGTTAAAGCTAAAGCGACCTGGCTTGTAGCCACGCGCTCGAGCATCGGTCGTGGCGGCAAAGAGTGAACGGATGGGGTCGAAGACCTTGGTGTAGGTGGCGGGATTGGATCGCGGTGTGCGGCCGATCGGGGACTGATCGATGGCGATCACTTTATCCAGATGTTCGTGCCCGTCCACCGATTGGTGGCGCCCCGGTCGGCTCAGCGTGCCGAGGACCTGGCGGGACACCGCCTTGTGGAGGACTTCGTTGACTAAGGTGGATTTGCCCGATCCGGAAACCCCGGTCACACAGATCAGTCGACCGAGGGGGAAGTGGACGTCGATCTCCTTGAGGTTATGTTCCGCGGCACCGTGGACCACGAGGCGTGCGCCGTTGCCGTTGGTCCGTGTTGGTGGCACCGGAATGCTCTGACGGCCGCTCAGATAGGCGCCGGTCAGCGAGGATTTTGACTCGACGATACTGTCGGGGGTTCCCGACGCGACCACTTGACCCCCGAGCCGTCCTGCGCCCGGGCCGAGGTCGATGACCCAATCTGCATCGCGAATGGTCTCCTCGTCGTGCTCGACCACCACCACTGTATTACCGAGGTCACGCATCCCCTTGAGGGTATCGAGCAGTCGCCGATTATCGCGCTGGTGGAGTCCGATGGAGGGCTCGTCGAGGACATAGAGGACCCCCATGAGCTTCGATCCGACCTGGGTAGCCAGTCGGATGCGCTGGCTTTCTCCCCCGGACAGGCTCCCTGCCATGCGATCGAGGGTCAGATAGTCGAGGCCCACCGACACCAGGAAACCGAGGCGGTCGCAAACCTCTCGCAGCACTTTGGTCGCGATCTGGGTATCTCTGTCGTCCAGTTCGAGGCCATCAAACCAGTCCAGGGCCCGATGTACCGACAACGCTGAAATCTCGGCCAGACTGGCTCCGGCCACCTTGACTGCAAGACTCTCGGGTCGTAACCGGGCGCCGTGGCAGGTGTGGCAGCGGGCGAAGGACATGTAGCGTTCGAGCTCACGCCTGATCTGTTCGGACGAGGTCTCTTTGTAGCGGCGCTCCAACCGCGGAACAACTCCCTCGAAGCGATCACGAAAACGATAGGCGCCCTTGCGCCCTTCCCAAACAAAGTCGTGTTCCTCCGCCGAGCCGAACATGATGAGCTCTCGGATCGACTCCGGCAGTAGTCTCCATTGGGTCTGCAGGTCAAAACCTAGGTGGTTTCCGAGTTGCTCGAGCTGCCGCCCCACCCACGATCCAGGTCCCTGACCCACAGTCGCCAAACAACCCGCAGCAAGGGTCCGGTCAGGATCGAGGACGAGCTTTTCGGGATCAACCTCGCGCAGGAAACCGAGGCCCGAGCAGGCGGGGCAGGCACCTTGGGGTGAGTTGAAGCTGAAGAGTCGCGGTGAGATCTCACTCAGTGAAAAGCCACAGCTCGGGCATGAATGGCGGGATGATAGGACGAGCTCCTCGCCCCCGGAAACCACCACCCGAACCAAACCCTCGCCCACTCTGAGAGCGGTTTCGAGAGAATCGGCGAGACGTGAGGAGACCCCGTCACGGACCGACAGGCGGTCGACCACTACCTCGATGGTGTGTCGGCGATTCTTGTCGAGGTCGGGCGGTGAGTCTGCATCGATCAGCTCAGAATCGACCCGGGCGCGAACAAAACCTTCACGCACCATCTGAGAAAAGAGCTTTCGGTGCTCTCCTTTGCGGCTCTCAACCAGCGGTGCGAGCAGCATGAAGCGACGTCCGTCGCCGAGCCCGATCAGCTGATCCACCATTTGCTCCACGGTCTGCGGCTGGATGGGGATATCGCAATCAGGACAGAACGGCACGCCGATGGACGCCCACAGAAGCCGCAGGTAGTCGTGGATCTCAGTCACCGTACCGACGGTCGACCGCGGGTTGCGAGAGGTGGTCTTCTGTTCGATTGAGATCGCCGGTGACAGCCCCTCGATGGTGTCCACATCTGGTTTCTCCATCTGTTCGAGGAACTGTCGGGCGTACGCCGACAACGACTCGACATAGCGCCGCTGGCCCTCGGCGAAGAGGGTGTCGAAGGCCAGCGAGGACTTGCCCGATCCCGACACACCGGTGATCACCACCAGACGATCACGCGGAATGGTGACGTCGATATTGGCTAAGTTATGCTCACGCGCACCGCGGATCACGATGTCGTCGCGCATCAGCCTGCCGTTCCCGTTTGGTTGTGAGAATTCCTGACCATTCCTGCCCTCGTTTGCTCGTCGGACATCCTTGAGAACATCCGCTGAACCGTTCCCGTTCCCGGCCAGACGATTGTTATTATGGCTTAATTATACCATTGTCCCGGGCTGGTCCACTCAGCATTACAGCCGGTCTTTGACCGCCTGCTCGGCCTCGCGATCCAGGGTTCGCTGGCGCAGGGTTTCGCGCTTGTCATGGAGCTGTTTTCCCCGCGCCAACACAATCTCTACCTTGATCCAGTTCCCGATCAGGACCACCGCCGTGGGAATCACCGCCAGACCTTTTTCCTGGACCTTGGCCGCGAGCCGCTCGATCTGTCGTTTTTGCAGCAGGAGACGCCGGGGACGGCGGGGATCGTGACTCGCATACCCTCCATGCTCATAGGGACCGATATGACAACCCATGAGTATCGCCTCACCACCTACGAAGTGCACGTGAGCATCGGTGAGGTTGACCCGCCCGTCCCGTATCGCCTTGACCTCGGTTCCGCGCAGCTCAATGCCGGCCACCTCGTGTTCGAGGAAGTGGTAGAGGTGGCGGGCGCGGCGATTCTGAGCAATCACCCGACGCTCTTCACTCATACAACGACCTTGGCGATGGCCTCGACCACATCCGGATCGAACTGGTGACCCGCCGCACGTTCGAGGATGGCCAACGCCCGTTCCTGGCTGACCGCCGGTCGATAGCTATTGGCTGCGGTGAAGAGATCAAAAACTTCGGCCACGTGCACGATTCGCGCGAGTTGAGGAATGGCTCCTTGTGCCAGCCGATCTGGGTAACCATTGCCGTCCCAACGTTCGTGGTGGTGGCGCACCGCGTCTGCGATCTCGTGAAAGCCCTCAACGCGAACGATACGGTCTCCGACTTCGACGTGCATCCGATATGTGCGGCGATCTTCCGGGCCCGGGGTAGGATGCATATAGAGCCGATCATAATCGAGCTCCCGCATCCCGACGTCATGAAGCAGCCCCGCCAAAGCCGCGTTCTCCGTATCCGTTTCGTCGAGCTCGAGAACCCTGGCGATGGACCAGCACAGTCGCGACACACCGAGCGAGTGAGCGACCAACTCGGGATAGCGACGGTCGCCAGGTTGCAGCAGTCGCCGAGCCAAACCACGCCGGGCAACGCGAAGACACAATCGGTCTCGCGCTTCGATGGCCCGATCACCGAGCCGCTCCACAGCCTGTCGCGCCACTGCAGGTTCGGCGTCGACGACCACCGATGCGGCCAGACAGCTCCCGGCACCATCCAGCAAAACCGCGGTCGCGATGACAGGATGTCGCGCGAGGGTCGACTGCCCGGGCACATGGCGGATCTCGTTCTTCCACGCCTGTGGCGGAGGAATGGGCACCGAAGCCTGGCTCATGGCCTCCACCTGGTGTTTGACGAGCGGTTCAAGGTCGATCACCCCCGCGCCGGCCACCTGGTGGACCAGCATCGCCCCCGACCGGTTGCTGGCAATGGTGACCGCGACTATCACCACGCGTGGGTCGGCGAGACATCCAGCCGCGGCGGTGTTGATTTCATCGAGTCCCCGTTCGTCGAGTAAAGCTGGGGGCTCGTCGCCACTTTCCGCGGGAAGATCAACCACCGTCGGTGTCAACCCGGATAGTTCCTCGGGCTTCGTTTCTTCGACCGGCTCGACGCCATCAGCATCCGCTATCGCTCGAATCAAGCCCCGCGCGATGGCCCGCGCGAGATCGAGGTCTGCCGCAGAGAACAGGCGCTGTCCCCCCTTGTCCCGGACATCGACCAACCCGATCAGTCCGGACGTCCCAATGAGCGGAACCAACATCAGACGGGTCGTCCCGGCGTCGGCCAGATAGCCCTCCACCTCACCGACCTCACTTGGATCGTTGTAATACCTAGGGTCTTCACCGAATGCACGAACCATTCGGACGAGCGCATGATCGTCGGCGAACTTCTCCGCTAGTCGGTCTCTCCGTCCGAAGCCATATTGGGTGACCAGGGACCAATCCTCGTCCGAAGTCTTGAGGTAGAGGGCGGCTTTGGTGGCGTGGACCTCGCCCATGAATCGGTAGAGGACTTCTTTGAAGGCCCGTTCCGTCTCCGGTGCCCGGTCTGGGTGCTGCGCCGTCATCGCCTCTCCTCTGTCGGCTTCCAATCCACTACTGTAGCGCAGATCTGAACCCGATGAATCATGCACCTAAACCTCACTCACCCAGTGGTAGAATCGGCCCATCATGCCGTTTGTTCTTGTGCTCTTGCTCGCCACTGGTATCGCTCTTCCTGATCCTTTGATCCTCGCGGCGTCACGGGAACCTGCGGCGGTCGAGGTCAGCTTTCGTCTCGTGACGCCGCTGCCCGAGGATCTCTCCGCGGCTCTCGATTCGGGAGCCGAAGTTCGCCTCAGTTACCCTTTCCGTGTCAAGGCTAAACGGCGGGGGTGGTGGGACCGCCGCGTCTGGTCCGGCGAACTCGTCACCATTGCAGCATTCGACGCGATCACCGGTCGCTTCCGCTGCGAGGTCATCCTCGATGGCATCATCACCAAATCCAGCGAGGCCGAGTCGGCCGAAGAGGCCCTTCGCTGGCTGACAACACCACCACCGGTACGCATCGAGCTGCCTGAGGAACGCCGGCAGGCCACCCTGAAAATACGTGTTCGCGCGGTTTTCTCGTCGGGTACAACCTGGCTGATTTTCCCGACGCAAGACGCGACGCCCTGGGCCGAGACCGCCCTGGAACCACTTCCCGAGCTCGCGGACGCTCTTTAGCACATGCGCGCCCTGGTCCGCGCCTGGAATCGCCATCGTCGCGAGAATCGGTTCCTTCTGAGCGCATTCGTGTTTCTGATGACACTGACCACCGGGGCCTATTACCTGCTTCAGCGTGCCCAAAGCGTGTCACCCGACGAGCTCACCAATCGGCTCCTGCTCTTTATCCTCTGGTACCTCGACATTTCGTTGATCCTGATTCTGTCCTTTGTCATCGTCCGCAATGTACTGCGGCTGGTGGTGGAGTGGCGGAGCGGCCTTCTCGGTGGCCGTTTTCGTACCAAACTTGTTCTCACGTACGTAGCGCTGACCTTTATCCCGGTGATCTTTATCTTCCTCATCGCCACCAACCTCCTGCAGGGCTCGATCGATCGGTGGTTCTCATCGCCCGTGGAGGAAATCCTGCTTGTCGGTTCCGAGGTCACCATCGAAATCCGGGAGGCTGTTGAGGATCGGCTTCTTGAACAAGTGTCCGTCGCCAACAGCGAGCTCCGTGCGAATCCGGACTCCACCAGCTTGGCTCGACTTCGAACTCTGCTCGGAGTCGACCTGGTCGCGATCTACGACGGAGGAGATCTGGATCAGGCCGTGACCGATCCCAGGCGCCTCCCTGCCGCCCTTCCGCCTCTGAATCTCGACGAATTGCCCACCGCCGGCGTCCGTGCCGACCGCTGGCGCAGTTTGCTGTTGGTTCGGGCGTGGCAGCCCATGGACGATGGCTTTTCGACCATCGTGGTCGGCACGACCCTCCCCCGTCAACTGCTTCAGCACCTCGATCGCGCGACCGCCGCCCACGTTGAGTTCCAAGAATTGAAGGTCGCACGCGGTATGGTCACCTCGACGACCATTCTCGTCTTCCTCGCCATTACCCTGCTGCTTCTCTTCGGAACCGTGTGGATCGGGCTCTTTCTCTCTCGCCGGTTCACCGAACCCTTGCTGGCGGTTGCCGATGCCACTCGCCGGGTGGCTGGCGGCGACGAGCTTGCCGAGGTTACGGTCCCGGCAACGGACGAGATGGCAGTGCTGGTTGACTCGTTCAATGCCATGGTTCGCAGGGTTCGAGCTACCGAAGCGAACATCCGCGCTTCGGCCAACGAAATGGCCACCTTGTTGGCGACCATCCCAACCGGTGTCCTGACAGTCGATACGGGGGGGCACACCTTTCGTCCAAATCCAGCCGCGGCAGCGATGCTCGGTCATCCGGAATGGGCTGGGGAGTGGCTCGTACTTGATGAACTCGAACAGCCCGGCCTTGAAGTGCTTCATCAACGTCTCGCCGACGGCACTGTTCGAGAATCCAGATTCGAAACCGATCTCGAATCCGACGGATCGCTCCTCCACGTCGATGTCACGATCACGAACCTAGCCGGTGGCGGAAGCGTCGTCGCAATGGATGATCTCACCCAGTTGGTCCGCGCCCAACGCCAGGCGGCATGGAGCGAGGTCGCCCAGCGAATCGCCCATGAGATCAAAAACCCCCTCACCCCGATCCAGCTCGCCGCCGAACGAATTCACCGGCACGCGGGTGGCCTCGACCCGAAGCTCGCCGAGGTGGTTTCCTCTGGTTGCAACGCCATCGTCACCCAGGTATCGGGGCTCAAGCAGCTGGTGGACTCGTTTCGCGAGTACGCCCGAATGCCAACTGTGGAACCGCGCTTGACCTCGATCAATCGCATCCTCCGCGAAGTGTGCTCACTCTATGACGGTGTCCGCGAAGGACTGGTGATTGAGCTCGTCCTGCCCGACGAGGAGTTGGTCGGCATGGTTGATCCGGTGCTCCTCAATCAAGCCCTGGTCAACCTCTTCGATAACTCAGTCGCTGCCATACCCGGTCCCGGAACGATCAGTGTCTCGGCAGGATCGGAGTACCACGACCTCATCATCGAGGTTGCCGATACCGGCATCGGTCTTCCAACCGAAGACACCGAGATGTTGCTGCAGCCGTTTTATTCCACCAAGGGTCGCGGTTCGGGGATCGGTCTTGCCGTGGTCCATCGGGTCGTAACCGAGCATGGAGGCACGCTGAGAATCGCAAACCGACCGAACGGCGGCGCCGTGGTCACGATCATCCTCACCGGGGCGCTGGTCGTGGAAAAACCGTCGGAACCCTAACACTTCTGCTAAAAAACTCACAAGAAGTGCGGGTTCAAGTGATGAAGATCGCAACGTCTCCGTTGACCGCTAGATGAACCACTTGATACCATTGTTGCGACATGTCATATCCAGGGAACTCCGGGCTTTCCGTACAAGCACAGGAACGGGTCATGACGGCCTTCAAACAAGTGCTTACAAACCTCCAAACTGGGCAACGTGAGGAGGCGATGATCGGTCTCGAGTTTGTTCTTCGACTCGACCCGAACTTCTCCCCTGCCGCTTCCTTGAAGCGACAACTCGCGACGAGCTCTGACGAGATCGATCTCGGGGACATCATCGCCCAGCTGCAAGCACCGACGACCGAGGCCATCAATGGCCTCCTGATCGAGGCTGTGGACGATTTCAACTCGAGGGAGTTTCTCGGTGCAAAAGAGAAGGTTGAGAAGGTCCTCATCGATCTGCCCGGACATCAAGAAGCCAGGGACCTCAGAGACCAGATCGACAAGGCACTGAAGATCGAGGGCCAGGTCGGTCAGTTCCTGATCCAGGCACGGGAGGCCCTCGCCAGCGGCGACCCACAGGAAGCCGCCAACTTCGTCATGATGGCTCAGGCCCTCGACCCACACCACACCGGGATCGCTTCCACCCTCAAGGAAATCGACGACACCGGTGGTCTGGCGCTTTCCAAGGAGACCTCCGCCGAGCCTTCCCAGGAAACGGCCGGCTCCGTCTCGGACTCGACCGAGCAGGACGCTTTCGCGGTCGAGTTCAACACCCAAGATCCGTTTGCCGATATCATCGACACAGCACCCGAGCCCTCGAGGACCGAACCGGAACCCGAGTTTGGTCTCGGCAGAGGCGATGATGTGTCCTTTCCCTCCATGGACGACACCGCCGATCTCTTCTCCGCTCCGGGTGGAACATCGGACCTCGATGGTGCTGCCGACATTGCGACCGGAGCAGGACTCGGTGGTGACGACCTCGGTTCAACAGAAGGTGGAGGTGTGGATGACGGTTCGATTGCCTCATCCATCCAGGATCTCATCGAGCGGGGACAAGCGGCTCTCGACAAACGCGACCAGCCGCAAGCCATTTCAATCTGGTCGCGGGTTTTCCTGATCAAACCGACCCACCCCGAGGCCGGACACCTCATCGAACAGGCAAAAAAGTCCCTCTCAGAGTCCGAGGCCCAGGTCGAAATCCTGCTCGCCAAGGCACGCGACGCTTTCGACGAGCGAGAGCACGACGCAGCCCGACTCCTCATCAGCAAGGCCCTCGCCCTGCGTCCGAACCACCTCGACGTCACCCTTCTCAGAGAGGAACTGGATCGCGAGCAGGGCGTTTCAGAGGACTCCACACAGGCATCCACCAAACCAGCCGTGGATTCTACGTCAGCTGTTCCCGAGCTCCCCGAGCTCGATGATGATCTCTTCGGTGATGTGGCGGACGAACCGCCCGGGGACGCACTCACCGGCGAGACCGAAGCCGACGATGAAGACCTCGACAGCGATCCCTTCTACGGTGAAGACGACGATTTTGACGAGTTCAAGGAGCTATCTCTCGTCGACCGTCTCCGCTCCAAGCTGCCCATGCGGTTTGTGGTCATCGCGGGGGTTGCGCTGGTCGTGATTCTCGCTGGGGCCTGGCTGGGAGGAAGATTCCTCACGGTGGAACCCGATATCGATGAATCGGCCGCCGTCAGCGAGGTCTTGGTGGAGGCCAACCGCCTGTATAAGGAACACAAGGTGGTTGAAGCCCTCCACTTGCTCCGTGAGTATCCAGCGGCGGGACTCTCCAAACAAAGGATCGACATGCGGATCGCCAAATACGAGGAGAGCCTCGCTCCACCGACACCGACACCGGTTCCCGAAGAAACAATACGTGCAGAAGCACTTCTCGAACAAGGTCTGTGGTGGTCGGCCTATGTGACCGCAGGTGAGGGTCTCGCGGCACACCCCGACGACCCAGAACTGACAGGGATCCGCAACCTCGTCGTCGACAACGAACCAGAAGCGACGATTCTCGAGAATGCTCTCAAGACGCACGACTATCGGACCACCGTCAGCATCACCGAAGATCTCCTACTGCAATACCCCCAACAGGGAGACCTGTTAGTGGTCCTCGAACGTAGTCTCTTCAACGCGGCGCTCGCAGAGTCGCGCGCCTATAACCTCACGGGTGCCGAAAACCACCTCTTGCGGCTTCTCGAACTCAAGCCTGAGGATGAGGAAGCGTTACGATTCCTCGAGTTCGTCCAGAAATACAAGGTCCGTGCGGCCGATATGCGGCTCGAGATCTTCATCAGAAGCATGAACGAACGATGAGGCGTGACGAGGACTCGCCGGACCAGCGCGAGTTCCCAAGGAACTGGGATGTCCTGAACGACTCCGCCGGCAATGGCGAAGTCTTGGAAGATATCGCTCCGAGATCAGAACCGAAGGGGCGGCCTCCGACCATTAATCTGCTCGCGGCGTCCTGGGCTGACGCCGTGGTTTCGCTCGGGGTTTGTACCGCCGCACTCTTCGGCCTGAACACCACTGGATACAACCCATCGCTGACTGCATTCCCCTGGGCCCTTGCCCTCGGTGCGGCGTGGTGGGTAACCGCTGCGGCAATATTGGTCGTGATCCGACAAGGGACACCGGGCATGCTCCTTGCCGGCATCGTATTCGGTGATCGGGTCGCTCCACGGCGACTGGTCATGGTGATCGCGGTAGCTGCCGTTTGTGCGCTGCTCCTCGGCCTTCCATGTCTCCTTGGCGTCCGCCGTTCACCATTAGCTCTCGCAGCAGCCTCTGAGCTTGAATCCGTCCCGGTCTCCTGAGTGGTGGTTGGGCCACTGTCGCTAGCCCTTGGAGCACACACATGCGTTTGAGTGTGGTCATTCCAGCCTTCAACGAGGCCCACCGGCTGCCATCGACCCTGACTGGGATCATTCGCTATCTACAGGACCATCCACGGTGGCTGCCGGCTGAAATCATCGTCGTCGACGACGGGTCCAGCGATGAGACTTCCAAGGTTGCGAGTGCGACCCAAACCATCGAAGGCATCACACTCCAATGTCTGGTTCATGACCGAAACAGCGGCAAGGGAGCCGCCGTCCGGACCGGTTTCGGCGCCTCCCGGGGCGAATCCGTTCTGTTCTGTGACGCCGACCAGGCAACCCCCATCGAGGAGCTCTGTGTTCTGGACAAGAATCTTACCGATGGGGTTGCCATCGGATCCCGGGCTATCGATCGAAGCCGGATTGAACGGCCTCAGCCCAGGTACCGCGATCTCATGGGACGGGTCTTCAATCTCGCGGTTCAGATCTTCGCGATACAGGGGATCCGAGATACCCAGTGTGGGTTCAAACTCTTTGACGGCGATCTCGGACGTAGAATTGCGACGGTGCAGCGAATTGACGGTTTTGCCTTCGATGTAGAGCTTCTTCTGCTGGTGCGAACATGGGGTCGCGAGATCCGCGAAGTCCCAGTGCGGTGGCGGCACGTTGATGAATCCCGGGTCCGGCTGGTGGCCCACTCTGCTGACATGTTTGCTGATCTACTCAGAATCGGCTGGTGGCGGATCACTGGCCAACTGGGAGGCAGCAAGACATCAAGGCGATGACCAACGACCACTCCATACGCTCATCCTGGCTGGAGGAGTCTTTTCTCGAGCATCTCGAGTTCGAACGGAACCTCTCGCCGGCCACCCTCAAGGCCTACCGTCGAGAGTTGGCTCGATTTGTTGATCACGCCGCTTGTGTTCGCTCGGGTCCAGGGGATGTCAAAGCAGCCGATATCCGGGACTGGATCGCAACCCTGTGGCAACGGCGGCTCAAACCCCGATCGCTTGAGCGCGCTCTTTCCAGTATCCGAACATACTTCAGCTTTCTCGTGGCCGAGGGGATCGCCAATTCCAACCCGGCCGTCGCGGTTCCCCTACCACGAAAACAGCAGAACCAGCCGGAGGTGGTGGATCGATACTCAATCGAGGCTTTGCTCGAGAGCTTTGGCGAGACACCCGCCGACCGCCGCAACCTGGCCCTTATCGAGCTGCTCTACGGTGCCGGTCTCCGGGTCGGCGAGCTCGTGGCGCTGGACGTTGACGATCTCTCCTTCTCAGACCGACTGTTGCGGGTCAAAGGAAAGGGTCGAAAAGAACGAATCATACCCTTTGGGCGCCACGCAGCCGAGGCTGTTCGCGCCTACCTTCCCCACCGGTCGAGGTGGCGGCGATTACTCTCTGGTGAAGACGAGCCGCTCTTCGTGAATCAACGGGGCGGTCGCCTCTCCGACCGCTCGGTGCGGCGTATTCTCAACGAGGCCGTACAACACACGGCGGATCTCCATCGACTTCATCCGCACGCCTTGCGGCACGCCTTCGCCACCCATCTCCTGGAAGCCGGGATGGATCTGCGGGCGATCCAGGAACTCCTCGGACACAGTTCACTGGCAACGACTCAGATTTACGCCGGCGTCGATCTCGCCCATCTGATATCGGTGTACAAGAAGAGCCATCCGAGAGCTGGGTCCAGCGACGACTGACGCTCCGGATCCCTTCCGGCTCGGTCGCGCCTTCCTGTTTCCTACTGGCGCATCTCGCCGAGGGGCTCGGCCACGAGAACCCTGCTGTGATGCCTTTGGCCTTGAATGACCCACCGACGACCCGCATGATCGAATCGGGCGCCGATCATGGAAGGCTGAGTGGCGTCGAGCAGCACAATGGAAACCTCTCCCCCACCATCGGCAATCACAACGGTTTTTCGCCGCTCCGGATTCGGCAGCCTCGCCTCACGGATTCGAGTCTGTCTGATGTTTTGCATGTTCCGGGTCCTCCCGTCGTCCTCTCGTCATAGAAGTAGACGGTCGAGGAAGGCAAAAAGTTCAATTTTGGTGGGTGACCCTGGTCACACGATCGTTTCATTCAGTGAGGCGCCCCATGCGGCGATGGCATCCAAGGCTCTTTCGGCCTGGGCCATCCTGCGCAGGTTCTTCTTTCGAATGGCTCGCAACTCGGGTCGGCAGGCGATGAGTCCCCAGGTGATATTTGCTGGCTGGAATCCACCCGGGGCCCGCCCGGTGAGGTGGCGCACGAGACCACCGAGGGCGGTTTCCGGCGGAGGGGGTTGCGGCTCGGTTCCTCGGAGCTCCGCCGCCAGGGTTCGGGCGGTCATCAGACCGGTGGCGGCTGATTCGACATAGCCTTCGACGCCGGTCAGCTGACCCGCCAACCGAATATCCGAACGTTTGATGAGCCTCAGCAGTGGGTCGAGGTGGACCGGCGCATTGATGAAGGTATTGCGATGGATCATGCCGAGCCGGACAAACCGTGTCTCCTCCAGCCCGGGAAGAGTTCTGAAGATGCGTTTCTGCTCAGCGTGGGTGAGCTTGGTTTGAAAGCCCACCATGTTCCAGTGCTCGGCGGCAAGGTCGTCTTGGCGAAGCTGAACCACCGCCCACGGTTGTCGTCCGGTGGTTGGATCCACCAGACCAACCGGCTTCAAGGGTCCGTACCGGAGAGTGTCAATGCCACGCTCGGCCATCACCTCAATGGGCAGACAGCCCTCAAAATACCGAAGATCGTCTGCCTCGAAATCTTTGAATTCAACCTTCTCCGCCATGAGGAGGTCGGCGATAAATGTCTCGTATTTCTCTCGATCGAGGGGGATGTTGAGGTAGTCGTCACCCCCTTTGCCGTAGCGAGAAGCTCGAAACACCTTGTCGCGGTTGATGGAATCCAACGCCACGATGGGGGCGACGGCGTCAAAAAGGCGAGCGAACCTTCACCGAGGAACGCGCTGAGCACTCGATGAAGGCCCGGGCTCGTCAGAGGGCCGGTGGCGAGAATCGCCGGCCCTTCGGGAAGATCGTGGATCTCACAGCGCTCGATGGTGATCCTCGAGTGACCCTCGATGGCCTCGGTCACCCCGTCGGAGAAGCGATCCCGATCCACCGCCAGGGCACCACCAGCCGGTACGGCCGCCGCCCTCGCAACTCGGATCACGAGGGAATCAAGGACCTCCATTTCACGCTTGAGCAGTCCCACTGCGTTGCTGAGCACATCACCGCGAAGCGAGTTCGAGCAAACAAGCTCGGCTAAGCGATCGGTGGTGTGGACCGGTGTCGGCCGCGCTGGGCGCATTTCGACCAGGCGCACATTCAACCCGGATTCAGCGAGCTGCCAGGCCGCCTCGCTCCCGGCCAGGCCGCCCCCAACAACCACAACTTCCGTGTTCTTCAAAGTTCATCACCCTCCAACTCGCTCATCGTGGACCTCTCAAGATCAACCCGTAGTCCCCACCGGATAGACGGTGGCGGCAATCGACTATTCCCTGGGCAACGGCGGACGGCATTGCTGGTAGCTGCCATCGCGGAGGCGTTCCACCACCCCACCGAGCTCGAGCTCGAGAAGTGCGGTATGGACATCAGAGACAGTCAGCCCCGAACGTGTCACCAGCTCGTCGGTCGTAGCGTGCTCTCCGGCCGGAAGGTGCTCCAGTAGGGGGTGGGATGCGGCCGTCTCGTCCACCGCTGCGCCCTGGGGGTGACCGATCGCATCGAGCACATCCCTCGGTGTGAGCATGGGCCTCGCGCCGAGGCACAACAGCGTGTTGGGCCCGACGGAAACCTCGGATAAAATACTCCCGGGCACCGCCAATACCTCGCGATCTTCATCCAAGGCGAGTCTGGCAGTGATCAGGGCGCCGGAACGAGCGGCCGCTTCGACCACCACGACCGCCTGGGCAAGACCTGCAAGCACCCGATTTCGCTCTGGGAAGTGATGCCGTCGGGGCGAGGTTCCAGGAAGGTATTCGGTGATTAAGGCGCCCTTGGTGGAGATCGCCGCCGCCAGCTCTCGGTGCTCGGGTGGATAGACGCGGTCAGGCCCGGCGCCCCATACAGCCCAGGTCGGTCCGCCGGCAGCGAGGGCGCCCTCGTGGGCTGCAGCATCGATGCCACGAGCCATCCCCGAGGCAACTACAACCCCTGAACGGGCGAGCTCCTCCCCCAGTGTCAGCGCCACCTGGCGACCATAGGTTGTTGCCCGTCTGGAGCCGACCACCGCCACCACCGGCGCTTCACACAGATCACCGCGGACAAAGAGTCCGAGCGGCGGGTCTGATGAGTGCGCGAGGGAGTTCGGATAGCCTGCGTCGCCGGGCACCAGCCACCGCCACCCTTCTCGTTTGACCCAACCGAGGACCCGGGGCACTTCATCGTCGAGCAACCGTGCGACCTCGGTCTTGAGGGCCGCCGGCGCCTTGGCCCAGGAGGCACCCTCCTCGCCGTTGTTGCCGGCAACAAGCCGCCGGGTCTTTCGCCCACCCCCAGCTAATAGGAGGGCGAGACGGAGGCGGGGTTGGCGGCCCGTGGTCAGCATCACCTCATGGTACCGCTGCCCGTCCTCCTTGGTCGGGTATACTCCAAACATGGATTTCAGGGTTCTGGGGAGCTTCGGTGGGGACAGCCCCGACTGCCGCATGACCTCATTTCTCGTAGACGGGGAGGTTGTCGTCGATGCCGGCGCCATCACCCGCGCCCTGACCATCGACGAGCAACGGAAGATTCGCCACGTGCTGATCAGTCACACTCACATGGATCACACGGCGACCCTGCCGTTTCTCATCGAGAATATCTTCGGAACCCATCCCGAGCCGGTGTCCATCTACTGCGCCAAACAGGTCATGGGTGTGGTTCGTCGCCACCTCTTCAACAACGACACTTGGCCGGACTTCACACGGATACCGGATCATGTTGAACCGTCGGTCCGTTTTCAGGAGATTGTCGCCGAGGAGCCGTTCTCCATCACCGGTCTGCCCGGCGGCGACCTGAAAATCACAGCAATTCCAGTCGACCACATTGTCCCGACGACGGCGTTCCTGCTCCGTCAGGGCTCATCGAGCATCATCTTCACCTCGGACACCGGACCCACCGAACGCATCTGGCAAGTGGCCAACGAGACCCCGAATCTCAAAGCCCTGATCACCGAGTGCTCATTTCCCAACCGGATGCAGGCGGTTGCGGACATCAGCCTTCACCTGACACCGAAGACCCTCGCCGAAGAGCTCGCCAAGCTCGACTGCGATGTTCCGGTGCTCGTCTACCACTTCAAACCGCCCTATGTCGATGAGCTTCGTGCCGAGCTTTCGGCGACCGTTCTTCCCTGTGTGGTGGAGGAGTTGATCCAGGATCGGACCTACCACTTCTAGCTTCCGAGACGCTCGACCACTCCGCTGATCCGTTCTTGTGTTTCCGAAGAGAACCAGCAATCGAGAAATACCTCGTCGTCGGCCGTGCTCGGTTCCGACATCCGACGCCAGCTTTCCCCAAGCAGGAAACGCTTGGTCGCGGCAAAGGCCTGCTTCGGTTTGGCAGCGAGACGGGCGAGCTCGCGTTCGGTCTTCGCAGTCACCAGGCCCGGTTCGGCAATCCGATGCACAACGCCCTCATCCCTCGCCCTCTCGGCGTTGCACCCATCACCACCCACAACGAGCTCTTCGACCACGTTGGCTGCGAGCCGTTCACGCAGCATCACCAGGCTCGACGCAGGAACCGGTACCCCGAGGTTGAGTTCGGACAGCCCGATCCTGGGCCGGCCGGCAGCCATGATCCTCAGATCGCAACTTAAAGCCAGCAGGCAGCCTCCGGCCACGGCATGGCCCTGGATCGCCGCGCCGGTGGGGCCTGGATAACTGAAAAGATCAAATATCAACCGATTGAATTGATAAAGCGCGGCGGCCACCTCGTCCCGCTGAGCGCTCACAAGGTGTTTAAGGTCCCACCCAGGACAGAACAGCACTTTGTGCGACGACCTGAGCAGCACCGGCGGTGCCCCACTATCGCGGAGTTCTGACAGGGCGGTGGACAACGCGCCCATGAGGGTTGGGTTGAGAGCGTTGGGCCCATCATTCATCACCAGGTGGTGGATGCCATTGACGTCTTCTCGACGCAACGTTTCATCGGCCATGGCCTGTCTCCTCGCTCACCAGAAGGCGGTGAACTCGATGGTCGTCAGTCAGCTCGGGATGGAAGGTTGCGGCAATGATGCCGCCCTGGCGAACAAGCACCGGATCGGTTCCGAGTCGACCCAAAACAGTCACGTCGGGCCCGACCCGTGTGATCTTAGGAGCGCGAATGAAGACTCCTTCGTACTGCTCCGGCTCGCCGAGCTCGTCGGTGAGCTGGATGGGGGTGACCCGCGAGTGTATCTGGCGGCCGTACGCGTTACGCTCAACATCGACATCGAGCAAGGCCAAGCTCGGTTGGTGCGGATCAGTGGCGGATGCGAGCAGGATCACCCCCGCACAGGTGGCGAGCACGGGAAGGCCGTCTCGCACCCGAAGAGAAATCTCCTTGGCCAGGTTTTCGGGCTCCATCAGTCGAAGCATGGCGGTGGACTCGCCTCCCGGGAGAACGAGTGCATCTACGATGGCGAGCTCCGCGGCGGTACGAACCAGGGAGGTCTCGGCCCCGAGACCGCTCAAGACCTCGACATGGGCCGCCCAGTCTCCCTGCAGCGCCAAGACGCCACAATGCATCACCACCCTCGACGAGACAGCATTTCCTCGGAGGTGAGCTTGCCGACTTCGAGACCCGACATGGCGTCCTGGAGACCACGAGAAATCTCCACGAGCTTGGCCGGATCCTGCCAGTGGGTCACGGCATCGACGATGGCCCTGGCCCGCGGTGCAGGATCTTCGGACTTGAAGACGCCGGAGCCGACAAACACGGATTCGGCCCCAAGGGTCATGCATAGGGCGGCATCGGCCGGAGTGGCAATGCCACCGGCTGCGAAGTTTGGCACCGGCAGCCGCCCGTTCTCGGCCACCCATTTGACCTGCTCGAAAGGTGCACCGAGATTTTTCGCCTCGGCCATGAGCTCGTGCTCATCGAGGATGCCAAGGGTTTTGATTCCACGATGAACCGCCCGTAGGTGGCGCACCGCTTCGACGATGTCTCCCGACCCTGCCTCGCCCTTGGTCCGCATCATGGCTGCGCCCTCACCGATTCGCCGCAGTGCCTCACCGAGATTTCGACAGCCGCAGACAAAGGGAACGCTGAAACCATGCTTGGCGACGTGATTCTCTTCATCGGCCGGGGTCAGCACTTCGCTTTCGTCGATGAAGTCCACCTCGAGAGCCTCGAGAATCCGGGCCTCGGCGATATGACCGATGCGGATTTTGGCCATGACCGGGATCGAAACACAGGCCTGAATTTCGGTGATCTTTTCAATCGCTGCCATTCGGGCGACACCGCCTTCAACACGGATGTCGGCGGGCACACGCTCGAGGGCCATCACCGCGACGGCGCCGGCATCCTCGGCGATCTTGGCCTGGTCGGCGGTGGTGACATCAAGGATCACCCCCCCTTTGAGCATCTCCGCCAAACCCACTTTGACACGAAATTGGTTTTCATAACTGTCCATCAATACCTCCGGGAACGCAAACATAGCTGCGGCTATTGTACACACTGGGACGTTCTTTGGGGACTGGTATGTTGCGGGCTATTCCTCAATCGGATGGCGCAGCCGAACGAGGGCCACCGCGTTGATTACGATGTGGGCCGCTGCGGCGGCCGGGTAACCCCCCACCTCGAAGAGACCACCGAGCAGCAGGCCGCTGATCAGGGCGAAAAGCGGCCAGAACCAAAGCGTACGATCCGGTACGAAGTGGAGCACAGCAAAGAGAATCGCTGCAGGAATGAGGCCGATGATCGGTTGAAGAAAGGCCCGCAGCATGGCCTCCTCGGCAAGACCCGAGATTAGCGCCACCACCAAGGCATCGGTGGTGGTCCATTTCGCCACCACCACCCCCTGCCACCTTTCAAGGCGCTCGAGAGGCGGCAGCTTACGGAACAACCACAACACTCCGACACACGCGAGCCCGGCCAAGATACCCATTGCCAGCGATCCTAGAAGTGATCCATGCGCCTTAAGCGCCGGTAACACGCCTTTCTCGCCAAGGGATAGCCCAATCACGGCGAGAACGGCCAGCACTCCCTCCTGGTGAACCAGTGCGACGGCGCGTATTGCTGGGGGGTCGCTCACCGCCGTGATCAACCGCTGCGCACTCAGCTCGCCGCGTCTGACTCTTCGGTGTCCCCGGCGTCTGGGACCTCAGCGTTTGAGTCCTCATCTTCGACGGTCTCATCACGTTGGTTCTCGCTGAGTTCCGCGCTCTCGCCGTCATCGTCATCGTCAGTGTCGGGACCAGCGACCGCCACCGAAACCACACGATCACCCTCATCGAGTCGGATCAAGCGCACCCCTTGGGTGGCCCGGCCGATACGGCGGATTTCGGAAATGTTCATCCGGATCAGAATCCCGCCCTCGGTCACGATCATGAGCTGTTCGTCCTCATGGACATGGTGCATCCCGATGACGGTTCCGTTCTTCTTGGTGAGCTTGATCAGGGCCACTCCGATGCCTCCTCGGCCCTGGAGTCGGAACTCGGAGACCGCGGTCCGCTTGCCGAAACCGAGATCGGTCACCACCAAAATATCGTGGTCGTCTTCAGGATCGACGGTGGCCACTTCCTCAACAAAGTCTTTCTTGCGAAGATTGATCCCACGTACTCCGGCACTGACCCGACCCATGGAGCGAACATCGCTTTCTGAAAAGCGGATCCCCATGCCCTGGTGGGTTCCCATGAAAACCTGACTCGCGCCGTTGGTGAGCTGCACCGATAAGAGATCATCACCCTCATTAACAACAACGGCCCGAAGACCGTTTGCTCGGATCTTGGCGTAGGCCTCGACAGGAGTTCGTTTCACTCGCCCCATGCGGGTGGCGAAGAAGAGGAAAGAGTCAGCATGGTCTGCGAAGTCGCGGATCGCGAGCAACGCTGTGACCCGCTCGCCGCTGTCGAGTTGGAGCAGGTTGACAAGGGCTCGTCCCCTGGCCGCGGGACCGATGTCGGGCAACTCGTGGACCTTGCGGACAAAGACTCGGCCCGACGAGGTGAAGAAGAGCATGGTTGCGTGGGTCGATGCGATGAAGAGTTTCCAGACCAAATCCTCGGCCTTGGTGGCCATCCCCCGACGCCCGCGTCCGCCGCGGCGTTGGGCGCGGTAGACCGACACTGCCGACCGCTTGATGTAACCATCTCTGGACACGGTGATGACCATGTCCTCCTCGGCGATGAGATCCTCGATGGATAGATCGCCGAGATCCGCAACGATCTCTGTTCGGCGGTCATCACCGTATTTGGAGCGAATCTCTGAGAGCTCGTCAACCACGATATCGGAAACCATCGCTTCGGAAGCCAGGACCGCCACGAGGTGCTCGATGGTCTTTAGGAGCTCGGCGTACTCGTCGACGATCTTGTCCCGCTCCAAGCCGGTGAGTCGCTGCAGCCGCATCTCGAGAATCGCCTGTGCTTGACGTTCGGAAAGACCGAAACCCTCCATGAGACCGCTCTTTGCGGTCGCCGGGTCTGATGCGGCGCGGATCAGTTTGATGACCTCGTCGAGATGGTCGAGGGCGATGACGAGCCCTTCGAGGATGTGGGCACGCTGACGGGCGCGGGCGAGATCGAAATTGGTACGCCGGACCACCACTTCCTTACGGTGCTCGATGAAGTTCTGAAGGAGCTCCTTGATGTTGAAGATTTTGGGTTGGTTGTTCAAGACCCCGAGCAGGATGATCCCAAAGGTGGTCTGCATCTGGGTGAGCTTGTAGAGGTTGTTGAGAACAACCTCTGGAATCGCATCTCGCTTGAGCTCTACCTTCATTCGTATGCCGTCGCGGTCCGATTCGTCTCGGAGATCGGCGATGCCCTCTAGGCGCTTGGACTGAACCAAGTTGGCGATCTGCTCAACAAGACGGGCCTTGTTGACCTGGTAGGGCAGCTCATTGACGATGATGGCCGCTCGTTTACCCTTTTCTGCCTCCTCGATGATGGCGCGGGCGCGCATCTGGATGATGCCTCGGCCGGTGGTATAGGCGTCACGGATCCCCTTCCGGCCATGGATGAAGCCTGCGGTCGGGAAGTCCGGACCCGGGATGATTTCCAGCAACTCGTCGATCTCCAGATCGGGTTCCCGGACCAAGGCGATCGTGGCGTCGATGACCTCAGAAATATTGTGTGGTGGGATATTGGTGGCCATCCCGACCGCGATCCCGGCAGAGCCGTTGACCAGCAGATTGGGAAACCGCGCCGGAAGGACCGTCGGCTCGGTCATGGAACCGTCGTAGTTGGGAACCCAGTCGACGGTGTCTTTTGAGATATCGTCGCCGAGCATTTCCTCGGCGAGCCGGGTGAGCCGGACCTCGGTGTAGCGCATGGCCGCCGCCGAGTCGCCGTCCACCGACCCGAAGTTGCCCTGTCCGTCGACCAGGGTGTAGCGCATGGAGAAATCCTGCGCCATGCGAACCGCGGTGTCATAGATGGCCTGATCGCCATGGGGATGATACTTACCCATGACATCACCGACGATGCGCGCAGATTTTCTGTAGGCCTTCGAGGCGGTGCTGCCGCCCTCCATCATGCCAAAGAGAATCCGCCGGTGAACCGGCTTGAGGCCATCGCGAACATCTGGTAGAGCGCGACCGATGATCACCGACATGGCGTAGTCGAGGTACGAGCTGCGAAGCTCCTCCTCGATGGTGATCGGGATGCGATCGCCTTCGGGTGCCTTGGTGTCGTTCATCTAGATATCCAGATTACGTGCTTCAAGAGCGTTTTCCTCGATGAAGCGGCGTCGCGGTTCTACCGCATCACCCATCAAGATAGTGAAAAGCTCGTCAGCTTTGGCGGCGTCCTCTACAGTCACCACGAGCAACCGTCGAACCTCAGGATCCATGGTGGTTTCCCACAGCTGGGTCGGGTTCATTTCACCGAGACCCTTGTATCGTTGGATGTTGAACCCCTTCTTGGCCACTTCATACAGATGACTAACGAGTTCCGTCAGGCTTTCAACCGTGGTTCGATCACCGTTTTTCTCAAGGTGATAGGGACCGATCCGGAGCGGGGCGATTCGTTCGAGCATCCGCTCGGCCCGACGGAAGTATCCACTCTTGGTGAGCGACCAACCCAGCCGGCTTTCGCGGCTGATGCCGTTGGTTCCCACACGACAGATGACCTCTGAAGCACCATGCTCTTCATCGATCTCCACCCGCACCTCGTCGTATCCGAGGTCGCGAAGTTCTGAGACCAACGCTTCTGCGTACTCGGAAGAACCGGGCGCCTCGCCCCTTGACTTCATATCAAGGGCTGCGGTCACGAGTTCGGCCGGCCATCCGCGTCTCTCGAGGTTTCCGAGGGTAGCGGTCCAGTCTTCGGCGGTCAGAATCGCGGCACGAAGTTCACGACCGGAAAACACCTCACCGGAGGATCCGATGTGGAGCTGAAACTCGTCCTCGACGCGATCGAGGAGGAATCGCGACAGGTCGGCGTCGTCCTTGAGATAAACTTCTTTCTTTTTCCGAGCCACTTTGTAAAGCGGCGGTTGCGCAATAAAGAGATGGCCCCGTTCGACGAGCTCTTGCATCTGTCGATAGAAAAAGGTCAGCAAAAGAGTCCGAATATGCGAACCGTCGACATCGGCATCAGTCATGATGATGATTTTGTGGTAGCGAACCTTGAGGGGGTCGAACTCGTCCTTACCAATGCCCGTACCGAGACATTGGATCAACGCGCGAATTTCCTCTGATCCAAGCATACGATCGAATCGTGCTTTTTCTACGTTGAGGATCTTACCCCTGAGCGGCAGAATCGCTTGGAATCGACGATCCCGGCCCTGTTTCGCTGAGCCGCCGGCCGAATCGCCCTCGACGATGAAGAGCTCGGCGAGCTCCGGATCCCGCTCCGAACAGTCGGCGAGCTTGCCCGGCAGTGCGGAGGACTCCAGGGCCGATTTTCTCCGCGTCAGCTCGCGTGCGTTACGCGCCGCTTCGCGAGCCCTGGCCGCATCGAGACACTTGGAGACCACCTGTCTCGCTACCGCCGGGTTTTCTTCAAAATAGGTTGAAAGTCGACTGTTTATCACCGACTCGACCCACCCTTTGATGTCGGCCGAAACCAATTTGTCCTTGGTCTGACTCGAGAACCTGGGATCGATGAGGCGCACTGCGATGATCGCTGTCAACCCCTCGCGGACATCTTCGCCGGAGAGGTTCTCCTTCATCCCCTTGAGGAGATTCTGCGCCTGTGCATAGGCGTTGATCGTCCGAGTGAGAGCCGCTCGAAAACCTGATAGATGAGTCCCTCCGTCCCGGTTGAATACTGTATTTGTGAATGCCAGGACGTTTTCCGAATAGCTGTCATGCCACTGGAGGGCGACCTCGATCTCTTGGCCATCATCAGTCTCTTCGTCGAGATAGATCGGTTCTTCGTGGAGGGTTGTCTTTGATCGGTTGAGATAGCGGGCAAACTCCTCCAGGCCACCCTCGAAACGAAAACTCTCCTCCCGCTCGGTTCCCTCGTCTTCGAAGCTGACTTTAAGTCCAGAGTTGAGGAAAGCGAGCTCGCGGAGGTGACGGACCAATAGGTCTGGGTGGAACTCGAGCACCGAAAAAATCTCAGTGTCCGGCTTGAAGTTGATCAGAGTGCCGGTTCTTTGGGTCTTTCCAATGGGCTTTAGATCTCCCTGCGGCACACCTCGCTCGAAGCTCTGTTCCCAGACCTTGCCGTCTCGGTAGATCTCGAGTCTGAGCCACTCGGCGAGAAAGTTAACAACGCTGACTCCAACCCCGTGCAGCCCACCCGACACCTTGTACGAGTTACTGTCGAATTTTCCTCCTGCGTGGAGTTCGGTCATGATGACCTCGGCCGCCGAGCGACCGGATTCCTTGTGGGTGTCCACCGGTATGCCACGTCCATCGTCGGTCACCGTGACTGTCTGATCGGCGTGAATGATCACGTTGACCTTGGTGGCGTGTCCGGCTTGGGCCTCGTCGATGGAGTTGTCCACCACCTCCCAGACCATGTGATTCAAACCGGAAATATCATCGACGTCACCTATGTACATGCCGGGTCGCTTGCGAACCGCGTCACGACCCTTGAGGACCTTGATGTTTTCAGCTGTATACGCTTCACTCATCTCAACGCTCTCCCGCCGTCTCGGTCACCAATCCTCGGCGTACTTCGAGTCGGCTCGATCCCATTCTCAACTCGTTAAAAAACCCCTCATCTGCACTCGAGAGGAAGAGCTGTCGTTCACCTTCTAAATACTCGATGAGCCGTGCCAGCACGACTGAATCGAGTTCCGCGTCGACATCGTCGATGATGACGGGTAGGTGCTCACCTCGTACTTTTTCAATCTGCTTCAACGACGCGAGACGGAGTGCAGCAGCAACCACCTTGGATTGGCCGGAACTGAGCACGTGGCGGACCGTTCTTCCCTCCGCGCGAAGGCTCAGATCATGTCGATGTGGACCCTCACCTGTGAACCCTGTCCGTCGGTCCCGCGTCCGGGTCTCATTATACCGTTTTTGGTAGTATTCTTCCACCTCCGACACTTTCTCAGCCTGTTCAATCCCTGCCTCGCCACGGTACATGAGATCAATCTCTGGAAAATCCTGACTACGAAGCTCTTCATAAATCGGCCGAAATGATTCGACGAGGCGTTCGTTCATACGACGGCGTCGATGAACCACCAGCGCGGCAGCCCTCGCCAATCGGCCTTCCCAAACCTCCATCTCACGGTCATGAACGGCTGATACTAACGCAGCATTTCTCTGTTGTAATGTCCTTTTATAATTAAAAATCTCATCATAAAATTCATTTTCGAGAAGAAATGTAAAGCGATCCAAAAAAGCGCGACGAGCATTTGGTCCGCCGGCCACTAGTTCACGGTCGGCACCACTCAGAACAACAACCGGAAAGACTTGAAGATACTGTGGAATCGAGGCAATGACACCAGCTACCTTGAGTACGCGACGAATCGGTGGACCAGGAGTTACATGTTGAGTCAGACGCACTACGCCGTTGGGTGTTTCCACCCGACCTTCGAGAAAGAACTCAGAATTACTGTGAGCGACCACGCGACGCATGGATGAAACCCGAAACGAACGTAGATTTCCCAATATCGCGACTGCTTCTAAAAGATTGGTCTTTCCTTGACCGTTGGCGCCGGATACTAGATTACCAGCGTGACTCCAAACGACCGAGTCCGGTACGAGATTTCGAAAATTTACCGTCCTGATCTCGACGAGATGCACGCGTCTTATCCGTTCTCGCGTGTGGTATCTCTGTGAGATACCGGTGGGCTCACAACCTCATGGGCATAAGGACGTAGATGTACTCCTCGAGGCGGGGGTCGTCGTCCACTGGAACCAACACACACTGCGTGTTTCCATCCTTGAGTTGGAGCTCTACCGTCGGACATTCGAGGGTTTGCAGAACTTCGATGACATACTGCGCATTGAGAGCGATCTCCATCCCATCGCCCTGGTAGCTCACGGTGAGGGTCTCCTCAGCACTGCCACGCTCATACCCAATAGAAACCAGTGTGAGCTCTCCTGATGAATCAAAACGGAAACGAACTCCTCGGGCCTTTTCGTGAGCCATCAGGCTTACTCGACGTAGAGAAGCCAAAAATTCCTTACGGTCGATCCGGGCGCGCGATGGATTGTCGCGAACGATGACTCTCTCGTACTGCGGAAACCGAAGCTCCACGATTCGCGATACCAAGGTTCGCTCGCCCATGCGGAACCCAAGATGATTGTCGCTTGCGGACAGGTGTACGCTTTCGTCTCCGAAACGAGAAAACTCGGTCAGGAGCTTGCGCGGAAAGAGCTGCTGCTCAAAAGGCGGTTGACCGTCTGGAGCCTTGGCGCGAACAACCGCCAACCGATGACCGTCGGTGGCCGCAATCTCGATCTCCCCAGGAATGAGCTTGACCAATGCACCATTGAGTTGGAATTTCGGATCGTCCTTGGTAATGGAGAAGGCAACTCGATCAAGCATCAATTGGAAGAGGTCGAGAGGCAGCGAGTATTCCCCATCGGGCGGGATTTTAGGAATGGTGGGATACTCTGAAGGATCAGCCACTGACATCCGCGATTTGAACCGACCACTCGTGATTTCCGCCGAGTCACCATCCAACCGGAGTAAAAACTCCTCCTCCGGTAAATTCCGCACGAGATTCTGAAAAACACGACTCTCGAGAGTGATGCGACCACCGCCGTGAACCACGGCTGGGCAATCGGTCATGATGGTCATGTCGAGATCAGTCGCAACCATTCGAAGACGCGAGTCGGCAGTTTCAGCAAGAATGCTGGAAAGAATCGGAATTGTGGTTCTGTGCTCGACCACCCCCTGGAGGATGGAAAGCTCCTGAAGCACCAGGTTACGCTGCAGTTTCAATTCCATCAACGGGCCTTTCGACGAAGACTAAGTATCGAGCAGATGGAAATATAGCATAGTAGATCGTCACCGTCGAGACAGTGGAAAATGCGGAAAACATAGCCAAAAGCAGGTAACAAATAGAGCTAGATCATTGTCGAATCTGTGGGCCGATTGTGGAAAGCTGTGGAATTCACAACTCATCCACAGAAATACACAAAGGATGGAGCTCAGCTTGTGGAAAACCAAGAATAAACTGATCGTTTTACTAGATCAGGTGAAATGCTCACCAAAGGAGGTGAGGGTAGAGTCGAAGTCGGGATTTGAAAGGCGCATTTTTGAAATTGCATCCACCGAGTACATCACTGTGGAGTGGTGTTTAGAGAAGATTTTGCCGATTTCTGGAAAACTGAGGTTGAGGATGTCGCGGACAAGGTACATGGAAACCTGTCGAGGCAGGGCGATAGACCGCCGGTTGGAACGCCCCTTGAGATCAGCGACTCGGATCCCATAGTGCTGAGCGACAAAGCGAATGATATCGGCTGGAGTTGTTTCGCGCTCATCAGGAAGGAGTTCAAAGAGTGCCATACGAACCACATCGACGGTTATCTTGGTGTTCTTGAGCTGGGCGTATGCAATGGTTCGATTAAGACACCCCTCGAGTTCACGCACGTTTTTTTGGACCCTCCTTGAAATGAAGAGAACGGTGTCCTCTGGGAGTTCCCAGCCGATGGCACGAGCCTTTTCCCGAAGGATAGCGCAGCGGGTTTCGAGATCCGGCGGTTGGATGTCTGCAATGAGGCCCTGAAGGAATCGGGACCGAAGACGTTCCTCGAGACCTGGAATGTCGGCCGGCCGGGCATCGGAGGTGAAGACCACCTGTCGGCCGGTTGACTGGAGGGTGTTGAAGGTGTGGAAGAACTCTTCCTGGGTTCGTTCTTTGCCGGCGATGAACTGGATGTCATCGAGGAGAAGGACATCAACCCCACGAAAGGTCTGGCGGAAGGCTTCCATCTGTTGTCGACGAATACAGTTGATGAGCTCGTTAACAAACTGTTCGGTGGTCATATACGTGACCTTGCAGCCCGGGTTCGCTTCGAGCACGCGGTGGCCGATGGCGTGTAGGAGGTGGGTTTTACCAAGCCCCGAACCGCCGTAGATGTAGAGCGGGTTATAAGCCTCCCCGGGTCGATCGGCAACGGCTTCGGCTGCTGCAGCAGCAAATTGGTTGGATGTGCCTTGGACATAACGCGCGAAGACAAAGCCCGAAATAAAGGGATGGCCGGAGGGCAAGGGTCGCGCGGAGTCGATAGCATCGGGGAGGTCATTGCCAGAGTCGATAGTGACTGAGAACTTTGAACCGAATTGACTACGGGCTACAGTGGCGATGTCGCGCAGCAGGTGGTCGCGTACCCACTCGGCGACGATGGCATTTTCACAGGTTAGAACGAGGGAGTCCTCGGTGGTCTTTTTGACTCCGAGGGGCTCGATCCAGGTTCGGTAGTCCTCTGTGCCCAACAGCTGTTGGAGATGTGGTTGAAGCTCCTGCCAACGGTCCATCGAAGCAGGCTAGCACAAAAAGTGTTGACGGGGGAAGGTGGTGAGTCTTGACAGCCGCACGGTCCTGGAGTAAGGTTGCGCGCCCGCAGAATTTGGAGTGATGTGACGATGAAAAGGACGTTTCAACCCAACAATCGCCGCCGGAAGAAGACCCACGGCTTCCGGTTGCGGATGCGTACCAAGAACGGACGCAAGGTACTCGCCGCTCGTCGACGCAAGGGCCGCAAGCGTATTGCCGTCTAATCGGCGCCGACGTTTTCCGCGCGTCATGAGACTTCGTCGGCGGGCGGAATTCCAGCGAGTCTACAGTCAAGGAATACGGGTCGCGGGGCGGCACATGGTGTTGTTTGCAATGCGAACCGAGGGAGAGGGCCGTTTTGGTGTTACTGCGTCCCGCAAGGTCGGCAATGCAGTTATTCGGGCACGTACTAAACGGCGGCTTCGTGAGCTTTATCGACTACGACAATCAACGATTGTGACGGATGCACTCGATCTTGTCGCCAACGCGCGGTGGAGCTGTGCTCGAGCGCCGTGGCGGGAGTTGGAGCGTGATTTCGAAACGTGTCTCGTCCGGCTGGGTGACAGGATGACGGCTGCCGGGCCCTGACTGGCTCTTCGGCACGAAATTCCGGGAAGGTGTGGAGCGAGATGGAGAAACGACTACTACTGGCCTTTGTGCTGTCGGCGCTGATCTTCGCCGTTTGGTCGGTGGTTTTTCCTCCCCCGCCGCCCCCGGCCGCTCGGACCCAAGAAGAGACGGTCAGTCACGATGTGGTCGGCGAGGGCGAAAGTACACCTCTGGAACGCGTAATCGCTGATGCGCCGGCCGATGAGGTCGGTGAGATCCAGGAAGAAGAAACCTTCGACGCCATCGTTGGTGAGGTTGAACAGACCGTTCGACTCACCAACGAAGTCATGGAGGTCGAAATCAGCAATCGCGGCGCGCTGGTGACAGCCATGCGTCTGCTCCAATTCGACGACGATGAGGGACTTGTCCTCGATCTGATCCAATCAGTTCCAGCCGAGGAGGTGGCATTACCGCTTCAACTCGTGTCGGAAGAGGGTCTGGATACCAGGCTATATCACGTAGAGCGTTCGGGCGACAAAGTTGTGATGACTTGGTCCGACGGCGCCGGGTCTGCGGTCCACAAAACCATAGGGCTGGGCTCGAGTTATGGGCTCGAGGTTGCGATCCGAAGCGCGGGATCACTCGCGAATGCGGCGATAAGTGCCGGGACCGGGCTGAGAAACCTCGGCGAACAGGAACGCAACAGCCGACTTGCGCTGTGGGGTGACGGCATCGTTCTCGTCGACGGGGAAATCGAAAAGTTCAAGAAGGCAAAGGTCAAGGCCCCGGTCAGTCTGCGGCCGGGCGTTGTCGCGTATGCCGGGCTCGAAGATGCCTATTTCATCAATCTCCTCCGACCGATGACGCGGATCGACGAAATCCGAATAGATCGACTCGAATATACGGAGTTGAGTGACCCCGGCGAAGAGCCGAAGCTCAACCATGCGTTGCGTGTGTTGTTGGTCCCGAGTTCCGGCGTCTTCGAAGGGGAGCTTCTCGGAGCACCAAAAGATTTCGAGCTCCTACAATCCATCGGCGGCGGAGTGGAGAAGACCCTCGACTTTGGGATCTTTGGCATCATTTCGATCTTCTTCCTCAAAGCCCTGTGGTGGATCTACGGCATCGTGGGCAACTATGGCGTGGCCATCATCCTGCTGACGGTCGGTATCCGGATTGTGCTCTTCCCGCTGATGCACACCTCCACCGTATCCATGCGAAAAATGGCCAAGGTCCAGCCCCGAGTCAAAGAGATCCAAACCAAGTACAAGAAGAAGAAGAACGACCCCCAAGCCCGCTCCAAAATGAGCCAGGAGACGATGGCGCTTTACAAGGAAGAGGGCGTGAACCCCATGGCCGGGTGTCTTCCCGTGTTGGTACAGCTGCCGATTCTCTGGGCTCTCTATCAGCTCTTCCTTCATGCCATCGAGCTCCGGCATGCACCCTTCATGTTCTGGATCACGGATCTTTCGGCCAAGGATCCCTACTATGTGACCCCGGTCCTTATGACCGCAACCATGTGGCTCCAGCAGAAGCTGGCGCCACAGGCCGGTGACCCGCAACAGCAACGGATCATGCGGATGTTGCCTCTGGTCTTCGGCATCATGTTCCTGCAGTTTCCCTCGGGACTCGTGTTGTACTGGTTGACCAATAATGTGATTTCGATCCTGCAGCAAGAGATCACCCTTTTCATCATCGGGGAAAGGAAGTATTTCGGTAGGAGCGGCGGGAGGAAAACGAAATGAAGCACGCTCGTGAATTTCGTGGTGAGACACTCGACGCGGCGCTGAGCGAGGCGTGTTCAGCGTTGAGAGCCCGGATCGGTGAGCTCCGTTATGACATGGACACTTCCCAGGACGGGAACGAGGTGGTTGTAGAAGCCGAAGTCGATCCCGTGGCAGTGCTCGGGCTTTTCCTGTCTGAGACCTTCAGCGCCGGTCAGCTCGAAGTGACGGCGCGGCTCAAAGAGACTGAAGAGGCACTCGAGGGAGAGCTGTCCGGCAACGACTGCGGCATCCTGACCGCGGCGGGCGGCAAGGGCCTCGACTCGCTGCAGTACCTGTGCAACCGTGTTCTCAATCGGCGGCTGGAGCGCCATTACCCCGTACATCTGGACAATGATGGTTTCAAGGAGCGGCGTTCATTGCAGCTCCAGGACAAGGCGGAAGATGCTGCTGATGAAGCACTCCGCACCCGGGCACCAGTAGTGATGGGCCTGATGACGCCGGCGGCCCGACGCGAGATCCATCTCGCGCTGGCCGACGATCCCGGTGTCGAGACCGAGTCGGATGGAGAAGGATTCCTCAAGCGTGTTGTCGTCCGCCCTTTCAGGCGGCGCTGACACCATCGTCGCCCGATCGTCGCCCGCGGGGCGGGGCGGCCTGGCGCTGATCAGGGTCAGTGGGGGTGAGACTCGAGGGCTCGCAAGAGCGATCTGTCCCAACCTCGATATGGACCGTGGTTGGAGAGCGTCCCTGGTAGAGCTTCGCAACGACGACGGCGAGTTGATCGACCGGGCAGTGGCGCTCCCCTATCCCGCGCCGCGGTCATATACCGGCGAAGACATGTTGGAGATCATGGTGCATGGATCAAGCTGGGTGATCCAGGCCACCATCGATGCGTTTGTTGCGGCAGGTGCGCGGCCGGCGGGTCCGGGGGAGTTCACCCGTCGCGCGGTTGCCAACGGCAAGCTCGATCTGGTCCAAGCCGAGGCGATCAATGAACTCACATCGGCCGAAACCGCATGGCAGGCACGCCTTGCTCGAGCTCAGGTGGATGGTCGACTGTCGCGCGAGTTTGCCTTACTGAAGCGGGACCTCACGGATCTTCTTGCTCGGCTCGAGGCCTCTCTCGACTTCGCGCATCACGAAATTCCGTACGATCGCGACGCGGTGCAAAAGGGCCGCGACCGATGTCTCGCCCGGGCAAGGGCGCTTGTTGCCACCGCGCCTGCAGGACAACGGATCCGTGACGGTGTTCGAGTCGTCATTCTCGGGCCGCCGAACTCGGGGAAATCGACCCTGTTCAATCTACTGGTTGGTTCCGAGAGAGCCATTGTCTCACCACACCCGGGTACCACGCGGGATGTGGTCGAGGCTGAGCTCGAGGTGGCGGGGATACGGGTGATACTCAAGGATACGGCCGGCCTTGGGGCGACGTCTGATCCGGTGGAACGAGAAGGAATCCGCCGTGCACAGGACGCGGCGGCCGATGCCGATGCCGTGCTCGTGCTGTGGCCGGCAGACCAGGAGAACGAGCCGGCACCCTCAGTGGCGGAACAGCGACCAATCCTGAAACTCCGTTCGAAGTGGGATCTGGCCGGTACCAAGGCGTTGGCGGTGGGATGGATGGCGGTGTCGTGCGAGACCGGCGAGGGGATTGAAGAACTTCGACTCGCGTTGGCAGGTGTGGTGGCCGCAGACGTCGCCGACCTTGGCGGTGAGGTGGCCATCGCCGAGCGTCACCATCGGTCGCTGGATGTCGCAGTGAGTGAACTCAAAGGGTTAGATCTCGAGCTTCCGGAACTCGCAGCGGAGGGGGTCCGCGCGGCACTGGAGGCAGCGCGTGAGCTGACGGGCGAGGTGGTGACCGAAGATGTGCTCGATCAGATCTTCGGCACATTCTGTATTGGGAAGTGATGGTGGAGCCGCGCTTCGATGTGGTCGTCGTGGGAGCGGGACACGCCGGATGTGAGGCGGCCTCGGCCGCGGCGCGAATGGGGGCGTCGGTGGCGGTCGTGACGTTGCACCACCACACCATTGCCCAGATGCCGTGCAATCCCGCCATTGGCGGTATCGGCAAGGGTCACCTGGTGGCCGAGCTTGATGCCCTTGGTGGGCTCCAGGGCTGGGCCGCGGACCGGGCCGGAATCCAGTTCAAGACCCTGAATTCGTCCCGCGGGCCGGCGGTGTGGGGTCCGCGGGCGCAGTGCGACAAGGAGCGGTATTCCCTGATCATGCGCCGGGTGTTATTGGGTCTTTTGAGTCTGACCATTATCGAGGGGGAGGTGGTCGGCCTACTGACAGACGATGGTGGGGTGGTTGGCATTCGGTTGGCGGATGGGCGCCGTTTGGCTGCCTCGACCACAATTCTGACGACGGGCACCTTCCTTGGTGGGGTGCTCCACAGTGGCGAGCAGAGCCAACCCGGCGGACGCTTTGGTGAGCGACCGAGCATCGGCCTCGGGGCCGAACTGGCAGGGCTGGGTCTCGCCCTCCGTCGCTTCAAGACCGGAACCCCGCCACGGCTCAGACGCTCGAGCCTGGATCTTGATCGGCTCTCCGTGCAGGAGGGCGATGAGGCGCCGCGGCCCTTTTCCTGGCGCAGTCGCAAGGTCCAAAACCGCATTGTGTGCTGGATGACCCGGACGCCGGAACGGGTGCAGACCATCATCGAGGACAACATTCACCGTTCTCCTCTTTTTATGGGGGTCATTGAGGGAGTTGGTCCTCGTTATTGTCCGTCAATCGAAGACAAGATTGTTCATTTTCCCCATCACCGAGAACACACGGTCTTTCTGGAACCCGAGGGGCTGACCAGCGACAGTGTTTACGTTAATGGACTCTCGACGAGTCTTCCCCGCGATGTGCAGGAGTCCGTGGTTCACGCTGTGCCCGGTTTGGAAAGGAGCGAATTTCTGCGTTACGGCTATGCGGTGGAGTACGACATGGTCGTGCCCGGCCAGGTCGGTGTTGATCTTGTCTGTCGGGCGGTGCCGGGCCTTGCCCTCGCCGGGCAGGTCCTTGGCACTTCTGGTTATGAGGAGGCGGCGGCTCTGGGTTTTCTTGCCGGAGTGAACGCGGTCCTCTCCGGGCGAGGAGAGCGCACTTTCGTCCCGACGCGCCAGGAATCCTATCTTGGGGTACTGGTCGATGATCTGATCACACGGGAGCACGAGGAGCCGTACCGGATGTTTACATCAAGGGCGGAGCACAGACTGTTGCTCGGGGTAGATTCAGCACGCGAAAGGCTGATGGAATACGGAGTCCGGATCGGGCTGGTCCGAGAGCCCGCGTTTCACGTGGAACGTGCGCGGTGGGAAGCACGTCGTCGGGTACGTTCGACGCTGGTGGGAGCGCACCTCAACCCGGATCGTGCAACCCGCGATGAGGTTCGCGAATTGGTGGGGATTGAGTTCTCGACTCCAACCACCTGGGCGAAGCTGCTCCGGCGTCAGGAGATCGACCTGGATCGGGCAGCAGAGAAAATGCCCGAGTTGGCGGCACTAAGTGGTGAGGATCGACGCATCGTCATCGGTTCGCTCCGCTACGACGGGTATCTTTCCCGGCACCGGAGGGAGATTGAGCGAATTCAACGACTGCGCGAGGTGGAGATTCCCCAGGAACTCGATCCAGCTCGAATCCCCGGGCTGTCACGAGAAGTAGTCGAGCAACTCGATCGCCACCGGCCGACCACGCTTGCCGACGCAGAGAGGTTGCCGGGAATGACCCCTGCGGCGGTTGCCATCCTTGCCGGCCGTCTCGCCCGGAGGAGAGAACACCCGTGAGGGATAACACGCCATTTCGTGAACTCCTGACTGGTCACCTCGGGGGTGAATCACTCGAGCGCATGGTGCGCTATGCCGAGCTGCTAGAAACCTGGTCAGCCCGGCACAATTTGGTCAGCTTCGCCGATCGTCGTGAGCTCGTCGACCGTCACTTGCTTGATGCCCTAACGGGGGCGCACCTGCTCGAGGGTCGCGGGACTCTGATGGACGTGGGCAGCGGTGCCGGCCTTCCCGGTGTGCTGCTGCTGGTTGCCAGGCCGGAGTGGAAGGGGTTGCTCCTCGAGCCGAGGCAGAAACGGTGGGCATTCCTGAAGACCGTCATTCGTGAGCTCGGACTGAACGCTCAAGCGGTGGATCGACGTTATGAGGGCTTCGCCACTGATGAGACAATTAACCTGGTCACAGTGCGGGCTGTTGGGAGGCACCAGGCGCTGCTCACCTGGGCCCATATCGTCCTCGCCGACGGAGGCGGGGTTGCGTTATGGACTACGGTGGACGGCGAGAAAGAGGTGGGCGAAGAGCCCGGCTGGCGTGTGTTAAGCTGGCCGCTCGTCGGCCTCGATCGGGGCCGACTCGTTTACCTAAAGAAGAGTTCCACGTGAAACATCGAGTTGTAGCTGTCGTCAACCAAAAGGGTGGTGTGGGCAAGACCACGACCGCCATCAGTCTTGGTGCGGCTCTTGCGGCCTACGAGCGACGAACTCTCCTTGTCGATCTTGACCCACAGGGTAATTGCACCGCCGGTCTGGGTGTGGAGGTCGACGCAGGCGCTGCAACTACCTATGAGGTACTCACAGGCCAGGAGCAGCTTGAAGATGTGGTGCGACCCACCGAGTTTCCTCACCTCTCCCTGGTACCGGCAACACCCGAGCTCGCCGGGGCCGAGGTCGAGTTGGTCGGGATGGTGGGGCGGGAGTTCCGGCTCCGCGAGGCTCTCGAGAGGTTCAGTGGTAGCGAGTTCGTTTTCGTGGATTGCCCGCCCTCTCTCGGTCTTTTGACGGTGAACGCTCTGGTCGCAGCCGATGCGCTCGTTGTCCCTGTTCAGTGTGAGTACTTCGCCATGGAGGGTGTCTCGAACCTCCTCAAGACGGTGGATGATGTTCGCCGCTTCCTCAACCCCGAGCTTGCCATCGACGGTATTCTCCTCACCATGTACGATGATCGGACCAAGTTGGCACAGCAGGTGGCCCAGGAGGTGCGATCGGTGTTCGGTGATTTGGTCTTCAACGCTGTCGTCCCGCGCAACGTGCGGCTCGCTGAAGCGCCGTCATTCGGCCGACCGATCCTTGCCTACGATTTGCGGAGCAAGGGCGCGCAGGCCTATCTCCAACTCGGCCGGGAGTATCTCATGCGGATGAGTGAAAATTATGGCTAAACAGGCCCTCGGTCGAGGTCTCAAGGCCCTGATTCCCGACACTCCCCAAGCGCGGTCTGGGCTGGCGGAGATTCCTCTGGATCGGCTTTGTCCGAACCCCGAGCAGCCACGGAAGCACTTTGACGACGACAGTCTTGCCGGGCTTGCCGATTCCATCCGCCGCCACGGAGTCCTCCAGCCGCTGCTCGTGAGTGAAGACGGCGCCGGAAGATATTTGGTCATCGCCGGCGAGCGGCGTTGGCGGGCGGCCAGGGCCGCGGGGCTCAAGACCGTTCCGGCGGTGATTCGTGAACGGCTCGGCGCACGCGATGAACTCGCACTGGCACTGGTGGAAAATCTCCAGCGTCTGGATCTGTCAGCGCTCGAGGAAGCCCGCGCCTTCGAGCACTTGAGATCCGAACACGGTCTTTCCCAGGCGGAGATCGCCAAACAGGTCGGGATGGACCGGAGCACGGTTGCCAATGCCCTTCGCCTCCTGGGTCTGCCGGAGAAGATTCAGATGTTAGTGGAGTCTGGACGACTGAGCGCGGGTCATGGCCGGGCGTTGCTTGCCTTGCCTGACGACGAAAGCCGGTTTTTTTGGGCCGACCGTGCGGTGGCTGACGGCCTCTCCGTCCGCGACCTCGAGCGGGCAGCGGCGAACAGCAAGAACGAGGCCGCGGGGCATCCCATCCGGAGCAGGGAGCGGGCCGCCAAGGACCCGAATCTGGTGGCCGCCGAAGAGAAATTGAGTCTTCGTCTAGGGACCCCGGTGGAGATTCGCCCTCGGCGAAACGGTGGCGGATCGGTCGTGATCACCTGCGTCGATTCGGACGAGTTGATGAGGGTCTTCGATTTCCTAATGGGGGGTGAGTGATGGTGCGTGGAGCAGAAACACTCAATGGTTTTATTGATTCCGGGTGCACCCTCAAGGGCGAACTCGAGTTTTCGAACGCCTTTCGAGTCGACGGCCGGGTGGAGGGAATCATCCGCTCGCGGTCCGAACTCGTTGTTGGTGAGGATGGATCGGTTGAGGGAGAAATCGATGTCGCCCGCTGTCTCGTCGGCGGTAAAGTGCGGGGGACGATCAAGGCGTCCGAAAAGGTAGTTCTCCACGCTTCCGCCAAGGTGTGGGGAGAGATCCAAGCCCCTGCCGTGGTCATGGAAGACGGCGCATTCCTCGAAGGTAAGGTGGATATGGACACGGGCACGAAAGCCGCCGACCTGACCAAGAAAACGGCCGATACGAAGACCTGACGTGTCCCTCCTTCCTCGGAGACTCTGGTAGTCACATAAAAGCGCGCCTCTGAACCTGATTCTCCCATCGCGCTCTCCGTGAGTGCCCCTCCCGCGCGTTGTTGGGCCCGAATGGCCGAGAGAACCGATACGCCAAGCCCAACAACGACGGGAACGGCACGTCCGTTCAATGCCATTTCTTCCGAAGCTCGGAGTGATACTCCTACCAGGACACGAGGAGAGCGCGTCCACCGGCGCGTACCTGGCTCTCTTTTCGCCGCGAAAAGGTGCCTGGCTACCGCACGGGAAGAGCGATTGGAGAATCAAGTTCAGCAGCGATTCGCCACAAATCCTCACTAAACCTAACAAAACCTTCGCTTGTGAAAAAACAATCTTGACTCTTGGCGATCGGATGCGGTAGTTTGAGTCGCCCTGCAAAGAGGCGGGAGTGCCAAGGCCAGGAGCCGCGGATGCAACCTCCGAATTTTTCGTTGATTATCGTCATGGTGTGTTTCTGGTTGACCTTTTGGTTGATCCAGAAATTTCTCCTCAAGCCGGTGGGCGCTGTTCTCGCAGAACGTCACGGTCGTATTGAGGGCGCTGAGAAGGAGTGGCAGTCGAAACACCAGGAGTACCTGGAGGAGACGGCTCGCCTTGAATCAGAGCTCCAGGAGGCCGCCAAGGCAGCCGCCAAGATCCGAAACGACCAACAGCAGCAAGCGCTCGATCGACGCCAGGCCATCCTTGATACGGCACGACAGCTGGCGGATGGGCGACTCGACGAAGCCATGGGGGTCTTGGAGACTGACGCCTCGGCCGCACGCACCGATCTTCAAGCCCGGGCCCGTGAGTTGGCTAGGGTCTTCGCGAGCCAGCTCCTCGGCAGGGAGGTTTCCCAGTGAAGGATAAGCTCTTCTGGGTTCTGGCCTTTGTTGTATTTGCCATCCTCGCGTTTCTCATCGACGAGCCACGTGACCCCGAGTTTCTTTCGGGGACGGTGAAGAGACTACTCCTTGCGGTCAACCTCACCGTCTTCCTATATCTCCTGCACCGTTTTGTCGGCAAGCCTATCAACCAGTCGTTAGAATCCCGTGGCGAGGACATCAAGACGGAGCTGGCCGAGGCCCGTGACAAGCTGGCCGAGGCCGAGAAACTCCGTGCAGAGGTACGCGACCGCCTGAACAAGGTGGAAGCGGAAGTCACGGAGATGCGTGACCGTGCCGAGACGCAGGGCAAGGCAGAAGCCGAAAAGATCGATGCCCAGTCCCGCGAGGACGAGGCGCGTTTCATGCGCCGCGTCGACGATCAGATCTCCCGCCGCCAGGTCGAGACCCGGCAACAGCTCGCCAAAGACACCGCTGCGCTGACCGCGCAGCTGACCAAAGAGCTGTTGGCGTCCACCATGACTGATGAAGATCAGCAGAGGGTGCTCGCGCGCAGTCTCGGCGCGCTCGAAAATCTCCCGGATAAGGAGTGACCATGTCTCGTTTCAGAGCACTGCCGTACGCCAAAGCGCTCTTCGAGGTGGTTCAGGACCAGTGTCCGGAGCGCAAAGAACAGGTCATCGAGGAGCTCGATGGGGTCGCTTCGGCCCTCGAAGCCGTTCCGGACTTCGAGCGTGTGCTGGTTACGCCGACGGTGGACACCGAGACCAAAACCGTCATCCTCGACCAGATTCTCGACTCTCTGGAGATCACCGAGCCGGTTCGCCGGTTCATTCACGTGGTCCAACACCACTACCGCATGCAGCACATGCGGGATATCGTCAATGCCTATCGAGACCAGGTCGACCGCGAGCTCGGTCGGACCCGGGCTCATATCGAGCTCGCCACGACCTATGACGAGGCCGACCGCCGCCGGATCGCAGAGGTCATGAGCGCCGTGATGGGGGCCACCGTGGTGGCTGATTTCGTCCACAACCCGGATCTTCTCGCCGGCTTCAAGGTCCAGGTTGGTTCCAAGGTTTTCGACGGGTCTCTCGTCGGACAGGTGGATCGGCTGAGCCGGCAAACCGTCATCGAACAGGGGTAGCATATGCAGATCAAAGCCGCCGAAATCGCCGACATCATCCGGCGCCAGATCGAAGGCCAGGAAACCACGATCGACATGTCGGAAGTGGGAACGGTCATCTCCGTCGGCGACGGAATCGCCCACGTCTACGGCCTCGACGGGGTCATGATGGGAGAGCTCCTCGAGCTCCCGCAAGACGTCTACGGCCTCGCACTCAACCTCGAGGACGACAATGTGGGTTGCGTTCTCATGGGCGAGGTCCATCATGTCCGTGAGGGTGACGAGGTCAAGCGCACCAAGCGAATCCTCGACATCCCGGTGGGCCCCGGAATGGTCAGCCGAGTCGTCGACCCCCTCGGCCGTCCCCTCGACGGCAAGGGCCCGGTGAACTCAACCGAGCGGTACCCGCTCGAGCGAATCGCCCCCGGTGTGGTCGCGCGCCAGCCCGTGAAGGAGCCGATGCAGACCGGCATCAAAGCGATCGACTCGATGATTCCGATCGGTCGCGGCCAGCGCGAGCTCATCATCGGCGATCGGCAGACCGGCAAGACCGCGGTGATCCTCGACGCCATCGTCAACCAGAAGGGAACCGGCAATATCTGCATCTATGTCGCGATCGGCCAGAAGGCCTCGACCGTGGCGCAGGTGATTGCGACCCTTGAGAAGCATGGCGCCATGGACCACACCATCGTGGTCTCGGCCACCGCCTCCGAGCCGGCGCCGCTGCAGTATCTTGCGCCCTATGCGGGCGCCGCCCTTGGTGAGTACTTCATGTTTAACGGCCAGCACGCGGTGTGCTTCTACGACGACCTCACAAAGCACGCCCAGGCCTATCGGGAGATCTCGCTCCTGCTCCGCCGCCCACCCGGCCGTGAGGCCTACCCCGGCGATGTTTTCTACCTCCACTCGCGGCTGCTCGAGCGCGCAGCCAAGCTCAACGACCCCCTCGGCGGCGGCAGCCTGACCGCGCTACCGGTGATCGAAACCCAAATGGGCGACGTCTCGGCCTACATCCCGACCAACGTCATCTCCATCACCGATGGTCAGATCTATCTCGAGGGTGATCTCTTTTTCGCCGGTCAAAGACCGGCGGTGAACGTCGGTTTGTCGGTC
>Ga0164313_10000122_pt1 | contig 50680 bp, 33 predicted proteins | sample GuaBasSedimGuay4_FD_113735 | JGI IMG/M metagenome (GOLD analysis project Ga0164313, IMG submission 113735) | Subseafloor sediment microbial communities from Guaymas Basin, Gulf of California, Mexico - Guay4, Core 4569-4, 0-3 cm | ecosystem: Environmental > Aquatic > Marine > Hydrothermal vents...
CCTCGCCTAGACTGCGCGCGCCATGAGAATACTGCAAATCGGCAAGTACTGGTTCCCGCAGCGCGGCGGGATGGAGACCCTCCTGCAGCAATACGCGGAGGGTCTGGCTGCGCGTGGGCACGCCGTCAGGGTGCTGGTGTCGGCCGCCTCGAGTGAGGATTCGTTTGAGCAGGCGCGGGGAGTCCAGCTCTGGCGCTGCGCGCGTTATGGCGAGGTCGCTTCGGTGCCGCTCTGTCCCTCATTGCCCGGCGCTTTGCGCAGGTCGCTGGTCCAGTTCGATCCGGAAGTCGTGCACCTGCATCTTCCCAACCCGCTGGCCGCTGCCGCGTGGCTGGCCTTCGGCGATGACCGTCCGCTGGTCGTGACCTACCACAGCGACATTGTGCGCCAGCAAGCTTTGCTGCGCCTGTGGACGCCATGGCGCGATCGTCTGCTTGCCCGGGCCAGCCTGATCCATGCCACCAGCGATGCGCTGATCGAGTCCAGTCCCGTCCTCTCGCACTTCAGCGAGCGCTGCCGCGCGATCCCGCCCGGGATCGATCCTGCTGCATGGAACAGTCCTGACAGCGAAGATGTGCAGCGATTCGCCGAGCGTATCGGTGAGGACGCCTTCCTTTTTGTCGGTCGACTGGTCTACTACAAGGGCGTGGACATCCTGATGGAGGCGGTGCGCGACTCGGACTTGCGGCTGGCTGTCTGCGGTGATGGTCCGCTGCGCGGTCTGGTCGAGCGCGCGGCCGCGGAATCGTCGGGACGGGTGGTCTGTCTCGGCGATGTGCAAGCTGCCCGCATGCCGGCGCTCTTCGCGGCCAGCAAGGGTCTGGTCCTGCCCAGCGTGGCGCCGAGCGAGACTTTCGGCGTGGTGCAGCTGGAGGCCATGGCGGCGGGCATACCGCTGGTGGTGAGCAGGGCCTCGGCCGGTGTGGTCTCCGTACACCGCGGCGCAGATTCCGCGCTCTTTGTACAGCCGGGCGACGTGGCCGGGTTGCGCGAGGCACTGCTGCGCGTGCGCGACGAAGCGGGACTTGTCTCGAGCATGGTAGCTGCCGGCAAGCAACTCTTGCGCGAGAGCTATGCACCGCAGCAGCAGCTGGATCAGCTCGAGGCGCTGCTGACCGAGGCGGTCGGTCGCAGCACGGCCGCGTAGGTCGCGCTCAGGAATTCCTCGCACCATGGCATCGAGATCAGGCCACTGTCGCGCAGCGGGCCCGGCCCGAAGTGTCGCTGTGACTCGATCTCGAGCCCCGTGTCTTCGGCCAGCCAGTCGCGCAGGTCCGCGATGCGAGTGGGGTGGACGTGGTGCAGGAAGTGGTCGATCAGGGATTCCCCGTGGGCAATGACACGCTCGGCCAATACCGCGTCCATCTGCGCGGCCTTCCGTGCTGCCTCGGCTCGCGTCGCCTCAACCAGCGTATCGCGCGAGAAGAAAACCTGGCACCAGGGCAGGTGCAGCAGGTCGCCCAGGTGTGAGCCGCGCGGTGAGGCCCACGGATTGAAGAGCAGCACGATCCTGCCTTCAGGATGCAGGCAGCGGCGGAACTCGCGCAGTGCCTGCCTGGGTTCTGGCAGGTGCTCGAGTGCGTCGGCGCTGACGATGCGCTCGAAGCTGCCGTCGGCGAAGGGCAGTCGGGCCGCATCCGCCCGGGTGCGCGCGATCTCTGTGTGGCCATTGGACTCGAACCAGTTGCCGGCGTGTCCGAGGTGCTCCTGGGCCAGATCCAGAGCTGTCCAGTGGACATCCTTGCCGCTGCGCTCGCGCAGGCGGGTGGTCTTGCCACCGTAGCCGCAGCCGACGTCCAGCGCGCGCCGCAACGGTGCGCCCCGGTCGCGGCAGGAATCGAAGACTTCGATCAGGCCATCGGCAGTCTCATTCTCCCAACGTGCGTAGTCCATCGGCCCTGTATCACCGGGCAGATCGACCGCGGGCAGGACGCGGTTGGCGAGCAGCAGGAGGGATGCGGAGAGTGTGGGCATGGTCGGCAGGCGCCTGCGGGGCTAGTGTTGTCGGGACCCTCGCACCCTAGCACGCTGCGTGCAGAATCCCCAACGCTGGCGGGAAGCAGCGGACCCGCCGGAGGCATCGATGACGATCGCGCAAGGCAGCGAGGCGGCGCCCACCGCCAGTCGCCCGGCTCCTTCCCACCCCATCGTCGGGTGGGCATTCGTGCTGCTGGGCTGTGCCGGGTTGCTGCTGAACAGCCTGGCCTGGCTCTGGCGTTGCCGTACAGCTGAAGTGTCTGTCTGGCCGCTGGCCGGCGATTCGGTGACGTTGCTCGCGGCGGTACTGCGCGAGGCGCTGCCCGCGGCCATCCTGCTGGTGCTCGGCGTGATGATCCCGTTGCAGCGCCTGGCAGCTCAAAGGCACCGCGTCGACCTGCTCTCCAGACTGGTCACCGGCAGCTTGCTCACGGTATTTGGCGGGTACTGGCTGCTGCGCCTGAACACGGTCGGCTATGCCTCGCTTTGGGCGCGACGCGAGATGCTCGGCGATCTCGTCCTGCCCGCGGCCCTGCTCGAGAACCGCGTCTGGATGACGAACATCATGCTGGTGCTCTTCGTGGCGTTGCTTTCACTCCCGCTCAACAGCCTCGTGCGGCGCCTGCTCGCACGCCAGACCATGCCGCGCGCGCACTGGGGTCTTTGGCTGGTTGGCAGTCTGTGGTGGGTGGGGTTGGCTGCGGTGTTGTTGCTGGCGGGTATCTCGTGAGTCCGGTCGAGGAGTTCGCATTCCTGGACCCCTGGCACCAGCTGCTGCCCGAGCGCGGCGTGGTGGGAATCGCGGGCAGTGGTGGCTGCACGACCTTGCTGCTGGCACTCACCCGGATCTGGCGCGAACGCGGCCAGTCGGTCCTGGTCGCGCAGACCACCGCCCATCCCGTACCCTTCGGTCTCGAGCAGGCGCGCGTGGCAGCGCAGGCCGGGGCAGTCGCCGCACAGATACGCGACGCGGGCCTGGCCGTGGTCACGTCCGGCGGTGACCGTGCTGGTAAGAGGGGTGGTAAGAGTGGTGGTATGAGTGGCCGTGAGGGCGGAATCAGCCCCGACGAGCTGGAAGATCTGCGCTCCGCATCCGGAGCCGACGTGATGGTCGTACAGGCGCAGGCCTCCGCCGGCCAGCTGTTGCGCACGGGCAGCGCGGCGCCACTGTGGCCCCGCTCGATGGGTCTGGCCTTGCTGGTTGCCCAGGTGGGTCTGGCCGGTCGTCTCTGGAAGGGCGTGACGGGTGAGGATGACGGAGACATGGAGACAGCATCCGGGGGGCCGCGCCGTGTAGAGGTTGCAGACCTCGTGCAGAGCCTGAATCCATTGCTCGAGACGCTGCCTGCTTCCGCCCGTCCACTGCCCTTCCTGACCGGCCTGGGTGCCTGGCGCGATCTGGACGGGATGTTTTCGATCGTGCAGGAGTTCTGGCAGGATCCACGGGTCTGGGTGGTGGCACTCGGCGAGCTGATCGGTGACGAAAGGCGCGACGCCGCCGACCTGCGCGATCTGCCCGCGCAGGTTCAGGACCCCTTCGCCAATGGCCGTATCTACGCCGTCTACCCGGCCGGGCTCGACGACTGATACGTCCGGTTGTGCCCTCTGACGACGCTGTCTATACTTCGGCCTCGCGTCGCTGGATCCCCGTCGGCCACACCGGTGCGCAGGCCATGACCATCCCGGAAAGGAGCCCCGTTTGACTGGAACGCAGGTAGGGCTGGATCGCCCACTCGACGAGCTCGAGTTCGTTGCCTTCGATACAGAGACCACCGGATTGATGCCCGCGCGTGAGCGTGTCGTCGAACTCTCCGGCGTCCGTTTCAACTTTGAGTGCGAGCTCGGTCAGTACGAGAGCCTCGTCGACCCGCAGACGCCGATCCCGCCCGCGGCCTCGCGCGTGCACAAGATCAGCGACAAGGATGTGCACGGGCAGCCGCGTATCGAGGCGGTCCTGCCCGGCTTCATCGAGCTCTGCAGCGGCGCGGTGGCCCTGGCCCACAATGCTGAGTTCGACGTGAGCTTCCTGGCGCACGAGGCGGCCCGCAACGGCTTTGACCTGCCCCCGATGCCGGTCCTCGATACAGTTGAGATCGCGCGCTCGCTGCGTCCGGATCTGCCCAACCACAAGCTGGCGACGGTTTCGAGCGCGCTGGGCTGCGATGCCACGACCTACCACAGGGCACTTGCCGACTCGCAGACGCTCATGCAGTCCTTCATTGCCCTCGTCGCCGGCGCACCTGAGGTCAAGACACTACGTGACCTGATGCGGCATACTTCCGGTGCCTTGAGCTTCGGGCCGGACGAACGCCTCTGGATGTGGCTGCCGCCTGAACTCGCCCCGCTGGAGGAAGCGATGCTCGGCGGCGGACGGGTGACGCTGCTCTACGAACCTGATGGCAAGCGCAGTGAGACGCGGGAGGTGAGCCCGAGGGGCTGGATGCGACGCCCCGGCGCGACCTTCCTGGTGGCCCACTGCGAGCGCGACCATACGGATCGCAACTTCCGGCTCGACTGGATCACCAGGGCCCAGTACGCGCAAGCCACGCTCTTCTGATTCCCGAAGCTGTTTGAACGCCCCACTGCCCGAAGGAAAACCGATGTCCGGCCGTACGACCGCCCAGCTGGTCCGCGAACTCGAATCGCGGATCGGCAACTGGCGACCCAGCCGCAAGGGTACAGACCGCAAGCAGTTCGCGGCGATGGCCCGCGCCTTCCTGCACAGGGCCAACGAGGATTTCCTGCTCGAGGACGAGGGCGACCGCTGGCTCGGTGAGTCAGAGAAAATGCTGACCCTCGCGCGGCGCCGTCCCGATGGCAAAGCACTGCTCAAGGTGGAGGCGCCATCGGTCAAGGCGGGCATCCGCACGAGTATCGTGCGCACCTGCATGCGCGACCACGCCTTCATCGTCGACTCCACGCAGCTCGCGCTGGAGCAGCTCGGCATCGAGGTGCTCGATCGCGTCAACATGATCCAGGCGGTGCGCCGCGACGACTCCGGCCAGCTCAGACAACTCGGTGTCGCCGGTGACGAAAGCATCCCCGAGAGTTTCCTGTGGCTGGAGATCTCCCCGATAGAGGGTGCCGAGGCGCGCAAGACACTCGAGAAGGAGTTGCGCGAGCGCCTGGAGGAAGTGCGCGTGGCGGTGCACGACTTCCGCCGCATGCTGCGGCGCATGAAGGACCTCTCCAACCAGTTCGAATTCGTGGCCAGCCTGTCACCGGGCCGGCGCGAGGAGCTGGAAGAGGCGCGCGGCCTCATCGACTGGCTGAGCGAGGATCACTTCGTATTCCTCGGCCTGCAGGAGTTTGACGCGGGCGGCTCCTCCGGCGATGGCCGGCTGGGTATCTGCCGCGGTGGCGCTGATACCCTGGGCTACTCACCAGCCGAGACGCGCCAGTTCGTCAAGCGCCCCAAGAGCGGTGAACTGGTACAGATCGACAAGACCACGCGCGAGAGCCGCGTGCACCGACGCGGCAAGATCGACGAGATCGCGATCCGGACCTTCGACGACTCGGGGGAACCGAGCGGCAGCGTGATCGTGCACGGCCTGTTTACCTACCGCGCGCTGCAGGCCCGCGCCTCGATCGTGCCGGGCCTGCGTCGCAAACTGCAGGAACTCGTCCGCCTCGAGGATCTCACGCCGGGCAGTTTCAACTTCAAGTCGGTGGTCAACGCCTACAACTCGCTGCCGATGGAGTACCTCTTCGGCGCGGAGATCGCGGATATACAGGAGCTGGTCAAGAGGACGCTGGCCTCCGAACGGTCGCGCAGGCTCGAGGCTCACGTCTCGCTCAGCGGTTCCGGACGTCGGGCCTTCGTCTTCCTGGTCATGCCCAGGAGTAATTTCACTGAAGGACTACGCGACCAGATCCGCATTTATCTGCAGGAGAAGTTTGGCGCCAATTACGGTGACGACCGTGCACTCGTGAGCACACACGGCGTGGTCATCCTGCACTTCTACATGACCAGTCCCAGGGAGATGAAGGCGCCGCGCGAGGACGAGATCGAACAGCACGTCGTGGACCTCGCGGCGACCTGGCAGGACCGCCTGCGCGATGCCCTGCTCAAAGCCGGTGGCCGCCAGGCCGGACTCAGCGCCTACCGCGTATACCATGCGGCTTTCAGCGCACGCTACCAGGTCTCGACCGAAGCCAGCCAGGCACTGCGCGACATCGACGCACTGGAGCGCCTGCGCGAGAGCGGCGCACTGCAGGTCTCGCTCTTCCGTGACGCGGAGGACCTCGAACAGGGCACCATCAAGCTGCGCCTGTATACGGCCGGGAAGTTGATGCTCTCGGACACCATGCCGGTGCTCGAGAACTTCGGCCTGAAGGTTGTGAACAGCTTCTCCAACCACGTGCGCTTTGCCGACGGGCGAGTCGATGTACTGGAGACCTTCCGTGTGCTCCTGGAGGAGCCCGCTCTGGTGGACGATGAGGCGCGCCAGGCAAAGTTCCTTCAAGCCTTCCTTGAAGTGCTCGAGGGCCGCGCGGCCAACGACCCGCTCAACCGCGTGCTGATCCCCGCGAACCTGGATGTTTCGGAGATCGCAATCCTGCGTAGCTACCAGGCTTACAGCCGACAGCTCGGCAACATGGTTACGCCGGGATCGGTGTGGCCGGTACTGGTCAGCCACGCGGCGATCACGCGCGACATCGTGCGGCTCTTCGAGGCGCGTTTTGGTCCGGACCGTCGGGGCAAGTTGCCGCCGCGTCCGACCCCGGCCCGGCGCAAGGCCTGCGAAGGTCTGCGTGAGGAAATCCTGCACGCCATCGACCGCGTGCGCTCCTTCAGCGAGGACCGCACGCTGCGTACCTTCCTGGAGTTGGTCGAGGCCACGCTGCGTACGAGCAAATGGGTCGAGGGTCGCGCGCATCCCAGCATCGCACACAAGATTGACTGCTCGAAGGTCAGCTCGATGGCCGATCCACGGCCCTGGCGCGAGATCTTCGTGGCGCACGCGAACCTCGAAGGCGTGCACCTGCGCGGTGGCCGCATCGCTCGCGGTGGCCTGCGCTGGAGCGATCGACCGGATGACTTCCGGACCGAGATTCTCGGGCTGATGACCACGCAGATGGTCAAGAACGTGGTCATCGTACCGCTCGGGGCCAAAGGTGGCTTCGTGATCAAGCAGCTGCCCGCGGACGCGGCAGAGCGGCGGGCCGCGGCCGACCAGCACTACGAGATATTCATCCACGCCCTGCTCGACGTGACCGACAACCGCGAGGGCAACAAGGTCCTGCCGCCGCCCGGCGTGGTTTGCTGGGACGACCCCGATCCGTATCTGGTCGTCGCCGCCGACAAGGGTACCGCCCATCTCTCGGACACGGCGAACCGGATCAGCGAGGAGCGGGGCTTCTGGCTCGGTGACGCATTTGCCAGCGGTGGCAGCCAGGGTTACGACCACAAGAAACTCGGGATCACAGCGCGTGGCGCGTGGGTCTGCATCCGGCACTTGATGCGCGAGGCCGGCATCAACCCACAGAAGGACAGCTTCACGGCCATGGGTATCGGCGACATGGGTGGCGATGTGTTCGGCAATGGCATGATCGAACACAAGACCACGCGCCTGCTCGCGGCCTTCAACCACCTGCACATCTTCCTTGATCCGGATCCCGACGCTGCATCGAGCTGGCGCGAACGCAAGCGGCTGTTCACGGCCATGGCCTCGGGTTGGGATGCCTACAACGCGGAGAAGATCAGCAAGGGTGGTGGTGTATTCGAACGGCACGCCAAGTCGATCCGTCTGACTCAGCCGGTGCGAAAGATGCTCGGCACCAACGAGGCCGAGATGAGCGGCAACGCGTTGGTGCACGCGATCCTGAAGATGGAGGTTGATCTCTGGTACAACGGAGGGATCGGGACCTGGGTGAAGTCGAGCGGCGAGACGCACCCGGCGGCGGCTGATCCTGCGAACGATGCGGTGCGCATCGATGCAACCGAGTTGCGCGCGCGCACCGTGGGTGAAGGCGGCAACCTCGGCTTCACGCAGGCGGCCCGCATCGAGTTCGGCCGGCGTGGCGGGCGGATCAATACCGACTTCATCGACAATGCCGGCGGCGTGAACACCAGCGACCACGAGGTCAACCTCAAGATCCTCTTCGCGCCGGAACTGCGGTCCGGGTCGATCAGGCCGGCCGCACGCAACAAGCTGATCGCGGGCGCTGCCGATGAGGTCGTACGTGATGTGCTCGATTCAAACTCGGATCAGGCCCTGATGATCAGCATGGACGAGCGGCGCAGCCGTCGTGACCTCGCAGCTTTCGAACGCTGCATCGACGACGTGAGCCAGCACTTCCAGATCAAGCGCAGCGATCTGCACCTGCCGTCGGTGCGCGCGGTAGAGCGGCGCATTGCGGAGCGCGAGGGGCTCAGCCGTCCGGAGCTGGCCACGCTCAGCGCGCGCGTCAAGATGAAGCTCTACGAGGAGTTGCTCGAGGATCCGGCCGTGGAGATGGAGGGCCTGATGCCCGCCGTCCACAACTACTTCCCGGACAGCCTGCGCAAGCGCTTCAGCAACGTGATCGAGGGCCACGACCTGCGGCTGGAGATCGCGTTGACGCGCCTCACCAACCGCATCGTCGACCACGCCGGCTGCACCTTCTTCACCGAGATGGCCTCGGACACCGGGGCCTCGCCGCGGCAGACCTTCAAGGCCTACTCGCTGCTCAGTCGCTCGGCCGATCTCTGGCATTTCAAGGGGGCGCTCTGGGAACTCGGCTGGTCGCTTGACATCGAGCTGATCTACGAGTCGCTGCTGCGTGTGGAGGCGGCCTTGCGCTTCGGCACAAGGCATCTGCTGGAGCATTGGAGCGAGGCCCGGATCACGGCCGCCCTGCGTGATTCGTTGCCCTGGGGCAAGCAGATCGCCGAACTCGCCGGCAAGATGAACACCATCGTGGATCCGCTCTCGCTGCAGCGGGTGGAGGCGGTGGCCCACGAGTTTACCAACGCGGGCATGCCCAGGGCCACCGCGTTGCGCCTGGCGCGGCTGCGCCACCTGCCGCGCGGGCTGGTGGTTCTGGACCTTGCCGAGCGGGCGCGCAAGCCGGCTGTCGACGTGGCACAGGAGTACTTCGCGGTGGGCCGCGCGAGTGGTCTGTTCGGTTTGATCCGCTGGATCGACGACCAGCAGCCCGACGCGTACTATGACGCGCTGGCCTATCGCAGCCTGCGGCGGCAACTCGATCACCTGCTGCAGCAGCTGGTGCTCAAGTTGATCGCCATGCCCGGCACGCCGGCCGAGAAGCTCGACCAGTTCGGGGCGGCGGCGCGCGCGCCCGACCCGGCCACGATCGGCGAGGACCAGCTCGGCCCGGCGGCCCTGATGGTCCTGGCTGGCCAGATGCGGCAGGCATTCGGTCTGGATCGTGCCTGAAACCATGCTTTTGGGTGGGTTCTGGCGTTCGGGCCTGTGCCGATCCGGAACCCGCGCCGGTCTGCGGGGGTTCAAGCCAGCACTTGTTTGACAGAGGCGGGGAAGGCGTTTTAGCTTGCACTCCCAGCCCGAATACAAGCATCCGGGTGCGGGACAATCGATCCCGCCCTTTCCCGACGGAGGACCGCGAATGCGTGTCATTGTCTTTGGCCTGTTGAGTTTCTACCTCCTCGTGTCCCTGGTCGCGCCTGGCGCCCGGGCCGAGTGCAGCCCCTCGGACGTGAGTTCGGCCGAGCAGTCCTTCAGTACGGCGCAGGCGCTTGGTCAGGCTGGTCAGTGGACGGAGGCGATTCCCTCGCTCGAGCGTGCACTCGAGTCTTGCCCCGAGCTGAGCAAGGCTGTCCAGCTGATGGCCTATGCGCAGATGCGGGCCAAGGACTACGGTCTCTCGGCAACCTACTTCCAGCGCTACATCAACGACGTGCACGGCGGCGTGGTCTCCGACACCAGTACCGACATGCTGCGCGCCTACGGCTACGTGCTGCTCAAGCTCAAGAACTGGTCCGGTGCCGTGACCGTCTACGAGTCCGTCCTGGCGCAGGACCCGAACAACAAGGAAGCGCACGAGCGGCTGGTCAACGCCTACACCGCGAGCGGGAATATCGCCCTGGGCATCCCGCATCTGGAGGCCCTGTACTCCATGTCGGCCGGTGACGAGCAATCGCGCAACGCCAAGCGCGTCGGCGCGGCCTACCGCCAGATTGGTGAGGAAGCGAACGCCAAGGAGTGGGACACACTGGCCGGTGGCGGGACCAGTGGCCAGTTCTCCGACGGCCTGGCGCACATGGGCAACAAGGATTGGAAGCGGGCGGCCGAGTCCTTCGAGGGATTCATCCACGGCCAGCCTGACAACGTCTCCGGCCTGAAGAACCTCGGTATCTGCTACAACCAGCTCGGTCGCAAGGCCGACGCCGTCGAGGTCTATGGGCATGCGTGGGAAGTCGCGCCCGATCGTCATGACATTGGATCCAGCCTGGCCATCGCCTACAGCGATCTCGAGCGCTGGACGGATGTGGCATCGATCGCCGAGCCGGCGGTCCAGAACTGGCCCGACGATGACCCGAGCAAGGGCTCGATCTATTACCTGATGGGCAAGGTCTACGAGAAACGTGACGGCGACTACGAGTCGGCCATCTCGATGTTCGAGAAGGCGCGCTCCGACCCGCACTGGGGCAGCTTCGCGGTGCGCGAGATTTCGCGGCAGCAGCAGCTCATCGAGATCCGCGACTCCCGTCGCGGCTAGGACGCAGGCCGGTGACCCGCCTGCCGGATACGATTACGCTGGAGCCAGCCACGCTGCCCTGCCGCATCGGCGTGCTCGAGGGCGAGAACGAACAGCCGCAGCCCGTGCGCATCCGGCTGAAGCTAGAGGTCGATCTCGAGCGCGTGCTGTCCTCTGGCAGACTTCAGGACACGGTGGACTACGGGCCGCTGCATGAACTCTGTGTGCAGACCGTGTGTGGCCGACGCTGGGGTCTGATCGAGGAACTCGGTGCCGAACTCATGCGCGTCGCACTGGCGACTGACGGGGTTCTGGCGGTGGCGGTCCGCGTCAGCAAGCTCGACCCGCCACTCGGCGACGGAGCGGGGCCGGTGACCCTGGAATTCAGGCGGGAACGGGATTGAAAGCACAGCACACGATCTGGCTGGGTCTTGGTGCCAATCTTGGTGACCGGGCCGGCCAGATCCACGCGGCGCTGGACGCCCTGACGAGCGACGGGCGCCTGCAGGCACTAGAGTCCAGCTCGCTCTGGGCCGGCCCCTATGTCGGCGCCGGCGCGCGACAGGCCGAATACTACAACCTCTGTGCCCGCGCCACGACCAACCTTGCACCGCGTGCCCTGCTGGACATCCTGCACTCGATCGAGCGCAGCGCTGGCCGGCCCGAGCGCAGCCATTCAGCACCACGCGTGCTGGACATCGACCTGCTGCTCTTCGACACTCTTTGTCTCGAGGCAGACGGGGTCATCCTGCCCCATCCGCGTATGCGGCAGCGGCGCTTCGTGCTCGCGCCGATGGCCGAGCTGGACGCGACGCTCGCGTTGCCCCCGGATGGCACGCCCCTCCTGGACCTGCTCCGCAGTCCGGAGATCGCGGGCCAGGAGTTACGCGAAGTGGTGGAGATCCAGAGCTGGCAACCCGCGGCAGGAGAGAGTCGGAATTGAACGAGCAAGCCGGCAACCCGTGGCGTTTCATCGCCGTCGAGGGCGTGATCGGCGTGGGCAAGACCACGCTGGCACGCATGCTGGCCGAGCGCGTCGAGGCCCGGCTCAACCTCGAGATGGTGGAGGACAATCCCTACCTCGAACGCTTCTACGAGAATCGCAACGAGCTCGCATTCCAGACCCAGATGTTTTTCCTGCTCAGCCGCTACCGGCAGATGCTCGGCCTGGGCCAGCTGGACATGTTCAGCGGGCGCCTGGTCTCGGACTACCTGTTCGCCAAGGACCGGATCTTCGCCAACATCAACCTCGAGGACGAGGACCTGCGCCTGTACGAGCACGTCGCCGAGGTGCTCGAAGAGCGCATCCCGCGGCCGGATCTGGTGGTTTACCTGCAGGCCAGCACCGAGGTCCTGATGCGCCGCATCGACTGGCGTGGCCGCAGCTACGAGCGGGACATGGACGCGGCCTACATCCAGACGCTGAACGAGGCCTACAACTACTTTTTCTTCCACTACGACGAGTGCCCGCTGCTGGTCGTGAACTGCAATGATCTGGATTTTGTGCGAAACCAGAGCCATTTCGACGATCTGGTCGAGCGGATCGTGCAGCCTTTCACCGGAACGCGTTACTATGTCCCCTCCTGGTCACAGGACCCCTGACCGGCCCGACACCCGTGAGGTGCGCATGAAGGCGCGGAAGAAAGTCACACATCGCCACCTGCTGGCCATGAAGAAGGCGCATCAGCCTGTCGTGGTGATGACCGCTTACGACCACTATTCGGCGCGCATTGCAGACGACGCCGGCGTCGACGTGATCCTCGTGGGCGATAGCCTGGGCATGGTCATCCAGGGGCACGACAGCACCCTGCCGGTGACGGTCGAACACATGCTCTACCACACCGCCTGCGTGACGCGCGTGAAGCCGAACTCGATGGTCGTGGCAGACCTGCCCTTTGGTACATTCCAGCGTGGCCCCGAGGTTGCGCTCGATGCATCGTTGCGTCTGGTGCAGGAGTCCGCTGCCGAGGCGGTAAAGGTAGAAGGTGCCGGCAACCGGCTGCGTGCCATCGAGGCCATCGTCGATGCCGACATCCCGGTGTGGGGGCACGTCGGCCTTACGCCGCAGTCCGTGCATGCACTCGGTGGTTACCGCGTACAGGGGCGCGAGGAAAAGGCCGCAGCCAGCCTGCTGCAGGCGGCGCGTCGTGTGCAGGAAGCCGGGGCAAGCGCAATCGTACTGGAGTGCATCCCGCACCAGCTGGCAGCAGAGATCAGCGGCGAGCTGCAGATCCCGACTATCGGCATCGGAGCGGGTCCGTCCTGCGACGGACAGGTCCTGGTCTTTCACGACCTGTTGGGTTTTGACGACGGTTTCCGCCCGCGCTTTGTGCGGCGTTACGCCGAAGCGCACCAGACGTTCGGCGAAGCGGTAGCGGGCTTCGCCGCCGATGTGCGCAGCGGCGGATTCCCGACACTGGACGAGAGCTTCGCAAACACCACTGAGGTTGCCGACGCCCCGGCAGAACGGACCCAGCGACACTCATGAGCCCACCGGTCTGGACCACAGTCCGGCAACTGCGTGAGTCCCTGGCGCCGCTGCGCGCGACAGGGCAGCGCATCGTTCTGGTACCGACCATGGGCGACCTGCACGAAGGCCACCTCGACCTGGTCCGGGCCGGACTGCCCTTCGGGCAAGTGGTCGTCAGCATCTTCGTCAACCCCACACAGTTCGCGCCCGGCGAGGATTACGAGAACTACCCGCGGCAGCTGGAACAGGACCGCGAGAAGCTGGCGTTGCTGGGGATCTGCGGGATTTTTGCGCCTCATGCGCAGGAGATTTATCCGCAGGGCGAGAGCACGCGCGTGGAAGTGCGGGGCCTGAGCGAGCCCCTCTGTGGTGCGCACCGCGACGGCCACTTCCTTGGCGTGACCACGGTCTGCAGCAAGCTTTTCATCGCCAGCGATTGTGACCTGGCGGTGTTCGGGCAGAAGGACGCGCAGCAGTGCCTGGTCATCCGCCGCATGGTCGAGGACCTGCGGATGGACTGTGAGCTGCTCTTCGTGCCGACCCGGCGTGAGTCGGGCGGAGTGGCCATGAGCAGCCGCAATCGCTATCTCGAGCCCGATGAGCGCGAACGTGCCCTGGCGCTGACGAGCGCCCTGGCAGCCGGGCGGGAGCTGCTCCTTACTGGGGAGCGGGAGGTGCCCGGGGTGGAGGCAGCCATGCGCGCAGCGCTCGACGTGGCGGGCGTGCGCCCCGACTATGCCGAGCTGCGTACGATACCCGACCTGTCGCACCCGCAGCGGGCAGAGGGCCGTGTACTGCTCGCCGTGGCGGCCTACGTGGGGCGCGCACGCCTGATCGACAATCTCTGTCTCCATGTCGCCGACGAGGTCAGCGATGTGCAGTTGCTCGACGAACACACCGCGACCGCGTTGCAGAAGCGCTGGTCCGGGCCAACCTGATCCGGAGTCCAGATGAGCCAGCATTCCGCCGTGATCCTCGCCGCCGGCAAGGGCACCCGCATGAAGAGCGATCTCGCGAAGGTCCTGCACCGGATCGAGGACCGCGCCCTGCTTCAGTTCGTGCTCGACGCCTGCGCGCCGCTCGAGCTCGATCGCACGGTGGTCATTGTGGGGCACCAGGCCGATACGGTGTCAGCGCTCTGCGAAGCGAACGGGGTCGACACCGCACTGCAAGCCGAACAACTCGGCACCGGCCACGCCGTCGACCAGGCGCGCGCGTTGTTGCAGGGCCGTCCCGGCCAGGTGTTGGTGCTCTGCGGCGACGTGCCGTTGCTGCGCACCGCGACCATCGAGGCCCTGGTCCGCAAGACTTCGGAAACTGGTGCCGCAGCTACCGTGCTCACGGCCATCGCCGAGGATGCCACGGGCTATGGTCGAGTGGTTCGCGATAGCGATGGTAATGGTGCTGGTCACGTAACGGCGATCGTGGAGCAGAAGGATGCCAGCGAGGCACAGCTCATGATCCGTGAGTACAACACCGGTACCTGGTGTTTTGACAACGCCCGGCTGTGGGATCTGCTTGACCGCCTGGATACCGACAACGCCCAGGGCGAGTACTACCTGACCGATGTCGTGGAGTTGCTCGTGGCTGACGGCCAGCTGGTCGAGGCCCTGGTCTGCGAGGATGAGCGTGAGGTGCAGGGGATCAACACGCTGGCGGACCTGGAGCGGGCTGCCGCGGACTGGACCCGGATGGGTGATTTGCCGAAGTGAACCTGCTGCGCATCCTGATGATGCTCGTGCTCGCGATCGCAGTCGCCTCTGCACTGTGGTCCTGGACGCACGACCCCGCACCTGCCACGCCGCTTCCGCCATTGCAGATCGAGGTGCTGAATTCCTGCGGTGTCGACGGGCTGGCGGAGCTCGCGGCCCAACGGCTGCGCGCGCTCGGGCACGATGTGACGCGCGTGGCGGATGCCGGCATGGCCGAGCTCGAGCACACCGTCATCCTGGACCGGCGCGGCCGCGACAGGCTCAGCCGCGAGCTGGCCCGGCGCGCAGGTCCCTGCCCGGTGCTCCTGGAGCAGATCGAGGACCCTGTGGCCGACCTCACGCTGATCCTGGGCGCGGATTGGCAGCAGATGGCCCTTTTTTCCGACCCGGAGCCCGTCTCCGGCCTTTGACCTCGGGCCCAGATAGGCTACTTTGGCGCCGGCGGGGACCTGGTCCGGCCCGGCAGTCACGAGCCGGACACAGTCGCCGGTTTCCGGAGGTCTGATCCTGGCAAGGCGTTCCGTGGGCTTTCTGGCCCTGACCCTCTTCTTGGGTATACTTGTCGGAAGTGTGGTGGGGCAGGCCATCGGGCTTTTTGTGCCCGAAGGCGGCGTTGCCCACCAGCTCTTCGTGGATTATCAGGGTTTCGGGCTCGGACCGACTTCGGTCGATCTGGTAGCTTTCGATCTCACGCTCGGGTTCAGTATCCACGTGAATCTCATGAGTGTGATCGGGATCTTCCTGGTCGCCCAGTTGCTGCGCTGGATCCGCTGACGCGTCCGGCATCACCGAATCAATCTCCGCGGCGGACCTCCCCCCGACGCGGTGAGTCACACGAGGTGAGGACATGATCACCAGCAACCTGAGCGCAGTCCCCGCGTTCATCCCGAGTATGGGATGGCCGGAGATGCTTATGATCTTCGGCGTGATCCTGCTGATCTTCGGGCCGCAGAAGCTGCCAGAGATCGCAGACGCGCTGGGCAAGTCGATCCGCAAGTTCAAGTCGGCCACGACGGAGATCAAGCACGACATCGAGTCTGACGACAAGCGCCAGTCCAAGAAGGACTGAGCCGGAGGAATCCTCCGCGCCTTGTCGTAGCCGGACCCTGAATCGGGGTCCGTGGGGGGGACCTTGAATCTGCGCCAACTGCTGGGGCGTCTTCGCGACACCCCGGGTTTCATGCAAAATGTCACGCTATGGCACACCAGCGATCCTGTCGCGGCGCGCAGCGTGCCCTTTCCGGAGAGTGTCGACGCGCGCCTGCGTGACGCGCTCAAGCAGCGTGGCATAGAACAGCTCTACACGCATCAGGAGCAGGCCTTCGCCAACGCCCGGGCCGGTCACCACCAGGTCGTGGTCACGCCCACGGCCAGCGGCAAGACGCTCTGCTACAACCTGCCGGTTCTGGCGCGCTGCCTCGAGGACCCAGAGGCCCGCGCGCTCTACCTGTTTCCGACCAAGGCGCTCAGCCAGGACCAGGTGAACGGACTCCACGCCCTGATCGAGGTGATGGAGGCCGATATCAAGACCTTCACCTTCGATGGCGATACGCCGGCTGCCGCGCGCAAGACGATCCGCAGTTCCGGTCACATCGTAGTGACCAACCCGGACATGCTGCACCAGGGGATCCTGCCGCACCACACGGCCTGGGTGAAGCTCTTCGAGAACCTGCAATACGTCGTAATCGATGAGTTGCACCATTATCGCGGCGTATTCGGCAGCCATGTGGCTAACGTACTGCGACGGCTGCGCCGCATCTGCGAATTCTACGGCAGCAACCCCGTGTACATTTGTTGCAGTGCGACGATTGCCAACCCGCAGGAACACGCGCGACGTCTGCTCGGCCAGGACGCAGTACTGGTCGATGACAACGGGGCGCCGCGTGGCCGCCGCCACCTGGTCTTTTACAACCCGCCCGTCGTCAACGCCGAGCTGGGCATCCGTCGTTCGGTGGTCAAGGAGGCAGCTCGCCTGGCGCGGCCATTCCTGGAGACCGGCTCGCAGGTAATTGTATTCGGGCGCAGTCGCGTGCGCGTCGAGCTCCTGTTGACTTACCTCAAGCAGGCCATGGCCCGGCTCAATCGCCCGACCTCGAAAGTCCGGGGCTATCGCGGCGGCTACCTGCCCAACGAGCGGCGCGAGATCGAGCGCGGCCTGCGCGACGGGAGCATTCTCGCAGTGGCCAGCACCAATGCGCTGGAACTCGGCATCGACATCGGCCAGCTCGACGCCTGCATCATGGCTGGTTACGCCGGGACTATCGCCAGCACCTGGCAACAGGCCGGACGCGCCGGTCGCCGCAGCGAGGAATCCCTGGCCCTGCTCATCGCCAGCAGTGCCCCGCTCGATCAGTACGTCATCGAGCACCCCGAGTTCTTCCTCGATAGCGACCCCGAGCAGGCCATTATCGACCCCGACAACCTGGCCATTCACCTCAGCCACCTCAAGTGTGCGGCCTTCGAGCTGCCCTTTGCCGACGGCGATCGTTTTGGCGAAAGCTCGGCCACCGGCGAGATGCTCGACTACCTGGTCGAACACCGCGTGCTGACGCGCAGCGGCGACAAGTGGCACTGGATGGCCGACACCTACCCGGCCGAAGACGTCAGCCTGCGCAGCGCCGTGGTCGAGAACGTGGTGATCATCGACACCACGCGTGGTCGCGAGGTGATCGGCGAGACCGACCTGCTCAGCGCACAGCTGCTGGTGCATGACGACGCGATCTACATGCACCAGGGTCGCCAGTACCACGTCGACCGGCTGGACTGGGAACGCAAGGAGGCCTATGTCACAGCGGTCAGGGTCAACTACTACACCGACGCGCAGATCAAGGGCGAGATCCACGCCCTCGATGCGATGGACGAGGAAGAAGTCCCGCTCGGCCGCCGTGTGCACGGCGAGATCGGCCTGATCACCAAGGCCACGATGTTCAAGAAGATCAAGCTGGGCACACACGAGAACCTCGGCGCCGGGCGCATCCACCTGCCCGAACTCGAGCACCACACCACGGCATTCTGGTGGGTGCTCGAGGAACAACTCGAGGCCTGCCTGCGCGAGGACGGCCTCAGCCTGGGCGATGGCCTGAAGGGTCTGGCGCACGTTGTTTCGCGCGTGGCACCGCTCTTCCTGATGGCCGACCCCTCCGACATCCGGGCAGTGCCGATGGTGCGTAGTCCGCTGACCGGCGGCCCGACACTCTTCATCTATGACACCTACCCTGGTGGGGTCGGCTTCAGCCGCAAGCTATACGACCTGCACGAGATCATTCTCGAGGCAGCAGCCGACCGGCTAGGTGGTTGCGGTTGCCTGAATGGCTGTCCGGCCTGCACCGGCAGCACTCTGGAAGCAGGCGATCTGGCCCGACGTAGCGCGAGCGCACTGCTGGCCCTGGCCCTGGCCCGGCGCCGGGGCGCGGCGGCGGGTTGAGCAAGCTGTGTCTGACTTGCGCCATCGCCTCGCGCGTTTCGATCGCCAGTTGCCGCCCGCGCCCGCCCGGGTCCGCGACCGCGAGCCGCTCGGCGCCCTGCTTCGTGCCGGCGCGAGGTGGTGTGGGGAGGCACCAACGGGCTATCTGAAAATCGAGCGCGAACTCGGCGCCTCACCCGCGCGCGAACTGGTTGTCGGGCTCGATGCCTCGATGCCCGATGGCGACCTGCTGGTGCTGGACACCGAGACTACCGGTCTGGAATCGGGGACCGGCACCATGGTCTTCGTAGTCGGCCTGGTGCGCTGGTCGACGCGGGGCCAGCGACTGCTGCAGTTCTTCCTGCCCGAACCAGCCGGCGAACAGGCCTTTCTCACGGCGGTACTGGCAGAGTTCTCCGGCGCTGCGGGTTTCGTCAGCTACAACGGACGCGGCTTTGATATCCCCCGCCTGCGCTCGCGCATACGCCTGCAGAAAATGGACGACCAGGCACTGGACCGGCCCCACCTGGACCTGCTCTACCCGACGCGTCGACTCGTGCGTGGCTGGTTGCCGGATGCGCGTCTGAAGACGGTGGAGGAGGGGTTGCTCGGGGAGTTCAGGGCCGACGATCTGCCGGGCGAGTTTGCTCCCGGTGTCTACCGTGATCTGCTGAGCGCAGGTTGCGACAGCGGGCTCGTCGATGTCGTCCGCCACAACGCCATGGATGTGGAGAGCCTGCCGCGTCTCGTTGCTCGCCTGTCGGGAATCCTCGATGGTGGCTGGAGGGACCTGCCGCGCAGTTGCGCCCTTCAAGTCGGACGACTGCAGCTCGAGTGCGGTCAGCACGACCGCGCCCGCCTCGCACTGGATGTGGCCCGCGACGCAGAGTTGCCTGCGTTGCGTGGGCGGGCCCGGGCCCTTTTGGCCGCGATGAGTCGGCGCGACGCAAACTACCGCGCCGCCGCGAGCTTGTGGGAGGAGCAGCTGCAGGATCAACCGGCCGACCTGCACGCCCGGGTGGAGCTGGCCAAACTCCTTGAGCACCGTCTGGATGACCTTGACCGCGCACTGCTACTGATCGCGGGTGCCCGCGACCTGGCCACTCTGGGCGGCGAACACGGAGCAGTGCTGTGCGAGCAGCTCGATCACCGTTATCGTCGGCTGGTGCGCAAGCGCGGGAGGAAGCGATGATGAAGGCTGACAGCGCGATTCCCCTGACCCGATCGAAGATCAGGATCCGGGCCGGTTTCACCTCGTTGGTGGTGGCCGTGGTCCTGCTCGCCGTCAAGTTGCTGGCGTGGCACTACACGGGTTCGGCAGCCATCCTGTCAGACGCCCTTGAGTCGATCGTGAATGTGGTGGCTGCGGCGATGGCGCTGTTCAGCGTCTGGTATGCGTCCCAGCCCGCAGATGTCGAGCATCCCTATGGGCACGGCAAGGTGGAGGACTTCTCGGCCGGCGTTGAGGGCGCGCTGATCATCCTGGCTGCCCTGCTGATCTTCATCGCCGCGGTGCCGCGCTTCTTCGAGCCGCAGCCGATCGAGTCGATCGGCAAGGGTTCAGTCCTGGTCAGCATTGCGGCGGCGGCCAACCTCATGCTCGGCCTCTACCTGATTCGTACCGGACGCGAGCAACGCAGCAAGGCCCTGGTCGCCGATGGCTACCACTTGATGGCCGATGTGGTGACAAGTGTCGGGGCGGTGGCTGCGCTGATCCTGGTTGCCCTGACCGACTGGCTCTGGCTGGATCCGCTCATCGCCTGTCTGATCGCGCTGCACATCGTGGTGGCGGGTTTCAGATTGATCCGCGAGTCGGTCGGACGGCTGATGGACGAAGCCGATGCAGAAGCGCTGCAGGATGTGAGCGAGCACCTCGAACGCACGCGGCGCGACGACTGGATCGACGTGCATGAGTTGAGGGCCTGGTGGAGCGGGGACACCCTGCATGTGGATGCCCATCTCGTGTTGCCACGTTACTGGAGCATCGAGGATGCGCATCGTGCAGCGGACGAGTTCGAGGCTGAGGTCGGGATCGCAATCGGCGGCAGGAGTGGGGCCGTGGTGCACATCGATCCCTGCCACGACCGCTTCTGCGCAGGCTGCCGTGTGGCAGCCTGCGACATCCGGGCCCATCAGGCCGACACCGCTCCGCGCAAGTGGGATCGCGCCTGGCTGGTGCGCCGCCTCGACGGCTGACAACAGCTCAAATCCGGCAGCAGCTCAGATGCTGCTGCGCAGGTCCTCGATCTCAGCTTCTTCCATACGCGTGCTCAGCCACTGCTGCAGCACGCCCTGCTGGCGCCCATAGAGCATCGAGGCGGCGAGGTTTGCGCGCTGGGCGCGGAAGGCATCCTCGTCGAACTCGCTGTGGTAGAGCAGGCGCAATGCGTAGATGCCGCGCGGCGTCTCCACGCGCGGGCAGAAATCGCCATTGTCCATATGCAGGGCGGTGCGCCCGAAGGCCGAACCGAATCCCACGTCCTGGATGTTCTCGCGCGCGCCGAAGGTATCGGTCACCGCATGGCTGAGACCATTGCTGGCGGCGAGCGCGGCGAGGTCGGTGCCGGAATTGACGCCGGTCATCGCCGCGGCCAGTTCGGTCGAGGCGCGCTCGGCCCGGCGCTCGCGCATGACGTTGCTCTCGACGATCGCACGCACGTCCTCAAGCGGTGAGAACCCGGCCGGAATCTGCTCGGCAACCTCGAAGAAGTAGATCGCCTCGTCGCTCTCATAGATCTCCGAGAGCGAGCCGGTGTCGTGGTCAAAAGCGAAACGGCTGGCCGGCAGCGAATTGGCAAGACCCGGGATGATCATGCCCGCGCGAAAGCCCGGCGACGCGACCACGGTCACACCTGCCGCCGTGGCAGCGGAGTCCAGCCCGTCGGCCTTGACCGCGTCATGCAAGGCGAGGAACTGGTCACGCAGAACGTCCAGCGTGGCCTGGCTCGGGTGCAGGCGTAGCAGGATGTGTCGCGCCTGGACTTCCTCGCGCCGCCCGCTGTCGTCGAGGCGCTCGTCCGTGCACTCGATCAGGTGGTAGCCGAACTGCGTACGCACGGGGTCGGAGACATCGCCGACTGCGAGGTCGAATGACGCCTCGGTGAAGGCCGGTGCCATCCGGTTGCGGTCAAAGAAGCCGAGGTCACCACCGACCGATGCGCTGGTGTCTTCGCTATAGGTGCGGGCGGCCTCTTCGAAGTTCAGGCGGCCCTCGACGATGTCGGCACGGATCTCGCCGAGGATCGAGAGTACTTCAGCCTCGTCGGCTTCGCTGGCCTCACGCGGCACGCTGACCAGACGAACGCGGGCCTGGGCCTGCTGGCGGAACTGATCCTGGTTGGCCTGGTACCACTCCTGGATCGCGGCGTCCTCGATGGTTGCGCCTTCGACATCCTCGACATCGCTGAAGAGGATACCGACCCACTCGGCCACCATGCGCGCGTTGCGCTCATCAAAGGCGTCGCGCAACTCCGCGTCGCCAACCAGCGCCTCGCCCGCGAGCTGCTGGCTGAGCTTCTGCATCGGGATGGCGATGCGCAGCTGGTCGCGCACGCGCGCCCAGTCGGTGGAGGGGGAGTTCAGGGCCTGATAGTAGGCATCGTAGTCGACGTTGCCTTCTTCATCAGTGAAGGGGTCGAGCAGGTATTGCGGTGGCTCGTTCTGCAGGAGTTCGTCAATCTCGGCGTCGGTGACGCTGATGCCGCGTTGGTCTGCTTCCTGGCGCTGCAGGGCTTCGACGACCAGCTCATCATAGGCCTGGTCGCGCGCGCGCAGCACGTCGCTCTCGCTGTTGGTACCGCCGCTGCGGGCCCTCAGCTGGCGCAGGATCGCTGCCGAACGCTCATCCCATTTCGCGCGGTGGATTTCCTCGCCGTTGACGACCGCAACCGTGCCGCCGCTGGCGGACTGGTTGGGAGCTTGCCAATCACCGACGCCCCAACCGAGGAACATCAGCAGGACAAAGGACAGGATGACGACCCAGTAGATCACCTTGACCCTGTCACGCATGAACTGCATCATGCCGCATCACCTTTCGTGGCGCGCAGTCAGACCCCCTGGACCGCCCGGACTTTCCGGTGGCGCAGGTGCCAGACCAACCGCCGATACCAGCCGCTGGTATCCTTGAAACAGAGTGAAACAGACCCGTACCCGAGTCCGGTTGGGCGCCGTCCATCGTGAATGAACACGTAAACGAACACGTGAACGAACACGATTCCAGGCGAGAACCCCCAAGAGATGGGGCAAGGAGCAAGGCTAGCACCGGTTTTCGCCTCTGGCAAGCCGCTGCGATGCTGCTTTTGCTGGCTCTGGGCAGCACGGTCTCCAGGGTCGCGACCGCTACGCAACCCGCCTGGCCCTGGCCGGTGCCCACGGATCCTGCGGCCATCACCGGCACCTTCATGGAGTCGCGCGAGACGCGCTTCCACACCGGCCTGGACGTGCGGACGGCCGGACAGACCGGTTGGCCAGTGATCAGCCCCGTAGCGGGCCATGTCGCCCGCCTGCGCTGCTCGGCGCGCGGCTACGGGCTGGCCCTGTACATCGCCGATGGCGCTGGCCATACGGTGCTATTCGCCCACCTCGACCGGTTTTTTGCGCCCGCAGCCGAGCGGCTTGCCGCGGCGCAGTCAGCCAGCGGGCAATACGAACAGGACCTGCATTTCGCGCCCGGCGAGATTCCGGTATCCCGCGAACAGGTAGTCGCCCTGAGCGGGGAGACGGGGACCGGCGCCCCGCACGTTCATGTGGAGGTGCGCGACGCCGCGCAGAGGGTGCTCAATCCGGCCGATTTCTTTGACGTCCCCGACAGTATCGCCCCCACGATCGGCGCGTTGCGGCTGGTCGCCGCCGACCCGGACGCACCGCTTTCGCGCACCGTGGACGGCAATGGTGAGCGGGTGGCGGCGCGGGGCCAGTGGATCGTCGAGGTACTGGCCAGCGACCGCACGGGCTATGCGCCATTTCCGGTGGCGCCGCGGGCGGTCTCGCTGTTCGTGGACGGCACCCTGCGCTACCGCCTTTCCAACGATGTGCTGGCCTTCAGCGAATCCCGTCAGATGCGTCTGGACCAGCGGCCGGGGCGTGGCGGGCGCTGGTACCGCATGCAGCGCCGCCAGGGATCGACCCTGCCCGGTCGCAGTGGCCCGGGTGGTCTGGTCACCGTCAGCGACAGGCCGGTCGAGCTACGCATCGTGGTCGAGGATGCGAAGGGGCTGCGCGCCGGCTTTGGCTGCGTGCTCCTGCCCGAGCAGCCAAGCCGCGCGGTGCAGGGCACATCGCTGCGCGTGGAAGGGCCGTTGCTGATTGCCGAACTGGCGGGCAGCGGCGAGATGCCGCCGCTGGTTGAGGGTCCCGATGGTCACCACCTGCTCGAGGCCGTCGACGGCGGGTGGCGTGTGGGCGTCGAGCACAGGGCATTGGCAGACGGGCTCTACAAACTTCTGCAGCGGGGTGAAGAAAGAGCGTCGCTGGAGCTACGTTTCCCGGCCGGAGGAATCGATGGTGGTGGTGGTGACGGTGCGCCTGAACTGCTGCCGGCACCGGGCACCTGGCCGGGTGGGGCACTCGAGCTGCGTCGCACACGGATCATTCCCGGTGCAGGTCTGCAGGCGATCGGCGATGCGCTTGAACTCGTCGGGCACGGTTTCGTGCCGGCCACAGCGTTGCGCTTCGCCGCCTCGGGCCCCGAGTACAGCCTGCTGATGCGGCATGACGGCAAGGGCTTCAAACCGATGGACGTCGTGGAGGCAGGTCAGGCCAGCTGCGATGCCTTCGGTACGGTGGCCCTGCTCCTGGATACCGAGCCGCCATCGATCGGTGAACTGGATCTCGATCCCGCGACTGGCCGTGTGTTGGTGCACTACCGCGGCCCGACAGAGAGCCATGGCGTGCCCTTGCCGCAATGGCAGCCGCTGCAGCTGAGCGTGCTTGACCTGGGCAGCGGATTGCCCGAGACCGGCCCGCTGGTGCTGCTCGATGGCAAGCGATGGCCGGTGCGCTACGACGGTGAGCGCGAGCGGCTGCTGCTGGACTGGTTCGTGGCACCGCAGCCCGGCCTGCACAGCCTGGAGGTCATCGCCACGGATCTGGCGGGGCGGCAGAGTTCACGCAGCTTCGAACTGGAATTTCGCCGTTGACCCCCTTGCCCCGGACCTCGGGGTCGGGTAGGGTGCGGCGAGCGCGGTACCGTCGGATGACAGTGCCGCATATACCAGCATAAAGCACGCAATGGCAACGGGTTCCGTGTCCAGCTTCGTCCACCTTCATAACTACAGCGAGTACAGCCTGCTGACCTCGCCGACGCGTATCAGCGACCTCGTGGAGGCCGCGGTGCGCGATGGTGCCCCCGCGGTAGCCCTGACCGACCGTGGCAATCTCTTTGGCGCCTACGAGTTCAACCAGCGTTGCCAGGCCGCCCAGTTGCGGGCCATCCACGGCCTGGAGGTCACGCTGGTGACCGATCGCAAGGCCGATGAGCCCGCGGCGCGCGGCGAGAGTTGCGAGCTGGTCCTGCTGGCGACCGGCTCGGTGGGCTGGCACAACCTCATGCAGCTCTGCTCGCGTTCCTGGCTGGAGGGGCTGCACGAGGGAGTCCCGCATGTCGACTGCGAGCTGCTGACCGAGCATCGCGAAGGGCTGATCTGCCTGAGCGGCGGCGCCAACAGCGCGCTGGTGCGGCGCCTGCGTGAGCGCGACCTGCCGGCGGCGCGCGTTCACCTCGGCGAGTTGCAGGCGATCTTTGGTGCCGACCTGTTCGTGGAGCTGCTCAACCACGAGCTGTCGTGGCAGCAGCCGGTGCGCGAGATGGCGGCCGATCTGGCGCGCGAGCTTGGCCTGAGGCTTTGCGCCACCAACCACGCGCACTACGCACGCAGTGAACAGGCTGCAGCGATGGAGGTGCAGTGGGCGATCCGCATGGGCCGCACGATCGACGACCCCACATGGGAGCGCCTGGAGAACAGCAACTACTGGCTGCGCCCGGCCGCGCAGATGTCCGACCTCTTCGTGGACTATCCCGATGCCCTGGCCAACACGCTGGAGATCGCCGAGCGCTGCCAGGTCGATCTCAAGCGTGATGGTTATCTGCTGCCGGAATTTCCGCTGCCCGAGCAATTCAAGGAACCGATCGAATACCTCGGACACCTGGCTCGCGAGGGCGCAAAGCAACGCTACGGTCGCATCGACGAGCGGGCGCGCAAACGCCTGGACTACGAACTCGGCGTGATCGGCGACATGGGCTTCGCCGGCTACTTCCTCATTACCAGCGACTTCGTGAAGGCGGCCCGTGACCGTGACATCCCCGTGGGGCCTGGCAGGGGCAGCGCGGCGGGTTCGCTGGTCTGCTACTCGATGCGTATCACCGACATCGACCCGCTCGAACACGATCTGCTTTTCGAGCGCTTCCTGAATCCCGAACGCGTGTCGATGCCGGATATCGACATCGACTTCTGCTTCGAGGGGCGTGAAGAGGTCATCCAGTACGTCGTGGACACCTACGGCAAGTCGTCGGTGTGCCAGATCATCACCTTCGGCAAGATGCTGGCGCGTGGTGTGGTGCGCGATGTCGGTCGTGCGATGGGCATGGGTTTTGGCGAGGTCGACCGCATCGCCAGGCTGGTTCCCGAGGAACTCGGCATGACCCTGGCCAAGGCGCTCGAGCAGACCGAGGAGCTGCGCAATCTCGGTGACGAGGACCCGCGCTACGGGCAACTGTTGCAGACCTGTTTTGAACTCGAAGGTGTGCGGCGCCACTCATCGATCCATGCCGCCGGTGTGTTGATTGTGCCGGGCGATCTCGTTGACCATGTCCCCTTGTACCGCACGGGCAAGGACGAAATCACGACGCAGTGGGACATGAATGAAGTCGAGAAGATGGGTCTGCTCAAGATGGACTTTCTGGGCCTGCGCACGCTCACGGTGATCGACAAGGCCCTGCGGCACCTGCCGGCGCTGGGCGCGGATCCGGTCACGGCCGAAGAGATCCCGCTCGACGATCCGGAAGTCTACGAGATGCTCGGCCGCGGCGAGACGATCGGCGTGTTCCAGCTCGAGTCCAGTGGCATGCAGGAGATTCTGCGTCGACTCAAGCCCTCCGGCTTTGCCGATGTTACGGCGGTCAACGCGCTTTATCGTCCCGGCCCACTGGGTGCGGGCATGGTCGATGACTTCATCGAACGCAAGCATGGCCGCAAGTCCGTGCAGTACCTGCATCCGTTGCTCGAGCCAGTGCTCGAGAGCACCTACGGGACCATTCTCTACCAGGAACAGGTCATGCGGATCGCCGGCGACATGGGCGGATTCACCATGGGTGAAGCCGACAAGTTGCGCCGCGCGATGGGCAAGAAAAAAGTCGACGAGATGGACAAGCAGAAGGTGGCCTTCCTCGCCGGCGCGCGCGAGAAGGGTGTGGCCGAGCCACTGGCCGGCGAAGTCTTCGACCTCATGGCTTACTTCGCTGGCTACGGTTTCAACAAGTCGCACAGTGCGGCCTACGCGGTGCTCGCCGTACAGACAGCCTGGTTGAAGGCGCACTGGCCGACTGCATTTCTTGCCGCAGCGATGACCAGCGAAATGAACACGACGGCGCGTGTGGTCGCGCTCGTGGATGAGGCGCGGCGCATGGGAATCGAAGTCCTGCCACCGGATGTGAACACCTGCGGCGTGGATTTTGTGCCCGTGGGCAAGGCCCTGCGTTTTGGTCTGGGCGGCGTCAAGAACGTGGGCCGCGGTGCGATCAATGCGATCGTCGAGGCGCGCGATCGCCTCGGGCGACCCTTCGCGGACTTCTACGAGTTCTGTGAGGAGATCGATCTGGGTCGTGTGAACAGGCGCGTGATCGAGGCCCTGATCCTGGCCGGGGCGATGGACTCGATCGAGGGGCAGCGGGAGCAGAAAACCGCCGCACTGGATCTGGCGTTGGCCAGGGCGCATCGTCGTAGCCGCGACCGTGAGCGTGGTCAGGCCGACCTCTTTGGCCAGGGCACGGATTCGTCGATCGAAGAACGCAGCGTGCTGCCCGAAGCCGCGGCGTGGGAGAGCCGTGAACGCCTGCGCCGCGAACGCGAGCTGATCGGCGTCTATCTCAGTGGCCACCCGCTGGATGAAGAGCGTCTGCTGCTCGCCGCGCTCGCGCCGCAACGCTCCGCCGACACGCCCAACATGGAAGTCGACCAGGTCGTCGCGCTCTGCGGTGTGGTCACCGCATCGAAGCTGGTGACCAGCCGCAAGAGTGGCAAGCTCTTCGCCTTCATCACGATCGAAGACCTGTCCGGTTCGATCGAGATGCTCTGTTTCGGCGATGCCTACGAGAAGAGTCGCGTGGCCCTGAATTCCGACCAGCCACTGGTGCTGCTGGCGCGAACGAGTCGCCGCGAGGGCGACGAAAGCACGAAGTTGATCATCGAGAAAGCTTTGCCGCTCGATGACGCGGCGACGCAACTGGTGCGCGAAGTTCGACTGGACGTCCCGATTGCAGTGCGGGCAGAGGTGGTCGACGCAGTACTGTCGAGCATCGCCGAGCATCCCGGCACCTGCCCGCTTCGCCTGAACTTCATCGACGGCGATCAGGAGCTCGCGGTCCCCGCTCGGCGTGCCTCGATCACGCCGAGCGGGGACCTGCTCTACCGCCTTGCTGAAGCGCTCGGCCAGGAGCGGGTCACGCTGGATGCGGTAGCCGTGAGCCGGCTGGCGGCGGACCTGAAAGCCCCGGCCTGGCGCGCAGCGCGGGCTCGGGCCGGCTGAGTCCGGCAACAGGTTGTGCGAGTCGGCGGCGCAGTATAGATTCAGCGGCGTCCGCCATGGCGTCCCGCCACAGTGGAAGCAGGAGAACGGCCATGGGTGATCCCAAACGGGCGACCGTAACGCTCGACTTCGAGAAGCCGCTGGTGGAACTCGAGGAGAAGATCCTCGCGCTCCAGCAGTCCGCATCGGAGAACGATGTCGACGTCAGGGACGAAGTCGAGCGTCTGCGCAAGCAAGTCGAGAAGCGCAGCAAGGAGATCTTCGGATCGCTGGATCCGTGGCAGCGCGTGCAGCTGGCCCGGCACCCGAGGCGCCCCACGATGCTCGATTACGTGGAGCGCATCTTCGATGACTTCAAGGAGCTGCACGGTGACCGAGCCTACCGCGACGATCCCTCGATCGTCGGCGGAATGGCACGCATCGGTGAGCAGCGGGTGATGGTCGTCGGCCACCAGAAGGGCCGCGATACCAAGAGCAATATCCGCAGGAATTTCGGGATGCCGCATCCCGAGGGCTATCGCAAGGCCCTCCGGCTGATGGAACTCGCAGCCAAATTTGGACGGCCGATAGTCACTTTCGTGGACACTCCGGGGGCATTTCCAGGTGTCGGCGCGGAGGAGCGAGGCCAGGCCGAGGCAATTGCAAGAAACCTGCGCGAGATGGCCAGGATGCGTGTCCCGATCATAGTATTCGTGACCGGAGAGGGTGGTTCGGGCGGCGCATTGGCCATTGCGGTGGGTGATCGCGTGTACATGCTGGAGAACTCAATCTACTCCGTCATCAGCCCTGAGGGCTGTGCGGCGATCCTCTGGAAGGACCAGACCAAGGCTGCCGAGGCTGCCGCAGCGATGAAGATCACTGCCGACGATGTCTCGCAACTCGGTGTCGTAGATGAAGTTCTGCCGGAGCCCCTGGGTGGTGCGCACCGCGATCCCGACGCTGCCGCGCAGACCGTGCGCGAGGTCATGCTAGCCGCATTAGCCGAACTCGAGCACGTGGACCCGGAGCGGCGTGTCGACGACCGCTTGCAGAAATTCCTGAATATGGGGGTCTACGAACAGCTTTGAGGGTGTCGGGAGGAATTGACCCGAGCGCGGTCCGGCACTAGTTTCTGCGCTGATGAGGGGGGGCGGATGCCGCCCCTCGACTGCCATCAGGTGGGCCACAGTGTTCTGGCCTGCAACGGGTCCGAAACCTGCAATACCGGCCCCGATCCCCTCTCTCCTTGTTGCGAGGTCATCGTGATCAGCCAGCAGCTCGTGGAAATCCTGGCCTGCCCTGAAGACAAGAGCTCCGTTCACCTGGCCGAGGTGGCCCTGATCGAGGAGCTCAACGCCAAGATCAGCCGCGGCGAGCTCAAGACCCGCGAGGGTGAGCTTGTGCTCGACTTGCTTGAGGAAGGGCTGGTACGCGAGGACGGACAGGTCCTGTATCCGGTCCGCGAGGGGATCCCGATCATGCTGCTCGGCGAGGCTATTTCGCTCGCCGACTCCTGAGCCCTTCGCCGGGGCTCTCTTCCGGGATACGGTTTCGTCCAGTGCTCATGCGCATCCAACGCATATTTGGCATCGTAGCGCTCGCGCTGTTGCTCGGGCCGGTCCATGCGACCGCGGCCGGGCGCACGCAGGTGCAGGTCCTCGAGCAGTCGCTCGACCGGACCATTGTGCGCGTGCTCGCATCCAGCGACGATGTCTACGCCAGCTTCGCATTGGCGATCAGTAGTCCCAGGCTTCCCGTGGCCCGGATTCTCAGCGAAGAGCAAGTCGCCGAGTCCGCTCTCGCAGCGCCCGGGCTTCAGCCCGGCAGAGAGAGGGTCACTGTTACCGAGCCTGGTCTGGTGCGTGGCATCTGGACCGCCTCGGTGCATGTTTCCCTGCTTGCCAACGATGGATCGGGTCTGCGGCGCACGCGCAGCGTGACCGTACAGATCGATCACCCGCACAGTGGTCCGCCTCTGCCCGCAGCCCGGGTCGAGGGACTGGAGCCACCAGGCGCGTTCCTGAATTCCACGGTCGCAGCCCGCCTGGCCTCGGCCTCGCTGCTGGCGCGCCGCGCACCCGCATTCGTGGATGATACCTTCGCGCGCAGCCCGAACTGGATGCGCATCGAGGTCGCCGACGGCGGCATCCATGTACTGGATTACGCCACGCTGCGCGCGGCCATGGGTGCTGCGGTCGACTTCGTGGAGCCGGCCAGCCTGCGCCTCTTCTCGGCCGGTCATCGTTTGCAGCCGAGATTTCCTTCGGGCGCGGGTTCGAGCTGGGAGCCCTCCCTGGGCTTGCGCGAGCATGCGATCCGCGTGGAGGCCACGAACCCGACACTGGTTCCCGGTGACCGCGTCATCATGTTGCTCGCAGGTATCCAGGGCTGGACTGACGAGTACGATGCCAGCGCGGGCTGGCTCGACCACGAGGAAAGCACATACGCGCAGTCGCATGCCTTCTGGCTGACCTGGGACGAGGCAGGGATGTCGGGCGGCGATTTCGCTGGGCCGCCCTTGCGCATGCAGGTTGTTGACGCGTCACCGTCCGGCACGCCCGACCGTGTGCTCGACAATGTTCGCGTGCGCACGCACGCCGAGGAAAACATCGAGATGTTCTTCGGCACCACGCCGGATGACTGGAGCTGGACCTCGGACATCGAGCGCGGTGTGAGTCGGACGCATCCTTTCACGACAGATGGCGTCGTCACCGACAGCACGACCTGGATCCGCACGCGCCCGGGTGCGGAGATAGCCGGCGCCGAAGTCCGCCCCAACTCTGCCCTGCGTATTTTCAACGCACAGTACGAGATCAGTGGCACGCCGGTCGACTCGGTGCAATGGAGCATGACGCAGCAGCAGTCGCCCGATGGTTACTGGTTCAACTTTAGCTACGACGGTCTGAGCGATGGCGCGAACACGCTGCGTGTGCGCAACACATCCGCCCTCGGCTGGAACGGTCTGTCGCCGCGCCTCTTTGTTGACTTCTTTGATCTGCATTGGCGTGCCAATCTCACCCCGGATGCACAGGGGCATCGCGACTGGGTGGTGCCGGTGTACGAAGCCAGTGACGGGCAGTGGCGATTCCGCATGAATGACGCGGCAGGGCGGCTGGACAGGGCTGTGATACTCGACAGCTCCGTACCGTTTGCGCCGCGTTGGGTGGAGGCGGGTGCCGGCCGGCTGGGCCCGACTGCGCTTGAGTTCGACTACACGGTTGCCGACTCCACGCAGCTGGCATTCAGGATGAGTGTCGCCTCGGCCTTGCGCACGCCGCTGCGCGTGGAGGTGCGGCGACCGCGTCTGCTGCGTGACGAAGTGCGCGCGCCCGACTTCACTGCAGCCACCGGCTACGACTACCTCATCCTTGCGCCTGCGGAATTTCGCAGCGCGGCCGAGAACCTGGCCAGCATGCGTCGCAGGGATCTGCTCGGAAACTCTGGTGCGCTCGTCGAGGTCGTACACCTGCAGGACGTCTACGACCAGTTCGGCCACGGCGCCAAGGATCCGGCCGCGATCCGTAATTTCATCAAGTTCCTCTTCGAGGTCGATCCGCGCCTGGCTTTCGTCACCATCGTTGGCGACGCAAACCGTGACTCGCGTGCTGTGATCCCGGGGTCGACGATTGACTGGTGCCCGACCTTCGTCGAGAACGCCTGGCCGTGGCACCCCGACAAGGGTGACTCGCGCAATGAGGGCTTCGTGCCTTTCGCGCGCGATGACTGGTTCGTCAGCCTCGACGATCCGATCATGTACTCGAGCGACTTCGACCTGGATCTGCCAGACGTTGCGATCGGCCGACTGCCGGTGGGTAGTAATTCCGAGGCAGTCCGGATGGTGCGCATGGTCGAGGACTATGTGCTCGATCCCGAGGCGGGCCCATGGAAGGACACCGTGTTGATCTCGGCTGACGACGAGATCGGTGGCTTCTCGGACTGGGAGTTCCAGCACGTGAGCCAGGCGGAACGGGTCAGTGAGAATCTCCTGCCGCCAGCTCTGGACAAAGAGAAGATCTACCTCACCGAATACGTCAATGTGGGGTCGTCCCGCTCCAAGCCGGGTGCGCGGCGTGACTTCATCGACGCCTGGTCGCGCGGGCAGTTGATGGTCTACTACGTCGGTCACGGTGCGCCGCAGCAATTGGCAGACGAAGTCCTGTTCCGGATCGAGGATGTTGCCAGCCTGCGCAACGGGGATCGCCGGCCGCTCTTCATGGGCTTCAGCTGCGATGTCGGGATCTTCGATGATCCGACAGTGCAGAGCATGTCCGAGGCCATGGTGCTGTCGCCTGCCGGTGGGGCCATCGCCACGATCGCCGCGACCTATGTGACCTTCGTGCATGTGAACGAAGCTCTCACTAATGCCTACTGTGGGCGACTCTACCCGTCGGCGCCGGGTTCGTTGACACCGCGCATGACTCTCGGCCGGTCGGCAGCGATCGGGACGGCGCTCCTGGAATCGAAGATCATCGGTTCGGGGCCACCGTTCAACCTGCCGCCGTCGCGTTCGCGCAAGAAGAACGACGCCAAGTACGTGATCCTCGGGGACCCCGCTACGCGCTTGCAGTCACCGGATGAGGACGCGCAATTGACGGGTGAGATTGTGAATCGGATTCTCACCGGCCAGCGCGAGGAATTGACCGCCACAGCGCCGGGCATCGACAGCGGTGCCTGGGACCTGGTTGTAAGTGAGTCCGTCGACTCGGTGCGCTACTTCGATCCAGAAGGCGTGCGCTTCCTCTCATACGTGTTGCCGGGCAACAAGTTCTTCTCCGGCCACGGCCCATTCCAGGGCGGCCAGGCAACGGCGATCTTCCGCACGCCGGCCGTGATGCGGCTGGGCGAGGACGGGCGCCTGCGCATGTTGCTTGAGGGTAGTGGTAAATCGAGCGTAGGTCTGGTCGACTCATTGTCGGTGCGCAAGGGATCGCTCGAGGGCGATGACCGCGAGGGCCCGACAATCGACTTCGTGGACTACGCCCCCGGCCAGGCGCTCGACCCCGGACAGGACCTGACGGTCGCGATCGAAGACTCGAGCGGCGTGAATGTTCTCGGTTCGGTGGGCGCAAACTCCATCCTGGCCGAGTTCGACGAGTCCGGGATCAGTGTGGACTTCACCGACCGCTTCGCGCTCGACGAGTCCAGCTATTCGCGTGGCACGGTCATCGTGACGCTTCCGGACGATCTCGAGGTCGGCAGCCACACGCTCACGCTCAGTGCCGGCGACATGGTCGGCAACGTGACGCTGGAAAAGATCGAGTTCCAGCTCAGTGCATCGGTGCAGAACGGGATTACCCGCCACGCGCCGTTCCCCAACCCATTCGGCGACTCCACGCGTTTCGTGGTCGAGGTGAATTCATCCTTGCCCGGTACAGTGGAACTCAGCCTGGATCTCTATACCGTGGGCGGCGCCCACGTGCAGAGTCTCGATGCTTCAATCAACGGAAGCGGCCGCGCGATCCTGCCCTGGGAGGGGCGTGACCGGCGCGGCGATGACCTGGCCAACGGGACTTACCTCTACGTCGTCCGGGCCCGCTTCGGCGGTTCTCCCCCCTTCACCGAAACCGCCACGGGTCGCGTGGTGCTCATGCGATGAACCAGAATCTCTTGCGGAGGAATCCAATGTCGCGCAATCAGCTCCTGGGGTGGGCCACGGCCTTCCTTGCCCTCACCCTTGTGGGTGATGCGCACGCGGTCAGCCAGGCCGGTGCCATTCACCTCACCTTCCCCATTGGAGCGCGATATAACGCGCTCGGCGAGTCGGGGACGGCCCTTGCCGCGGACGCAGCTGCAACCTGGTGGAACCCGGGTGGCTTCGCCTTCGCCGCCGACAAGGGTCACGACACCGACATCGAAGTCATGCAGTCGCCACTGGCGGCTGGCCTGGCCGATGACGTCAACCTCTACTGGATGGGCGGCGGTACCTATGTCGACGGTTGGGGGATGTTCGGTGGCTCGATCACCTACCTCGACCAGGGTGACCAGCAGGCGCAGGGCACCAATGACACCGATGACCCCGAGGCCCAATCGACGACCTTTGCTTCCTACGAGTTCTCGGTCAACCTGAGCTGGGGCTTCAAGTTCACGGAGGACTGGGGCGCCGGAATGAACGTCAAGTACATCCGCATCGACCTCGCGCCGGCCAGCGTCACGCAGGATCTCGGCACCGGTGGTGGCGCCGGTAACGCGCAGAGCATCGCCCTGGATCTGGGCGTGCGCGGGCAGCTCATCGATGGCCTCTGGTTCGGCGCGTCGCTGGCCAACCTCGGACCCGACCTCACTTTCATCGACGCAGACCAGAGCGATCCGCTGCCATTCAATGCGCGCACTGGTCTGGCCTACGATTTCTTCAGCAGCAACGTATCGCGCATCACGGGCACCGCCGATGCACTCGTGAGCCTCGTGTCCGAGGACGACACGATGGTCTTCAGCGGCGGTGTGGAATGGGCCTACTCGGAACTGCTTTTCATCTGGGGCGGCTACAAGCACGACGACGAGGGTGACATCAAGGACTACACCGCTGGTGCGGGTGTGGACTTCAACCGCTGGGTGGGCAAGCCGCTGCGCTTTGGCTACGCGAGCGTGCCACAGGCCGAGGGTCTGGACCGTGTAAACCGGTTCACGCTCGGCTACTCCTTCTGATCGGGGGCAGCGCTTGCGCTCCAGGAGTCTGCTGACACGAATCTTCGTTCCATTGGCCCTCATGATCGTGGCCGGTGTTGCGACTATGCTGTCCGGGCCTGCGGTTGCGTGGGCCCGTTCCGGCGCGCCAGTCAAGTCGGTGCCAGTCAAGGGGCTGGCGCCCGCGCCTTCGATGCTGCCGAGTGGTGAGAATCGCGTCCTGGGCATCGAGCGCCTGCAGCAGCAATGGGAGAGCGTGCTGAAGGTGCGGCAGGAGCTCGGGCCGCATCCGATGTCGCGCAAGGGCATGGCACGGCGCGACGCGCGTATCCGCGGCATGATGCGGCGCGCAGCGCCCGAGCCGGACACGCTCAGGGTCCTGCTGATCCGCATTGCCTTCGAGACCGATCGCTCGGGAACGCTGACCTCGATCACCGAGGACGGCAACTTCCTGCTGCAGCCCGATCCCGGGATCCTGTTCGATCCGCCGCCGCACGACCATGCCTTCTTCGAGGCCCAGGCACTCGCGCTGAGCGAGTACTGGTCGAGCATGAGCAACGGTCAGATCGTGGCCGAGACTACGGTGCTTCCGCCGGGTGACCAGGATGCCTACATGCTGGGCGACATCGCTGACTATGGCCCGGGGTCGGGTGGCTTCTGGACCATCGCGCGGCTCGAGAAACTGGTGCAGGACATGATCGGTGCGGCTGACCAGGGTACGCTCGCCGACGGTTCGGCCAACCTCGCCGACTACGACTTCGACAATCCCGATACGCACATCGTTTTTGCGCATGCCGGTGGCGACCTGCAGAGCAATCTGGTCTGGGAGCCCGGGCATCCGGACTACTCGCCCAACGACATCCCGACTTTCTTTGTCACGCTCGGTGACAGCGCCGTGGTCGACCTGGAATCGACGGACTCGATCACCGGTGAGCGCGGTCGCGTGACTGAATGCAGCGTGGTGCCGGAGAGTGTGAGCCAGGACGGGCTGGTCGGTGCAATCACCGCCGCGCTGGTGCACGAGTTCGGGCACGCGCTGGGACTGCCGGACCTTTACAGCACCACGACCGGCCTGCCCGCCGTGGGCTTCTGGGGCATCATGGACTCGGGGACCAATCTCGGGGTCACGATCCTCATCCCGGACCCTGACAACCCGGGCGAGTTCACCCAGCAGTACGTCACGGGTATCCTGCCGCCGCTGCCGACCATCTGGTCGCGCTGGTACCTCGGCCTGGTCGACGAGCAACGCGTCGGTGGCACAGTTGCCAACGTGAACCTGGCGGCATCCTACCGGCAGGACACGCGCGAGAAGGTCCTGCGTATCGACGTCTCACCAGACGAGTACTTCCTGATCGAGAACCGCTGGGTTCCGGCAACGATCGACCTCGATCGCTTTGCATTGACGGCCGATCCTGAGTCAGGCGTGGTGCTCTTCCTCGGCGAGTACAACCAGCTGGGCCAGCTCCTGGGCAACTCGCATCTCTATGACAGCTTCATGCCCTGGAATGGTGGCCTCCTGATCTGGCGCGTGCGCCAGGATCGTGTCGAAGCAGGCATGGCCTTCAATACGGTGCAGGGAACCAGCTCGCGCCTGGGTGTCGAGCTCATGGAGGCCGACGGCATCAAGGACATCGGTGTAGCTGACTTTGCAACGCGCGGATTTCTCGGCAGCGACACCGATGCATTCCGCAGCGGATCGAGCTTCGTATACGAGGGCGAGACCTACCAGATTCCCACGACCTCGACCGATTTTTCGGCCGACAGCTTCCCGGCCAGCCAGAGCAGTTTTCGCATCCCGACCGGTGCGCGAGTGGAGGGTATCGGTCAGGTGACCGACCAGTCGTCTTCGTTCACCGCGAGCGTGGACGGGATGTTGCCGGCGACGACCGGTGGTTCATGGCCGGTCGAGCTGCCGGGGGCAATCGCGCCGAACGGGCGCGAGGTGGTGGCAGCGGGCGAGGCCGCTTCGCTCGGTGCGCTGGACATCGGTGGGCGGACGGCCCTGATCGCCACCGCCGCGCTCGTCGACGGCTCAACGCCGTTGGGCCTGTATGCCTATGATAGAGATGGTCTGCCTTTCCTGTCCACGGCACGCGTCGCTGATCTGCCTGGCCCGCTGGCCGGTGCGCCCCTGTTGGGCGATCAGCCAGTGCCTTCATCGCTGATTACGGTGAGCCGCGCCGGTGAAGTCACGGTCTTCGACGCCGCAATGAACTTCGCGCCGATCCTGGCTGTGACACTGGACAGCGTGGACACTCAGCCACTGTTGCTCGATGATGCGGCGACGCCCTTTATCGTCGCTGCCAGTCGCGCGCGCTCCACCGTCCTGTCGGTCGAGCTCAGTGATGCCAGCCCGGTCGCCATGCAATTTGATCTGGGCACCGACGCGCTGCTGATGGCTGACCCTGTCCTGGCGCGCACCAGCGCAGGCACGGACGCCGTTGCCTTGCTCTACGACAACAAGATCGACCTGCGTGGCGTCGACGGGCTCACGGTCGATGCGAATCTCTGGCCGGCGTCGCTGCCGGCCCAGCTCGAGCCGGACTCGATGGCCTGGCTCGCCGCATGGCCCGCGCAGCAGGCGGGCGAGGCCGACCGCATCGCCATCCTCAATGACCGCGGTCAGCTTGGAATCGTCGACAGTTCGACCGGTGCGGTGGAGGTGCGGACTCTGGGCACTCCGCTGGACGGGCCGCCGGTTGGTGAGCTGGTACTGGCCGATGTTGATGGCGACGGGATACTCGATCTCGTCGCGGCCACGGCGCAGAGAATCTGGGCCGTGAACAGTGCGGGCGCGCCCCTGCGCGGATTCCCGGTGCGCCTGGACGAACTGTTGATCGTGCTTGAGCGTGAAGACGACCGTCTGGTCAACAGCCCTGTTGTCGCCGACATGGATGGTGACGGGCTGAACGAGCTGGCTTTCACCACCTACTATGGTGTAACCCACGTGCTCTCGGATCGCGGTCGCAGCGAGGACGGTTTCCCGCGCGCCTTCAGTGCCTCGGGCAGCACGCTTGGTGTATTTGATCTCGCCTCTTCATCGGCCGCCACGCGTGCGCTGGTCAGCTTTGATGCCCTGGGCGATTCGCTGGGCTCGGGCCGCATTGCGCGCCCGGCACGCATCAGCGCGCTGGAACTGGGGCCGGCACCGACCCTGCCAGCGGGGCAGCGGCCGGCCGAGTGGAGCGTGCGTGGTGCCTCGATGGCCCGATCTGGCCGTGGGCAGGCCGGTAGCGCGGCCTCGGGCGCACCGGATCCCGCCGAGGGACTGGAAACCGCGATGATGATCCCCAATCCGATTGGCAATGCAGATGACCGTGCCTTCGTCCGCTACTACAGTGGCGGAGTCCATCAGGCGACGATCACCGTCTACACGCTGGAGGGTGAAGAGGCCGGCAGCTGGACGCACGATGTCGATGCCGTGGCAGCGCCGGTGCAGATCGAGTGGTCGGCGCGTGGACTGGTTTCCGGACCCTACCTGTGCCGCGTGGATTATCTGGGACGCGACGGGCGCACGACCGATCTCAAGACCGTGTACGTGGAACGATGAGCTGGCTGCAGGGAGATACGATGATTCTTCGACGCAATGACCTCGCCGCCGCGCTGCTGGCAGTGTTCATCCTGCTCGCGGCCGCCCCGGCGTCCGCCAGCGCCGGCTCGCTGCGCCTGAGCAACGAGGACATCGATGCGGTGCTGCAGGACGGAGACGATGGCTCGCAGCCTCAGTTGCCCGACCTGCCTGGCACGCAGATGGCGCCGCGCCGCTGGTGGCCGCTGGCCCTGTCGGCGGTGTTGCCGGGTCTTGGCGAGGTGACCACCGGGCACATGCGTGGCCTGCCGATGATCGCCATCGATGGTGCCATCTGGTATGGCGTCTATTCCAAGCAGCAGGATGGCAACGACAAGGAAGCGGAGTTCGAAGCCTTCGCGCTTGAACACTGGAGTGAGGATGAGTGGGAGATCGCGCTCGCAAACGGTGATCTCGAGCCCTTCTTCGAGGAATTTGGCGTGGGCACGTCCAAGGATGATGTGCCGCTCTATGTCCCGCGTGAAGTCGACGAGCGCGAGTGGTTCGAGAACGCGGGCAAGTGGGACCAGTTTGCCTGGGGTTGGCGCGAGTACTGGGAGGATGGATACCAGCCGGAGCCGGGTTTCCCCGAAGACTGGTTCTTCGCTGATAACCCCACGATGACCCCCCTGCGCAACGAGTACATATTGATGCGCGAGTCGAGCAACGACGACTTCGAGACGCGCGACACCTTGCTTAGCGCGGCGTTGCTCTTGCGCGCCTTCAGCGTGCTGCAGATGATCTACCTGGAGGGCTTTGTCGGTCGGCGCTACGAGGCAGCCGGCGAGGTCAAACTCTCGATGTCCGAACCCACGGGTGGCTGGAGCGCGAGCTCCTCAGCCACCGGCTCGGGCATGGTGGCGTGGAGAATGTCATGGTGAGATTGTTCGCAGCAGTCGCCCTGTGCGTGTTGTTCGCACTGCCCGCGGACGCCTGGGCGCAGGTCACTCCGATGGAGAGTCTGCAGCGTGAGGCGGTGCAGCAGGCTTCGCCCGAGGACAATCCGGTCAAGGCGGCCAGTCCGATGTTCGCCAACTTCGGCATCGGTCGTGTCGGCGAGGCTTCGTGGTCGCTGCTGGTGCCCGGCTGGAGCCAGTTCCGCCAGGGCCACACCGGGCGCGGGATCTTTTTCGTCTCACTCGAGGCAGCGATCTGGACCGTGTACGGGGCTTCCCAGGCCCAGGGCAACAGCAGGGAAAACAGCTATCAGGATTTCGCGCGCGGCTTCGCCGGCGTGCAGGGCGACCGTTCCGATGACGATTATTGGAGAGCGGTCGGCAAGTTCAAGGACTCCGACGAGTACAATGAACGCGTGCGGCGTGACAACCGGGTCGAGGCCGAGGAACAGGAACTCAACGGCGAAACGGTCACCGTCGGTATCAATGATGGCACGGTCGGCGGTGGCGATGTCTGGGCCTGGACCAGCGGTACACGCCTGTTCGAGTACCGCGAGCTGCGGGCCGACGCGCAGACGGCATTCGACCGGGCCGATGCGATGCTCTTCTTCGCCATCGTGAACCGCCTGGTGGCCTTCGTGGAGGCGATCCGTTCCGGCGGCGAAGAGCCTGACAACAAGGTGGAATTGTACGAGGTCGGAGGCTTCGAACTTTCGGCCAGTGTCGATCCCAACCCGCTTCACCCGTCCGGGGCCCTGCTGTTCGGGCGCAGATTCTGATCGCGTGATACTGAAGCCGCGCAGCCGGGCCACGCTGGCACTCCTCGCCCTCCTGCTGGGTGCGTGTCGTTCCGTCCCGGCCACCGACCCCGCCCGAGCGCTGAGCGACGGGGCATACGGCCCGCCGGTCGCGGTCGAATGGGTCGACACGATCCGCTCCAGCAAGAGTTCGGAGTGGGGACGATTTGAGCGCCTCAGCGGCGTGGATGTTCTCGCCGACGGCCGCCTTTTCGTCGCTGACCTCGGCGATCAGTCCATCCACTGGTGGGAGCAGGACGGCCTCTATGCTGGTCAGCTGGACAACGCCGGCAACCGCATGCGCCCGATGGATATCGGCCACACCGGATTTCAGATTTTCGTTCTGGACCTGGTCGGTAACCAGGTACTTCGTTTCAACCGCGATGGCGCCTTCCGCGATGTCTACCTGCCGCTGGAAGGCCTGTCCGGTCGCGGGCCGATCAACGCTTCGGCCATGGCCGTCGATCGTGACGGTCGCATCGCCATAGCCGACCTCGCGCGCAGCGAGGTCCTGGTGACCAGCCCCTTCCTCGATCTGGAAGTCCGGGTCGGCGAGAGGGGCAGTTTTCAGGGACAGCTCGACGAACCACGTGGCGTGGCCTTCGGGCGCGAAGGTGTGCTCTACATCAGCGACCGCGGTAACCGGCGCGTGCAGGCCTTTGACCGTACCGGGCTGCTGATCGCGGCGTCACGTTCGGTAGATGACATCGAGCCCGACTTTATTGCTCCTACCGGTATGGCCTGCGACTGGCGTGGAAACGTCTTCATCGCCGACACCGGCGATAGCGTGGTGAAGGTCTTCACGCCGGACCTGAAGCCGGCATTGGTCATAGGGCGTGAGGGCCCGATTGCATCTCAACTCAAGCGTCCGGTCGATTGTGCAATTGCAGAGGATGGTTTGCTCTACGTGAGTGATCCCGGTGCCGGCCAGGTGGTGGTATACCGCCTGGTCTATCCATAGGGGATGGCTGGTGCGCGGTTTCTGTCTGGCCCTGATCGTACTCGCCCTGCTGCGAGCGACGCCGGTGCAGGCGCAGGATGAAGCCAGCGATGAATCGCAGGACTGGATCGGCGCCGCGCAGCTGGCCACGGTCACAGACAGTTTCACGGTGCGTCCCGGTATGGTGCGCGTGCAACTCTCGCGCGCGCCGGTACTGGACATCGTCTGGCTGCAGATCGACGGCAATGACTGGCCGGACCTGGCCTCGCTGCGCCTGACACGGGGCACGGGTTTGCTGGTATTGCCGGTAGCTTTCGCGGAGCAGTCACGCATCGTCGTGCGCTATCGTTACGACCCCGCACTGCTTACGAGCTACCTTGCATTGCGTGAACTATTGCCGGCGCACGCGGACACCAGCAGCGTATTCCTGCAGCCAGCAGGGCCCGCACCGCCCGATGCTGCCAGCGAACTCGCACGCGATGGCCCGGGACAACTGCGCATCGACGGCAGCAAGACGATTTCCGTTCAGGGCGGCACCAATCGTGAGGCAACCGTTGACCAGGGCCTGAACCTCAGTATCTCCGGCGCGCTCACCGAAGGCATCGGTGTGAGGGCGGAGATTTCCGACGACAACCTGCCGATCACACCGGAGGGCAACACCGAGGCCCTGCGCGATCTCGACCAGGTGCGCATCGAGCTGTTTGGTCGGCACGGACGCGCAATCGTCGGTGATTTCCGGGTCGACAAACCGCTCGGGGTATTCGTTCCCTACGAGCGCAAATTGCAGGGCTTTTCACTCCTGGGACGGCACGACAAGGGTTATGCCTCGGCCTTTGGTGGTGCACCACGCGGCAGTCGTGTGCAGACCGAGTTTTTCGGTCGGGAGGCAGCGCAGGGACCCTACGAGATCGTCGATGGACTCCGGCTGGACCAGAGCGTGATCGTCGCCGGCAGTGAGCGGGTCTTCGTGGACGGCATGCTGGTCAGGCGCGGGGCGGACCGCGACTATACGATCGACTACATCCGCGGGACGGTGTCCTTCACCTCGCGCCTGCCGATTACGGCCAACTCGCGGATTGCCGTGGACTTCGAACTCTCCGATTCGGCCTATCGCCGCAACGTCTTCTCGGCCGGCGCAGACAGCGTGCGCCTGGGCCCGGTCAGGCTGGGTGCGGTATTCCTGCGTGACGGCGAGGACCGCAATCGCCCGCGCGACCAGGCGCTCAGTTCAGAAGAGATCGCCTTGCTGGAGGCGGCCGGCGACGACCCCTCGCTGGCGATAAGCCAGGGCGTCACTGCCGTTGCGCCGGGTGAGGGTGCCTACGTCGAGATGTTCACGCCAGGCGGCCAGCGCTACTTCGCGCCGGCCGACACCAGCGGCGGCGACTTCGACGTCAACTTCCGTTTCGTGGGACCTGCTGCGGGCGAGTATACGCTCGAGGGCGCAACCGAGACCGGCATCCTCAACTTTGTATTTCAGGGCCCGGCCCTGGGCGACTATACGGTCGGCCGTCAGCTTGCTCTTCCCTCGGTCACCGACGTGGCGCGCCTCTCGGCCCGTTGGGGTGGCGACGACCAGATGCCTCACCTGGGGGCCGAGATCGACATCACGGATCACGACGCCAATCGTTTCAGCTCGATCGACGACGGCAACAACGCGGGCAGTGCCTGGCGCCTGTCGGTTCGCTCACCGTCGCTTTTCGGTGAGCCCGATCAGGGTACCGGCCTGCGTGTGCAGGGCAGGGCGGAGCGGATCGAGGACCGCTTCCACGAGCTCGGTCGCATCCGCCGGCCCTTTTTCTACGAGGCCTTCAATCTCCAGAACGACGCACGCGAACGGGACGAGGAATACTACGATTTCGCGACCGTGGCCGAGTTTGCCAGGCGCAGGGCCGACTTCGGCTGGCAGCGCCTCGAACGTGAGGGGCAGTTCCTGGGCGATCGCCTGAGCAGTACGGGTCACGGAACGGTTGTGGGCCCCTTGAACTGGACACATCGCTGGGCGCGCGCCCTCAACCGCCGGACTGGCCAGGCCGACGGCAAGCGTCTCAATCGTCACTTCGGCCTGAACTGGAGCCAGTTCAGGCTGGTTCCCTTCGCCAACTACAGCAGTGAGCAATTCGAGGATTTTCAGGCTTCGAGGGCCACGGGTTTCAGGCGCGAGACACTGACCAGCGGCGTGACCTGGACCGGTCACGGCGAATTGGCGTTGAGTCGTGAGGAGGCCGATTCGTTGCTCGCAGATGCCAGCGGCTGGGCCAACGCCCGGCAGACATGGACGGCCAGGGCCCGGGCCAATGCCTCGCCGGGACGAGTGACGCTCGATGCCGACCTCACCTGGCGGCAGAGCGAGTTGCCCTCGGGCGAGGACGAGACCACACGGTTGGCGCGCGTTCGTGCCGGTTGGCGCGATCCCGATCGCGGCCTGGTGCTGGACACTGGCTATCGCATCAGCAACGACAACTCGCGCGTGCTCAGTCGCCAGATCGTCTTCGTGGGCATCGGCAAGGGGCAGTACGACATCGAGGGCAACCCGGTCGGTCCGGGGCGCGGTGACTATGAGTTGCTCTACACGCCGAGTGACAGCACGGTCACGGCCACCGAAGTCGAGTTCGATACACAGGTCGACTGGCGCCCGCGCTTCACACTGGCCGGTGGCTTCTCGAACCTGCTGGTCGCGAGCGTGCGCGAGCAGAGCCGCAGCGATGAGATCGGCAAGTTACTCCTGCTCGATCCCTCCGTCTTGCGACAGGAGGAAAGCACGGTCTTTGGTGAAGGTCGCCTGCGCAACGACCTCACCTTGCTGCGCAGCTACCGCCGCCTTGATCTGCGTTACAGCTACGAGATCCAGGAGACGCTGGACCAGCGTTTCACAGAAGGTGCCGAGCGCAGCGATCGCAGCCTGCACGAGGCCCGGCTGGAGGGGCAGTTCTCCGCGCGCTGGTCGGGTTGGGTGCAGGGCGGGCGCGAGCAGCGCAGTCGCGAGAGTGCGGCGACGCTGAACCCGCTCCTGCAGGGCTTCAGGGTACTCGACCACAGCGCCGCTACCGCACTGCGCTGGCGCCAGGGAACGAGAGCCCGCATGGAACTCGCCCTGCGCTACACGCTGCGCGACGAACAGGAAGAAGACTTCCAGCAGGACATCTGGTCGATCGAACCGTCGGCCAACCTCAACGCGCTCGGCGCACGCTGGTCGGCGGTGGCGCGACTTGCACGGATCACCGAGCAGGCGGGGCCGGATCCTGTCAGGCCCTATTTCTTCGAGGCACCGGGCACGGCGCGAAGTGCCGGCTTGCAGGCCCAGTGGGGCGCGAGCGGTCTGCTCAGCTTCAACCTGCGCTACCAGATCACAGACGAGCCGGGCCGCGAGCTGAGGCAGGATATGGGGGTGGAAACTCGTGCGCGCTTCTGATCGCATCCTGCTCCTGATCGTCCTGTTGCCGCTGCTCACCGGCGCGGGCCGTCCCGCGCCGCGTGTCGAGGGTGAGGGCACGGCGGTCTCGACCGTGCGCGAAGCACTGTCCGGCGAAGAGGGTGCGAGCCTGCAGACCTGGTTGCGGCGCGCCTGGCTGGCTCTCGAGGAAGGTGGCTGGCCGCAGGCGCGGCTGCGCGCGGACACACTGGATGTCGCCGATTCCGGGGACGACTGGACACTGGAGTTGCAGGCCGGACCGCGCACACGCCTGGGCACCTTCGAGTTGCGCGGCGAGGATCCTCTGGTCGTGCAGCAGTGGCGCGAGGCCGCGAGGTTGGGGGGCGGAGACCTGCTCACGCCGCGGGTATTTGACCGGGCTCTGCGCGACGGGTTACGCGCGGTCTCCGACGCTGGCTATCCATTGGCATCGGTCACGGTGATCCGGCAGGAATACGACCCGACCGACGGCCACATCCACCTGACCTTGCTGGTACGGCCCGGCCCACGAGCGCGTATCCGCGAGATCCTGGTACAGGGTTCCACGCGTACGCGCCCGGATGTCCTCTCGCGACTGAGCGGCCTCAAGGTCGGTGACTGGGTTGTCGAAAGCAATCTGGAGGCGGCGCGGCAGCGTCTGCTATCGCGACCCGGGCTGGTGATGGCCGTCGATCCGGTCGAAGTGGTGCGTGTGCCCGGCCAGCCGGATGTAGTCGACCTGCGGGTGAGCGTCGAGCAGGACCCGACTTCGGGCAGCTTCTCGGGCGCACTTGGGGCTACGCGCGGCGCCGATGGTGAGACCGAGCTTTCAGGCGCGGTCGAGCTGATGCTGACCGATCTCTTCGGCACCGCGCGCAGCCTGCGTGGTGCCTGGCGTGACGACGGCCGCGGTCGTAACAGGCTGGATCTTTCATGGCTCGAGCCGATGCTGCTGGGCTCGGGGCTGGATCTCAGCCTGGCCGTGGGCCAGCGGCATGAGGACGAAGGTTATGACATGGTGCTGGCCGATTTCGGCCTGCTGTTGCCGGCGCGCCCGGGTCTGCAGTTCGGGCTGACCGGTGGGCTGGACCGCACCACCTTCCTTGGCGAGGGAGGCCGCACTCGGCGTCGCAACCGCCTCGGCGTCGTGCTCGGGATGCAGTGGATGCGTGGTCTTGGCGCCGGCCTGTATGGCCGGCTCGGCAGCGACTTTCAGGCCGCCTTTGTGAGTGACCGACGGCGTGATCCGGAGGCGCCGGACGAGCAGTCGGTGGAGGCTTCGGTGCGCCATTCGCTGATCGAGGCCGACGGTCGGGTTGGCTGGGCCTTCAACCGCTTCATCGCGCTCGAGGGACGCATGGCCTGGCAGAGCACTGAGAATGCGCCCCTGCCACTGCCGCAGAGCGAACAGTGGGCGATCGGAGGAGCAACCTCTGTGCGTGGCTATGCCGAGGACCTTTTCTTTGGTGAGCGTGTGGCCTACGGCGGGCTCGAGATGGTCTTTGGTCCGGCCCGCAGGGGCCAGGCGTATCTCTTCCTTGACGCTGGGTGGGTGCGCACGACCAGTGAGGACGCCGGCGTGACATCCGTGCAGGAACACCAGTTGACCGGTTTCGGTCTCGGCCTGCGCGCTCCGACGGCGCTGGGGGCCATCGACCTGAGCCTTGGTTTCGCCGAAGAGCTGAACTTCGACGAGGGCAAGCTGCACGTGGCCCTCATACAGCGCTTCTGAGCGTTTCCAACTCTGGTCGCTGCCGCCCGGCTGTGGCATCTTGGACCGGATGATCCTGTCCGCAAGGGGGCCCGGTGGCGAAGCGCAAGACGACAAGATTGACGATGGACGAGGCCCGGGGCCGGGTCGCGGAATTGCGCGCGCAGATCCGCCGCCACGATGATCTGTATTACAGCAAGGCTTCGCCAGAAATCGAGGACAGCGAGTACGACCGGCATGTCGCAGAACTGCTGCAGCTCGAACAGCTCTTCCCCGCACTGCTAACCGGGGATTCGCCCACGCAGTCACCGGGCAGCGACCTGGGCTCCGGTGGCTTTGCCAGCTTGCCGCATTCGCTACCCATGGTGTCGCTGTCGAACAGCTATGACGAGGCGGAGCTTGCGGCCTTTCACGCGCGCGTTGGCAAGTTGCTGGACCGCGACCCCGGTGACTTCACCGTCGAACCCAAGGTCGACGGCGTGGCTGCTGCGCTGCGCTATCGCGACGGCAAACTCGAGCTGGGATTGACGCGCGGTGACGGCCTGCGTGGTGATGTGGTCACCGACAACCTGCGTACGCTCAAGGATCTGCCCGCGTCCCTGGACCTGGACGCGTCACTGGCCAAAGGCCTGCCGTCGCGGATCGAAGTCCGCGGTGAGGTCTACATGGACCTGCCTGGCTTTGCACAGATGAACGCCGCACGTGAAGCCGATGGACTCGAGCCCTTTGCCAACCCGCGCAACGCCACAGCCGGCAGCCTGAAGACACTCGACAGCTCCGAGGTGGCGCGACGGCCGTTGCGCTTCTGGGCCTATCAGCTGGCCGTGCCCGGTCCGGGCTGGGTGAAGACCCATACTGCCGAACTCGACCTGCTGCGTGGCCTCGGCCTGCCGGTCTTCGACTTCCGAACGGTATCTGGGCTGGAGGCCATCCTCGAGGCAGTACATGAACTGGGCGAGCAGCGTGCGGGCTTTGACTACCTGACGGATGGTGCGGTGATCAAGGTCGACGATACGAGTGCCTGGGAAGAACTCGGCAGCACGGCGAAGAGCCCGCGCTGGGCCCTGGCCTGGAAGTTCGCGGCTGAGCAGGCCACGACCCGTCTGCTCTCGATCCAGGCCCAGGTCGGGCGCACCGGAGTGATCACACCGGTGGCGAATCTCGAGCCCGTGTTGCTGGCCGGCAGCACAGTCTCCCGCGCCACCCTGCACAACCAGGACGAGATCGACCGCAAGGATATCCGCGAGGGTGATCAGGTGCGTATCGAGAAGGGCGGCGACGTGATCCCCAAGGTGGTCGAGGTCGAGCTCACAGGTCGGCCGAAGAAGAGCCGCCCGTACCGTTTGCCCACAGCCTGCCCTAGCTGTTCCAGCGACCTCTACCGCGAAGAAGGGCAGGTCGCGCTGCGCTGCCTCAACCCGGATTGTCCGGCCCAGTTGCGTGCACGTTTGCTGCACTTCGCAGGGCGCGAGGCCATGCGCCTGGAGGGCCTCGGCGCGAAGTGGGTGGACCTGTTGCTGACAGAGGACCACGTCCGCGGGATCGGCGACCTCTACCGTCTTGACCCCGACGCACTGGCCGGGCTGCCGGGCTGGGGCGAGAAGAGCAGCGCCAGCCTGTTGCGCTTTGTCCAGGACAGCCGCGAACGTCCGCTCGCCAATCAGATATTCGCGCTCGGCATTCGGCATGTCGGGATCAGCGCCGCGGGCAGCCTGGCCCGGCACTTCGGCGACTTCAAGTCGATCCGGGAAGCGAGCGAGGAATTACTGGGCGCGGTCGAGGATTTCGGGCCGATCACCGCGCGTTCGGTGCACGAAGAGTTGCGGCGCAACGCCGCGTTCTACGATGAACTCTTCGAACTCGGTCTGCTGGCCACGGTCGTCGAGAGAGTCGAACCCACCAACATCGACGATCGATTCTCGGGCCGGACCTTCGTCCTCACCGGCACGCTCACGGAGATGGACAGGCGCGCTGCGAAATCGGCGATCCAGGAACGCGGCGGCAAGGTCACCGGTTCGGTGAGCAGCAAGACCGATGTCGTGGTGGTGGGGGAGTCGGCCGGCTCGAAAGAGAAACGCGCGCGTGAGCTGGGGCGCGAGATCTGGGACGAAGAGCAGTTCCTGTCTGCACTGGATGCACAGTCGTGACCGCCGCCATCCAGCTGCATTGCCGCATCACACTCGACAGGCCACTCGATGTGTTCGTCGAGGTCGTTTCCGGCCGCACGGTGTTTGCGCACGCGGGTGAAGACTCGCCAGAGGGCACGCAGGTCAGCCTCTACGCCGACGATCAGGGAGAGCCGGAGCATCGGGCCCCATCGCGTGCATCGGTATCACTGCCGACGCTCGTTCTGGCACTGGATCCGGCGCGTTCGCAGGCATGGTCCGGCGTCATGAACTCGCTGCTCAATATCGACAACCGCGTCGATGCCGATAGTTCTCTGCGCGAGCTCATTGTCCATGTCGATCACCTGGTCCGGCGTTGGAGGGCGATCGAGAGCGGCTATCGCAATCGTGCCGAGTCGGCATTGCGGAAGCAGGACCCGGCGCTGGCCGGTCTGATCTCCGGCTGGCCGGATGCTTTGGCCGCGGAATTCACGGACGCTGCCAGCGCCCGCTTCGCGGAGCTTCAGGATGCGCCCGCCCGGCGACTTTCTGAACCGGACGACGAACACTGGGCGAGCTGGTGTGCTCGCGACCCGGACGAGATCCTGGGCGAGAACGGTGGCCTGGCCCGCCTCATCGGTGATCGCTTCGAGCTGCGGGCAGGGCAGCAGGACATGGCGACCGCCGTGGCGAAGGCACTCGACCGGCACGAACACCTGATGTGTGAGGCCGGCACGGGGATCGGCAAGTCCATTGGTTACCTGGTGCCGGCACTGCTGCATGGCGCGCGGCAGCAGCAGCGCGTGGTCGTGAGCACGCACACGCACACGCTGCAGGCGCAGCTGATCGAGCAGGATCTCCCGCTCCTGCAGCGGCTCGGCTACCCGGGGCGGGCGCGGCGCCTGCTGGGGCGCAACAATTACCTCTGCCGGCGCCAGCTGATGCGGGCCATGGCCCAGCATTGTACGGATGCCGAATCGGCGCGGGCGCGTTTCGCGCTGGCCCTGTGGGCCATGACTTCACGCGAGGGAACGCGTGAGGAGATATCCGGTCACCCCTGGTTCGCGTCGCACTGGAAATCACACTTCGCGAGCATCGAGCCATGCTCGCCGCACATCTGCCAGCGCGACCCGGTGTGTTTCGTGGTGCGGGCGCGACGCGATGCGCGTGAGGCCCAGGTCGTGGTCGTCAACCACGCGTTGTTGATGATGGATGTACAGGGTGACCAGGCCCTGATCGGACCGGCCGCGGTGCTGGTGGTCGATGAGGCACACCAGTTGCCCGATGTGGCAACACATGCGCTGAGTGTGCGTATCGCAGAGACCAGTATTCGCGTGCACGAAAACCTGGCCGGTGACCGCGACCGGCCCGCTGCGCTGCGAGCAGTGTTTGCGGTAATGGCGCGTGGATCGAATGAGGATATCGCAGACGCCGCGCGCACCGCCGACGCGGCACTCGAGGATTTCCTGCGTGCCTACGGCAGCTGGCTGGATGCGCTCGAGGCCCACTTTCTCGGCCGTCTTGGCGCGCACTCGGCGCGGCCCGGCCAGCATCGCATCCATGATGCGGCCGAGGCATTTGGCCCGGTGCGCGATCTCGATGCCCGCCTTACTGAGCGCGGCAGCAGTCTTGCCACTGCGCTGGCCACGGTGCTCGGTCTGACCGGTGAAGGAATATCCGGGCAGAACGATCTCTCAGCTGAACGTGAGGCCCTGGCGCGCCTGCTCGAATACCATGACGAACTGGTTCGACAGATCCGCTTTGTTCAGGACGTTGCAGACGAAGACTCCGTGTACTGGGTTGACTGGGCTGGTTCGGGTGGCCTGCGCGCGATCGTCGCCGCACCACTGGCAGTGGCCGAACCTCTGGCCGGCGCCTGGGATGATCACTATGGCAGCGTCGTGATGACCAGCGCCACACTGGCCGTCGAGGCCGACTTCATGCCCTTTGCGGAATCGGTGGGCTTTGACCGGGTGCAACGTTTCACCGAGACGCTGCAGGTCGAGAGTCCCTTCAGCGCCAGCGAGCAATCCAGACTCTTCAGTGCGCTCGACCTGCCGGCCCCGGACGACCCGCGCTTCGCCGAGACACTCGCAAATGTCATCGCTGGAATCTCGCGCTCGCTGGTTACGCGGATGCTCGTGCTGAGTACCAGCTACCGGCTTATCGATCAGCTCGAGCCCCTGTTGCGCGAGGCCTTGACCGGTGTCGAGTTCGACCTCTTTGATCGTGGTCAGCCAGTGCGTCCGGAGATTCTGGTGCAGCGTCCACACAGTTCGCGTGACGCCCTGATCGCGAGCTTCCGGCGCTCGCGCTCCGCGGTGTTGCTTGCCACCGGGAGTTTCTGGGAGGGCGTGGACTTTCCAGGTGAGCAGCTCGAGGTGTTGGTCGTGCCACGCCTGCCTTTCCCCGTGCCGACGGACCCGGTGCTGGAGGGTCGCACCGAGCGTGCGCGCCGCCTCGGTCGCGACGCCTTCGAGAGTGTTTCCCTGGTCGATGCCGTACTGCGCCTCAAGCAGGGTGTGGGGCGCCTCCTGCGCACCACGGAGGATCGCGGTGTGGTCCTGCTCTTCGACCAGCGTCTGCAGACGCGTTCCTACGGCGTACGCTTCCTGAACTCGCTGCCGCGCCTGGTGCAGTTCCTGCCCGGCCATGCGGACATGGTCGACGAGACGGTGGCATTCCTCTCAGAACGCGCGCGGCAG
>Ga0164313_10000123_pt1 | contig 50645 bp, 34 predicted proteins | sample GuaBasSedimGuay4_FD_113735 | JGI IMG/M metagenome (GOLD analysis project Ga0164313, IMG submission 113735) | Subseafloor sediment microbial communities from Guaymas Basin, Gulf of California, Mexico - Guay4, Core 4569-4, 0-3 cm | ecosystem: Environmental > Aquatic > Marine > Hydrothermal vents...
CCAGTCCCTGGGATCGCCGCACCAGGCATCCTGGCCGCCGATGGGATTGGAGTAGCTGGTGGACACCGGCCCGTCGTAGGGCAAGGTCAGCATCGAGGAGTCCGGCAGTTGGGACCAGTTCGATCCGCCGTCGGTGGATGCCTCGATGATGCCGCCGTCATAGCAGCCGCTGCCGCTGTCTTCGACCTCCTGCCAGCTCCAGAATTCGAGGGTGATTCCCGGAACGTTGGGCAAGGCGAACTCGAGCGAGTCGAGCTGCTGGTCGCTGACCGAGGAAACGTCGGTGGCGTAGAACGAGGTCGTGCCGCTGTGGGCGCGGGCGGTGGAGAGCGTCCATGTGTCGCCCGTGCCGCCGTGGGTCCAGTTGCCGTCACCGGACTCCATGTCATCGGCGAAGTAGACGGCGTCGGGTCCGGTTGCGGCGCCCGATGCCTCTGCGAGATTGCCGTCTTCATTGCCGCCGCCGCAAGGACCACCACCACTGCGCGAGTCGTCCTCGGCGCGGACGACGTAGAAGTAGGTGGTGGCGGAATAGGTGGTGGTGTCGACATAGCTGGTTGCATTGACGCACGAGGCGACGAGGTTCAGCTCGTTGGGTGTGAAACCTGAAGTGGTCGAGCGATAGACGTTGTAGGCAACCGAGGTGCCGCATTCGTTGGTGCCCGCATTCCACGCGATCTCGAGTTCACAGTCGCTGCTCTGCGGGTTGGTCACCGAGACCACGCCGTCGAAGATCGGCGACAGGGTGCAGGCACCGAAGGCGGTGGCGCTCGCCTCGTTGGAATTGTCGGATCGGCAGGCCTCGCCATCGGAGGCGCGGACAACGTAGAAGTACTCGATGCCGCCGCTGACATCGGTGTCGTTGAAGGCGTAGCCGGCGCCGCCACCAGTGCCCAAACTCGAGTCCGGCACGGTGGCGATGAGGTCGTAGGGCCCGCCGGTCGTGCGTGAGCGATAGACGAGGTACTCGGTGACCGAGGCTGTTGCCGAGTCGTTCCAGGAAACCGTGATCACGTTCAGCGCGGTCACCGCGGCGGCTGCAACCAGCGGGTCGATGACGATGTCGCAGCCGCAGGCGTCGAACTGGAAGCTGGTGATCTGGGTCGCCCAGCCCGAACCGTTCTGAAACTCAGAGGTGAACCAATAGGTGCAGTCGTCCTCGGGGTCGAGGTTGATGGATGCGTAGTCGCCCCAGCGGCCGCCGCCCGCGCCGGAACCCGTGACCTGCTGGGTCTCGATCTGGGTCATGACCCCGGCGGGGTCATCGGCCAAGCGTCCGGTGTAGCGAAGGCTGGGCGCGATCGATGGCGTGCCCACATCGGTGATGCTGTAGCCCATACCGATGTTACCGCTCTGATCCATGGCTATCGATCCGACAAAGCGGTTCTCTTCGAGATCGCTGGTGGCGAAGGTGCCCTCCTGGTGGACCTGCCAGTCACCTGAGGTGCGGCGCAACTCGAACCAGCGCAGGGCCGCGCTGACATCGGATCCGGAGGTCGCGGTGTAGACGTTGGTGGGGAGCACACCCACGAGCGATTCGTGAGACCCGAAGTTGCGGTACTGGAGCCGGTTGAGGATGACCTCCCGGATGGGGTCGAGCCCGCCGCCGCTGGGCTGCGGGACCGAGTAGAAGGTGCTGTAGTTGATGAACCACGAGTTGAAGTCGGTGATGACCACGTCGGGGAGTTGGGTGAGCGTGGAGTTCCCCGGGTTGGCGAAGTCGACGTGGAAGGCGAAGATTTCGAGCAGGTCGGTCGACGGGTTGTTGGTGTAGGTGCTGTGCGCCTCTTCATCGACGTGGCGCATGATGATTCCGGGCGCGCCCGCCGGCGGCTCGTCGGCGCCGTCGAGATCAGCCGGGGTCGCGCACTGGAATCCGTAGCCCGGAAGATCGGGAACGCCGAAGCGCTGCATGGGCCCCGCAGTCGCGCCGGCGAGCATGTTGGTCCGGTCGAAGGCGTAGACCGCGGAGTTTTCGTTCGCGGTGCCGTAGTAGGCGTCGGGCCAGACCCCGAAGTGGGGGTAGTCGGGGAAGGTTGGGGCCTGGAAGCCGTAGAAGTACCAGCCTCCGGCCACCGGGTCGGCCGTCTGCGAGATGTAGAAACACATGTAGTTGCCGCTCGAGCTGAACTCCTGCATCAACCACCGGTCGGCCTGACGGTCGTAAAGGACGATGGGGTCACCGTAGCCGCTGGCGCAGGATCCGCTCCCAAATGAGTCCATCGCGAACGGGGAGCCGATGGTTGCACCGGTCTTGTCGTAGATCTGAACGACGGCGCCGCCGCCGTCGTTGATCGACTGGATGTAGTGGTTGGGGCCGATGTCGCCCACGGTGTCCGGGGGACTGACCCCGGTGAAGCCCTGAGCGCCGATGTTGACGATCGGAGTGGAGAAGTCGTCTGTGTTCCGCATGGCGGTGACCGCCTGGAGATCGACGAGGGGGTCGGGATTGGCCTCGTAGCTCATGGGATCGACGTCCTTCGGCGGGTAGAAACGCCGCGGGATCTCCTTGATGGGATCACCGGGCTGCCAGATATCCACCGAAGGAAGATCGCGGATGTCGATGTTGACGATGGTCGGGGTCACGGGTCCGCCGACGACCTGGGCGCCCGTCATCTGGAACGGTTCTTCAGCATTGGTGGGGGCGCCGAATCCGGCGATCACGAGGCACGCCACCGCAATGGCGACGGTATGGCGACCGAGTCGGCTCTTGTGGACGGAAAGACGAGGGAAAGACAAATACATCGAGATCCTCCGCAAGCTATAGAAATAAGGTTTTTCTGTCGCGCTGGCGCTGGGAAGGATAGCACGCAGGAGCGGACCTCAGTTGGTGTCCTCGGTCACCACCCGGCGGAGGGCAATTTCGCCCCGCTTGCTCGTGATTTCGAGCATCGGACCGCCATCACCAACCACGGCGGTCGCCTTCTTGTTCGGCTCTTCGTGGTCGTGGTGCTCGACCATGAGGGTGAAGTCGGTGGTCATGGTCCCGGATGTCGCCATGGTGATATCGAGATCGTTGTCGGCTGGGGTGAAAACCGTGATCGACCCGGTCACTGAGGACAGGTGCTGCGGTTTCTTTGTCACCCCGGTCACGAGAGTGATTTCCATGGCCCCTCGATCGGTGTGAGCCTTGATCCTCCCGCCGTGTTTCGCCACCCGGATCCTGCCGCCGGTGGTCTGGAGGTCGACATCGGTGTGGACCCCATGGGCCTCGATGAGGCCGTTGGTCCCCCGGGCCTCGACCGTCGTTCCCTCCGGGACCATGATCGCCACATCAACGCGCGCCTTGTCGCCCCTGGGAACCTTGGTTGTGGGTTCGCCGTTGAGAGCGATCCGGGCAATGGTGATCACGGCTGCGTCATCGCCGATCTCCGTCTCGAGTTCGAGCCTCGATCCATCGATGGCGAGCTGCTGGAAGATGGCGGCGACTTCGAGGTTGTTCTCAGAGCCGCCGTGGCGGAGCCGGATGTCGCCGTAGGGGTTGTCGATCCGGATGACCGAACCCGGGCTGATGGGACCGGACCACGAATCGCGTTCCATGTCCTGCGGCCCCTGGGCGTGGAGGGGGAGCGCGGCGAGGGTGAACAGAACGATGAGGGCGGTGGTTCGCATTACGCGTCTCCTTTGTTCGCGGCCGAGCGCCATTGTGGTGCGGGCGTCCCGCCCGCATGCCCGAGGTCGTTCAGTTGATGATTCGTCGGAAACGGGCACGGGTCTAATACCGATACCAATCCGGTTTGTACGGTCCCGTGACGGGCACACCGATGTAGTCCGCCTGTTCGTCGCTCAGGGTGGTGAGCTTGGCGCCGAGCTTGTCGAGGTGGAGCCGCGCGACCTCCTCGTCGAGTTCCTTGGAGAGGGTCGTCACTCCGACCTCGTGCTCGTTGGTCCAGAGGTCGATCTGGGCAAGGACCTGGTTGGCGAAGGAATTCGACATGACAAAGCTCGGGTGACCGGTGGCGCAGCCGAGATTGATCAGTCGACCCTCGGCGAGCAGGAAGATGGAGTGGCCGTCGGGGAAGGTGAACTTGTCCACCTGCGGTTTGATGGTCTCGCGGACCACACCGGGCATGGCCTCGAGCTTCTCGACCTGGATCTCGTTGTCGAAGTGGCCGATGTTGCAGACGACGGCCTGGTCCTTCATCTTCGCCATGTGCTCGGCGGTGATGACGTCGCGGTTACCGGTGGTGGTGACATAGATGTCGGCCTCGGGGAGGGCGTCCTCGACGGTGGTGACCTTGTAGCCGGCCATGCACGCCTGGAGGGCGCAGATGGGATCGATCTCGGTGACCCAGATCCGCGCCTTCTGACCCGAGAGGGACTCGGCGGAGCCCTTGCCCACATCGCCGAAGCCGCAGACAACCGCGACCTTGCCCGAGATCATGACATCGAGGGCGCGGTTGATGCCGTCGACCAGCGAGTGGCGGCAGCCATAGATATTGTCGAACTTGGATTTGGTGACCGAGTCGTTGACATTGATGGCGGGCACCAGCAACTCGCCGCGCTCTTCCATCTGGTAGAGGCGGTGGACACCGGTGGTGGTCTCTTCAGAGACGCCCTTCCACTGGGAGACGAGATCGTGCCAGTGACGTGGTGCAACGCCCTGGGTCTCCTGGAGGATCTTGTTGATGATCGCGAGTTCCTTGTCGTCGGTGGGCTCGACGAGGATCGACGGGTCGTTCTCGGCGGCGTATCCGCGGTGGATCATCATGGTCGCGTCACCGCCGTCGTCGACGATGAGCTGCGGGCCGGAACCATCGGGCCAGGTGAGAGCCGATTTGGTGCACCACCAGTACTCTTCCAGGCTTTCACCCTTCCAGGCGAAGACCGGGACGCCGGTGGCGGCGATGGCCGCGGCGGCCTGATCCTGGGTCGAGAAGATGTTGCACGAGGCCCAGCGGACATCGGCGCCGAGATCGATCAGCGTCTCGATGAGAACGGCGGTCTGGATCGTCATGTGGAGCGAACCCGAGATCCGCACACCGGCAAGGGGTTTGGCGGCGTCGTATTTCTCGCGAACGGACATGAGGCCGGGCATTTCTTTCTCGGCGATGATGATCTCGCGGCGACCCCAGTCGGCGAGGGTGATGTCCGCGACTTTGTAGTCGGTTGTCGTTGTCGTCATTGTTCGTCCTTTCAGGGAAAGAGGCCGAGGGGCCTCGAAGAGGTTCAACCATGCGGGAGCGCATTCTATTACAGCGGATCAGATTCTGCACCGAGCCCGGACCGCGGGCTCGCTGCAGATCTTGAATTGCGGTGCGCCTACGGCGCAGTCGGAGGTGAATAAGTGAGGAGGTCAGCTCGCTTCGCTCGCTGTGAGGAAGTGAGGAGGTTAAGGATTAGGAGGTTAGACGTTGGAGGCCAGACGCCGGAAGGAACTACCCTTCACGGCGAGCGCTGACCTTCTAACTTCCTCACCCTCTCACCGCCCGATCGCCTTCAACATCGCCTCCTTCGGCGGGATCCTGGTGGTGAAGGCGGCGAACTGGGCGAAAGCCTGGTAGGCGAGGACGGTCCTGCCGTCGGCGGTCGGCAGACCGGCCTTCTTTGCGAGACCGACCAAGGCGGTTTCCTGTTCGCCATAGACCATGTCGACCACGGCCGAGGCGCCGGCGATCTCGTCTTCGTCGAACGACGAGGGGTCTTCCGGGCTGGTCCCGAGGGGGGTGGCATTGACGAGGATCTCGGCCTTTGAGGGCATGGCGTCGGGTTCGAGGGCTTCGATCTCGAGCATTTCGGCGATTTCGCGGGTGTTTTCGGCGTCGCGGCCGCGGAGAAAGACCTCGGCCCCCGCCAGATAGAGACCGACGGCCGCGCCGCGGGCGGCGCCACCGGTTCCCTGAACCACCGCGGTGCGCCCCCGGGCATCGATGCCGATGCTGAGAAGCGACGCCACGATGCCGTCGGCATCGGTGTTGTCCGCCGCCATTCCGATGCTGCGCAGGACGAGGGTGTTGGCCGACTCGGCGCGCAGAACCCTTGGCGCCGCCATCTCGGCGGCCGCCGCGGCGATGTCCTTATAGGGCGTGGTCACCGCCCACCCGTGAGCTGGGAGACCGACGCGGTCGAAGAGGGTTGTTCCCAGATCGCTGAAGAGCTCGATCAGTTCCTCGCGGTCTGGAACGCTGACCGGGAGGAAGAGATAGGGCAGGTCGAGGGCGCGATAGCCGGCGTTATGGAGGGTTGGGCTGAGGCTGCGGCTGACATCGCTGCCGATGACTCCAAAGAGACGCTTCGGCGGTCCATGGAGGTGGCCGATCGCGGCCTCGAGGCGGGCGACGGTCAACTGACCCGGCGCGGCTTCGGCGTCTTGCCTCCAGGCCGCGAAGCTCAGCGGCGGTCCGAGGAGTGGGGCCAGATAGCGGCTGGCGATCCCCACGGCGCCCATGGCGAAGGTGATGAGCCGTCTGTTGTGGGAGCGGCGATTGTTGAACCGTTGGTGAAGGGCCAGGATCCGCTCGAGATCCGCAAGCGAAGTGGCGGTGGGGATGGCCTTGACGATCCTTGCCGGGCTGTCGTGGAGAGCGGCGACGATGGCCTCGAGGTCATCGGGGGTCCCGGTCGGATCGTGCCACGAGAGAACCACCTGTTCGGGTGGGAGGCCGAGCGATGCGATGAGCCGCCGATCCCGGGCGTGCTCGAGATCGATGAGGGCCGCCCCGGCGTTCCTCGCCGATGCGAGGATCTCCGACCGGGTCGCGGGATCGTCGGATCCGCGGCCGCCTTCGGCCGCCGACCGAAGGGTGGTGAGGACGGGTAGCGGACAGGCCGGGATCGCCGTGCGGAGATCGAGATCGGGGAAGAGATCGAGCCGGAGCTCGATGACAGCCGCGCCTTCCGGTGGCGAGGCCAGTGCTGCCAACGGGTCGTCGGAGACTTCGGGTGTGAGAGAGACGATCGATTGCATGAGCCGAGCTTAGCACCGGTGTAGTACAGGCGGGACGCCCGCACCAAACCGATCGCCCGCGAGACGCGGGCGCTACAAGATCGCGTGGCCCCTTGGAGCGCAGGCGTCCTCGCCTGCGATCGATACCGCCCCGAGGCGGTTGGGAAACCCGCACCACACCTGCCGCAACCCACTCGGTGCTTTCGTGATGCAACGGTGTCGTCGCGCCCGAGCGTCGGAGTCGTTGAACCGTTGCGGGTCGGAGTCGATGGCGTGATCAGTTGTTGACGAGAAAGAACTCGACGGTGGTCACCACGCGGATCTTCTTGTGCCCGGGAGAGAACCGGTCGCGGTCGTTGATCGAGAAGTAGCCCTGCCTCGCCGTGCGGATCCCGCCGACGCTGGCGCCGGAGTCCTCTGCGAACTGCTGGGCGGAGCGGCGCGCATCCTGGGTGGCTTCGCGAATCATCTCCGGTTTGATCTCGTCGAGCCCGGTGAAGAAGTACTCCGTCGACGACGAGTAGCTGTTTGTCAGCGCCACCCCCTAGCCGACGAGCTCTCCGCTACGCTCCATGGCCGCACGGGCAAAAAAGATGGCTCCCGGGGGAGGAGCCTTAGAAGGAGGAACTCGGTGAAGGGTCGTATGGGGCGGTTTGCCCGCCTCCTGAACCTTCTGCTCACGCTGTAATACGCTCGAAACCGGGATTCGGTTTCAATATCTTTTTTATTAATATACATCCTGAGATTGGATTTGGCATCCCCTGGGGGTGAGAAAGTTAGAAGGTGAGGAGGTCAGTGCTCGCTTGCTCGCTGTGAGCGCTCACTTTCTAACCTCCACCGAGCAGAGCGAGCGCTGACTAGCGACCGGAGGGAGCGCTGACCCCTGACAACAAATGACACGGCGGGTGCCGCGTACCGCATTGTTGCATTGTGCCGACGTATCTTGGGGTGCCCTGGCGTGCCGATTCACAATGCAACAATGCGGTACGTGGCACCGTGCGGTACCATCGGCTCATGAAGATCCCATGGCAGTTGGTCGCCGGGTGGTACCACGCGATGTTGTTGGCGGCGTTGCCTTGGTGTGCATGGTGGGACCCGCGGTGGGCGCCGGCCGTGGTCGCCGCGCTGGTCGCGGCCCACATCACCGTTCGGCGGGGCAATGCGTCAGAGCCGTGGTCGAGTGGGTACACCGTCGTTTCGGTCTTTGTCTTCATTGCTTTCACGGGTGGTTGGCAGGTGGCGGCCGGCTGGCTCGCTCTCGCGGCTGTCGTCGCGGCGACGGCGAGGTGGATGCCGAAAGAAGGTGGCGGCCGACCCGATGCCGCCGATCTTCTGGCCGTGGTCGGGTGGGCGGCGGCCATCGCGGCCCAACCCGCGCTGCTCGAGAGCGATCACGGTGGATGGCTCGGTTCCGCGGTGCTGCTGATCTCGGCGCGAGGACTGGGTGCGGTCTTCCGGGTCTCCCTCGGACTCGAGAGGGGTCAGATTGGTCCGCCGACCCGCGAGGTTCGTGGCACCCTGAGCCTTCGTGGGGTGGTGGCGACCTCAACGGGTCTGCCATCCACGGTTCCCATCGATCTCGATCTCCGCGCCGGTGAATCGTTGGCGGTGCTCTGCGACGATCGCGAGGCCGGTCAGGCGCTGGCGGATACCCTTGTCGGCCGTTCGCTGCCCCACTCTGGTGAGATCGCCGTCGATGGTGCACCCGTTGCTCCCAACGAGCGCCTGATGGCAACGATCGCGTCCGGCGAGCCGTTTGTCGAGGGCAGTCTCGACCGCAACCTCGGTGGACTCCGTGAAGAGCCCCCGGATCGAACGACCCTGGGTGCGGCGTGCGACTCCTGTGGGCTCGCCGAGGTCGTGTCGGCGTTGGGCGGTCGGTCGTTGGCGAAGGATGGATCACCGCTGGAGACCTACCACAAGCTCCTGGTCCTGGCGGCGAGAGTGCTTGTCTCTCACTACCGGTTGGTCGTGGTGGTTGACCCCGAACCGTGGGTGGATGCCCGTCGGGGGGATCATTGGCGGGCGGCGCTGGTGCGCGCTTCGGTCGGGCGTACCTCCATCTGGATCACGGGTGATCCCGAACTCGCCGATCGCGCCGATCACGTGCACGAGCTCGTCGATGGGTCGTTGAGGGGGACGTAGCGGTTCTGTGGGTGCCACATTCACATTTGTTGAATTGTGTGACACCCATCAAGCCTGGAGATTTCTCAGCCACAATTCAACAAAGGTGAACGTGACACCCCGGGGAGGGTAGGATAGACGGTGGATCGAATAGGAGGAGGTTGAAATGGGTACATTCATGGGTGGATCGGCGCCGGCCATGGCTCGCCAGGTGTGCGACGGATACACCCTTTTGTCACCAAACAGCCTCAAACGCCTCGAACTCAGTCAAATGAAGCAACTCGAGTTCGAGATGGACAAGAAGTTGCGGTCAACCAGAGGCGAGCAGCCCTCTCTCGACGATCAACAGGCGCTGTTGCTCCGCAACCGACGGATTTCCAGGATCGAAGGTCAGATCCGTGTCCTCCGCAGCACCATCCAGCAGAAGAAGATGGGACGGCTCTAGGAGGCTGCACCGTATAGATGACGGATGGATTTTGAACGCAGCGAGGCGCCATTTGAGGCGGGTTTTCGGAGCAGGACTCCTTGTACGGGCCGAAAACTCAACAAAAAAGGGCCTTCGCTGCGCCCGAAAGGTGCCGTTGATTCTATGCGGTGCAGCCTCCTCGGCCGGCTCTAGATCTTCGATGCTGGATTCCCGATCCTCGAATCGTGACGGTCGAGCCCCTTCTCCGTCCGTAATACGATGAGCGACCGAAACCCCGACAACGCTGTTTGCACGCAGGGCTGGGAGGCGTTGCGAGGCGATTCGCTTGGGTGGTTGCTCGATCCCGAGCGGCCGAATCTCCTCTGGCAAGTCTTGGTGGAGTTGGTGGGGCGGCCGGTCGACAGCCCGGCGGTTCGACGGGCCCGCGGCGGCGCCAACGCCTGTGAACCCGTGTCGACCCTTCTGGCCGATCTCATGCCCGATGGTGAGTGGGAGACGGACGAACCCCTGTGGAAGCCGTACTCCGGTCCGGGTTGGCGGTTGTTGGCGGCGGTGCAGTGGGGCGCCGATCCCGAAGATCCCCGGATGCACGCGGCGTCGGAGCGATTGCTCGAAACCGCGCCGGGCGAGGGTGGTCTGAGTCGATCTTCAGATGCCGAGCCGGATTCGCAGCTGACCGCGCGCGTTCTCGAGGCCATGGTTGGCCTCGGCTGGGGCAAGCACCCCCGAGTCCAGGAATGGCTTGCGTGGTTCGAGGCGACCACCGAGTGGCGGAGTGAGGCTTTGGTCTGTGTTGGGGTTCTCAGGTCGGCAGCGAAGCGTGTGGCCCTTCGTGAGTCCGCGATCGGTGGATTGGGCGAGGCGCTGACGGGCGGGCGGGAAGGTCTCGATCGCCTCGGCTACCCGAACCTCAACGAAACCGATCTCGCCGAGGTCTTTTCTGTGATGGCTGCAGCCGGTGTCGTGTGGCGGCACGAGTGGCGGGCGGCGCTCCAGCGCTTGCAGGGGATGCAGGACGCCAAGGGCTGCTGGAGTCCAGCGGAACCTGAGGTCTCGCGATGGGTCACCTTGAAGGCGACGAGGGCGTTGTTGATCTACGCCGTCGATGCCGAACTCGAGAGGGTGTTCCCGTACCCGCCGCACACGTCACCCTGAGCAGCGAGTGCCTCCGAGAGAGTCGATGCCCTCCAGAAGCAGGTGTGGCTTTGACTGGTGAGGCGTTGGGGTGGCGGTACCACCAATCAACACACTTGCGCATGGTCCCCCGGAGGTTGAGAGTGGCCGGAGATTGTAGGGTGGGGTTAACCCCACCATCAGGGGCATTCCCGTGGGGAATGGTGTTTCCCGTCAGTCCGAGAGAGCCGCCACGAGCGTTGTACGACTGACGTGGATCGCTACGAGCCGGTCGAGGGCTCTGAAGGTGGGGTCAACCCCACCCGTCGTTTCACACACGAAGCGATTCTGAAGGTGGGACGAGCCCTGCCCTACGTCGCTGCGGTCTCCGATTTCATCGTCGAAATCCGCAGGATGGAGCCGATGAGCACGAGACCGCCTGCCCACTGCCACAGACCGAACCTGGTGCCGTTAACGAAATAGTCGAGGATGACGGCGCTCAGGGGAAGACAGAGCTCGCAGATGGTCGCCACCGTCGCCTTGACCCGGGTGAGACCCCAGTAGTAGAGGAAGATCGCGCCCGAACCGGTGGTCAGAGAGATCACCAGGATGATGATCCAGTTCGCCTTCGTGACGGTGGCGAACGGAAGGCCGACACCGGCCGCGGCGAGAAAGGCGAAGGCGAGGACCGAGGTCAGTCCGTATCGCGCGAAGGTGGCGGTCTTGAAGTCGACGGTGCCGAGAAGGAGCTTGCCGAAGACCGTGGCCGCGCCAAAGCTCGCCGCCGCCACCAGGGAGAGAAATGCGGCGTGAACGATCCGGTCCCCGCCGGCGAAATTCGGTGTCGCGAGACCGAAGGTTAGAAGATAGCCGCCCGCGATGGCGAACACCGCCCAGGTGACAAAGCGTCCGGTCAGCCGTTCTTTGAGCAGGATCGCTGCAAGGAGGATGGCGAAGACCGGCTGGAGCTTCTGGAGCAGGACCACGACGCTGAGCTGTTTGAATCCGACCAGGAAGAGCGCCTTGACGATGGCCAGGGTGCCCATCAGTCCACCGGTGAGTGAGACCAGGAAGAGCACCAGCCAGGTGCGGCGGTCAAAGGTCTTCAACCGTCGCCAGCAGCCCCAGAGGACCGGCTGCATGAGACCGAACGGGACGACGTGCAGCAGGAAGACGACAAAGGGAACCGCGAGATTGAACAGACGAGGTGTCAGCACCACCCCGTCGAGTCCCCACAGGGCGGCTGCCACGCAGATGGCGAGGGCGCCGATGGAAGTTTTGGATCGAGTCATGAACTCCATAGTAGGTGAGAAGGTTAGAAGGTGAGAAAGTTAGAAGGTCAGAAGGTTAAGATGAGGGAGGGCTGAACCGCAGAATCGGGAGAACGTCCGAAAGGCCCTGCGACGCACCTTCTCACAGCGAGCGAAGCGAGCGCTCACCTTCTAACTTTCTAACTTTCTCACCTTCTAACTTTCTGACCTTCTATCTCTTCACATCTACAACTCCACGCCCATCGGTTTCTTCAGGGCGAAGGCGAAGACCATGGTCAGGACAAAGAAAACCACCATCCAGGCGAAGCTCCACTGCCAGCTCCAGCCGAGGAGCGCCATGGTTGCCTCGGGATAGGCGATGGAGATCCGTTGGATGGCGCCGTCGGAGGGCAGCGGTTTCTCGGACGGCCATTCGAGCTGGTCCATGAACTTCTTCGGCGGTCGTTCGGGAGAGAGTCGCTCGACAGAATCGGTGACGCGCACGGTCTTGGTCGTAGTGGCGCCGTTGAGCGTGAAGCCGAGTTCGTAGTTGCCCGGCTCATCGGCGGCGAGCCGCCAGTTGAACTCACCCAGCGAGGGGACCCAGATGGCGGGAGTTTCGAGGTGGAGGCCCTCGGGCACTTCGATGGCCAGATCGGGGCGTGTGCCGCCCGTTGTGGCGAGCTCAACGCGAAGCAGACCACTCTCGCCGGGGGAAAAACCCCGGAAGCCGTAGAACTGGTGGAGCTGGACCATGAGCAGGACCAATGGCGGCAGGATGAAGATCATGGGTACCAAGGCGAGTCCCTGGTAGCGGAGAACGTGGCCCATGATTTCCCACTGCGCCTTCCCGATCGCGCGCAGATCGTCGTTGAAGAGTCGGATCTCAAACAGCGATGCGGCGATCTTGTCCTTGACCGCGGAGATCTTGGTCTGGTTGGAGGTCTTGCCGAAGACCCACAGGGCGAAGATCGAGACCGGGATCGACCACACGATCACGCCGATCATGGGCGGCAGGTCGCGAAAGGGGATCTGCAGCCAGTCGATCACCGTACCGAGAATGGCGTTGAGGACAGTCATTCTAGATCACCACAACCTTTGTGGGGCAGGCATCCTGCCTGCCATCCGAGCGCGAGCGTGAGCAGGCTGGAAGCCTGCTCCACAAAAGACCGGCTCCCAACGGGATCTCTGGTGCATTTCAGGACAACCTTCTACGACATGTAGCCGAGGCCCTGGAGGCGTTTCTTGATCTCCTCCTCGTCCCCGGCTTCCTCGAGCACGGCGAGCTCTTTCTCGAGGGCGTGGGTGATGAACTCCTCGGGCGAGGAGTAGCCGGCGATCTCGGCGAACTTACGGATTCGGTCCACGAGGCTGGCGTCGAGCTTGACCTTGGTGCTTCCGAACATTTTCAACCTCTCATTTCAGGCTCAGGCCTTGGGCCCGGCCGCGCGTGTGATTCGTTTCTTGTCGAGCAACGGTGTGCCGTCCATGTGGTCCGCCGGCCGAACCCCGAAGAGGGTGAGCACGGTGGGAGCGAGATCCACGATATGGGGGTCCTCGGATGAGACCTCGTGGTTGCACAGCAGAATGCCGGGAACCAGACGCGGATCGACGATGTGATCGCCGCTCCATGCCTTGACGTTGTCTTCGAACACTTCGCCCGCGACCACGCCAGAAGCGCAGTCCCACGAGATCCGGTAGCCGTGGTTGTAACCCATGAGCAGATCCGGGGCGTTGCCCTTGTAGGGCCCGCGGTAGAGCGTGTCGGTGTCGAACGCCTCGTTGATGGCCACATCACCGGTCTCTTCGTCCACCAGACCCTGGAGGTTTGCGGCGATCTGTCGTTTGACCGCCATGGCCTCTTCACCGGGGCTGACAATGCCCTTGGCCTCGCGGCCGCGGATGTTGAGGAAGATCCCCACCAGACCGACGGCGTAAGCCTTTGTCTTGGACCAATCCACCGACCCAAGCCACGGTTCGGACGGGTCGGCGCCGGTCTTGAGCGTGAGATAGCCCTCGTTGAGCAGCCATGCGTTGAGATTGACCCCGCGGCGAAACGAGGTGCAACCGTGGTCGGAGAGCACGAAGAGCACATCGTCGTCATTGATCTTTTCGAGCACCCGGCCGACGATGCCGTCGTTGCGGATGTACTGTTTCTCGATGGCGTCGGCGTACTCGGGGTTGTCGATGCCCTCTGCCGCAGGGTGACCGTCATCGATGTAGCGCCAATACATGTGGTTGACGCGGTCGGTGGCATCGAAGACCGTGACCAGAGCTCCCGACCGGAGCTTGTCGAGGGCGATGTCGAGCATCTGTTCACGCTCGTCGTCCACATCCTGGGTCTGGGTCCAGAAGGTGCCGTCGTTGGTGACCTTCTCGTTGAGCGCCCAGGTGTCTTCGGCGAGGCCGAGGGTCGCGTAGGGGCCGATCTTCTTCTCGAGATAGCTCGAGTAGTACGACGGGTGCGAGATGGGCATGGCCGGTTTGCCCGGTTCGATGTTGATGGGTGACATGTAGAGCGAGACATGCTCGTCGGCCTCGGTGAGCATGATCCGGGTCAGACCGCTGACCTTCATCCCGGGGATGACCTTGAAGTCGAGCTTGACCCAGCCGCTGAGTTCGCCGGTCTTGAGTTCGACCTCGGCGTCGTTGATGGCGGCCCTGGCCGATCCCGATGCGCGGTCGACATCGATGCTGAGCGGCAGCTTCATGGGCGGACTGCCCTCGAAGAAAGCGTTCTCTGGACCTTCGATGGTGGCCTCGAAGGTGGAATTCGAGCCGTTCTTCTCGAGGGCCACGCGCATCCCACCTTCCTGGAAACTCTCGCTTTCGGGCCGGGTGGTGAAGAGCATGAAGGTGCCCTGGGTGCCGAGGAGATCGGGAATGCACATGGCGCCGAGCTGCGCGCCGTAGAACTTGTCGGGCGGGAAGGTGATGGGCACCCGGATGATGGTGCTCCAGATGTTGTTCTCGCCGAGGATGGTCCACCAGGGCTTCGATTTCCGCAGGTTCCGGATCTCCGGTTTCTTGAGCGGAATCCGCAACTTACCGATCTTGAGGAACTTCTCCACCGAACCGATGTGGGTCGAACTCAGGCGCGGGAGATAGGTCCGCGGGTCGCGATCGAGGAAGTCGAAGATGTTGTGCCGGCCCGGATTGGTGCCGGTGCTGAAGGAAGACCATGCTACTGGTGTGATCGAGGGAAAGGTGGTCCGGAGTTTGCGGTAGCTGCCGCGTTCAGCGAGCTCGGAGTAGTTGGGGAGCTTGCCCTCGGCCATCATTCGTTCGGTAATGGCGGCGTCCTGTCCGTCGAAGCCGATGAAGATGGTGCGTTTGACCAGTGGCTTGGAGGTGCGCCGGTGCCGGATCATCCGCCACACGGTGCGGAAGGGCCACGCGAGGATGGAGATGCCGGCGAGGAGCATGGTCACGAAAATGACCGCAAAGGACCCGAGGACCGCGAATCCGGCGCCCGGGCCGATATAGGCATCGGCGGATTCCGGCCACCCCGCGAGCATCAGGATCACGATGGTCGCGACCCAGACCCCTGTCCATCTGCGGGCGTGTGTTGTCGTCGTCATTCGTTGCACTGTCCTTTGTTGATTCCGCGATTGACCGATTGGCCCGGCTTCATCGCTCGATGCTGAGAACCCTTGGATCGGCCGCTGCATTTCTCGTCGAACCCCCTGGGCGGTGTAGTATAGGCCCCGCCGCCCGGTCACGCAAGGGCGGCGAAGATCACTGAAACGACCTATCATCCATAAACACAGGATCTTACGGCCGTGGGAGAAAATGAGCATGGGATCGTTTCTCGGCGGATGGCTCCGCCGCCTCAAATACGGAAAACCGATTGTGCTGGTCTCGGGCCTGCCGCGTTCCGGCACCTCCATGGCTATGAAGATGCTCGAGGCCGGTGGCGTGGAAACCATCGTCGACAACATCCGAACCGCCGACGAGGACAACCCCAAGGGCTATTTTGAAGACGAGCGGGTGAAGGATCTCGCCGAGATGGACGATACGACCTGGATCCGTGCGGCGCGCGGCAAGGTCATCAAGGTGGTGTCGTCACTGCTCCAGTATCTGCCCAGCGACAACAACTACAAGGTGATCTTCATGCGCCGAAACCTGCACGAGGTCTTGGCGTCGCAGGCCAAGATGCTCGATCGCCGCGAGGAAGAGAACACCGCCGAGGACGAGGACATGCTGCGGATGTATCAGTCCCACCTCGACAAGGTGAAGTTCCAGCTCAGGTTCCGGGACTGGTTCGATGTGCTCTATCTGACCTTTTCCGATGTCGTCGCCGATCCCGAGACGGCTGCCCGGCAGATCAACGAGTTCCTCGGCGGCAAGATGGATGTCGAGAAGATGGCCGTTCAGGTCGATCCGAATTTGTATCGGAATCGCGCGGAGTCCTGAACGTCACTCGGTCCATCTCATGAGATACCGCAGATAGCGCAGATAGACGCAGATCCAAACCCATCGCAGCGAAGCGATAGGAGTTCGATTTCTTCCTATCTGCGCTGATCTGCGTCGATCTGCGGTAATTCCGTCCGGCACCGATTCGAATTACTCAAACCGTCGATCGTCCTCGCTGATTAATGGCAGCCTTCTGATGGCGACGTGTTCGAAGATGAGCCTGGTCTCGATGTGGCCGACCTCGTTCCTGGTGGTGAACGCATCCATGGCGAGATCGCGCAGATGATCGGCGTCCCGGACGGCGACGTGAACCAGGAAATCATCCGCGCCGGCGACATGGTAGACCGCGCGGACCTCGGTAAGACCGAGAACGTATTCGTGGAACGAGGCGACAATCTCTCGCGAGTGGCGCCGGAGCCGCACCGCGATCATGGCCTGGAGGCCGAAACCGAGCATGGGCAGATCCACATCGGCGTGGAAGCCGTGGATGGCGCCGATCTCGACGAGACGCCGGACGCGCTCGAGACAGGTCGAGGGGGCTAGTCCCACGGTCTCGGCGAGGTCTTTGTTGGAGATCCTCGCGTTTGATTTCAAGGTCGCGAGGATGTCGACATCAGCCTGATCCAGATCGGTGTCATATCGCATGCGTCAAGTATGAATGATGAATGATGAATTATGAATGACCATCGCAGGTGCCCGGTTTCGACGATGCGATGGTGCGATGAAATTCAAAATTCAAAATTCAAAACTGAGAATTGAATCAGATCCCGGACAGATACCAGCACACCACCTTCGGCTCTGTCATTTCCTGAAGTGAGAACTTGACGCCCTCCTTGCCGAGACCCGAACTCTTGACGCCGCCGAAGGGCATGGAGTCGAGGCGGTAGTCGGTGGAATCGTTGATCAAGACGCTGCCGGCGTCGAGGCCCTCTATGAGCCGGAAACAGATCTCGCAGTCGCGGGCGAAGCCGGCGGCGTGGAGCCCGTAGTCGGCCGAATTGGCCTGAGCGATGGCGTCATCGAGATCGTCGAAGGGGTAGAGGTTGACCGTCGGGCCAAAGACCTCTTCATAGTGGATGGTGGCATCGGCCGGGACGTTTTCGAGCACCGTGGGTTCGACCAGGGTTCCCGTCCGTTTGCCGCCGGCGGCGATGGTGGCGCCCTTGTCGACCGCTTCGGCGATCCAGCGCTCGACGCGTTCGGCCTCGCCGAGGGTGATCATCGGACCCATGTCGGTCGCCTCGTTCATCTTGTCACCGATGGTGTAGCCCTTGGTGAGCTCGATGAAGCGATCGCGGAACCGGTCGTAGACCTCGCGGTGGATGTAGATCCTCTGAACCCCGATGCAGTTCTGTCCCGCCGCCCAGAAAGCGCCGGAGACACAGGTCTCGGCGGCCCACTCGATGTCGGCGTCCTTCCACACGATGACGGGAGAGTTGGAGCCGAGCTCCATGCCGATCTTCTTGAGCCCGGCCTTGGTGGTGATGTGCTTGCCGGCTTCGAGCCCGCCGGTGAAGCTGACCATTCTGACCCGCTCGTCGGAGACCATGGCGTCACCGAGGACCGCACCGTGGCCGGTGAGGGTTTGGAGGACGTCTTTGGGCAGCCCGGCCTCGAGGAAGGCTTCGGTGAGCTTGAGTGCCGATAGGGGAGTCACGGTCGCTGGCTTGAGAATCACGGCGTTGCCGCCGGCGATCGCCGGTCCGAGCTTGTGGGCGACGAGATTGAGGGGGTCGTTGAAAGGGGTGATGGCCAGAACCACGCCGATGGGCACGCGCTCGTAGTGGCCGCGCCGCTTCTCACCTCCGGGGAAGGAGTCGAAGGGGATGGTCTCCCCATTGAGGCGCTTGGCCTCCTCGGCCGAGATGGTCAGGGTGTTGACCGTGCGCCTCGCTTCTCCGCGGGCCTCGTTGATGGTCTTGGAACCTTCACGCGCGATGATCCGCGCAAAGTCCTCGACCTGGTCGGCGATGATGGCCGCGGTCTTCAACAAGACCTGACAACGATCGTAGGTGGTCATCTTGCGTGCGGTTGCGCGGGCGGCAAAGGCAGCGGCAAGTGCGGTCTGCACGTCATCGTGGGTGGCCGACGGGACGGTGTCGATGAGCGAGTCGTCGTAGGGATCGCGGACATCGATGGTCTCGGGGCGATCGACCCACTCGCCGGCAAGCAGCATCTTCATGTCAGCCTCCCGGACCTGAGTTGAACGATTCTGTCGGATGAGATGTGTGAAGTTCTTGAGGCTCTGTTGCTTGAGAAAAGCGGAGGCGTACCCATCGGTACGTCGAGCATTTTCGCATGCGACAGAGACCAAGAGATTTGCCCAGATCGCCGGTGAGAATTGTTCATCTTAGGTCCCTAGGTGGATGAGGTCGTTGAGGAGCGAGAATCCGGTCTCGCGGCGGCCGGCGCCCGGGCCGACGATCGTGACGTCGCCCAGGGTGTCGGTGGTGATGGTCATGGCGTTGGTGGCGCCGCCGACTCCGGCCAGCGGGTGGGTGTTATCCACCAGCTGCGGACCGACCGATGCCTTGACGGTGAGCCCGTCGCGCCAGACGCGGCCTATCAGCTTGTATTTCTTGCCGTCGGCGGCGGCGGCTTCGATCTGGGCCGGGGTGATCTCGGTGATCCCGACGCACGGGCTGTCATCGGGTACCAGAGCGGCGCCGAAGACGGTGTTGGCGAGGATCGTGACCTTCGCCAACGCGTCCCACCCGAGCACGTCGGCATCGGGGACCGCCTCGGCGTAGCCGAGTTCCTGCGCTTCGGTCAGCGCCGCGGTGTAATCCATTCCGCCTTCCATCCGGGTGAGGATGAAGTTGGTTGTTCCGTTGAGGATGCCCTGCATCTCGCTGATGTCGGATCCCGAGAGGGTCTCACGGATGAGGTTGAGCAGGGGAGTGCCGGCCATGACGGTTCCCTCGAAGAGAAACCGTGCATCGTTTGCCTTGGCAAGGTCCATGAGTTCCTTCGAAGCGAGGGCGGTCGGCCCCTTGTTGGTGGTTGTCACCGACATCCCCTTGGCCAGGGCCGCGCGGATGTGGTCAGTGGCGGGCTGACCGGTCTTGATGTCGGTGTAGGTGATCTCGCACATGACGTCCGCGTCGACCTTTTCGATCATTTCGAGGGCGTCCCACTCGAAACCGCCGGAGAGCGTCGACAGTGACTCGTCCGCCTCGGCCTTGGCCAGAGCAGCCTCGAGGTCGATGCCGTTGGGGTCGTAGCAGCTCCCCTTGAGCATGTCCGAGATGCCGACCACGGTGCACTCGAGATCGTGTGTCCGTTTGAGGTCGTCCTTCTTCTCGATGAGCAGTTCGGCCAGGCCCTGACCGACGGTGCCGAATCCAATAAGTAACAGACGCATGTGATGCTCCTTCATAATCTCTTCTTGATGCAGTCCGCGAGGCGTTTCACCGCCTCTGCGAGATCCTCCTTCGAGACGAAGGAGAAGTTGATCCGCATGTGGTTGCGTTCGGGGTTCTCTCCGTAGAACTGTTCGCCCGGGACGAATGCGACCTTGTGCTCGATGGCGTCGAAAAAGAGCTCGGCGGTGTCGATTCTCTCGGGCACCGATACCCAGAGAAAGAGGCCGCCGTCCGGACTGGTCCAGCGAACGCCCGTCTCGGGAGGGAAATGGGCAGCCATCGTTTCCAGGAAGATGCTGAGTTTTTCACGATAGTAATCGCGGCAGTTCGCGATGTGCTTCTCGAAACCCATCTCCTCGAGAAAGGCGGTGCACATATCCTGGTTGTACTTGGGTGTGTTGAGGATGTTGCCCTCTTTGATGTGGGTCATCCGGGTCACGACCTCGGGAGGGCCGATGTTGAAGCCCACCCGCATGCCGGGGCAGAAGAGCTTCGAGAAGGTGTAGAGCCCGATGACGTGACCGCCCCCGCGATCTTGGTCGAGGGTGTAGATGGCGGGGATCGTCTCTCCCGCGTAGCGCAGATCGCGGTACGGGCTGTCCTCGACGATCGGAACGTCGTACTTGTAGCTGAGGTCGAGCAGGGCCTTGCGTTTGGCCAGACTCATGGTGATGCCCGTGGGGTTTTGAAAGTCGGGCACCACATAGATGAACTTGGGTTTTCTGCCTTCGCCCGCCAGCTCCTCGAGCTTGAGGCCGAAGCCCTCGACGTCGGAGCCGTCGGGCTCGATGTTGACGCCTACGATGCGTGGGCGCTGCATCTCGAAGGCGACCAGGGCGCCGGCGAAGGTCGGCCGGTCGACCAGGACGACATCCCCGGGATCGAGGAAGAGTCGGCCCAGGAGATCGAGCCCATGCTGGCCGGACGTGGTGATCAGGATGTTCTCATCACGGATGTGGATGTCGTCGCGTTCGAGGAAAGCCAGCACCGCTGTGACGAGGCTCGCCTCACCCGGGATGGGAGAGTACTGCATGATGCGGTCGATGCCGGTGTCGAAGGCATTCTCGGTGGCGAGCCGCAGCTCGGATCGCTGGAAGACATCGGGTGAAGGGAGGCCGCCGGCAAGGGAGATGATCTCCGGATCGGTCAGGTACTGGATGGTCTTGCCGATCGGGTAGCCCTGAAAGTCACGCACATTCTCGGCAAAGCGCGAACGCCAGTCGGATTTCATCTCGGACCTCCTCGGCTTGTCATATCGACTCCACGCCGGTCAGTACGACACCCCACCGAAGCGGGTCCGGATACCCCGACGCATCATCTCCCGGCCGTCTTTGGAGGCGCGAAGCGCCTTGTAGTAGATGACATCGCCGATCTTCTCGGCCGCCTCGTCGCGCTCGTCGTCGGACAGGAAGTACGCCCCCATGGTGTCGAGATCGCGGGTGGTGCCGTCAGACTCGTACTTGAAGGTCAGGTCGGTGCCGTTTTCCAGTACCCTGAAGGCGTTGTCGGTCCAGTCGAAGTCGGGCATCCCGAGATCCGGGTTGATGCGAAGGTGTGCCGCGAGGCTCAAGCCCTTGATACCGCTGCGGTCGAGCTCTTCGGCGCACTTGATGAAGTTCTCAGGCGACACTCCGTTGCCGATGTTGACTTCGTAGATCGGCGAGGTCCGGTCGTCCCTCAGGTACTCACTCATGATGTTCATCAGCATGCGGAACTGCATCAGGTTTTGGGTCGAGAGCAGCATCGAGACCTTGAAGTGGAGATTGGGGATGTCGCGCCCGAAGTAGCAGGCGGCGATGATCGAGGACCATGCGGGGTTGAGGAAGAAATCGTTGCCGGTTTCCATGGCGGCACGGGTGATGCCGTCGAGGTAGACGAGGTGGTTGTCGTTGGCGACCTCGACACCGCCGAGATTGCCGAAGGCGGTGCCCATGTTCTTGAGAATGATCTGGCTCAGGCCGTCGCCGAGGTCGGCCCTGTCGAAAGTCTTGCCCGTGACCCCCTCGAGTGATTCGAACCGGCTCTCGGGCAGCGGTGTTCCGATCAGGTTGGTGCTGCAGAATTTCGACGCCTGCATGATGTTCTCGGCCATGGTCAGCGTGGCCATGAGGTCGCCGGAGTAGACGTAGCGCTCGGTCAGGGCGACCACCGAAATGAACTCCGATGGCGTCCAGCAAGGCTCGTCGGTGCCGGCGCTTTCGGCCATCCGCTGCATGCTGCGGTGGGTCACCTTGGCGCCCTGGAACCCGGAGACCTGGGCTGTCGCGGTACCGAAGTCGTCCCGATACACGGGTGTGAGCTCACGTTCGAAGTCGCCGATCTTCGGGAGGAGCCCCGCCAGGCGTTCGGCGTCGTCGATCAACTCGGAGTAGCCTTTTTCGGCAAGGATTTGCTTGCGGGTCGCGAGGTCTCGTTTTCGGCGAATGGTATCGCCGATATTCTCAGCGCCCCCGTAGTGAGCTGTGATTGCGTCGATGGCCTGAAGATCGCCTTCGGAGAGAAGCTTGAATTTCACGGGACCTCCTCGTATTCAGCAGCGGGAGCTATCGGGCTCGAGACTCTCGCTTGTTTTGTTGAATATTCCTATTCAACGGGTATTTTGGAGGATGATTTCTATTACGATCAAGTTTCCGAATATAGTACGTAATATAGTCGCGACCGACGAACTATTCCGAATCGGCTTCGACTTCCGAGGATTCCACAGAAGAAAGAACGCACCGCAGTTCGGACTCGCGCCTCTTCCAATAACATCCCCTCATCGACTCCGGGCGGGCGGGAGGCCAGCCAGTGGTTGGCGATGGGGTATAGAATCTGCGTCTATCTGTGTGATCTGGGGGTTGTGATGGGGGTTGCAAGGGGTCCCGATGTGCACGAATCTGCGCCTATGAGTACAATGCCGATCCACACCCCCGAAATCGGTGTGAACGGAGTTATTCATTGAACCACCTCATCACGCCTCACGGAGGCGCCCTCGTCAATCTGCTCGTTGATTCCGATCGCGCGGACGAAATCCGCGAGCTCTCGCGCGAATGGCCGTCCATTGATCTTTCTCAGCGCCAGCTCTGCGATCTCGAGATACTCCTCAACGGTGGGCTGTCACCCCTCACGGGCTTCATGGGTTCGGCGGATTTCGACACCGTCTGCTCCGGGATGCGGCTCACCGGCGGTACGTTCTGGCCCCTGCCCCTCACCCTGGACATCGACGAGACGACAGCTGAAGGTCTGACGATCGGTGAATCCGTCGCACTGCGCGATGCCGAGGGCGTGATGCTCGCTGCCCTGAAGGTGGAGGAGATCTTCGAACCCGATCGCGAGGCCGAGGCTGATGCGCTCTTCGGCACTGTTGGTCAGGGTCATGTAGGTGCGGCGCGCTTTCTCCACCGCGCGCCGCCGTTTGCGATAGCCGGTCGGCTCGAAGGCATCCAGCTCCCAGTCCACTACGATTTCCGTGAACTCCGGCTGACCCCGTTTGAGCTGAGGCGGCTCTTCGGTCGCCTGGGCTGGCGCAAAGTGATGGCCTATCAGACCCACCAGACGATGCATCGAGCCCAGCAGGCGGCGACCGAGCACGCGGCTCAGGATCTCGGTGCGAGTCTGCTCATTCACCCTGTGGTGGGCCTCAACACCCCGGGCGATGTCGATCACTACACGCGGGTCCGCTGCTACCAAGAAGTCCTGCCCCAGTATCCGGCCTTTCTCGCACGACTCAATCTGCTGCCGCTGGCGGTCCGCGGCGGTGGACCGCGCGAAGCCATGCTCCACGCCATCGTCCACAAGAACCACGGGTGCACCCACTTTTTGGTGGAGGGCAACGACCAGGGTTCGGTGCTCGAAGTGGTCGGGGCTCCTGGTTACAGCGGAGACGAGGCCAGAGAAGAGGTCGCGGCCCATGCCGAAGACCTCGGGATTGAGATGGTGGCCTCGGAAGAAATGGTTTGGGTCGAAAACCGCAAGCGCCATATTGCGGTCACCCAGGTGACGGCGGATGACCGGGTGCCGCGGATGACCGGCGAGGATGTCCGCAAGCGCCTCGCCGACGGCCGCGAGATCCCGGACTGGTTCAGCTTCCCGTCGGTGGTCCGCGAGCTCAGGCGCCGCCACCCGGGTCGCAATTCACAGGGCTTCACGGTCTTCTGTACGGGTCTTTCGGGCTCGGGCAAATCGACCGTCGCCAACGGGCTCCGGGTCAAGCTCCTCGAGCTCGGTGGCCGCGGAGTGACCCTGCTCGACGGCGATCTCGTGCGCAAGAGCCTTTCGTCCGAGCTCGGTTTCTCCAAGGAGCACCGCGATCTCAACATCCGCCGGATCGGTTTTGTCGCCTCGGAGATCACCCGGGGCGGGGGAGTGGCCATCTGCGCCCCCATCGCGCCCTACGACACCGTGCGCCACGAGGTTCGTGAGATGGTCCAGCCCTGCGGCGGTTTCATCCTGGTCCACATTTCGACCCCGCTCGAGGTCTGTGAGCAGCGGGACCGCAAGGGGATGTACGCCAAGGCCCGCGCCGGGATCATCAAGGAATTCACCGGGATCTCGGATCCCTATGAGATCCCCGAAGATGCCGATGTCCGGATCGACACCTCGCAGGTCACCCCCGACGAGGCGGTGCGCGAGGTGTTGTCGTATCTCGAGCGCGAGGGCTACATCTCCGCGGCCGAGGCGGATTGACGCTCGACTCTGAGATTCGCGCCCCATGCCGTTTCGTTCCCGTTCCCGCTCCCGAAATCGAACCTCGGCTCGTTCGGCGCCATAACATTCGGACCAGCGCATTGAAACACGGAGATCACGGCGGGCCGCGGAGAACCCACGGAGTTTCGTTCCAAGTCATCGCAGGGATCAACGTCTGGCTTGCGTGCTCGATCTGAGCGTGAGTCCAGGTCAGCCGGATTCGCCGTGGCAACCCTGTGGTTCTCCGTGCACTCCGTGTTTCAGCTTTGTCCGGCGACCTCGTAACCTGCTTCTTGAAGAGCCTCCACCGCGGCATCCAGTTGCTCATCACGCACCAGGATGTAATCGGTGTCGTAGGTCGAGATGGCGAAGATCGAGACGCCGGCGTCGGCGAGGGTTGACGACAGGCCCGCGAGGATCCCGACGAGGCTGAAGTCGAGGGGGCCGCGGACCTTGAGAGCCCGCCATCCGGCGGTGTGCTGGACATCGTCGGGAACCGGATCAGCGGCGCAGACAACCGACAGCTCATCGTCGCTGCTGGTGATGGATGTCAGTTCGCCGGACCAGGCCCAATTGGGCACTGCGGCATCGACTGGAAGCCGGCAGACCGCCAGTTCGTCGGACAGCAGATCGAGGGTGAGGGTGGGTTTGCTCATAGGCCACCGAGTGTAGGCTGGAGGGGTCGAGCTGTCATCCCCGGTTTTTCTTGCGGATCGATGCGGCTACACTACGCCCATATGTTGCGTCAGCTGCCTCTCGTGTTGCTCCTGAGTGCCGTCATCGTTGCTGCAGGCTGCGAGAGAGAAGACGCGTCCGGTTTCGCCGAATTCACCGGTGATTTCGCCGAATTCACCGGTGATGTCGAGGGGGCTCAGGTGCTCGTCGATATGGTCCATCGGGCGGCCGGCGCCGAGGTGATCCGCGAGGTGTCGGCGGTAGAGGTCGGAGCGCCGGATTCGGTGGCTCGCTTGATCTCCGGTTGGGACCATCCGGAACCCTACGGCGACTCGGAATGGATGGTGTGGGCAGTTTCGACGACCGCGGTGGTGGAGTTCGTTCTGCTTGACACGGCTTATAAACGTCTCGATCTTCGCTGCCGGGCGTTTTCGTGGGAAGGCGCTCCCGATCAGGTCGCGACGGTGGTGATCAACGGTGAGGTAGTCGGTGGAGTCGCTCTCAGACCATCCTTTTCGGACCATTCGGTTCGGATCCCCTCGGGTGTTCTCGGTCTCGGAACCAACCGGATCGAACTGATCTTCGACTGGACGGCGAAACCGTCGGATCACCTGCCTCAGAACACGGACGAGCGAGGCCTGGCCGCGGCGTTTCAGCGTCTGGCGCTGGCTCCTGCGTCGAACAGCCCTGACGATGTGTCGATGACGGCCGTGCCCGTCGTCAGCGACGACGGCCTGAAAATCTCCTCCGGAACCGGTCTCCGCTACCGTTTCTCGGCGCCGGAAAACGGCTTCCTCGAGTTCGAGGTGCAACCGTCGGCAGTCGGGGAGGCTCAACCTCGTCTCAGAGTCTGGATGGCATATCCCGGGCAACCGGCCGTTGCCGTTACGCATGTCGATCCCTCGGCGCCGACTCGAGGGTCGAGGAGACTCGCCATCGACGCTCCGACCGGCGAGCCGGTGGAGATCGGTTTCGCGGCGATCGGGAGTGGCGGTCGAGAGAGCGCCGTCACCGTCACCAAAGCGATGGTGGCCGGCACCGAGGGAACCGGCGGAGCCCACGCCAACATCCTGCTCGTCGAGATCGACACCCTCCGCGCGGATCACCTGGGGTGCTATGGCGGTGACATCGATACGCCGATCGTCGATGCCATCGCCGCTCAGGGAGTCCGTTTCGCCCACGCGCGTTCCCACATCCCGATCACCGGCCCGAGCCACGCAACACTTTTCACGTCGCTGCTGCCGATGGAACACGGGGTGCTCAACAATGCCCAGGAACTTCGTCGCGACTTTCCGACACTGGCGGAGACCCTGAGATCCTCCGGTCGTCACACATCGGCGGTGATCAGCCTGGGTGTGCTTCAACGACAGTTTGGTTTTAAGCGTGGGTTCGATCGATACGGCGACGGCTTCCCGCGTGATTGGCTCAAAGACGCCGCCGAGGTGACCGACGAGGTCCTCGCGCTCGCAGACTCGGGTTTTTGGGAGCCTTATTTTCTCTGGGTTCACTACGCCGATCCCCACGAACCCTATGCACCGTCCGATGACCGATACCCGCATTTCGATCTGCGTCTCGACGGCGAGAGTATCGGGGTCGTCGATGCGGGCGGGAGGGGTTTTCGTTTTGCGGTCGATCTCCCCAGTGGCGACAGCGTTTTGGAGTTCATCCCGATCGATGAAGGTGAGCCGGGGCGGGTCTATCGTGTGGACAATCTCCTGCTCGATGACCCGGAGATCGTGATCGAGGCCATCGAAGGATGGAATGTCATCCCGCGGAGGATGTCCCGAACGACATATGAGTCTCAGATGCCGGCATCGGTTCGGCTGACCAACCCGGGATCCGCGGCGGCGAAGACCGGGATGCTCGTTTCGTGCAAGAAGCTCCTCAGCAAGCCCGAGATTCGCGAAGCCTATGCCGGTGAGGTGGAGTTCGTCGATCGCCAGATCGGTCGGCTCATGACGGGACTGGAGGAGCGTGGATTGCTCGAGGACACGCTCGTGGTGTTCTTCTCCGATCACGGCGAGGGCCTCGGCAACCACGACCACGTTGGTCACATCAGCCAGCTCTACGACTCCCTGATTCACGTGCCGTTGATCTTCAGCTGGCCGGGGAGGCTTCCGGAAGGACTCGTAATCGACGCTTCGGTGAGCCTGATCGATGTCTTTCCGACCATCTCGGAGTTGCTGGATCTTGATGGGCCCGATCGCGTGTCGGGCGCCAGTCTGGTTCCGCTCATGCGTGGAGAAGATCCTCCGGCAAGGCCGGTGATTGCCGCCACCTACCGGCCGGAGTCGTTCTCGGACAAAAGGGCCATCGTCGTGGATGGGTTCAAGTACATCCACTCTTGGAAGGACGAACAGGAGAAAGAGGAACTCTTCGACGTCGTCATCGACCCGGGTGAACTCACCAATCTGGTCGAAGAACGGCCGGAGGTCCTCTCCAGACTCCGGAATGAACTCGCCAAACGACTCGCCGAAATGGCACAGAGCGCGCCGGTGGAAGTCGAACTCAGCGAAGAAGACAAAGCTCAACTCAGAGCGTTGGGGTACCTGCACTGATGGGTGGTGGGTGAAACCTAAATTGAGTGATTCTCACCGGCGATCTGTACCAACTCCTTGTGCTCTGGGCGTTTGCAAAAAGCCTCGACATACCACCAGTATCCCTGCATTTTTTGCAAACACCAGAGCATCAAGGACTTGGCACATCTCATCCGGCAGAATCGCTCAGTTTAGGTGAAACAACCCGCCGCGGATCGGGTAGGGTTTCACCCGGACGTGAGATGAGGATGGAGGACTCGGTTTCATGACACGAAAATGGACGATGCTCGGTGCTGCCATGGTGGTTGGATGCGTGTGCGTCATCGTCGGCTGCGGCGGATTCGGTGATCCGCCGGTCATCGAGTTCATGAACGCAGTCGACGATGATACCGGCGAGGACGACGTGCACGAACACCTTCCGTTCCTCGATGCCACCGAGTGGGTCGAGAAGTTCGATCCCGAGTTGAGTTCCATGGGGTACAACCTCGTTTTCTACCGCAGGCGGGTCCCCATGCTCATCGATATGCAGGGTCGCGTGGTGCACAGCTGGCCGCGGGTCCGTGGTGTGGCGAGAGCCCGCCTCGATCGAAGCGGCCATCTTGCGGTGATCGGGATGGACGACATGATCAAGGAGTACGACTGGGAGGGAAACCTGGTCTGGGCCTTTGCGCTTCAGGGTGAAAACGACATGCCGCACCACGACCTCATCGCATTGGCCAATGGGAGCTTTCTGGTTCTCGGGCAGAAGACCGAAACCCGGACCGACTATCTTCACGAGGTCGATCGGGATGGTTGTGTGGTGTGGGAGTGGTATGTCGTCGATCACCTCGACGAGAATTTCCCGGATCGCAATCGGGAGATCCCGGATCAAAGCCACATCAACTCGATCTTCGAACTCCCCGAGAACCGGTGGTTCGAGGGTGGTGATGACAGATTTCGACCAGGCAACATCCTCGTCAGCGCCCGGAATCTCAACACGATCTTCATCATCGACAAGGCCTCCGGCGAGATCGTGTGGACGTACGACGAGGGCCTCGACTATCAACACGAGGCCGTGATGGTGCCCAAAGGCGTGCTCGGCGAGGGGATGATCGTCTTCTTCAACAACGGCAAGAAGAACCGGTTCGCCTATCGCCAAAGCCAGATCACCGTGATCAATCCCGTCTCTGGAGATCGGGTCTGGAACTACGCTCCTGAGCGGTTCTTCTCGTCGATCGCCGGCTCGCAACAGGTGCTGCCAAACGGCAATCTCCTCGTATCCTCGAGCCACGGCGGACGGGCCTTCGAGCTCACCCCCGACAAGGAGATCGCCTGGCTGTGGATCCCTCCGTACCTCCCGATGCGCCCGTATCGGTACCCGGCAGACCATTGTCCCCAACTTGCCGCATTGGGCCCGTTGAGCGATGAGCCGGTCAACCGCGACGACCGGCCGGCCTGGGTGGACCTCGAACTCGGTCAATTCAATCTCTCTGAAGAATTCGGGGTCAGGCCGGTCGCCGGAAAGAGAAGAAAACTCCTGAGAAAGAACCGGGGATGCCAGGAGGTTCTTCTGCCGGCGAATCCTGTGATTCATTTTGGCTTTGGCTTTGACAAGCAACGACTCGACGGCGCACCAGAATCCGCCAGGTTCCGGCTCACGGTTCGCCCGCTGCCCGATGGCGAGCCACGTACCGTAATCGACGAGGTCGTTCGGTCGACGGGTGACGAGATCTTTGTCGAAATGTACAGGGCGGTCCCGGGTTTGGGTTATCGACGGGCCGATCTCTGTGTCGACGTCAGGGATGAGGAATTCGCCGGAGAGACTCTGACTCACCGTTCGATTTCGCTGGAGAATCCCTCGTTTTACTCGCAGAAACGCGCCCAGATGGTTCGCGAGTGGAACATGGGGCGCCAGACCCTCCAGGACCAGGAGTTTGAAGAACGACAGCTCCGCGCCATCGGCTACGTTCAGTAGATCGTCTTCACGGTCGAGAGACGATGGCCATCTTCGGGCGCGGATCTCAGTCGACGATATAACCCAGGGTCTCGAGCAGAACCCGATCCTCGTCGGTGATGTCCGTGGCCGCGACAGTGGCCGCGAGTCTGGCGGGCTGCTGAATCCTGTCCGACATGATCTTGCCGAGCCCGATGTACTGCATCGGGTGGTCGATCTTGGCGTTGTGTCGCTCACCGGGATCGGCCACGAGATCAAAAAGTGCTCCCGAACCCGCGGCATTGACCATGAGGCTCCACCGAAGTGTCCTGATGCTGTGGACCGGTGGCGTGGTGGCGGTGCGGCCGACGTAGAACCGACCGTTGGCGGTCGGGTTGGCTTCCAGCAGATTGCGGCCGTCCTTGAACTGCGGGACCGGCAGCCCGGCGCCGCCGAGCATCGTCGGCACGATGTCTGCCAGGGTGGCCAACCGCCCGGTGTCGATCGAGGTATCGTCGAAGTCCTCCGGCATCCGCAGAACAAAGGGAACATGCAGCATCTCGGCATACAAGGTGCTGTTGTGGCCCAATTGCCCGTGATCCCAAAACGCCTCGCCGTGATCTGAGGTGACGAGCACCACCGTATTGCGCCACCTTGGCCTCTTGCGGAGTGCCGTGACGATCCTCTCGACTGCGTGATCGGCCGCCCTGAGATTGCCGTCGTAGAGGTCGAGGAGGTGATCGATGCACTCGGGTGTTGCTTCCATGGATCCGCCATCGACTGCGAAAAGCGTCTTGTTGTATCCGTCGCACGGGCCGTCGTACCCCGGATCGGTGAAGACGTCGAACTGCGGGGCCGGGTCGTACGGGGCGTGTGGCGGCACCATGTGCACCTGGAGGTGGAGGGGTCGGCGATCGTCTTTGACGGTGTCGAGCCACTCGACAACTGTCTTTGCCATGAATCGGGCGCGGCGGTTTTCCTTGCGCCCCGCACCCTCGGTCCAGACCTCGCGAAAGACCTCATATCCTTGGTCGAATCCCTTGGCCCGAGAGTTGTTCGGCGTGGCCGAGAAACAGGCGGTGTGATAACCCGATTGAGCCAGAACCTCGGCCAGGGTCACCGCATCCTGACTCAGCACGTCTTCGTGTCCCAGTACGCCGTGATCGATGAAGCTCAGACCGGTGATCATGGTCGGCACCGAGGCCAGGGTGTAGGGCACCAGTGCATATGCGTTGGAGAAGACCAGGGATTCCCGGGCCAGTTCTTCGATGAACGGCGTTGTTTGACGCGGGTGACCTGCAAATGAAAAGCGGTCGGCACGGGCCGCGTCGAGGGTGATCAGGATGACATCTGGGCTGTTCTCTCGATCTCTCTCTGGGCCCGGATGATGGGCGATCGGGTATCGATGGTCGGGCTTGAACCGTGGTCTTGAAACCTCGAGTCGACCGACTTCGATGGGAGTCTGAATGGAGGCCAAGGCCCATTGACCCGCCAGATCCTCGACCTGCAGACGCACCGTGCGTGGGGCTTCCCCGGGTTCAATTTCGATTTCCACGTGTCCCTGTTCGACGCCGTCGAGGCCTTCGATTGAAACCACCGCGCGAAGAGCGGAATCGTCTATCCCCGGGGTTGAAACGACATCCAGGTCCATGCGGCCAGTTTCAGGAGGGACGAAGACCGGTATGAGAAGGGTCCCCGGATCGTCGATCAGAAATGCCTGTTTCGCGTCATCCCAGACATCAAAACCCGGGTCGTCCGTCCAGCCGGAAAACGACCGCCCTTTCGGCGCCTGGAGGGTGAGTTGGGAGATCCTGGCCGCGTAGGTCGTCGGGTCCTTGCCGTGTCCCGCCTCGCTCGGTGAGATTCTCTCGGAAAACCGGAGTTCGATTGAGTTGCTTCCAGGTTGCAGCACTCCACGGGGGATTCGGTAGCGCAAATTGGTCCAGCGTTTGGACACCGGTTTCTCGTCGAAAAGGTGATCGTTGACGCTCACACTGATCATCTGTTCCAGGTCGGCTGCGAGGGCGTTGTTGGCCCGACCCTTGATCATGAGGACGCGGGGCGCGGACGATGTCGCCTTCACTTCCACCCGTGAAGCCATCCCGGTGGCCCAGGTTCCCCAGGACTGAGGCTGGTTCCATCCCTCAGCGAGGGTGCACTGTGGAATCCCCTGAGTCCAGATTTCGGCACGGTCGTCGAGCCTGGCCAGGGGACATTCGATCCGAGAATCGAGGTCTTGATCCGAGGCGAAGAAGAAGTGCTCTGGCGGCTGGTCGTTCCCCTCGAGTGTGCCGTCGACCGTTGAGTGGTGCTGGATACCGCTGGTGTACACCCCGATGACGATCAAGGATGCTGCGGCGAAAACGAGGGTGACAAAGAGAGAGATCTTCATGTTCGAGTGGTCGCGGGTTCGCGATGCAGGCGGAGTATAACGTGTCGGTCCCTTGTTCTTGGAGAAACCAGATCGGTCTCAGGTGCATACGATTCAGAGGGAGGACTCGTCATGAAGTCAAAGGTCATTCTGTCAGCAGCGTTACTGGTCGCCGCGGTTGCGTCAACCTCGGCCGCGGAACGCCCCGAACCGGAGGTCGTCGCCACCTGGGGCGGGGACGATGTCTACCGGGTCCTGCCGTTGGGCGCGATCCCGGCCATCGACAAACCGGAGTTCGTCGTCGGGAAGGCCGCGGACGCCCAGATGTCCGCCGATGAGCCGGTCCTCGGGATCGTCATGGGTTCAACGGCGAGGGCCTACTCCCTGTGGCAGCTCGACGGCCACGAACTGGTCAACGACGTCATCGAAGGGACGGCCATCGCGGCCACCTGGTGACCACTCTGCTCCACGGGCGTGGTCTACGCCCGCACCCTCGGCGCGCACACATACACTTTTCAGGTTTCAGGCAAGCTCTGGCGCAACAGTTTCATCATGGAGGACCGTGAGACCTCAACGTCGTGGAGCCATGTCACCGGGCGCGCGCTCGGCGGACCGGGGCGTGGCGCCCAACTCCAATCCCTGCCATCGGTCCAGACCACATGGGCCGAGTGGAAGAAGGTTCACCCCGAGACCGAAGTCCTGAAGAAAGACAAAGAGGTTCTGTCGTCGCACTACACGAAATACTTTTCCGATCCTGATCGCATGGGGCTTTTCCGCTCCCAGTGGCTGACCGAGGTCATGCCCGGCAAGACGCTGGTCTGGGGGGCGACGGTCGGTCTGCATGCGGTAGCCGTGACCGATGAGGCGTTGGCCGAAGGCGCGATCGCCGAGGTCGATCTTGGTGGGACGCCCGTTGTCATCGAACGCGGCGCCGATGGGGGAGTGAGAGCCTTCGCCGGCGAGGACCGAGACGAGATCCCTGTCACGAGAGCCTTCTGGTTCGCCTGGTCGTCGTTTTATCCCAATACGCAAGTAGTTGATTGACGGTTTCGCCGGCATGTCACCTTGAGCGAGAGAGTCCGCGAACGAGTCGAAAGGTCTCCACAGGTACGGGAGCGCGCTTGTCGTGAGGAACCGCCTCGTTCCATCGGTGGGGCATCCGATCCCGCGTGCTCGGATGCGGTCTTGGTCTTGGCGTCCGGGAGCACCGGCCTTCTGGTCCGCCGTTGGCGGTCCAGCGTCGCACCATCGACGTGGTCGCACGGAGGTGGATTGAAGGACTGCGACCACGCCGACGGTACGCCGGCGGCCTCCTTCTTCACTTGGACAACTGCACCGGAACGGTGTACCGCGAGGGTTGCCCGGTTAGACATTGTGCGGAGCGCGGAACGAAGCCGGATGGGCATCGTAGGCACAATGTCAAACCCGGCACGCCCCGGTGGAAGCCATGTCCCCGCAGACTCCGGGGCGGCTCCGGCACGCCCCGGTGAGCGGTGTTCCCCGCGTGCTCGGGCGCCGGCGGCCTCCTTCGTAGCTGGGAGAGATGCACCGGTACGCTCTACCGCGAGGGTTGCCCGGCAGCGCCATTGTGTGGAGCTCACCGCGTTGCCGGATGGTCGTTCCGGCACAATGGCGTGCCCGGCACGCCCCGGTGAGCGGTGTTCCCCGCGAACTGGATACTCTCAATCGCGGACCAGTCCTCTGCGATGGAAATTAAGAATTCAAAATTGAGAATTGAGAATTCATGCCCGCGCTACTGTGAGCACGAAAGTCGCTCCGGTTGAGTGATCATCCGCGAGCACGAGCTCACCGCCCTGTGCTCTTGCGAGAGAGCGGGCGAGGGCGAGACCGAGGCCGAGGCCGGCGGGGGCGTCGTCTCCGGCGGGTCGCCGGAAGGGCTTGAAGAGTGCGCGTCTCGTGATCCCCCGGATTCCGGGGCCGTTGTCGCCGACTTTGACCTCGATCCCATCGGTCGCGGTTCGCACCGTCACATCTGCCCGACGCTCGGGTTGCTCTCGGGTGTACTTCTCGGCGTTGTCGAGGAGGTTGTCGATGATCTGGCACAGCGCGTCGTCGTCGAAGTTGGCGGTGGGGAGTTCATCCTCGATCTCGAGATCGATGGCGAGTCCCGTTTCTTCGAGGTTGGGTCGAAGCCGATCGACACAGCGGAAAACTGCGAGGCCGAGATCTCCGGGCTGGGGTTTGGCGATCTGTGCTCCGCGCTCGAGTCGCGCCAGATCGAGCATGTTGGAGACCACACGGCCGAGCCGGCCTGATTCGGCCGCCACCCTCGAGGCGTAGACCTTCGACTGCTCGGGTTTGCCCAGACCCTCGCTGAGCATCTCGCTGTAGAGCCTCAGGCTGGCCAGGGGAGTCTTGAGTTCGTGTGCCGCGGCGGCAGCGAATCTTCCGCGCTGGCGTGCCAGACGGTCGGTCTGAAAGATGACCACCACAACCGCGAGGGCGGAGAAGAGAACCGCGGCCGCACCAAGAGCGAAGATCCGGCGGAACTGGAGGATGGCCTCTCGGCCCTCCTCCCGGGCGAGCTGGACCAGAGGTGCAGGATCGGTGCTGAGCCACCACCGGGTGTCCGCCACCGAGGATGCGAGGCGATCGTGCGGCAGCGCGGAAAACGGCGTGAAATCGATCCGGGTCGAGGCGTCTCTCCCCAACCACTGCTCGATACCCGACGGTGCGATGGCAAAGCCCTGGAGTCTGATGCCGCGGGGAGTCTCGACCTCGCGCAGCGCGGCCAGGGTGGGACCGCTGTCGAAGACCATGGTATGCCACTCTAGGGGACCGACCCGGATGATTACATTTCCGCCGTTCCCGCCCGGTTGCCGGGTCGAGGTCTCACTGCGGCCGGTGATCGCGGCATAGACCTTGTCAGCGTCTCGAATCTGCTCCCACTCGGAACGGCGCAGGTGGATCAGATCGCCTTCGAAGTACCCGCCTTCGATCCCGACTGTTTCTTCAAGGCCCAGGGCCATGGCGTTCTGAAGATCGGCGAGCAGCGAACAGAAACGGGCGAAGTTCCCGGTCGACGAGAGCTCGGGGAAGCGTTCGTTGACGTTGGGCAGACTTACGAGTCCGTACTCATCGAGCTGGAAGTGGGCCCAGACGAGGGGGTCGGAGACCCCTTGAGCCAGGGGCGATGGCGCCACGGCGAGGCCCTCCGCAGCCCCGCCGGGGTCGTGGGTGATGCTCTGATAGTGGAAGAACGGTCGCTCGGCTTCGCTCGATCGTAGGCGTTCGAGCCGGGTCGCCAGCCGGTCGGAATCCCGGTGGACCTCATTCTGGAGACCGGTGATCGTGGCGTCTTCCAATAGACGAGCCCGGCGGGCCGCGTCGCTCGATCCCGTCAGGTACCAGGCGGTGGTCGGCAGAACAACGGCGACCGCGAGGGCGATCGCGGCGACAGCGGTCCGTTGTTTCTGGGTCACGACCCCTCGTCGCCCCATGCGTATCCCGCCCCGGTGACGGTGACCACGATTTTCGGATCGGTTGGATCACGCTCGATCTTCTGCCGGAGCTTGGCGATGGTCATATCGACGGTCCGGGTCTGGAGATCACCGCTGGTGCCCCAGACCCGTTCGAGAAGTTCGGAACGAGGCACCGCGCGGCTGTTCTGGCGGTGGAGCCAGCGGAGGATCCCCACTTCTCGAGCGGTGAGGTGGATCGTCTCGTCGCCGCGGCTGACCTGATGACGGCCGAGATCCATCGTGCAGTCATCGATCTCGAGGATCTCGGGCTCAGCCGGAACTGACGACGCCCGGCGGGAGAAAACGTCGATCCGGGCAAGCAGTTCTCTGACCCCGAAGGGCTTGGTCACGTAGTCGTCGGCGCCGGCGGCGAATCCTGCGACCTTGTCGTCCTCGGCGCCGCGAGCGGTGAGCATGAGGATGGGCAGGGTCGGTCGCGCCTGGCGCAGGCGCCGGCAGACCTCGATCCCGTCGACCTGCGGCAGCATGAGGTCGAGGAGCACCAGATCGAAGGGATCGGCCATCCCGACCTCGAGGGCCGACCGGCCGTCACCCACCGCGGTCACCTCGTGCTCGGCGGCGGATAGGAGATCCACCAGGCCTTCGCGGAGTCGCTGTTCATCTTCAACAATCAGTATCTTCATGGCACCTTCCGAACCCAGCATAACCGAGACCATAAGCGGGCGCTGTCACAAAGGTGTAAATCGTTGGGATATCAGGGCTTCAGTGTGCATCCCATGACCTGTCGAAGTCTCGGATTCAACAGATTGATGGATTTTTTCGTTGTCGATTCTCGAACCGACTTGGGAATCGGCATGGTCATCGCATATGGTTGAGTGACTCGATGGCGCGAGGAGGAGATGGCGACGACGCAAATACGACTCGCAGTGGTGGTGACGGGGCTGGTGTGCTGCCTCGGGTGCGGGACGTCTGGCGGCAATACCGTCATCAGCCACCTCTACTACTACTACGGTCCCGAGGACACCCTCGAGACTCTCGAAACATCGGAGATCAATCCCGAAAACCTCGCTCTGGCGGATCTCGAGAAGGCCATGGTCTTGCTTGAGCTGGGCAGATACGAGGAAAGCCTGAGCGCCCTGTGGAGTGCGGATACCCGCCTCGAAGCAGCCCGGGCGACCCCGGCATCAAGAACGTCGAGGAGTGGCTACCCGCCATGGCAGCCGGAATACCACGAGCGGGTTCTGGCATCGACCGTCGCCATGGCGGACGCCCTGGCTCTCTATGACGTCGTCGGTGCGGCTGCGGCTGCCGATCGAGCCGTTGCCGGCATCGCCGAGATCGGGTGTGAAGAGTGTGACTTCGATTTCACGAGGGTCTTGGCCGCTCTTTCATATGGTGGCGCCGGTCGATTCACCGACGGGATCGAGGTTCTCTCGGGCGTGGTTGTGACCGGACAGGGTGAGGACCTGATCAACGAGATCCGCAGACGACTCGAGCTTGGCACTGCCGGTGTCCAGCCCGAGGGGCTGGCCCCTCCTCCGGTGGAGAGCGAACGTTTTGTGGTCGCCATCCTGCTCCTCGGCGGGGGACCGTACAAGGACGTCGCCAAGCTCGAGGTGGCGCCCGACGAGACCATCCGATGGTGTCGATGGGTTCCGCGAGACATTCAGGCGGTGGAGTGGGCTGCCATGGATCTCGAAGACCCGGCGATCTCGGTGGAGTACACCGATATTGAAGAACTCGCGGTGAGCAGCCTGGCGCTCAGGGCACAGCGTGTGATCGCAGGTGAGGAAGTGCCGGTCAGCCCCGAAAAACGCGACCTTCGCCACTGGACATCGCTGCCCGCCTCGTTGCAGCTGCTCGTTGTCGATCTCCCGCCCGAGACCGATATCGCGGATCTCGTCTACTACTCATCCGATGGCTACGAGATCGACCGCGAACCCATCGAGGTGCCGAGTGGGTGGTGGGGTGGACCGATCTACGTGACCCGTCGCATCCCATAGCGATTCAATCGTCGATTCGAATCCAGACATCGAGTCGGTTGGTTGGGCTGACGCCGTCGAGAATCCGGTAATCAGAGTCTACCGTTTCGAAGCTGCACGACCGGCCTCGGTCCCACGTTTCCCCGTTGACCCCATGCGGGGGGGACGCCCGCACCACACTGGCGCTCAGCCCCACCCTACTTCGTGTCGTCGTAGTTGCGACGCATCCGAGGTCAAACCCGGTAAGTCTGCCCCAAGCCCCAAGCCCCAAGCCTCAAGCCTCAAGCCTCAAGCCTCAAGCCGTCCTTTGAGATCCTCGAGCAGCTCCACCGCGGCATCGGCGATGACGGTGCCGGGGCCGAAGATGTGGCCGGCTCCGGCGTCGCGCAGAGCCTCGTAGTCCTGCGGTGGGATGACCCCCCCGACGACGATGATGATGTCCGACCGTCCGAGTTCGTCAAGGCTCTTCTTGAGTTGGGGGATCAGGGTGAGATGGCCCGCGGCGAGGGAAGAGACCCCGACGACGTGGACATCGTTCTCCACAGCCTGGCGCGCGGTCTCCTCCGGCGTGGTGAACATGGGTCCCACATCGACATCGAAGCCGAGATCGGCGAAGGCGGTGGCAATGACCTTCTGACCGCGGTCGTGGCCGTCCTGACCGACCTTGGCCACCAGGATCCGCGGCCGGCGTCCCTCGGATTCGGCAATCTCATCGGTGAGTCGGTGCGCTCGGCTGACGTCTGCCATACCTTCTCCCACTTCCTGCTGGTAGACCCCGCTGATGGATCGGATGACGGCCCGGTGGCGTCCGAAGACCTTCTCGAGAGCATCGCTCATCTCGCCGACGGTGGCCTTGGCCCGCGCCGCTTCGATGCTGAGCTCGAGCAGGTTGCCGTCGCCGCTGTCCGCGGCGTTGGTCAGGGCATCGAGGGCCTGCTCGACGGCGCGCCCGTCGCGTTCGGCGCGAAGCTCGTCGAGACGCGCCACCTGGGCGGCGTGGACCGCAGAGTTGTCGACCTTGAGAACCTCGAGTTCCTCTTCGTGGTCGAGGGGGTAGCGGTTGAGTCCGACGATGGTCTGGCGACCCGAGTCGATCCGCGCCTGGGTGCGGGCGGCTGCCTCTTCGATGCGCATCTTGGGCAGCCCCGACGAGATCGCTTTGGCCATCCCGCCGAGTTTCTCGATCTCGGAGATGTGCGCCCAGGCCCTTTGAGCGATTTCGTGGGTGAGTCGTTCGACGTAGTACGAACCGCCCCACGGGTCGGCCACGCGGCAGATCCCCGACTCCTCCTGGAGCTGGATCTGAGTGTTGCGGGCGATACGGGCCGAAAAATCGGTAGGCAGCGCCAGCGCCTCGTCGAGGGAATTGGTGTGGAGTGACTGGGTGTGGCCCATGGTGGCGGCCAGCGCCTCGAGACAGGTCCGGGCGACGTTGTTGAAGGGATCCTGCGCCGTCAGACTCCAACCCGAGGTCTGCGAGTGCGTGCGGAGCATCATCGATTTGGGATTCTCCGCGCCAAAGGTCTTCATGATGGGCGCCCAGAGCAGGCGCGCGGCGCGGAGCTTGGCGATCTCCATGAAGACATTCATTCCGATGGCCCAGAAAAAGGAGATCCTCGGGGCGAATGCGTCAACCTCGAGGCCCGCCGCCTTTCCCGTTCGGATGTACTCGATGCCGTCGGCGAGGGTGTAGCCGAGCTCGAGATCGAGCGTCGCCCCGGCTTCCTGCATGTGGTAGCCCGAAATGGAGATGGAGTTGAACCGTGGCATCCGCGTCGAGGTGAAGCCGAAGATGTCGGCGATGATCCGCATGGACGGCTCGGGTGGGTAGATGTAGGTGTTGCGGACCATGAACTCTTTGAGGATGTCGTTCTGGATAGTCCCGGCGAGCTTTTCGGGCGCGACTCCCTGCTCCTCGGCGGCGATCACGTAGAGCGCCATGATCGGGAGCACAGCGCCGTTCATGGTCATAGAGACGCTGACCTCGTCGAGGGGGATCCCGTCGAAGAGGATCCGCATGTCCTTGATGGAGTCGATGGCGACCCCGGCCATCCCGACATCGCCGACCACGCGCTCGTTGTCAGAGTCATAGCCGCGATGGGTGGCGAGATCGAAGGCGATGGAGAGACCCTTCTGACCGGCTGCGAGATTGCGGCGGTAGAAGGCGTTTGAGGCTTCGGCGGTGGAGAAGCCCGCGTACTGGCGGATCGTCCATGGCCGCGAGGCGTACATGGTGGGGTAGGGGCCACGGTGAAAGGGCGGCAGACCGGGGAGGTATGCCAGGTGGTCGAGTCCTTCCAGATCGCCCGCCGTATAGAGCGGTTTGACCGGGATGCCCTCCGGGGTGTTCCAGACCATCTCATCCATGGAGCGGCCGGCCTGATCCTCTGCGTCGGCCGCCCAGGCCCCCGCCGAGCCGCTCTTACGACGGTCAACCAGATCGATCTTCGTAAAGTCGGGGATGATCGGTTTAGACATGGAGCACCCCCTCTTCCTGCAGCAGATCGACCAGCATCTGCCACTGGTCGCAGCCCATGTGGATGAAACCGGTCACCCCCGACGCCCGCCATGCCGTCTCGTGTTCACCGGGTTTGCCCGCGAGCAGCACAGTGCGAGCTCCGCCTTTCTCGAGCCCCGCCGCCAACTCGGGAACCACATCCGGATAGCGTTTGTCCGACGAGCAGATGACCGCCATCCGGGTGCCGGAAGAAGCGAACGCCTCGAGCGCCTCATTCGTGGTCTGAAACCCCTCGTTGCCGAGGGCTTCGATCCCCCCTGCCTCAAAGAAATTGGTGGCAAATGTGGCCCGGGGTTTGTGGTCGGGAATCGGTCCCATGTTGGCGAGGAAGATCCGCGGTCGGGTTCCGTTGGCCGCCAACCATGCATCTGAGGCATCCCTGAGGCGTTCGAAGATCTCGGCTTCGCGTTGGCTGGGCAGCGGCGTCATGACGGTCTCGTCGCGGGTGCCTCGCAGAGCAACCGCCAGTTGACCGATGGTGGCATCGGCGGCGGCAGCGGCAATGGCCGTCGTGACAACATCGCCGTTCCCCGTGGATTCGTTGGCGGCGCTGAAGAGCCGCGCGAGCTCCTCGGTTGCGCCATCGGCGGTGACGGGATCGGGGAGATCGGGCCGTTCTCGTGTGAGTCGTTCCTCGGCCAGATTCGGATAGGAGCTGACCCCCGTGATTGGCTCGCGGCGGGTCGCGAAGGACTCCTCTCGATCGGCCTGAACCCGATTGAGCTGGGTGGCGATCGTCCCTTCGAGCAGGACCGAAGCCATCCCGCCGTTTGTCTCGATGGCCTGGAACCGGTCCCACGCGGCCTGCGCGAGTTCGCTCGTCAGCCACTCGAGATACCAGGATCCACCACCGGGATCGACCACCCGACCGAGGTGGCTCTCCTCTCGGAGGATCGTCTGGGTGTTTCTGGCCATTCGCCTGGCCAATGGGTCTGAGATCTCCATGGCGTGATCGAAGGGCTGGATGCTGATGAGATCGGCGCCTCCGACCGTGGCCGCGAAACCGCCGACGGTGGTTCTGAGCATATTGACCCAGGGATCGCGGGTGGTGAGACCGCGCGGAGACGCGATGGCGTGAATCATGGCGGCGCGACCGTCCTCACCGACTCCGCACGCCTCCACCGCCCGCGACCAGAGCTGCCGGCAGGCGCGAAGCTTGGCGGCCTCCATGAAGAGATCACGGCCCATGGCATGACGGAAGATGATCTGTTTGCTTGCGACGCTTGGGTCGATCTCGCGATCGGCCAATGCACGGAGATATGCCACTGCGGTGGCCATCCCATACGCCAGTTCCTGGATTGCGGTCGCGCCGGCGAGGTGGTAACCGTCGGTGGCGACTGCTATGGACCTGATTCCAGGGGCGTTTTTCTCCGCCCAGCTGACCAGCTCCGCCATCTGAGAGTAACTTCCATCGAGCCCGGCGGTCAGACAGCCATCAGAAGCCAGGGCGCCGAGCGGATCGAAGCCGAAGCTGCCGGTGAGATCGCTGGGGGTGATCTCGTGACGTCGCGCGGAGGCCAGAAGGGATGCGGCCACGGCAGGTGTGTTGCCTCCGGCGCCCAGGTGGAGAGCGGTCCGGCTGAGATCGAGGTTGTCGAAGAACTCGTCGAGGCCTCCGCTCGTGGCAAGACAGACCCCGTCGCCCACCGGAGCGCAAGGTTCAAGCGCGGCGGTTCGCACTGAACGGTCGAAGACCAGCCAGATGGATCGGGCGCCGCCCGCGATTTCTTCAGCGGCCCACCGGGCCGAGGTCGCCGGATCGGGATGAGCGACGGGCTGACAAACGGTCCAGCCGGATGGGCCCGGCCCCAGCGGGGTCCGACCGCGGACGTGGGGGGCCTGTCCCGGAAAGCCGGGATCGTCGATGCCATCGGCTTCTGAGTAGAGCGGGCGGATGGCCAGACCTTCGTGGGTGCGGACCGTGAGCCGGTCCAGGGGCCGTCCCTTGAGGCTGGCTTCGGCGGTTTTGCGCCACTGCTCGAGGGTGGGTCGGTCGAAGAGTCCCTCGATGGTCGAATACTTGCTGAATGTGGAATCGGATGAGGCCATGGTTCCTCCTGGAGGATGCGCTCCCGGCGTCATGGTAACTCAAATCGAGACGGGGTCACAGGGGAGGCGCGCGGAGACACACCCTCACCACCGCTCCGGGTTCCAGGAGCCCCGGCCTTCTTGGCCACCATTGCGGTGGCGGGCGTCCCGGCCGCAGTAGGGTGGGGCTGGCCCCACCTTCAGTCTCGCAGCGGTCTGATTCGCGTATCCGAGAGATAGCGGGAGGCGCCGGCATGCGGGAGGTGTAGGCCGTGGCTAGGGCTTCCCGGAACACCGGCCTTCTGGTCCGCCTTCGGCGTCCCAGCGTCGCACCATCGGCGTGGTCGCGCGGGGGTGACGGGAAAGAGCTGCGACCACGCCGATGGCACGCCGGCGGCCTGCCTCCGAACCGGAAGAGATGCACCGGGACGCTCTGCCACGAGGGTTGCCCGGCAGCGCCATTGTGTGGAGCTCACCGCGTTGCCGGATGGCCGTCGCGGCACAATGGCGTGCCCGGCACGCCCCGATGTGGCGCCATATGCCCGCGTACTCAGGGGCGGCTCCGGCACGCCCGGTGTGGCGCCAGATGCCCGCGGGCTCAGGGGTGGCCCCCCGGCACAACCCGATCGAGAACCTGGAGATACGAACCCCCGTCAATGAGGATGACGGTCAATGCTGACGTCAGGATGGTCCGGCTACTCGTCTGCGTGTGCAACCAAATGGCGGTAGGAGGTATCTCAGTTTGCGGAGGAGTGATGAACGGAACCACACTCGCGCCGATCACCGTGCTGCTCATGACGTTGGCTTTTTTCGGATGCTCCGACGGTACCGAGTCCCAAGCAGCGATTGAGATTACGACGACGCTGGAAACAGCTGTCGACTCCATCGAAAACCTGGAGTCCTCGATCCCGGTGCTGATGACCCGGGCTCGGATCCCTGGATTCCAGATCGCCGTCATTCGGGACCGCGAGTTGGTGTGGGAGGCCGGTTTCGGCGTCGTCGACAACGAAGACCGAGGCGAGGTCACCACCGAGACCGTTTTCGAGGCGGCTTCGCTGACCAAACCGGTCTTCGCCTACGCGGTGATGAAGATGGTCGACCGGGGCGAGATCGATCTCGATGGGCCGATCGTCGATCGATTGCCGGTCGAGGATCTCGAGGCCTTTCTCGGCCATCCCACCGACGAGGCCGGGTATGACCACGACGTGATGCGGAGGATCACCCCGCGCCAGGTTCTCAGTCATTCGGCGGGTATGGCGCACGGAAATCGAACCAATGTCTACAGTTTGGCGTTCGATCCCGGATCCGATTGGAAATACTCCTCGGACGGGTATCGGATGCTGCAGATCCTCGTCGAAGAAGTTCAGGGACGCCCGTTGGATGAGGTCGTGGCGTCCCTCGTTCTCGAACCTCTGGGAATGACGCACAGTTCGATGATCTGGAGGGACGACTTCGAGGCGGTGATGGCTCACGGCCACGATCTCTTCGGCAGACCGGCTGCCATCCGGAGGCGCCACCAGCCGACATCCTCCGCCAGTCTCTACACCACGGCCGCCGAATGCAGCCGATTCAATCTTCGGGAGCACCCGGACTCCGGTGAGATGATGCTCCGAGCCGCGTGGTCCGATCTGCTCCTGGATGACTTCGCCTCAGCGAGACGGCTGATCGCGTCGTCGGTGGATGCGGCAGATGAGCCCAAGAGCCCGGACGAGGTCGGCTGGCTCCTCGATTACCTCACGGCGATGGAAAGACCGGTAGAGCTGACCGATGTCCGATTGCGCACTGTTGCCGGCGACTATGGACCCCGCCACATCCGTGTGCAAGACCACGAGTTGGTGTACCTGAGAGATGGTGCGGGCCTCTCGGCTCATCGGCCCCTGCTTGCCGTCTCGAGCGACACATTCGTGGTCGAAGGAGTGCCCGGCTTCAAGTTGAGGGTCGTTCTTGACGACAACGGCAGAGCCGCGAAACTCATGGGTCTGTATCAGGACGGTCGGACGGACGAGACTCTCCGCGACGACTGAATAGTCGCAACCAGCCAATGGAGAAATACATGATTTCTGATGGTAGCGCTCCGTCCAGAACAGCCGTGGTATCTGCTTTTCTGATGTTTGTCGTCGCCGGGATCAGTGTCGCAGCCGGGGCGCCCAACATGCAGATTCCCCGAATCGACTCCCGGATCTCGGTGGACGGCGTGCTCGATGAAGAAGCCTGGGGGCGGGCGTGGTCCATGACGCTGGATTACGAGGTGCGGCCGGGTGAGAACACACCGGCCGCAGCCCGGACAGAGGTCTTCGTCTACTTCGACGCGGAGCGGCTCTATGTCGGATTCCGCGCAGATGATCCCGACCCCGGGGCCATCCGGGCGCACTTTTCGGATCGGGATGATGTCTGGGCGGACGATTTGGTCGGTGTGGTCTTCGACACCTTCAACGACGAGCGGCGGAACTACCTCTTCATGGTCAATCCTCTCGGTGTTCAGGCGGACACGATCGAGTCCGTGAACGGAGGAGCGCCGTGGGACGGCATCTGGGTTTCGGGGGCGGTCCTCACCGAGAGGGGCTGGTCGGCCGAACTCGAGATCCCCTTCTCGACACTGCGCTTCCAACGAAGCGACGAACCTCAGACCTGGGGCTTCGATGCCATTCGCATGTACCCGCGAAACGACCGACACCAGATGGGCTCGTTCGCCCGCGACCGGAGCAACAACTGCTATCGGTGCCAGGCGCACAAGATCGAAGGATTTGCCGGAGTCTCGCCGGGTCGCAACCTGGAGATCGTGCCGACGCTGACGGCGTCGCGGACCGACATCCGTGAGGAGTTCCCGGACGGACCCTTGGAGAACGGTGACCCGGAGATCGAACTCGGCGCCACAGTGCGATGGGGATTCACCCCGAATCTCACCCTGAGCGGGACCATCAACCCCGACTTTTCACAGATCGAGGCCGACGCCCTCCAGCTCAGAGTCAACCGGCCGTTTGCGATCTTCTTCCCCGAGCTGCGGCCCTTCTTCATGGAGGGGGCCGATTTCTTCGACACGAGCCTCGACGTCGTGTACACGCGGATGATGCGGGAGCCCGCCTGGGGCCTCAAGCTCACCGGAAAAGAGGGCGCTCATACCGTCGGAGCATTTGTCGTGAAGGACGATGTCACCAATCTGATCATCCCCGGCAGCGAGGGCTCGGATTTCACCTCTCTCGATCAGTCCAACACATCGACCGTGCTGCGCTACCGGTTCGACATCGGCAACAACGTCACCCTGGGCGCTCTCGGAACAAGTCGCGAGGGCGACGACTACCTCAATCGAGTGGGTGGCGTCGACCTCGACCTCAGGCTGACGCGGCGAGACCGGATCACGGCGCAGCTGGTGAGATCGAAGACCCAGTACCCGGAGGAAGTTCAGAGCGAGTTCGATCAACCGGCCGGGACCCTCGACGACTGGGCCGCCCAGGTTTTCTACCACCACAACACCCGCACCTGGGAGTGGTGGGGCGTCTGGTCCGACATCGGTCGGGATTTCCGCGCGGATCTCGGGTTTATGCCCCAGGTGAATACCGTGACCTACGAGGCGGGCCTCGGCCACTCCTGGAACGACACTCCGGCCGGCTGGTACTCGAGGCTCGACCTCAAGGCCAAGGTGCTCCGCATGGAGGACCAGAGCGGGTTCCTGCTCTTCCAGGAAGACGTGATCTTCTTTGCCCACGAAGGACCGTGGCAGTCGCACTCGACGATCCGACCGACCCGTGTTCGAGAGGGATACAACGGTGAGATCTACGATTTCTATCGAACCCGTGTCCACAGCTGCGCCAAGCCGAACGGCTCGACCCACGTCTGGCTCAATCTCGGCTTCGGAGGCCAGATCGACTACGCGAATTCGAGGCCCGGAGATTTCGTCAATTTCGAGCTGGGAGGCTGGTATCGCGCAGGTCGCCACTTCCGAATCGAGCCCAGGTACACCCGGGAGCGGATGGAGGTTGACGAAGGTTGGCTCTACACCTCGACCATCGGCCAGCTCGAGGCCTCGTGGCAGTTCAATCCGAGGTGCTTCGTCCGGGCGATCCTCCAGCACGTGAACAACGAGTTCAACACCGATCTCTACACCGATGACCGGGACGAGCGGACCAGTCGGCTTTTTACCCAGTTCCTCTTCTCATACAAGCTCAACCCGCGCACGGTGCTGTTCATCGGTTACTCCGACAACTCGCAATCGACTCAGGATTACGGTTTCACAAAGAAAGATCGGACCATCTTTGCCAAGGTGGGTTATGCCTGGGTGTTGTGAGGTCAACCCAGATCGATCCTCATCGACTCCATGCGGGCGGGACGCCCGCACCACACTGGCGACGAGGTCCTTCGATGGACGCGGGCAAAGTGTGGTGCGTGCGTCTCGCGCGCAGCGTGGGAGGCTGAGGGATCTTCGGAACACCGGCCTTCCGAGCCGCAATTGTGGGGGCGGGCGTCCCGCTAGCCGTAGGGTGGGGCTGGCCCCACCTTCAGTCTCGCAGCGGTCTGATTCGCGTTTCCGAGAGATAGCGGGAGGCGCCGGGATGCGGGAGATGTAGGCCGTCGCCGAGGCTTCCTTCAGCACCGGCCTTCTGGTCTGCCTTCGGCGTCCCAGCGTCGCACCATCGGCGTGGTCGCGCGGGGGCGACGGGAAAGAACTACGACCACGCCGATGGCACGCCGGCGGCCTGCCTCCGAACCGGAAGAGATGCACCGGGAGGCTCTACCACGAGGGTTGCCCGGCAGCGCCATTGTGTGGAGCTCACCACGTTGCCGGATGGCCGTCGCGGCACAATGGCGTGCCCGGCACGCCCCGATGGACGCCATATGCCCGCGGACTCACGGGTGGCCCCGGCAGGCCCCGGTGGACGCCAATTCCGCGCGTGCTTGAGAGAACGCGGGCTCGGTGCCTGGCTCGCTTTTCGTCGCGAAAAGGTGCCTGGCACCGCTCCCATCGCGACGACGGGGGGGAGAGCAGGCGTATAATCCCCCGGGTCTGGAGGCTCGATGCGTTCCCTTGCCACTGTGCTCGCTCTTATCGCAATACTGATGACGGTTTCGGTGGCTGCCGCTGAGCGACCCATCCTGGTCCGCGTTGAGGTCGGCGACAGGAGTGAGGTCGAGGCGGTTGGGCTGATCATCGATCTGGATTCGATGACTCGAGGAACAACGCTCTACGGCTGGGGCACGGCCAAGGACATCGAGGCGGTCGAGAAGCTCGGCTATCTCGTCGAGGTTGTCCCGCCGAAGTCCAAAAACACCGAGGCGCTGAACATGTGTCCCGAACCTTTCGAACCGCCCTTCCCCTGGACCTGCTACCCGACCTGGTCGCAGTACGAGACCCTTTTGAATTACTACGCGACGACCTATCCGGACATCGCCGAGCTGGTCAATCTGGGAGTGTCCGGGCAGGGTGACCACGAACTCTGGGCGCTCAAGATCTCTGACGCACCCAGCCTGCTCGCGACCGAGGAGGACGAGCCCGAGATCCTTTACACGGGAACCATGCACGGCGACGAACTCGTGTGCTACGGGACGACGGTCCAGCTCATCCACCACATCCTCACGAACTACGGTACCGACCCCCGGATCACACGGCTTGTGGACGAGACGGTTCTGTGGATCAACCCGCTGTCCAACCCCGACGGAACATTCGATGGTGGGGACCACACGGTGACGGGTGCGAGCCGCGGGCTGCCCGCCTCGGGATACGCGGACCCCAACCGGAGCTTTCCCGATCCGAGCATTCCCGAGGACCCCACCACACCGGGGTGGCCCACCGAGGTCCAAGTCATGATCGATTTCGCCACCGCCGAGAACATCGATCTGGCAGCCAATTGTCACGCCGGAGCCGAGCTCTTCAACTACCCGTGGGACACCTGGACGTTCCGCACGCCGGATGACCAGTGGTGGATCGACGCCGGAATCGCGTGGGCGAGCGCGGCCCACAGCGCGAGTCCGGGAAGCTACTTTGTGGACAACGGCGCTGGCTTCGACTACCCCGGGGTGACCAATGGCGCAAACTGGTACGTCACCCACGGCAACCGGCAAGACTTCATGAACTGGTATCACGGCTGTCGCGAGGTCACCGTTGAACTCGCCGGTGCCAAGTCCCTCGACGGTGGTCTGCTCGATGATCACTTCGACTGGAACCGCGAGTCCTTCCTCGGCTACTTCGATCTTGCGCTCACCGGGATCCGGGGCGTCGTCACCGACGCCGTCACGGACCAGCCGGTGGCGGCCGAAATCCGGGTGATCGGCCACGACATCGAATCCCAGCGCAGTTGGGTGACCACAGATCCCGGTGTCGGCGACTATCACCGGATGATCGAGGCCGGGTCGTACGATCTCGAGGTCAGCGCCCCCGGATACGAACCCATGACCGCGAACAGTGTAACGGTCGTTGCCGGCACCGATGCCACTGTTCAGGACTTCGCCCTCACTCCGCTGCCGCGCTACATGGTGAACGGGATCGTCACGGATGCCGCCACCGCCGCAGCCGTTCCGGGTGCAACCATCACCCTGGTCGGTACGGCTCTGACCCCGGCTACGACGGGGCCGAACGGCACCTACACCATTGCCGATGTATGGGAAGGTACTTACACTTTCCGGGTCGAGGCGCCGGGCTACGGGGTCGTGGTGAATGATCTTCCGGTGGGCCCGGGCAGCACCACCCACGACTTTTCGTTGACCGTCGTGGTGACCCTGTACAACACCGACTTCGAGGCCTCGGACGGCAACTTCAGCTCGTCGGTCGGTTGGGGCTGGGGAACCGATGCGGTCTCAGGTGCCGCGTCCGGAACGAAGGTCTGGGGCACCGCCCTCGGTGGCAACTATTCAAGCAACGTCCAGTGGACCCTCGAGACCCCGTCGACCGCCATTCCCGCCGGTTCAAACGCCGAGATGCGATTCAGCCAGTGGTACGCCATCGAGTCGGGCTATGACGGTGGGAACATTAAGGTTTCGGCCAACGGCGGCTCGTTCATTCGGGTCACGCCGTCTCCCAACTACAACGATCAGACCATCACCGCCTTTGGCGACACTCCAGGATTCACCGGCAGCGCGGGCTGGCACGAGGTCGTCGTCGATCTCAGCCCATACGCGGGCCAGTCGGTCGTGATCCGATGGACCCTGGGCACCGACAGCAGCGAGGTCGATCGCGGCTGGTATCTCGACGATGTCGCGATCACCGCCTGGGGCGGTGATGCCGTGCCGCCGCTCTTCCGCGATGGCTTCGAGTCTGGTGACACATCGGGGTGGTCAGCGGTTGTGGGTGGAGTGTACGCAAAGGTCCGTGCCGGATCGACGAAACGGGTCGTCGCAGACTAGCCCGAATCATAAGAATCAGCTCACGTAGAATGGGTCAACGGGGGACCTATTGAAAAGCACTGTGTCGTGCGCCTGTGCCGTTGTTCTGTTGCTTCCGCTCGCCGTTCTCGCGCAAGAGGGTGAGGTTGAAACCGACGCTCCCGCCGAACGGACCTTTGAGCGGTCGCTCGGTCTCGGAGTGGCGTCCACGCCGAAGCCGTATGTGGGCGCCGAGAACGCGATCCTGGCGATCCCCCTGGTCGACATCGCCTACAAAAAGCTCTATGTCCAGGGCATCCAGGCTGGATACTGGTTCGTCGATGACAAGAAATTCGATTTCGGTGTCGGCGCCGGGATCGTCTTTGAAAGCCTCCACCCGGACGATTCACCGTTCCTGACGGGAATGGACGAACGCAAGCCATCCATCCAGGGTGGGTTGGTCCTCGCTTGGAAACCCGGCAAGTTCCGATTGACGACTGCGGCGAACACTGACCTGATGAATCGCTCCGACGGCCAGCAGGTGTCGGTCGATTTCTCGCGGATGTGGCTGTCACCGCCTCCACCAATTAATCTTTCTAACCAACTTTATATCAATGGCTTAGGGAAAACAGAAGACTGACAGTCCCCGTGTGGGTCCCCATTACGGTCTTTTGAACTCCATTCAGTCTCCACATCCTGGCGCCTGGGATTGAATCAGGCCCGAGACCATGGAAAACGACTGGACTACTACTCTTGCGGATGGACCCTCTCTCCATTCTCAAGTTGGCTTGACTCAGGGTCTTGTGGGGTTCGCCCCGTGTGGGTTCAAGTCCCCCCTTTCGCACCAGTGACTTAACTTTCGTCACATCTGACCATAGAAACCCTGGGTCAGCTCTCGGTCAACGTTCGGTTCACTCTCGAGGCGGGGCACCGAGGTCGCAGCCCTTTTCTACCCCCTCTTCGAAACGGCGAGGATGAGCCGCGTGGATCCGAGGGCGTATGTCACTCAGGCCACCGTCCGGCCCCCCCCCCCAGAATCCCGGAGCCTTGGTCCTCCCCTCCGACCTCACCCGATCTGCCTCGACACAGATTCCGATCACTCGTACCATTGGCGATCTTTGCGTCCCGGCGGTTCAAACTTTCGCCGATCCGAGGAGCCGCGTCTCGAAGAAATCCCAGATCCGCTTGCGCATCCAGTTGAAATTGAGCCGCGTCATGGCGTAGAAGGCGCGGCGGTGCTCGCTGTTGATGACGTGCCGTTCGGGCCGGCCCATGGCCTCCCAGAGCGCTTCACGCGAGCTCTCCGGCGATGCATTGACCACCGTGTGGATGGCGGCCGGAGGCTCAGCTGCCAGGGAACAGTTTGAGGAAGACGACTCGAAGTGCGATATTTCCGCGACCCGGTCCGACGAGGGCGTAGCCGGCATCGAAGTTCATGATCAGCTGCCACGGCAGGGTCACGGTGCCGCCGACGCCGACTCCGCCGAGAAGCTCGTTATCGAGACCCGCTGCACGATTGGTGGCCCACACTGCGTCGGCTTGAAGAGTGATCCGAATGAGATCAAGATAGTTGACTCCGGCGGTGACGTGAACCCCGTTGGCCTTCTCCGCGCGAACGAGTCCGCTCTGGTACCCCGCAACGG
>Ga0164313_10000124_pt1 | contig 50618 bp, 42 predicted proteins | sample GuaBasSedimGuay4_FD_113735 | JGI IMG/M metagenome (GOLD analysis project Ga0164313, IMG submission 113735) | Subseafloor sediment microbial communities from Guaymas Basin, Gulf of California, Mexico - Guay4, Core 4569-4, 0-3 cm | ecosystem: Environmental > Aquatic > Marine > Hydrothermal vents...
AGACCGAAGGGAGCATAGACACCGATGCCGAAGGCAATTTTTCCGCCGGGATTGTTGGTGTAGTAGACACCGGGAACGGGGTAGACCTTGTCTTCCGCTTCTCCGGTCGAAGTGTAGGGGTCCACCTTGCTTAATTTCCCGCTGAACGAAAATTGGGGAGCCACAAAAACGGCGTTCACTTCAGCCCGGGAGCCGGTCATGAACGATAACCCGGCAGCGTTGTAGAACAGGGCCGAACCATCGTCGGCCGTGGCGGTAAACGCACAACCGAGAGCGGTGGCCTTGGCGCCGGCTTCGTAGATGCTGAATCCAGAGGCCAGGGCCGAACCCGAGCCGAGAATCAACAATCCCGCAACCAACAGGGTGCAAGTAATCCTTTTCTGCATTTCGCCTCCTCTGCATTGCGTAAACAGACCCGAGTCGATCACCTGGCTGCTACTGACACGCCGCGACCCTAGGGTATCCGATTACTTTGATGGATCGACCGTAGCACAGGGGGTGGGGGGTGCAAAGACCTTTTCAATCAGGGTAAACTGGATCATAATAGGTCAGTTAACACCAAGGGAGGATCTATGCTGCTGATCGAAAACCCGCAAGAGTTCGCAAAGTATTTCCCGGGATTCGTGCCTCGCCCCCTGCCCGGACCCGGTCAGGGAGGGGCAGGGGCATCCCCCCCGGAATTTGAAGACGTATTGTGGAGTGCCTTGTCCGGTGCGGGTGGAGCAGTCGCCATGACCAGTTTGAATCCATCTTTTGATAGCGGCGAATTCTGGTCTTCATACCACCTGGTAAGCCGGGCTCCGGCCTCCCAGTACGATATCCTGCGCCGTGTGATTGCCGAACGGCGGGATCTGCCCGGCCATGTGGTATGCCTTGCCCTGGCCGGCGACGCATTCCATGGCCAGCATGGCCGCAACTGGGAGGCGCGGGCGGGGAACCTTCACCTCAGCGTCGGCCTGCGCTGCGATCTCGATGCCAGGGACATTGGATTGGCCCTGACCATGCTGCCGGCCGTTGCGGTGATGGACGCCCTGACGCAGTGGGATGATGCGTTGCGCGGTTCGAGCGATCTGGGAATAAAATGGGTGAACGACATTCTGGCCGGCGGCCGCAAACTTGGCGGGGTCTTGTCATCGGTCAGGTCCCAGGAGGGGCGGATCACGTCGGCGGTTCTGGGAATCGGCCTTAATGTCGCGCTGGCGCCGGAGGTTCCGCCAACCCCGTTTACCCCCGGTGTGACTGCCCTCAAAGACCACCTCCGGTTGCCGCAGGATGGATTGACCAAAGTTCTGACCCATCTGCTCAATGCGCTGGCCGAAAGGTTTGGGGAATTGGAACGCCAGGGCCCTGGGCCTTTGCTGCGTGCCTACCGGTCATTTTCCCTGGTTCTGGGACGGGAGTGCGAAATCCGTCCGGATGGACCATCCGACGGTCCGGTCAGGCGCGGCCGGGTCACGGCCATAGGTCCGGATCTGGCCCTGACCTTGAGTGATGGCCCCGACCCGATAACCTCGGGGCGCCTGATCCTTCAAGACCACTAGAACCGGAAGACCCAAACACCCCATTACAGATCGGTTTAATGGGGGATCTGCCAATTTTCCATACAGTTTAGCGGTTTCCTGCCGATCCTGATATCAACCAATCATTGTCGATATCCGGATTATAAATCGGAGTCCAAATGACCGAAGGCACGGAAGCCGGAAAAGATGTCAGGATAGCCCGCCTGTTGGCGCGGCGCGGCGCGCCCGGGTCCTTTGCCTACACGGCCTTCCTGGTCCTGGTGATCAGCCTGACCGGATTGTGGAAACTGGAACCAGTCACCGTGGCGGTCATGATGTCCGTGAGCCTGGCTACCGGTTGGGTCCGGAAACGGTTGAGTCTTCGCTTCGATTCCGATTACAAAACCAATCCTGCCCTGTGGGCGGGCATGTTCATGGCCGCCACCCTGGTGTTGGCGGTGACCTGGGGCCTGTTCACCATCCTGGTGGCGCGGACCTACGGTCTGGGTTGGGAAATGCTCCTGACCATGCTGGTGACCACCGGTCTGGCCTCCGGAGGCATCAGCGCCTTGAGTGCTGATGCGAAGACCATCATTCCCTATCTCGGATTAATCCTCGGCCTGCCGGTTATCGCCGCCGGAACCCTGCCCGCGCCCCAGGATTTCCGCATGGCCCTGATCTTCAGTCTGTACCTGATCTATTGCCTGTCCCAGACCCGAATCCAGAACCGGCATATTTTGCGCGACTTCGAGTCGGCCGACCTTCTGGAGCAGCGGACCCGGGAACTGGCCGTCGCCAAGCGTGAAGCCGAGGCAGCCAATGAGGCCAAGAGCTTGTTCCTGGCCAATATGAGCCATGAGATCCGGACGCCCATCAACGGGATCCTGGGAATGACCGAGTTGGCCCTGGACACGGACCTGACGGCCGAGCAACAGGAATATCTGGAGTTGGCCCGCTATTCCGGGGGAAATCTGCTGACGCTGGTCAACGACCTTCTTGATTTTTCCCGTATCGAGGCCGGCCATATGGAACTGGAGCCGAGGTGCACCGATCTTCGTGAACAGGTTTCCCTCAACGTCGAAGCCCTGACCACGGGCAACAGTATTTGTCAGGTCCCGGTAACCTGTAGCTTGGCAGAGGCCGTTCCCCGGTCCGTCATCCTGGACGACAACCGGTACAAGCAGGTATTGACGAACCTTCTCGGCAATGCGATCAAGTTTACGCGGCAGGGAACCATTTCCGTTGAGGTCGATGCGCATCCGACCCCCGCAGGTATGGTGTTGATCCGAACCGAAGTCAGGGACACGGGAATCGGGATTCCCCATGACAAACTGGACACCATCTTCGGGACGTTTTCCCAGGCGGACAATTCCTTTGTGCGCGAATTCGGGGGAACGGGGCTGGGTCTTGCCATCAGCAAGCAGCTGTCCCAGTTGATGGGTGGGGACATTGCCGTCGAAAGCGAGCTTGATGTCGGCAGCGTATTCACTTTTACGGTCCTGGCCGGAATGGTGAGCGAGGAGGAACCCCCCAGGGAGGCTTCCCGGGGTTCCCGGACATCCGCCCCCCGTCGGGAAGAAAACCTGTCTGTCCTGGTGGTGGAAGACAACCCCGTCAATAGCCGTTTTGCGCAACGGTACCTCGAAAAACAAGGTCATGTGGTGGACATCGCCTCCAACGGCCGGTTGGGTGTGGAGGCATTCCGCAACAAGACGTTCGACCTGATTCTCATGGATGTCCAAATGCCGGTGATGGACGGCCTGCAGGCCACCGAGGCCATCCGTGACCTGGAAGGCGATCCGGAAATCCACATTCCGGTGGTGGGTCTGACCGCCCATGCCTCGGCCGAAGACCGCGAAAGGTGCCTCCATGCGGGGATGGACGGCTATCTCACCAAGCCGTTGAACCTGTCCGATCTTGACAAAGTCCTGGCTGACGTTATGAATCGGGAGTTGATCCCCTGTTGATTCGCTGACCGGGAATTTTTCACACGGCGGAACCTTCATGTCCGAACATCGTTTTTAGATTTATGCAAGACCGGCGAGATCCCTGGAAATGGCCCTTCAGCATCGGGGTGACCCTGGTTGTATTCCTGGGGGGCGCCTTTTTGCTGCCTCAGCCATGGATCGATGCATTTTTTTCTCCCCTTTCCCGGCTTGAACGATTCGGACAGGAAACGGATCCCCGGTGGATGGTCATTCTTCCCCCGCCACCGATCCAGATGATTCCCGATTTCGAGCCGGATGCCACCGACCCGGAACCTGAGTCCGACCGTGACGAGATTCGCCAGGATCCGGACTGGTGGTCCCGGGGGTGGGTCATCCGGACGGCGGAGGAGGACCCTGCCTCCGTATCACCGGCTGCGAGGGACAGCGTGGCGATTCTCCTGACGGCCCTGGGCGTGGAAAGGGATTTTATCAAACGGGCGCGTCCGGACAGTGTTCTGGCCGCCCGGCTTTTCATCCTCCGGGTCGAGGATTCCTTCAACTTCGACGAGCTGAAACCCTATCTGAGCGCCATGGCCCGTTCCCGGGATTACGCCGATATCTTGTCGCGCGCGGCGGACATGTACGACTATTTTCTGGACTCGGAAATCATGACTCCCGACTGATTCGGCCGGTCTTGAATGACCGCAAAGTTGCGTTTCGTGGTATTTTTGATAGTTTTCAAATACTTGACATTAATATTCATGGTTTAAGGTCAGGGTCTTGTTTCCCGCGACCGCACCAAATAATTCAGTGAGGATGTCCATGTTTCGAGTTTCAAGGGCCGAAGAACAAGCCGTCCGTCTGATCATGCGCCTGGCCATTGTCGGCGAGCAATTGACCCTGTCGGAACTGGCCGAAGCGGAAACTCTGCCCGAACCCACGGTAGCCAAACTTCTGGGTATGCTGCGCAGGGGTGGGGTGGTCGATGCGGTCAGGGGACGCAACGGTGGTTATGTCCTGGCCCGGGTGCCTGAACGGACCAGCGCCGCCAGTGTGATCCGCAGCATCAGTGGTGACCTGGTATTCGAATACCCCTGCAGCGATGCCAACGATGACCTGGATTGTCCCCGGACCGAAGACTGCGGTCTGCGCCCGGTATGGCGGCATCTGGGAATCCGCGTGGCGGAGGTACTGGAACAGACGAGTATCGCCGACCTTTTGCGCAAAGAGGAGTCCTCCTCCCGCAACCTCCAGGAATTGTGGCCCCTGACCGGGGATTAATTCCCTACAGGAACCGAACCAGGCCTCCCCAACGTTCGTCCACCCTGAAGCCGTGTTTCTGGTAGAAACGCCGCAGGAAAAAGTGCGTCTTGATGGTCTTGACCCCCTGAGCGGCCAGCCGGGTGCAAAAATCCGCCAGAATGGCCCGGGCGATGCCACGCTCCATGAGGGCCTGGTTCACCACGATTCCGTCCAGGAAAACCGCTTCCTCGTCCAACTTCCGGTACACGACTCCCCCGATGATCTGCTCGGCTTCATCGGTGGCCACCAGGTACAGGTCGGCCTCGCTGATGGTCTTGGGAAAGCCCGCCTTCAGGAACAGGCGGTACAGTTGGCCGACTTCGGCCGGGCCGGCGGGTTCGCAGACTGCGTAGGAGTGATCGAACTGGTCCTTGATGGTCGAGCGGACGATGACCTGGCTGTGGGCGGGGTCACCCACGGCGCGGACTTCGACCCTGTCGCTGCGCATCCGGTTGGGAAAAGCCAGGCGGTTGAAGGCGGTCCTGTCATCCGGATCGGTCAGGGAGGATTGCAGATCGGACAGCTCCACCATCTGGGTGGCCCTGCGGTTCGGGTGGCGGAACATGCGGACCAGCAGCCGGTCGAAGGTATCCTGCAACGCGGGATCCGCATCCTTGAAATAAGTGTTCCTGAACAAGGTGAAACGAGCGATTTCCGGGAACCGGTCCAGGCGGTACAACCTTGTCAGTTCTTCGATGATTTCCAACCGCGCTTTGAGATTGGCCTGCTGGTTGACGATTTCCCAGTCTTCGAAACGGTTGATGGCCCCCAGCAGATTGAGGGGCGGGTGGTATCTGTCTTCCAGGGATCGAATAAAGCCCGCGAGGGCGTCGACAAATCCCAGGCCCATTTCGTCAACTTCGAGAAGGGTGATTTCCTCCTGCAGCTCCTTCAGCCAGACCAGGGCGTCTTTGGCACCCAATGCCTCGACGAAGGCTTCGAATATCCATTCCCTCTCGAGGTATTCCTGGCTCCAGGGGTAGTGGCTGACGGAATGCTGGTACATGTTGCGCCAGATGGGGCGGATCAGGGAAATGGGAGTGGTGTAGGGGATCCATCCGGACAGGTTGTTCTGCACCGCGCCGCGCCGGAAGTCGGGTTCGGGAACCACGATGTTGTTGGGTGTGATCAGTCCGGGAATGATCCGCCGTCCGCTGTTGCGCCAGCCGCGCACGACCACGCTCATGGCCCGGACCATCAGTTGATGCCAGCGCATCCGGGTGGGAGGGGCGGTGCCGGGGCCGCGGATGCCGCTGAACTCGCGGATCTTTTCCCACACCGTCAGGTCGCTGACGTAGGCCATGGACAAGGCGCCCAGTTCGGGACGGAAACAGCCGAAGTTGGGCAATACGGCTGTCCCGAAAGGGTGGCCCCCAAGAACGATGTACCAGAAAATGGTGTTGCGGATATGGTCCTGGTCGAAGTCCTGCCGGATGATGATCTGAAGATCGAAGTGTTTGCCGCCGATGGTGTTGATGCTGACCCGATACCGCGAATCCTCGAAGCGCGAGATGATGCGCGAAACCCAGATGCCGCCGGGCCCGATCTCGTCGAGGGCCAGATTTTCCCCCTCGAAAGCAAGCATCAGGGATTGTTTGAGAAAAGTGGTACCGATCAGGACTTCCTCCAGGCGGCGGACTTCCTCGAGCCCGAGCCCTTCCTGGAAGACGATTTTTCCCTGCCAGATTGCCGGGTCGAGGCCCGGATAATCAGCCCTGAGCTTTTCCTCGAACCAGGTGGCCAGTTTGATGAATTCCTGCTGGGAACTGGCTGCAAGGACAGGGTCCTGGTCGTGCATGGCCCAGCTGACCAGCTCTTCACGGATGGGTCCGTAGAATTCAGGGTGGAAACGCCCGAAGTCGGCCAGCAGACGGAAGAGGTCCACGAACAGCCGTCGGGTTTTTTTATCGGCGGGCCAGGACAGCTGGGAGCGGTAGGTATGGAGCCGCTGGCGGAAGGCCTGCAGACGCCGTGGCTCGATGCGGGCTTTGCTGATGGCGGTGAAACTCTGCTCGTCGAGGAAGGGTTTACCCGACTCGATGAAAGCCGGCAGGTAACGCAGGTAATCGGGGGAGGGCTGATCCAGGACAAGCACCTGGTAGGCGCGGCAACGGACGGCCTGGGCCGGGTGGTTGGCCAGGGATTCGAGCCGCCGCCGGATAACCCTGCCCTGGCGGGCGCCCGCCCGTCCCAACTCGCGGTCAAGTTCGAGGATCGCCCCAAGGGCCTGTTCACCATCACCGAACAGGGCCCGGACGCACAGGGCGTTGACCTCGGCCAACTGGCGGTCAACGCGGCCCGGTTCCAGGGGGCTCCGGGAATCGGTGCGGGATTCGGCGGGAAGGTAGACCTGTTCGGAAAAAACGCCCAGCTCCGTGTCCCATCCGGTGCGGCAGGGGCTGAAATTGATCAACTGGGAATTTCCCATCCACAACAGAGGCTGGCGGGACATGAGTCCCAGGTCAATGATCTGCCCTTCCAGTCTGTATTCGAGATCCCCGATACCGACGCGACCATCCGAACCTTCGGCAATGATCAGGGTCCGGCCGGATTCATTGTTGACCAGGCTCCCGTCCCTGACTTCGATGGCGTCTTCGAGGACTCCCAGGTCGCGGAAAAACCAGCGGGGGATCCGAACCGAGTAGGGTCCGACCTTCAGGATACGCACGCTGGACCGGTACAATTCGGCGATCTCGGTGGAGAAATTGGCCTCGATGACCTTACGACGGTACGAACCCTTGGGGGTCAGTTCCTCGCGCTCCTGACTGAAATCCCGCTCCAGGACGGCAAAGTTGACCACCCTTTCGTGGGAGCCCAGGACGGGGTTGGCGGTGGTGATGATCTGTTGGAAATACTCCCGCCGGTCATCGGGTCCGGCGAGCGATTGCAGGACATCGTCCTGGTCGTCCGGCACGATCAGCAGGGTGTTGTAGCTGCGTCCGTCGCCGGCGAGAAAAGTTCGTTTGATGCCCGGCACCTGTTCAAAAATGGATTCCACCACGCGGGGGGCGATGGTCTGTCCGCGGTTGTTCTTGTAGATGTCCTTGATGCGGTCGACGATTTCCAGGTGATCGCCGTGGGTTTTTCGAAACAGGTCTCCGGTGGCCAGCCAGTAGTCGTCAGAATCCTGATCCGCCACCGCCAGGCAGCCGGCGGGGCCGTCCTCGGGCAGATACCGGGCGATGTAACAACCGGCGATCTGCAACTCACCTTGATCCGAGAAGCGGACCTTAACCCCGGGCAGGGGGATGCCGACGGAGTTTTCGATGTAATCCCCGGGTGGAGTCATGGTCAGTCCACCGGTGCCCTCGGTCATGCCGAATCCACTGCACAGGTTGACGTTGTTCCGCTGGAAAAACCGGAAAACGCGCGGGTCCAGGTAGCCCGCGGCGGACAGTCCCCAGGCCAGCCTGTCGCCGACGACATCCCTGAATATATCCTCCTGGGGCCGTTCGATCTCTTCGCCCTGGGCCAACTCCATGACCCGGTCGCGGATCTGGACCCAGCGGACCGGAACGCTGATCAGGGCCGTGGGACGAACCTGGATGAACTGGGCCAGGAGGGTGGCTGCCGAAGGATTGCCCGCAAAAATGTAGGTGCCGCCCCAGAAAATGGTGCCCAGCATTTCGAGATACCGGCCAAAGGTGTGGAACAGGGGTAAATAACAGAGCATGACTTCATCACGGCCCACTTCGGGCAGGGCCGCTGCCCGCGCGAAGCGTTTGGTCACCAGGTTGTACTGGCTGAAGACCACGCCCTTGGGCCGTCCGGTGCTGCCGGAGGTGAACATGATGGTGGCGGGTTCCCGCATGGTGCGCCGGGGGCGTTCGGCCAGTATCCGGGCGATTTCACCGGTGTCCTGGAGGGCTCGTTGTTCCTCCAGGAGGTGGATGCCTTTTTCGCCTACCCGAGAGCAATGGTTCAAAGTGTAGATAAGGAAAAGGGAGTCCGTTTTGGCACGAACGGCCAATAGGGTTTCCAGCCGATCGGGGTGGTCGCAAACCGCCACGGTGATTCGAAGCCGGTTGAAGATCCAGGCCAGGTCGTCCGCGCTGAAATGAACATTCAGGGGTGTGACGAAGATATCGTTGGTCAGGCAGGCCAGATCGCAACAGGCCGAACCGAGGCTGTTTTGACAAAACAGGGCGACCCGGGGGCCGTCCTGTTCGCGCGAGCCGCCGGGTTCCAGTTCAGGCCGGGGCCCTTCTTTCAGGAAAATGGCGGCGATGGACCGGGCCCGGCGCCTGACCTGGGTGTAATTCCAGCTTCCGCTGCCGGGTTCCGCCAGTTCCTGAAATAGGATATGGTCCGGGTGATCCGCCGTACGTCGGTCCAACAGGTCGCCGAGGGTGTAGTTGATCCCCTCGATAAGGGCGAAGGTGGTTTCAGCCCAGCGATTCCGGGCTGCGGCATCGGGCAGGGTGGTCAAAAAGTCGGGATGCCGGGTCATCGCCAGGTATTCGCACCAAAGGTCCCGGTCCTGTTCGGCCAGGGGGGTCGCGGCGATCATCTCTTCCGCACAGGTGAGAATATCGCCGGCGGCTTCGACCGGGGATTGGCCGGTCCGCGTGGCGGCGGTCCCGGTGTAGTCTCGTAACAAATCCCGTAATTGGTGGGGGCTGTTTGCCATCAGGGGCTCCGGTCGTCCCGGTTCGGGTTCATGACCAGGCGGTACCCGACCCCGTGGACGGTCAGGATGTGAGCCGGTTTACGGGGGTCTGCTTCAATGATCTTGCGCAGCCCCAGAATGAAATTATCCACCGTGCGGGTGGTGGGATAGGCACCGAATCCCCACACCCGGTCCAGGATGGTTTCCCGGTCCACGGGTTCGCCTTCATGCTCGCAAAGCAGGCGCAGGATCATCACTTCCTTTTCCTTCAGATCGACGGAGCCGGCCGGTGTGACGGCCTTGTAGGCGCGAAGATTGATCTCGGCTTTGCCGATGTGGAGCATGGTGGGTGCTTCCTGGCCCCGAAACCAGTCCTGGCGTCGGAAGAGGGATTTGATGCGAGCGAGCAATTCCGCCAGGACGAAGGGTTTGGTGATGTAGTCGTCTCCGCCCTCGTCCAGGCCCCTGATCCGGTCCTGGCCGGCGCCGCGGGCAGTCAGAAAAAGAACCGGAACGCGGTCGCCCTCATCACGTACCCTGCGGCAAAAGGCGAAGCCGTCCATACCGGGCAGCATGACATCCAGCAGGATGAGTTCGATGCCACCGTTGCGCCATATCTCGAGGCCCGCCTCGGCGCTGCCGGCCACCACGGGTTCGTACCCTTCAAGATCCAGGTTGATCTTCAGGCCGTCGGCAAGGTGGGTATCGTCTTCGACGACCAGGATGCGCCGTTTCATTGGTAACCTCCCGCGATTTCATTTGGTCCGTCCATTGGAAACGGCAACGGTCAGGCGTCGTCCGTCAGGGGAGGGACCAACAGGGTGAATGTACAACCGGCACCGGCTTCGCTTGCCAGTTCGACGCGGCCGCCCATGGTCTCGATGTTGCGCCGGACAAGGTGCAGGCCGATTCCCGCGCCTGGCTTGCGGCTGTCCTTGGTTCCGCTAAAAAAGCACTCGAAGACCTTTTCATGCAAGCGGCGGGGAATGCCCGGGCCGTTGTCCGTCACGGTGACCCGGTGCCATTTGTTGCCCGGACGAACGGAAACCTCCACCTGTACGGCACCTGGACTGTGATTGACGGCGTTGACGAGCAGGTTCCGCAGCGCGAGATGGAACGTCAGTTCGCGGCCCAGGATGAATACTCCCGCCGGAGCATCGAGAGTGAATTCGGCTCCGTGGTTCTGGGCAAAATCCCGCAGTTGGTCCACGACCGCCTGGCATTCGGCTGACAGATCCAACCGGACCTGGGGCCCCTGGGCGAATGTGTCGTCCGCGCTCATCGATAGAATCTGATCCACCAGGGATTCGAGGCGGGTGACGTCTTCAACCATGCGGGCGCGGATGCGGGTCCGGTCGTCCTGGCCCAGGCCTTCGCGTCCGAGGGTTTCGGTGTAGAGCTTGAGACTGGCCAGGGGTGTCTTGAACTCATGGGTGGCCCCGGACAGGAACAGTTCCCTCGTCTGCTTGAATTTGACTTCGCTGCGCCAGGACATGTAAAGGATGGTGGAGCCGGCGACCAGCAGGGAAATGAAGAAGAAACCTTCGTAGAGGAACATGTTGCGGGTGGCGCGGGCTTCTTCACGGATGGACCGCATGATCGCGGGATCGACCAGGACCTCGACGCCTGTTTCGGTTTTCACGAAAATAAGATGGGGGAAGGATGGTCCGAGATACGCCCGGGGATTGTTCTGCACCCGGGGATCGGATTGGATGAGAAAGGTGGCGTGAAGTTTGTCGGTGGCCATCTTTTGAAGTTCGTATTCAGCCCTGTCGTTGCCCACCTGGGTCAGGAAATAGAGCCACCAGGCTCCCATGACCAGCAACAGGAGAACCAGAATCGCGTAGAAAACACCAAGCCGACTACTCATGACCTGCCCCGACTCCTACTGGTATTCCTTGCCCAGGATGACACTGACGATAATCGCGCCGACGGCAAGTGGCGCCACGAAGCGGATGAGAAAACGCCACAGACCGTAGCCGGCCAGGGGCCCGTGTCCGTCCTCCAACTCCTGGCGCGTGGTCGCGCTGTTCAAGAGCCATCCACAGAACAAAGCGATCAGAAATCCGCCGACGGGCAGAAACCAGTTGCTGGCCAGGTAGTCCATGGTCCCGAATACGCCCTGGGTCGATTCCCGGCCGATCAGGTTGATGGAGCTGAGGGTGCTGTTGCCGCCCAGGCTCAGGGCGTTGAGCACCCCAAAAACGGTGATGACCGATCCCATGGTCACGGTGGCCCGGTGGCGGGACCAACCCAGTTCGTCGATGGCGAAACTGCTGACGACTTCCAGCAGGCTGATGGTACTGGTCAGGGCCGCGAAACCGATCAGGATATAGAACAGGGCATTGAGCAGGCCGCCTCCCGGAAGTTTGACCAGCACAGTGGGAATGGTCGTGAACAAAATGGTGGCGCTCTTGTTCACCTCGATGTGGGAGGTGTTGATGATGGAGAACATGATGACGCAGGCCATCAGGGCGATCAGGGTGTCGAGAATGGAAATCTGCAGGGCGGCCCGGGGAATGGAGATCTCCTTCCCGATGTAGCTGCCGTAGGTGAGCATGGCACCCATTCCAAGGCTCAATGTGAAAAAGGCGTGCCCCAGGGCTTCGAGCACCGCGCCTTTGGTCAGTGTGGAAAAATCAGGTTTGAACAGGAAACGAATGGCCTCACCGAACCCCGAGGTGGTGGTGCTGTAGATGACCAGGACCAGGAGGATGGTGAACAGAAGCGGCATCAGGATTTTGGCGACACGCTCAATCCCACCTTTGATGCCGAAGTAGACCCCGCCGGTGGTCAGGGCCATGAACAGGATGTGATACAGGGATTGTTGGGGCCCGCTGGCCAGGAATTCGTTGCCGAAATATTGGCCCAGGGCCACAGGGTCGGCGGCCAGGGTGGCCAGTTTGCCGGTCAGTGCCAGCCAGGTGTAGTGAATGGTCCAGCCAGCCACTACGCTGTAATACGACAGGATCGTGAATCCAGCCAGGACCCCGAGCCATCCGACACCCTGCCATGCGGAGCCGCCGGGACGGTCGGTGGCCAGTTTTTTGAACGCTCCCACGGGACTCAATTGGGTACGTCTGCCCATGAGGATTTCGGCCATCATTATCGGAACCCCGACCAGAGCGATCGCGGCTATATAGACAAGGACGAAGGCTCCGCCCTCGTTTTCGTAGGTGATATAGGGGAATTTCCAAAGATTTCCCAGGCCGATGGCGCTGCCGGTGGCCGCCAGGATAAAGCCGAGCCGGCCGCTCCATTGTCCTCGGGTTTCAGTCATGGGGAATCCTTTCCTGCTCCGGGTTGAAAACGGGCGCTCCGCCGGGGAACGCCGAACGCATCATAAAGCAAGGGGCACCACTTGAAAAGAGGGATCAGGATGGACTCGCAGACACGTCAGCGGACCGCTGTGGCGACCTGCCTGAAAATGGACATGAAAAAAAGGATCCGGAAAGCCCGGATCCTTTTTTAAAATTTGGTAGCGGGGACAGGATTTGAACCTGTGACCTTTGGGTTATGAGCCCAACGAGCTACCAGACTGCTCCACCCCGCATCCAATTTCAGAACTGTTTCCACCAGCGGTGGGCAGGGAATATAGAACCCGGGGTAGGGGCTGTCAAGAAACGGCCCGACAATTGAAAAACCGGGCGCGGCGGTGTTACCGATCTGACTCCGCGGGGTTGATGACCATGAGGACTTCCTCTTCGGGAAGCCGCATGTTCTCATCTTCACGCGCGATTTTCTCCAGGGCGCGGGGGTCCTTCCGGAGAGCTTCGAGCCGTTGCGACAAATCCTGGTTCTGCTGCTCCTGGGCGGCCACTTCCTCGCGCAGTTGACTTTCCCTGGCGCCCAGGTTGAACCAGGCAACGACACCGTTCTCACCGAGTTGGGAAAGAACCAGGATCATCAAAAGGCCGCTGCCGACCAGGATGGCCAGGGAATGGCGCGCCAGAACGCTGCCGGAGGGGTTTCCCCGGATGAAGCCGTCCTTGGCCGCGGGATTGGGCAGGTTTTTCATGCTCCCTCATTTCCTGTAACCGAAGTTCCTTCTTCGGTCAGCTCAGATTATAGAAGCAACCCGGGCCGGGGTATACAGCCAGATCGTCCAGCTCTTCCTCGATGCGCAGGAGCTCGTTGTATTTGGCGACCCGGTCGCTGCGACACAGGGATCCGGTTTTGATCTGGCCGGCATTGGTGGCCACGGCCAGATCGGCGATGGTGTTGTCGGCTGTTTCGCCGCTGCGATGGCTGATCACATTGGTGTACCCCGCGCGTTTGGCCATCTCGATGGTCTCGAGGGTTTCGCTGAGGGAACCGATCTGGTTCAACTTGATCAGGATACTGTTGGCGCAACCTTCCTCGATCGCCCGTTGCAGTTTTTCGGGGTTGGTGACCAGCAGATCGTCACCCACGATCTGGATGCGATTGCCCAGGGCCTCGAACAGGCGTCCCCAGCCTTCCCAGTCGTTTTCATCAAGGCCGTCCTCGATGGACATGATGGGATAGTTCCTGACCATTTCGCTGTACATCTCGATCATGCGGTCGGCATCCCAGGGTTCGCCGCCTTCGGCGCCCAGGTAGTATTTGCCGTCCTTGTAGAATTCGCTGGCCGCCGGGTCCATGGCCAGGACGATGTCCTCGCCGGGTTTGTAGCCGGCTTTTTCGATGGCCTCCATCAGCAGGTCGAGGGCTTCGGCATTGCTGCCCAGGTTGGGGGCGAAACCGCCCTCGTCGCCGACCGAAGTGGCCAGCCCCTTGTCGTGGAGAATGTTTTTCAGGGTGTGGAATGTTTCCGCTCCGTAGCGGAGGGCCTCCGTAAAATTGGGGGCACCCACGGGCATGATCATGAATTCCTGGATGTCCACGTTGTTGTCCGCGTGGGAGCCGCCGTTCAGGACGTTCATCATGGGGACGGGCAGCGTGCGGGCGTTGACTCCGCCGATGTACTGGTACAGGGGCAGACCAACCGAAGCGGCCGCGGCCTTGGACACGGCCAGCGAAATGCCCAGAATGGCGTTGGCGCCCAGCTTGCTCTTGTTGGGCGTGCCGTCGGCTTCGCACATGATCTTGTCGATGAGGAGCTGGTCGGTGGCGTCGATGCCCGTAAGTTCCTCCCCCAGGTCCTTCACGTGACCCACGGCCTTGAGTACGCCTTTCCCACCATAGCGGGATTTGTCTCCATCCCGCAGTTCAATGGCTTCGTGTTCCCCGGTGGAGGCTCCGCTGGGTACGCCCGCCCGCCCGACGCTGCCGTCCTCAAGAAAGACATCGACTTCTACAGTGGGGTTACCCCGGGAGTCGAGGATTTGGCGCGCCTGGATAATCTCGATGAAGCTCATGGGCTCTCTCTTCTTTATGTTTGCAAGACCGTACCGGTTCGTGAACGATAATATTCCCAAGCCATTTTAGGTCCGGGTTTCGGCTGTGTCAATGATGGAGGATGCCGGACTCCGCCCCGGTCATCGTTCCCCTAATTCCTTGTTGTTGACCTGGGAGGGGGTGGGCCTCTATTTTCGCTGGCGACAATTACCCGCCCCAGGAGGCAGCATGTTCGATCGGCATCAGGACCTGAAAACCATCCGCCGCTGTAAGCGGGGAGAGGAGGCGGCGTTCCAGGAAATTCTGGAGCGCTACCGTGGTGCCATCTATAACCTCTGCTACCGCATGACCCGCAATTCCGAAGACGCCCGGGATCTGGCGCAGGAAGTTTTCATCAAGGTTTTTTCCCTGCTGGACCGCTTCGATGAAAACTACGCTTTCAGCAGCTGGCTGTTCAGGATCGGGACCAACCACTGCATCGATCATCTGCGGCGTAACCGGCTGCGGTTTTTGTCGTTGGATGGCGGGGTCGGTCCCGATGGAGAGGAATACGAGTTCCAGTTGCCCGATACCGGGCCTGAACCGGACACTGTCCTGCAGAGGAAAGAGGCTCTCGAACGCCTGGAAGAGGTGATTTCCGACTTGCCGCCCCATTACAAGGCCATCACCCTTTTACGGCACGATCAGCAGCTGTCGTATGAGGAAATAGCGGAAATCCTTCAATTACCGCTGGGTACGGTCAAGGCGAGGATTCATCGGGCGCGAAATCAGATCCAGCAGATGCTGGCGGCGCGTTCCTACGATATTTAGGCAAAAAAAGTTAGAATCCGGTGCAACAAAGGCTGGGAGGCACCGTAAACGAGTTCAGGTGGGTGATCAAGTCAATGTCGGGGGATACGACGCCTGCCTACTTTAGGGGTGGAAACGGTTTTGGGACATCCCTGCCGTTTCCCCCCAACCAAAGAATTGTATCTGCTGTCTGGTCGGGTTATTAATAGTCGGGCCGGGAGAGGGGCAGCGGGGAAGGAGCCGGAGATGAACGGCAAGAAAAAAAATCAAGGCCCTCCGCTGACCTGTGACGGTTGCCGACAGGGTCTTCAGGAATATCTGGACGGAACTCTGGACAAGCCGGAGTCTCTCCGTTTTTTCCTGCACCTGCGGGAGTGTTCCGGGTGCCGGGAAGAGCATGACCGCCTGCAGGGGTTGTTCCAGATGCTGGAGTCCCTGCCCAGTCATGAGGTACCGGCGGATTTTGACGCAACGGTCCTGGCCTCGGTGCCCTATGCTGCCTATCAGGCCATGGAGCCCCTGCGCAGGGACCGCGTACCTGTTTTCCTGGAAGAGGCGTTCCTGCCTCGCTTCGTTCGGGCACGCCTGACCCGCCTGGTGGGTTTCGGTGTAGCTTCGATTTCAGCGGCCCTTGCCCTGCGGGGTGATGGGGCGGCCATTCTGCCTGTTCTGGTGGTTGCCGGCCTGGTACCTGAAATTCTGGTCCGTCTTCAGGGGTTGGGGCGCCGTGCCCTCCAGTCCATGGGAAGGGCCGAAAGCTGACCAATATGCGTTTGACCAGTGGTGCACTCGCCAGCCCCGGCAGCGGTTCTAGTAAGAACCGTTCCAACTCCCGGGTGGGTGCATGGACGATGACGATCCTGGCCTTGGGTCTGCTGACCCAGGGCCTTCTTGTATCCTCCGCCGCCGCCCAACGTGTGCAGGTCGTGGCTGCCGGGGACGACTCGCTTGAAGCAGTCGAGGTGGAACACTACGTGGAGGTAAATACCTCCAGCCGGGATTCCCTGATGATCGAAATCCGGCGGTATTCCCGTATGGTGGCCGAGATGCGGGATTCCCTGAAGTACCGCGACGACGACATCGATCTTTCCGAGGAACAGCGCCTTATCCTCGAGGAAAACATCGTCGAAATCTCCGATGTCATCGAGAGTATCGGCACGGAACTAAGCCAACTCGAATTCGAAATCAAGGGCAACAGGATATCCCTCGTCAATGAAGCGGGCGAGGGGATCATCATCAATATCCCGGAAAACCTGGACGAGCATCTCAGCGAGGGCCTGGAAATCCTGTCCCAGGTGATCCTGAGCGAATTGCCGGATTCCATCGATTTTGACCATGCCCATGGCTGGGACTGGTCGGGTTTTGCTCCCCCCAAGCCGCCGAAGGCCCGCAAGATGGTTCACGGCAACATTATCAAGGTTCGGGATGACCTCCAGGTGCCGGCGCATGAAGACGTCAGGGGCGACGTCGTGGTGGTTTTCGGCAACTGTGAAATCTCCGGTCGGGTTGACGGAAACGTGGTGGTCGTTTTTGGAAATCTCCTACTGGATGACAATTCCGAGGTGACGGGAAAAATCGTATCGGTTGGGGGACGCCTGGACAAGGATGCCGATGCCGAAGCCGGCGATGTGGTTTCCGTGGACCTGTGGCCAGGTGACCGGGACGGGAGCCTGGCGGGTTGGTTTGGCCAGGGGATCCTGCCGTTTATGATGTGTCAGGGCACTTTTCTGCTGACGATCCTGTTGGCGGTCATTGCCGTGGTCGCCGCACCCAGGAAGCGTTTCCAGTCCATCACCAGTACCCTGAAGGCATCTCCCGGTCCCGCCCTGGGATTGGGGCTGGTCACCTCGATCATCGGTCACCTGGTGGTGTTGGTTTTGATGGCGGTGCTGATCCTCACGGTCATCGGGGTACCCCTGGCTTTACTGGTCTTTTTGGCCCTGGTCATCGTGGTCCTCATTTCGGTGGCTGTCAGCGGTGCGGTTCTCGGCAACCGGGTTTGCGCCATGTTGGGCACGGACTGTTCCCGGCCCTGGTTCAATGTGGTCCTTGGCATGAGCCTCCTGCATCTGGTCTCATTCGTGGGGTCGGTTGCCAGCCTTTCGCCCGGCCTTGAGGCGCTGGCCAATGTCCTGGTGATTTGCGGGATTTTGATCAAGACCCTGGCCTTCCTGTTTGGTCTCGGTGCTCTGGCCCTTTCCCGCTTCGGTACGAGGCACCCCTGATTTTGACTGCTTAATCGCATAACCCCCCACAATGCCATGGTATTGGTGAATTTCTACAACTTATGGGAGAAATTCCCCATTTATTGCGGCAAATTCCCCAATTCAGCCATCCCTGGAAAAATAGAGAATTGGCCCCGCCCGATCCGGCTTTGATTCAAGGATTTTGTATCTTATTTTGTTTCAGTCGAATAAGTCACCACGGAATTGAAAATTTCAGAGTGATTTCCCCCAAGTCCCGGGTTTCCCAAAAGTGGAATAATTTCTGCCTTATTATGAGTGGAATTGGGAATTGTTCCGGTTCAGGGCCCCTGAAGGGGCATGGCTACTTGAAAGGGATGGATAAGGCGCATCATGGAGAATAAGGGATTCAGGCAGGGATTCGGAATCGTCGCAGCTGTGGGGCTGTTGACGGTGCTGGGTTTCGCGTCCGGATCCGCGGCCGAGGTTCATCAACTGTCCAACGGGATTACCGCCACGATCTATTCCCCCTCCGAAATCTCGGACCAGTGGATCTCCCTGGAAAAAGACGGCGCCTATCTGACCCACCCGGCCGCTGGTTCGGTGGAACTGGCCGACAACAGCGATGTCATGCACCCGTTCGACCAGTCCGTGGTCCTGGCCGCCCTGGCGGACATGCGCGGTTTTACGGCGGATGTCGATGTCTCGGTGTTCATCCTGCCCGCCACTCCGACCCTGGCGGGGGGCAGTTTTGCCCGTCGTAACGCCATTTACCTTTCCCCGGGCACTGGTCCTGTCGATCCTTCCACTGTTTCCTACATCACCACCCATGAAATGGGTCACGTGTTGACCTGGGCTTTCGTGGACGATTATCCGGCCCGTTGGAAAGCATACCTGGAGCTCCGCCAATTGGACGAATCGTCCCTCTCGGTTGACGCTGCCCATGCCGACAGGGCCCGTGAAATCCTGGCCGAGGATATCCGCGCCCTGTTCGGAGGGTTCCTGTCCACGATTTCAGGAAGCATCGAAAACCACCTTCTGGTGCACCCCTCCCGCGTGGAAGGGCTCAAGAGTATGCTGGCCGGATTTTTCCTGGGCGGAGACGGCCAGCCCCTGCAAATGACCAGCAGCGCTTTCCCCAACCCCTGCAACCCGCGCACAAGTATCGAAATGGCCATCCCCGTGGGCGTCGATATCCCGAGCGGGTCCGGTGTCCTGAGGGTTTTTGATATCCGTGGCGCCCTGGTCAAGACACTTAGGGGGGGCGAAGTTGCCAATAATCGCCTGCTCATCCAATGGGACGGCAAAGGTCGCTCGGGCGCGGTTGTCGCTTCGGGTCGATACCTCTATGTCCTTGAAGCAGGGCAGCTTGTCTCCAAGGGTTCGGTTACCCTCGTAAGGTGACAGCCACCAGTACGGTCAAAAAAAATTCCCTTCTTATTGGAATTCGGTCTCAATATTCCCTAAATTTCATCAACTACGGATGACCGGCATCGGGGGATGGCCGGTAGGCACGGAAGCTGCATTACCAGATTTCAATCAGGCAACAGGAAGAACTCCAGGGAGTGATGGAATCATGCGTCCCATAATCGGGCTGTTTTTGCTTTTTTCTATATTGTTCATGGCCCTGTCTGGCTGTGTCGAGGTGGAACCCGAGGTCCCCGGTAAAGCCGGCCGGGTCCCGATGGTCATGCAGTTGACCTCCGACAGCGCAGCTTTCGAAGCCAATCCGGTATATTCCCCGGACGGCGACTGGGTTCTTTTTGAATCCGATGCCGCCGGCAACCGCGACCTGTGGCTGATTCCCGCCACCGGGGGTGAACCGCGGCAGTTGACTTCGGACAAGGGATTCGACAGCGCCCCGTTCTGGTCTCCCGATGGAACCAAGATCGTTTTCGAATCCGACCGTTCCGGCTTCAAGCATATCTGGATCATTGATTTGAACTCACCCGAATCCGGCCCCGAGCCCCTGACTTCCGGTGCCTGGAACGACGCTGACCCGGTCTGGTCCCCGGACGGGAACTGGATCGCCTATGAGTCCAGCAGGGAAAAGGACAGGGGAACCGATCTTTGGCTGACATCCACCGCCGACGGTTCGGCCACCAGGCTGACAACCAGCGGAAGCGGAATTTACCTTCGCACCGCCGACTGGTCTCCGGACGGCACCCACCTGGTCTTTGAGTCCAACCTCGAGGATGACGGCTCCGCGCTGTACACCCTGGCGGTCGATGGTGGGACACCCACACGAATTACGTCCGAAAATGATTACGAGGGGCATCCCGCGTGGTCTCCCGACGGCACTGAAATCGTGTACGAGTCCAGGATGACCGGTGTCATGGAAATATTCGCCATCCCCGCGGAAGGCGGTGTGCCGTTCCAGGTGACGACAGGGGGCGGGTTCTGGCCCCGCTGGTCGCCGGCGGGTGATTTTATCGTCTACTGCATATTCGGAGATGATCAACCCAACATCTGGGTGGTGGAAGTGGACTGGTAGCGCCGATTCCGGGAGTGGGTAGTCCACCTACATCAGGTAACGGCCATTGACGGGTTCCACCGGGTCCGGCAGGTTTTTTTCGCCGATCTGTTCGAGCAGGTTGATTTCGATGGTCCTGACGATACTGGACATCGGCGTGTCGTTCGGGGTGCCTTCGAAGGGGTCCAGGAGGGCTTGCCCCGCCCGGTAGACCAGCACAAAAATCGTTCCGAGTAAGGAACTGAAAAATATGGCCCAGTGGCCGATTTCCTCGCTGAGCGCTGCCGGAAACACCAGCACGAATATCCAGATCGAGAGCCTGATCATCGAGGAATAGTGGGCTGGAAACACCGTTCCCTTGATGCGCTCAGCCATGCCCTGCGACGTGCTGAACCGGCTCAGCATGTCGTTGAGCTGCGCCATCCGTATCACATCGATATGGCCCGAGCGCTCCGCGGCGTCGATATCCTCTCCCTGAAATCCCAGCAGGGTGTTACCGGCATTTGAGGATCCCTCGACCCGGCCGGCATCCTCCTCACTCATATAGTCCGAATACGTTTCCGCGTCCTCACCGCGCAGCCGGGCCTTGACGGCGTAGAGATAGGCGATGTGACGCCGGATCAGCCGCTCTTGAATTGCGGGGACTTCCGAACCGTTACCGGCTTTCCCGAACAGGGTCGTCACCATGCGGCCGAAGGAACGGGAATCATTGACGAATGCGCCCCATATCTTTCTTGCCTCCCACCAGCGGTCATAGGCCTGGGCGGTGAAAAAGGCGATGAAAAACGAGATCGCGGTGGATATGCCGGAGATCACACTCATCGAAACAGCCACGTGGAGGTGAAGCAAATCGAGATAAATAATGGTGATCAACGACACCACTAAAGCCAGAGCCGTTACGGATTTCCAGCTCATGGCGACCAGGTGGACAATCCTGATATGTTTATTGACGTACATCAATCCTGCCTTGGGAAACGGTCAGTCAAAATCGACTTCGCCGTTGGTGAAGTGGAAAAAGGCCGTGACGATCTTGACGCCGTCATTCTCGACCGCCGAACGCAGGATGTCGGATTCGTTGATCATTTTTTCCGCATTAACCTGGGCGTTGCGCCGTGCAATGACGTTGGCGTCCTGTACCGAGGGGTCGAGAGCCGGTTGGATGTGGCTCAACAGGCTATTCAAATGTTTGCCCGCATCGCCGCCATCGATGGCGGCCGCCACCGCGCCGCAACTTTCGTGCGCCATGACAACGATCAGCTTGCTGCCGAGGTGCAACACTGCGTATTCGATGCTGGCGATACTCGACACGTTGGCCACGTTGCCCGCGACCCGTACGACGAACAGGTCGCCGAGCCCGCTGTCGAACAGGATTTCCGGCGGTACCCGGCTATCCGAGCAACTGAGAAGTATGGCGAATGGCTGCTGGCCCTGTTTGAGCTCCTCGTGGAGCGGACCGTCGATAACCATACCTTCGGCACGGCCGGTACGGAATCGTTCGTTTCCCTGCTTCATCCGCTCGAGAGCCAGGTCTGCGTTTTGTGAATTCATTGTTATCTTCCTGCCTGTTGGTCTGGATGGGCCGGTTTGGTTCCCCGCAAAATGAAAAATCGTCGCTGCGGATTGGCGATATTTTCTGGATAAGGCATCATACCGAAGTGCTGTATTTCTTGTCAATAATGCCCACGAGGAAAAATTTTGCCATGGGGTCCAGGCCCGGGGGCAAATCAGTGGGCTTCGGAGCCTGATACGGTGGGTTCCACGGTCCGGAACAGTTCCTCGCCGTAGATCCGGTTGCACGCGGCTGAAGGGTGAGGATCCAGCGGATTCACTCCGAGGTCCCCCAGGGTCAGTTCCTCTACGAATCGACTGGTCGGGTCGATGACCACGAATCCAATCTCCTCGGCGGCCGCACCAGCCTGGGCAAACCACCACTTGAATTCCCCGGAATGCCAGACCACCGGAATCAGGATCAAGTGCAACACAATGCCGATTTCGAGCGTGCGGGAAAATACTCCCCGTAATCGCCCTCCGATCGCGAAGGGTTTCCAGGACAAGCGGGAGGTCAGTAGTATTCGAACCAGAAAAGCCGGGGCGAGAACACGTAAGAGGGAAGAAGTCTTGTGGGCGCTGAGCCCGGCGAATCCGAGATCCAGGTGGAACCCGCCGGTGATCCACACAAAAAGGACCAGCCCCAAAAAAACCTTGATTGTGACATCAAGGATGACGGCAACCCAACCAAACTGTCGTTCAGTATTGTCCACTGGTTAATGCTTTCTGCCGGAAACTCCGGGAATCGTTGCAGGGTGGAATTGGTGATTTGTTCTTCCATCGCGACCATTTAACATTATGCCAACGGGGGAAGTCACTTCCTTTTTCAGGACCCTGTCTTCGTCACGCCTGAGGCGAGTACCAAGGCCTGATACCTGAATCAGTCCACGGTGTTCTTCGGATACGTTGTCCATGAAAAATAAAAATTGCGGCCCAATCCAGTCCGGAAAAGGCCGCAATCGATATTTGGTATCCCCAACGGGGATCGAACCCGTGTTGCCGCCGTGAAAGGGCGGTGTCCTAACCACTAGACGATGGGGACGCCTGTATTCGCAGTATGAGGGCAGTAAACTACTTCCTGCCCGCTGTCATGTCAAATTTCCAGTGCAACTCTCCTGTATTCCGGGGTTAGCCCTGTTTGGCCGCTTCCTCCATCAGAATGGCCGAAGTGCGGGCGCCCCGCCAGAAGTTGTTCAGGTGGAACTTCTCGTTGGGGGAGTGGATGTTGTCCGTCGACAAACCATAGCCCAGCAACAGCACCGGGGATTTGAGACACTTCTGGAAAGTGCCGACGATGGGAATGCTGCCGCCTTCGCGAATGAAAACGGGCTTGGCGCCGAATCCCTGTTCCAGGGCAGCCATGCCCGCCTGCATCATTTCCGATTTGCGCGGCACCAGGACCGGATTGGCGCCGTGGTGGTCGATGACCTCGACTTTCACGCCCGCAGGGGCGATGGACAGCACGTAATCCGTGAAGGCCTTGGCGATTTTTTCCGGTTCCTGATTGGGCACCAGCCGCATGGAGACCTTGGCCATGGCCGAGGCCGGAATGATGGTCTTGGCGCCTTCGCCGCCGTAACCGCTGAGCAGCCCGTTGACGTCGCACGTGGGCCGGGCCCACATCCGTTCCAGGGTCGTGAAACCTTTTTCACCGAACGCGGCGGTGGCACCGGTCTCCTTGCACAGGATCTGGTCGGTGTAGCCCAGTTCGGCAAACCCGTCGCGCTCCTCCTGATCCAGTTCCAGGACATCGTCATAGAAACCGGGCACCAGGCAGCGGCCGTCTTCATCCTTGAGTTTGGCCACGATTTCAGCCAGGGCGTTGCCGGGGTTCTGCACCGTTCCGCCGTAGCTGCCCGAATGCAGGTCCATGGCCGGGCCGGTGACCTGGATTTCCATGTAGGCGAGCCCTTTCAGGCTGTAGCAAATGCCCGGCGTGGTCTCGTTGTACAAGGCGGTGTCCGAGACGATGATGGCGTCGCAGGCCATCTTGTCGGCGTTCTGTTCGGTGTACTTGTAGATACTTTCGCCACCGGCTTCCTCTTCACCCTCGATGATGAACTTCACGTTCACCGGCAATTCGATTCCCTGCCGGATATAAGCTTCCACGGCCTTGATATGCGTATAGACCTGACCCTTGTCGTCACACGCGCCGCGCGCGTAGATGATGCCGTTTTCGATCCTGGGCTCGAATGGGGGAGTTTCCCATAAATCCAGGGGATCCACCGGCTGGACATCGTAATGGCCGTAGAACAACAGGGTCTTGCGATCGGGGCGGATTTCGGTTTCGGCGTAGATCAGCGGGTGGCCGCCAAGGTCGGCAACCTCGACGGTCAGGCCCAGCTCCTTGAGCTCATCGGCGACAAAAGCCGCGGCGCGCCGGGTGTCTTCGTCGTGGTCACTTTGGGAACTGATGCTGGGTATCTTCAGAAACTCGACCAGTTGGTCGACGTGTTCATCCCGGTGGCTGTCGAGATAGGCGAGAATTTTTTCGCTGGCCATATAAAACTCCTTCTGGTAGCTTTCCGGTGCTTGGGGGCCGTTTGACGGGTTTTCCCGTTGACGGGACCGCAGGTTAAACTACTCTTGACAGCAACGTCTGTCGAGGCGATTGTGTCGCAGCTGACCGGAGATGCGTTAATTCCGGAGCTGGAAATGAAGGAAGTCGAACTTCCACCCCCGCTCGGCCTTTTGGCACTACTTGCAGGGAGCGGAGAACGACAATCACTTTTAAGGGAGGATCCCACATGGCTGACATGATTATCAGCAAGAGCAAGACCAAGGAATCCGTTAAGGAATGCAACGTGTCCGGCGAGTTCTACACTGCCCTGGACGTCAAGGTTCGCGAAATGATCGCCGCTGCCGAAGGCCGCGCCAAGGAAAATGGTCGTAAGACCGTTCGTCCCTGCGATCTGTAGCAGATAGCGAAACGATAGGGCCTGATCTTGCGATTGTGCCTATTGGATTCAGCGGGAGCCCTTTGGGGGGTTCCCGCTTTTTTGTCGTTCCTGACGTTTCCTGAGCGCCAACCGGATTTTCCCCTTCGCCGATCTTTGTCTCTTCCGGTAGTCACCCCGTTGATCCCCTGAATTTTCTCCTGCAGTTGCCCCTGGTCCGAAACCCGCTTTGCGTGCCCCTCGTGTAGGTTTCCTCTCCCGTGGGTGCCTGGCGGGTATTTTGCAGAGGTGCCGGCAGGGTTTTCGCCCCGGAGGGAGGATCATGTCGACCAGGATCAGGACCGGCGCGCTGGCCGGAATCGAAGGATTGGCCGTGACGGCCGAAGTGGATATCAGTCGGGGTTTGCCCGGCTTTCATCTGGTGGGATTGCCGGGAGCCGAGGTTCGCGAAAGCCGGGAAAGGGTCCTGGCAGCCCTGCGGCACAGCGGATCCCGGATTCCGGTGGGGAAAATCACGGTGAACCTGGCACCGGCGGGAATCCGCAAGGAGGGGGCCTTTTTTGATCTTGCCATTGCCCTGGGCATTGTCGCGGCGGGGGAACCACCGGTTCGTGATGAGGATCGGAGCCTCAGGTCGCAGGCCCTGTTTATCGGTGAGCTGTCCCTGTTCGGGGAACTGCGGCCTGTCCGTGGGTTGTTGGCCATCGTGTTGGCGGCAGCCCGGATGGGCGAGAAAATGGTGGTGGTCCCCGAGGAGCAGGCCTGGGAGGCGGATCTGGTCGAGGGAATGGAAGTGGTGGGGGCGCGGAATCTGGCTCAGGTTATTGGCTGGTGGCGCACCGGAAGGTTGCCTCAGACCGTTGGGGGGAAGCCAGGGCCGGCACCCAGTGGCGCCGGGAGAGGTCCGGACGTTTCCCTGACCACCCTTCTGGCAGGTTTGGAGGGCCAGCCCCAGGTGCGAAAAGCCGCGGTCCTGGCGGCTGCCGGAGGGCACAATCTGTTGATGGTGGGTCCTCCGGGAACGGGGAAAACCCGCCTGGCCCGGATTCTCGGACAAATGCAACCGGCCATGGGCCGGACGGAGGCCATGGATGTGACCCGCATTCACAGCGCCGCGGGATTGCTGGGAGAAGCCACCCTCATGGCTCGGCGGCCCTTTCGCGCGCCCCACCATACGATCACCCGGGCGGGGCTGATTGGCGGGGGGCAGGGGCCCAAACCCGGGGAGGTGACCCTGGCCCACGGCGGGATCCTGTTCCTGGATGAACTGCCCCAGTTTTCCCCGGGGGTTCTGGACGTTCTCCGAGAGCCCATGGAAGAGGGTTTCATTACCTTGGTGCGCCATCCCGGCCGCCATACCTACCCGGCGGATTTTCAGCTCCTGGCCGCCATGAACCCCTGCCGTTGCGGATTTCTGGGAAGCACTTTGCGCCCCTGCCGCTGCACCCCGGCAGCTCGGTCACGATATTTGTCCCGGCTCTCGGGACCGCTCCTGGACCGATTTGATCTTTTTGTGGAAGTGGGGCCCTGGCAGGGGAAATTCCTGACCAGAAAAAGACCGGCAAAAAGGGGTGGACTCGCTCCGGAAGGTGATCCGGCAGCCTGGCGGGAGAGCCCCACCGAAGAAATCCTGGTCTCCGCCCGGCGGCGTCTGTCATCCTGGCGCAAGGTGGATGTCCGGAAATTTCTGGCACCGGAGGCGGCCGCGTTCCTCGATGAATCGCGTCAACCCCTGGGGTTGTCCCTCAGGGGGGTGAAGAGGTGTCTGTCGGTGGCCAGGACATTGGCGGCGCTTGACCAGAAGGATCAGATCGGCCGCCTGCAGGTGCAGGAAGCCCTGGATTTCCGGCGGGAAATCGGGCCCCTGATATCAGAGCAGGTCTGGTAGGTAATCGTCCGCAAAAAAGGGCGGCCTTTATGGCCGCCCCGGTAAACCAAAAAATCATTGCCACCGCGCGTGGCCGGGGATCAGAAGGACCCCTGAATACCTATACTCCAATTGAGCAGGCTCAGGGTCTGGGACCCGTATTCGGTAACGACCTTTTCATCGACCGATCCGTCATCATTGCGGGGATATTCATTGAGGGGAACGATGACGGTTCCCTCGTCCCGCATGGTGAAAAAGGGCGCGGGGGTGAATTCGATCTCGTTGTAGTGGGCGATGACTTCGAACCGGACGCTGATGTTCTTGTCCGCCAGGAGCCGCACCCCGCCCCCGAAATTAAGGTCGTTGGCGCCGGATGCTCCATCGAAATAATTGGAGTTCATCTCATACCACAGCTTGCCGGCCCCGGCGGTCAGGAAGGGATGAAGCTTGCCCGTGCCGTCATCAAAGATGGCCAACGGGTAGATGACCGCGTTGAGCGCGGCCTGGATGGTCAACAGGGACCGGGCCTCGGCGTCGAATTCACCCAGGGGAGGGTCGTCGAGGATGGGGGCGTTGGGCTTGTTGTCGCGGGTGCGCCGGTTGGTGATGGTGGAACTGTATTCGGTGATGGCCACCCCGCCGATGGCTTCGAGGGCGAACCAATGGGTGATACCGTATCCCAACCTCAGGACCGGGTTGAAGGCGCTTTCACCCTTGATCTTGACATCCCCCCAGGAGGTGGCGTCGGTAGTGTATTTGTAGATGATCTGGTCGTGTTCCCACAGGACCTTGTTGAAATCCAGAAAACCGAAACCGAAACTGACTTCGACTTTACCGGAATCAAGACGGGGAACCCATATCTCATCTTCTGCATCCTCGAAGTCGAGTTCAGCCGCGGCGGAAGAGGAATCCCGCAGAAGCTGGAAGGATTTTACCGGCTGTTCGGGCGGAGCTGTCTCCTGCGTTTCCGTCTCCTGAGGTTCGGTATCCTGGGCATACAGAGAACTGGCTACCGTGATCATCAGGAAAATGACCAAAGTGGTCGCGAATTTTCGGGACATGAAACGGCTCCTGTCCAGGACTGGGCCCGGGAAAAGCGGGGATGCAGTCTAAATAAACTTGTCGAATTAATTTCAGGTGCCACGCCTTTAGTGTCAATATTAATAATAAATGGCAACCCTTTTGGTCCGGGAGCGTGATATCCCTATACTGATGATACCCCGCCCGGCGAAATGAGATTTTTCTTGGCTTCAGTCCGGCAGATGTTCCCCAACAGCCCTTTCTCCCAGGGAACGGCACCGATTTCCACCGGTGTTGTCGTCCTTGCCCTGGCGTGCCTGATAGTGGCCTCAACGGCCCATTCCCAGGTCCAGTTTCCCGGCCCGGCGGTGATGCGGACTTCGGGCGATGCCCTCAGTGCCGTATCTCTCTCCCTGGAAGTGGGAACCCCATCCTTCCTGGTGACCGGGAGCGGGGACGGGGCTCTGACCCTTTTTCGCTACTCGATTGAGGCGGAAAGGTTTTTGCGGGTCGCTGATATATTTCTCGGGGGAGAGGTTGTCCATCTGATCCCCTGGGAGGGGCGCCCGCTTCTCAACCAGGGTGTGGTGGCAGCCACGGCCAACCCGGACAGGGTGGTATTCCTTCAGGTGCAGTCCCAGGCTCCCTTTTTCAGTATCGAAAGAACCGTGGATTTAAATGAGGATCCGGGATCGCTGTCCTTTGTCGGGGAGCTTGTGGAGGGCGGCGGCGATCTGGCTGTCTCCCTGCCCGGGATCGATCAGGTGGCGCTTCTGCGGGCGGAAGGCGGCCTTTGGAATATCGCCTCCCTGAACGATACGGGAGACCGGCCCTTCTCCATCGTTGGTATTGATCTGGACGGGGACGGGGTTCGCGAGTTGGTGACGGCCAACCGGGGCCCTCTTTCCGAAAACCTGGGTATTTTTCGCAAAGGTCCCGGGGGCGAGTATACCGGTACGCAGCAAGAGTTCCCGGCGGGTTCTCCCACCCAACTTGCTGTCTACGATCTGGACGACGACGGCCTGCTCGAGCTGGCGGCGACCGTTGGAGGAGTCCCGGAGGTGGTTCTTCTCCGGGGGGAGGCCGGCGGGTTGGTATCCATCGATTCGATCAGATTGACCCTGCCTGCCGACGGCTTGCACCTGACCAGGATTTTCGATGGGACAGTGGGGCTCTTCGCTTCGAATCGGGACCGCGGCATGGTGGAATTTTTTCAACTGGGAGCCGGATCCTGGAGCAGGCTCAACGCCTATTATCCGGCCTGCCATCCCTTGAATGTAACTTCGGGTGAATTTAACGGGGACGGCGGACGCGACCTGGTCTCGATGGGAGGCGACGGTGAGATCTTTACCGTCATGTTCGCCAATTCCCAACCGGGATTCTGGGGCTATTCCGCCCTGGCTCTCCAGGCCGGTCCGGGGTCTTCCGAACTGGTTGATTTCGATGGTGACGGTCTGCGTGACCTGGTGGTTTCCAATGGTGGCCTGCCTCTGCTGAGCTTCTTTCCGGGGCTTGCCGGCGGCGGCTTCGCTTCTTCTTCGGTCGATTTTGAACTTCCCTTCTTTCCCGGCAAGGTGGCGGCCGTCGATACGGATGACGATCCTGCTCCCGAACTGGCGATTCTGGACGGATCCGCGGACCGGGTCGTCATTGCAGATTTTGTTCCGGGTCAGGGTTTTACCATCGTTTCCGCTATCCCCACCGGGGATGCCCCGTCTTTTCTCATCTCCAGGGACCTGGACCTCGACGGATTTGGTGATCTTCTGATCATCACGCGGGAAGTGGAGGAAATCACCATCCTGTTCGGCGCTGGAAACCACACCTTTCCAACCCGGACGATCCTGGGGCTGGACAACGGGGCGGACTGGATTTCCACCATGGATCTGAATGCGGACGGCCTGTTGGATCTGGCCCTCTCCGATGGGGTCAACCGCGTCTGGACCACGGTCAACCAGGGTGATCGTACCTTCGGCAACCTGGGATGGATGAACGCCGGGTCGGGCCCCGGAATCATGGCCGTGGGGGACCTGGATCAGGACGGGGATGATGATCTGGTGGTGGTCAATAAAATCGACGAAGCGTTGTCCATGTTCGAAAATACCGGCATCGGCTCCCTGGTCAGGCGCATCGGCGCCCATACCCTGCCAAGCCGTCCGATGGGGATTTTGGTCCGGGACATGGATCAGGACGGTCGGGCCGAGATCGTGATGAATCTGCGCGAAGACCAGGTTTTCGGTGTTTCTTTTCCCATCGGCAGTTGGACTTATTCCCAGGTGGCCACCTTTTCCGGCGGCCCGGATGTGTCGGAATTCATGGTGGAGGATTTTAATTTCGACGGTGTGCCGGATATCCTGTCACTCGATGGCTCCCTGATGTTGGGCCTGACCCTGCTCAACGTGGAACGGGAATTGGTGGCTGTGGAACCGACCGCCCTGTCGGTGGAATGCACCCCGGCGTGGCTGAAGATCAGGGTCCGTCCCGATCGTCCCGGACCCTGGACCGTCGCTTTCGGGGCGACCTCCGGTTGGACGGCCCTGGCTGTCGCGGGCCAGGCGGTGTCCGGTGAATTGGATTACGACCGGGGAACCTGGATCATCAAGGTGGGACGGAGTGAGGTGGAAGGACTCGCCGGGGCGCGGTATCTGCGCCTGACGGTGGGCCAGGACGAGAACAGGGAAACCCTGGACCTGGACCTGACGGATTACTGTCCCGAAGCTGCGGAACCGGATGTTCCGCGTGTGACCTGGGCCCGCAATCCCTGGCCCAATCCCTTCAACCCCCTGATCAATGCCCGGTTCTCCCTTAGCCAGGGCGCCGAGGTGGAGGCGGGAATCTTTGATCTGGCCGGGCGTAAAATCGCGGTCCTGGCCCGGGGCTGGTACCCCGCGGGGGAGCATACCTTGCAGTGGGACGGCAGAAAAAATGGCCGGTCGGTGGGTGCGGGAGTCTATCTGTTGCGGATCAACACACCCGGGAACACCTTGATTCACAAGATCATGATGATCAAATAGGTTGTCAGGGGGTTCGGTCGCCAATCAAGGCCGGAGGTACCTGACTTCTTCCACAAGGTCGATCCCGAATTTTTCCAGAACCGCTTTTTTCATGCGGGCGGCCAATTTCAGGACTTCTGAGCTGGTGGCGCTTCCGGCATTGACGATCATGTTGGCGTGCTTGGCGAAAACCCGGGCGTCGCCCTCATGCATTTCCTTGGCGCCGGCCTTTTCCAGCAGGGCGCCCGCGGCCCGGCGGCGGCCATTGGGCTCGGCGCTGGGAAGGTTGCGGAACCAGCTGCCGGCGCTGGGCAGGTCCACCGGATGTTTGGTCCGGCGGTCGCTGATTTTTTCACAGCGCTGGGCGGCCGCCTGTTCCACGTTGCCCCGCCGGAGCCGCAGGACGGCTTCCAGGACAACCGTCCCGGTCTCCCGCAGGTCCGTTTCCCGGTAGCGAAAGCCAAAATCTTCGGGACCGACTTTTTCCAAACGACCATCCGGACGGAGCAGAAGAGCCTCCACCAGAAATTCGCCGATTTCATGCCCGTAACAGCCCGCATTGCCCACCAGGGCGCCACCGAGCGTGCCCGGAATGCCGGAAGCGAATTCCAGCCCCGTCAGGCCCATTTTCAGGGTGTGTTCGATGAGGCCGTCAAATGACAGGCCGGCCCCGGCGCGGACCGTGTCTCCTGTCTGGACCAGGTTCTCGGTGGCTACCTGAAGGATCAGGCCGCCGAACCCCCGGTCGTCGGCCAGGACGTTGCTGCCTCCACCGAGGATGAAATAGGGAATTTGGCGATTCAGGGCCAGGTCCTGGAACCGGAGTGCCTGTTCGGGGTATCGTATCGGGCACACCAATGCGGCGGGACCGCCAACCCGAAGGGTTGTCAGCGTCTTAAGCGGAACCGACTGCAGGATCTGGGCTTGCAGGTCTGTTGGCAGCGAGTTCAGAATTGTCCGGGCATCTTCCATGGCGATTCCATTCCCCGGCAAGGACAAGCCGGCTGCCTGAAGCATGGGCGAGCCCGCGGGTTTCGTCAACCCGGGTTGGCAATTAAGGGCGGCACGGGGTACCTTTTCCCCATAAGGAGTCCCTTCGGGTCAACCAAAGGCCAGTATTCAGGATCGGTAACGGCGGGATAGTTATTCCGGTGCAGGAAAAGAGAGTCATTCAGGGAGCTTTTGTTCTTTCGCTGCTGTTGCACCTGGTGCTGGCGGCGGCGACGTGGCGTATTCCCCTGGCTCCCTCGGTGGATCCCGCCATGGCCAACGATCTGGAAAGGGAAGTCGAACTTTTTCTGATGCCTGATGAGCCCGCCGAAGATCCGTCCAACGAAATGCCCCAGGCTTTCACCGCGGTCCCCGACCGGCAGGCCAGCGAAACTCCTCCGGAGGATCCCGATTACCTGTCCCAGAACCATTCCATTGCCGCGGACAACAAGATGGGCGGCGACTCCAACACCCCTTCGGCGGACGAGGAATGGGAGGCCGAGCAGGTCCAGATCCAGAAGGATGAAAAGACCGGCGCCGACGGCGTACAGAATGCCGAGCAACCGCTGCCCGAAACCGAGTCGGCCACCAGCCCGTCGGTGACGGGGGCCGAGGGCGAGGAACAGGAAAAAGTCGACGGCGAGGATATCGACCCGACGGGCCAATGGGCCCTGCCCCGCGAGGACCAGGAATCCGGCGGGGAAGCCGAGGGTGAAGAGGCCGAAAAACAGGACGAGAAAAAACCAGATCTGGAAGACTGGTGGGGCGGTGAAGCGCCTACGATCCTCAAGGAGGGCGAACAGGGCGCCGTCGGAGACCAGGGCTTCGATTTCAACCAGCAGGCCAGGGGCAAGGTTCAGGCGGGGGTGGCATTCAACGGCGATTACAGCCTGAATACCTACGAATGGGAATACGCCCCCTGGATGACCCGCTTCCAGAATGAACTCTACCGTCACTGGATGGCGCCCTACGCCTACCGGCTCGGGGTAATCAGTGGTTTGACGGTGATTAAACTGGTCATCCGCAGGGACGGCAGGGTCCATTCCATGGAAGTTCTGGAAACCGATGGCCATGAATCCCTGCACGACGCATCCGAAGCGGCCCTCAAGGCGTTTGCCCCCTATTGGCCTCTTCCCGAGAATTTTCCGGAAGAGAATCTTGTTATCACCCTTGCCCTGCACTATCCTGCTTTCCGGCGTTGAGGGTTAGGTCAAGGCGACGCGGGGAAGAACGATCCTCGCTCTTTTCACCATGGAGGTTTGATCCCAGATGTGGGAAATGATTCTGGCGGGACGTTATATGATGATCCCCATTACCCTGGCCTCGCTGGTGGGAATGGCCGTGCTCATCGAACGAATTTTCGTGCTGAGGCAAGGACGGATCATCGTGCCGGAGATTGCCGAAGCGGTGATGACGCTGTCCGCCAGCGAAGACCTGTCGGTGGCCTACGCCATTTGCGAACGGAGGCCGGGCCCCTTCGCGAATGTGGTGCGGGCCGGCCTGGACCATGCCGACAACGATTGGACGGTCATCCGGGATGTCCTTGAAGAGGCCGGGCGTCAGGAGGCCACTATTCTGTCCCGCCGTCTGGGAGTTCTGGAAACCGTGGCCGCGGTGTCGCCTCTGCTGGGGCTGCTCGGAACGGTGCTGGGCATGATTCGGGTATTCGCCACGATTTCCCTGGCCGGCCTCGGCAATCCGGAAACGCTTTCCAGCGGTATCAGCGAGGCCATGGTCACTACCGCGGCGGGCCTGATCATCGGCATCCCCGCCCTGGTGGCCTACAATTGGTTGAACGGCAGGGCCGATCGTATCATCTTTGACCTGGAGTTCTACTCGTCCAAGGTTCTTGATACCTTGCGGCGGCGGCAGATTAAAGGGAGCACGTCCCTGCGGAATACCGGAACGGCGGCGGTCTGATGAATTTCCGTCCCCGACAAAAGGGCCGCGGGCTGATCATAAATATCACCACGCTCATCGATGTGATGTTTTTGCTGCTTATTTTCTTCATGGTCACCTCGACCTTCAAGAACCAGCCGGCGATCAACCTGGTTCTGCCGCGCAGCGCCACGGCGTCCGAGACGGTGGACACGCCGGCCATCCTGTTCCTGTCCGCCGATGGCGTGGTTTACCTGAACGACATGTTGATCGATCTGGAGACCCTGGCCGGCCGCTTGGAAAAAATGCACGAAGAGACCGGTGAGGACCGCATGGTTCTCAGGGCAGACGAAAAGGCCGCCCACGGTGACGTGGTGGAATTGATCGACATCATCAAACGGAGCGGTTTTACCCGCGTCAGTCTGTCGGCGCGAGTGCCGGCGGTACGCTGACTCCAAGGAGAGCGAATTTGAAGCCCACCACAGTCCATTCTTCAAGGCGCGCACACCGCATGGTGGGGCTGGCCCTGATGTCGGTCCTGGCGGCCCTGCTGATGTTGATCGCCACCGGCTGCACGAGCGAGGAACCCAATCTTGTGGGGACCGGTCTGGTGACCGACACCATCGACACCGTCCTGGTCGCCCTGGGGGCTGATCAGGTCGCGAAGTATTCCGCCCTGAAAGTGGAAAATCCGGATATCCTGGTTCACGAACAGGAACTGGTCTACCTGGGCGAGCAGGGGGGCACCCGGTCCTCCATAATGGCCAACTTCGACTTCAGCTTTGCCTGGAACACGGTTCCCCGGGACAGGGTTGCTTTTCCCGACAGCCTGTTCACGGTGGAGAACATAAAATCCGTCAAGTTCAGCCTGGTCAAGCCAAGGTACTACCAGGCCTACATAAACGATCCGGAGGGAATCCCGGATCGCGATGATCCCACGGGCCAACCCGTGAACCTTTATTATCTGCTCAAGCAACTGGTTGTTCCCTTCGATCCGGCCAATTACGAAGGCTGGGACGAAAACGTGGTGCCGCCCATTTTGCCGCCTCTATTGAACACGGACTTCACCGAACCCAACGAATCCGACGAACCCCTGCTGCGCATGCGTGCCGAGGATTTCGTGCGCTGGTTCGAAGCAGCTGAATCGATCGGCATGATTGTTCAGCTGGATATCCAGTCGGATAAGGGTCTGGTGGGATTCGGCTCCCGGGATACGAGAATAGTCAGTGAGTTCAGCCAACTGGGAGTGGGGACCGAAATAGCGCCCAACTTTGTGGTTGAGTTCATCAACTTCGTGGATGACAACGATTTTTACCTGATGGAACCCTACGCAGACACCAGCACCTTCGATGAGGTCAGCGAGGCGCGGCCTGACGTGGACAGCGGGTTTATGCTGCGCACCGGCCTGCGGTCGTATCCCGCCCTGCTGTTCGACCTCTCGGGGCTGCCGCCCCACGCCTTCATCAACCGGGCCCTGCTCAGTGTCACCAATGATACGACCGTCAGCTTCGGCCCCCTGAGTTCCATCGCGGTGCTGGAGTGGGATGAAACCCGTTTCGGCGACCCTTTCGTCACCATTCCCCTGGATGATCTCAATGACCGGAGCGACCGGTACAGCTTTCGCGTCACGGGGCAGACCAGCCTGGATCCCAGCTTCAACGCGATCATCCAGTTCGACGTGACCCAGGCGATCCTGAGGATAATCAACAATGTCTATTACGGTACGCGGGGGCTGATTCTGACCGGGGGAGAGGATTTTCTGCCGGAAGGTGTCACCACCAAGGTGAATCCTGATTATTATTACCGGGAGTTCCAGTTCATGGGGACCAGTGCCGCGGACCCCGCCCACCGGCCCCAGCTGAAGATCACCTACAGCATCGTCAATGATCTCGAAAAGGGAGGGCAATAATGTCCATCCTGAAACGGGGATCAAAAAGCATTCGGACCGGACGCCCGGCCACCATTGTTCTTCTGCTTGTCCTGGCGGCGGTGGGTGTGCTTCCGGCGTCCGCCCAGACACCCTTCGCCCTGTCGAATATCGGCCAGCGCACCCACACCGACGACGCCCGCATGGTTGCTCGCGGCGGGTGGGGTATGGCTGTTTCCGATTCGCTCAATCCAGGTTTCAAAAATCTGGCTTCCTTGTCCTCCCTGCGGCATCTGGTGTTGAAATTCACTGCCTACGGCGATCGGATGGAGAACCAGGACGCCAATGGCCACAGGTTCAATACGCGGGTCTTCGCTCCCGATGTGCGGGTGGCCGGTCCGGTGATAAAAAACAGATTGGCCCTGTCCGCGGGCCTGGTGGTGCATCGGACCACCCAGTACAATACGCTTACCGAGAAGGATTGGGGCGTGGTGTGGGGAGACACTGTCAGCGGCAATGAACAGTTCCACCGGATCGGGAATCGTTTCCGGGTGCCTGTCGGGGCGGCCCTGAAGATTTTTTCGGGATTGTCGGTCAGTGGTTCGGTCAACATCGAAGCCGGCTCGCTCAAGGCCACGGTGACGGAATTTTTCACCAAACCGTCAGGCTCAAGCGGCCCGGCCTACCAGACAAACGTCAAGGAAACCTACGACGAGTTTCACGGCACATCCCAGACAATCGGCATATTGCTGGAACCATTTTCGTGGTTCCAGGCGGGTGCCTCGTGGACACCGGCCCACAAACTGGAGGCGGACCGCAAGGTTACCCAATTCGGGGTGAGCCTGAGGTCTCTGTCCAGCTACACGATGGTGATGCCCGACGAGTACCGTGCGGGTGCCCAACTGCGCCCCATCGGCAGATGGCGTCTGGGAGCCGATGCGTTTTTCCAGCCCTTCAGCGAGTTCACCGGGCCCGAGGAATGGATGGCCGACATGGAGGACGAATACGGTTTATCGGCCGGGCTGGAACGCATGAAGGGTTACAAGCGCCGGGGCGGCATGGGCAATCTGCCCATTCGCCTGGGAGTCAGCTACAAGCGTTGGGCCTACGGAGTGGGAGGGATCGACGACAAGGCGGCCTCGATCGAGGAAAAGACGGTCAGCATTGGGACCGGTTTCCCATTTCGCCAGAACCTGGGCGAACTCGACGTGGCCGTGTCCTACGGGGTTATCGGTGAACTGGAAAAAAACGGGCTGGAAAGTGAAATCTGGAGGCTGACCATTTCGGTGACGGGTCTGGAGCGGTGGTGGTAGCGACCATGACCGCCGGACTGTGTAGCAACTCAATCTCAGGGAGAGCGAACAATGCGTCGTGAATATGCAGCAGCAATATTTGTTCTGGTGATGGTGGCGGGTCTGGTTTCGGGCTGCAAGGACAAGGATGGTATGCCCCTGACCGATCTCGAAATCTTCATCACCCGGACTTCGGAGTTCGAGGGCCAGGCGCTGGAGGATACCCTGCGCCGGATTTCCGCGGGAGAAGCCCCCTACAACTCCTATGCGAATTTCATTCTCGGCAACCGGTTCTACGGCGTCGCCAACGATAGCGCGCGTTACGGAGGATGGTCCAATCCGGGAGCCCAGGCCCTGCTGGACAGCGCGGAGTTCTATTTTAACCTGGCCGTGGCCCAGGACAGCACTTTCATCGAACCGATGGTCAATCTCGGCTCGATCTGGGACGACCGCGCCGAGACCATGGGTGACCGCCAGCAGTACGACGAGAGGATCGCCCAGGCCGACAAGTTCTATACCATGGCCCTGGAAATCGACCCGACTGATGAAAAAGCCCGGTGCAACCTGGGGTCCCTCTACCTGCGCCAGCGGAGAACGGCCGAGGCCCTGGCGGAATTCAATAAGGCCCTCGAGTACAATCCCGAAAGCTCCCTGGCGCACTACAACCTCGCCATCATGTTCGCCGAGGCGAAGATCTATCGGGAAGCCCTGGCGGAATGGGAACTGGCTTCCAAATTCGATCCCGACGGTGATATCGGCGACCGCTCGCGGGAGAACATCAAGATCGTTAATGATCTGATGAACGCACCCATGCCGCCTATCGGCCAGTGACCTTTCCGCTGCCGATCCCCGCTTCGCTGCGCCGGGATCTGCCGCCCGGCACGGGAGTCCTTCTGGGGATCAGCGGCGGTGTGGACAGCGCGGTGACCCTGGCCCTGCTGCGGGCCCTGGAGTGCGATGTCCAGTGTGTCACCTTCAAGAACTTCTGCTACTCCGATGAAGATGCCTTTACCGACAAGTCGTGCTGCTCCCTGGAGGCCATCGATGACGCCCGTCGGCTGGCCCGGAGTTTTGACGTCCCTCACTGGGTGGGGGATGTCGAACAGACCTTCCGTGAAAACGTCATCGAACCTTTCGTGGCCGAGTATTCCCGGGCGCGCACACCCAATCCCTGCCTGGACTGCAACGGGGTGATCCGGTTCCCGGAACTGGTGAGGCTGGCCGACCGGCAGGGCTGCGCGTTTGCCGCCACCGGACATTACGCCCGGATTTCCGGGAGCAGGACCGGGGCCCGTCTGCTGCGGGGACTGGATCCCGGCAAGGACCAGTCCTATTTCCTGCACCGCATCGATAGCTCCCTGTTCAGCCGTCTGGTTTTTCCCCTGGGTTGGTATATCAAGACCCAGGTGCGCGAGGCCGCCCGGCAACTGGGCATTCGCGCAGCCGAAAAACGCGACAGCCAGGAGATCTGTTTTGTTCCGGACGGGGACCGTACCTTCCTGTTCGAGCAGATTTCCGACCGGGACAACAAGGCCCTTCTTCCCGGGGATATCGTTGATGGGACAGGGCGGGTGCTGGGACGCCACAAGGGTCTGATCCACTACACGGTGGGCCAGAGGAAAGGCCTGGGGGTGGCCGCGCCGGATCCGCTGTACGTTCTGGAACTCGACCCAACCGCGGGACGCCTGGTGGTCGGGCCGCGTCATGAACTGGAGACCCTGACCGTGTCGGGGGATGATTTCGTGGCCGCCGTTCCGGATTTTCCCGACCGCTGGGACCGGAATGATCCACGGTTCCGGAACACGGGTGAAAATGGTGATGTGGTCCTGAGCATCCGCCACCGCCACCCCGGCGCCCTGGTGGAACATTGGTCTCGCGAAGGCGACCGGATCCGCGTGGAACTTGCCGAGCCCGTGGATGGGGCAGCTCCCGGCCAGGGTCTTGTCCTGTACGCGGGCGACACCGTCCTGGGCGGGGCCAGGATTTCCCGGAACATCCGCTAGAAGTGGAAAGAGGAATTCCAATTTGATGAAAAAATTCGCGCGCAGGCTGTTGGTTTTCGCCGGGATCATCCTGCTGGTTCTGGTTTGTTTTGTCCTGGTGGTGCCGAGGCTTGTTTCCACCGGTACGATCACGGACCGGATCGTCAGGGAAGTTGCACGGGCCACGGGGGCGGAGGTCACTCTTGAAGAGGCCCGCGTCCAGTGGCGCGGAAATTGGCGCGTGACCCTCACCGAAGGATCCATCATCGGCACCGGGAAAGCCCTGGCCACGGCCACGGGATCGGTAACCGACCTGGAAACCTATGCCATCGCGGTGCGGGAATTGAGTGTGGTCGTGGCCCTGTGGCCCTTGTTGCAGAAAAAACTGGAGGTCCGGGCGATCGAGTTGGCCGGGCCCAGCCTGGTCGTCCAGTGGGACAAAGGTGAAACCGCCGTCGCGGAATACCGGCTGCGCCTGACGGATCTGGCAATGGGGATGGACAGGCCGGCGCCTGTTGCAGCGGGGCGGAGCCAGGCTGCGGGCGATCGAATCCCCGCTGACCTGGCCTTTTCCTTTTCCGTCACCGCCGACACCCTGATCCTGCAGGATGCCCCCTATACCAATCTCGATCTGAAGGGACGGTTCGCGGCGAAGATCCTGGAGGTGGCATCCATGTCGGCCCGCAGATCAACGGGCCGCGTGACCGGGAACCTGTCGGCCGACTTCACGGCCAATCCCTGGGGTCATCTGGTTTTTGAGGCCGAGGTGGCCGAAGTCCCGTCCGGAGCCCTTTTGGAACCCTGGTTGCCGGATGTAGCGCGCCGGCTGGATTGCGAATTGAACTCCGCAATATCCGGGGAATTCGATCTGAGGGATAATGCCGTGGTGTTGGGGACGCTAAACGTCCAGGGACGGGTTGATGGCGGCCCCGGTGTCCTGTATGCCGCCGATTGGCTGAGGGACGCCACTCCCTATCTGGGCGATCGGCAGGATCTGAAGGATGTCCGCTTCAGGGACCTGGGACATGAATTCGCCTTTGCCCGGGGGCGTTATCAGGTCCGGGAATTGACGCTCTCGGGTGGCGATACGGAATGGACGGGTAACGGCTGGCTCGATCTGGAGGGCAACCTTGCCCTGGGAATCGGCGTAAAACTCCCGCCGGGTTTTACTCCCGACCTGGGTAATTTTTCCTTTCTGGCCGAAAGCCTGCGGGATTCCGCCGGGAGGATAAATTTGCCGCTGAAGCTGACCGGCCAGTCGGTCCGTCCCACTGTGGGAGTGGACTTCTCCAGGTTGAGGCGGAAGTAGGGATCCGGTACGGTATCAGAATCGGCGATCGCCTTGACAAATGGAAACCCAAATAGTACCGTGCCTTTCCGCTGAAGGATTTGAGGCTTCACCCCGGGTGGTGGACCGGACGATCCCGAGGGAACTGGCATGATACCAATGGGATCCGAAAGGCCTTGGTCCTGAAATGGTCCAGATATCCGGAGGGCTAGTCCTAATTGGTAAGGCAGCGGTCTTGAAAACCGCCGGGTGAAAGCCCATGGGGGTTCGAGTCCCCCGCCCTCCGCCAGAATCCGGAGAGGTGGCCGAGTGGCTGAAGGCGCACGCCTGCTAAGCGTGTTTGGGGAAACTCAACGAGGGTTCGAATCCCTCCCTCTCCGCCATAAAATTGTTATATTGTGTCAGCGGATAGGCTGATATGGTTTGATCAGTGCGATCATCGAAAAGGTGCGCCCATAGCTCAACTGGATAGAGCGTCTGGCTACGGACCAGGAGGCTGGGGGTTCGAATCCTCCTGGGCGTACCACTTTTTGGCCCCGCGGTTTTCCGCGGGGCTTTTTTTTTGGAGGCTGGATTGAAACGGCTCTTTTATTCAATGGCCCTGATATCTTTGATATCCCTGGCGGGATCCACCGCGGCAGGGGCGGGTGGTATTTTTTTCAAGGCCCACGGGGGGATTTCCTCCATCAATCCCAACGATGTGAACGATGGTTTTGACCGGCTGAATGAAGATGCAGGCGGGCCCTTGCTGGATCATATCGGCTCGGCCCTGGACGCCGGCTTGTCGGTGGGATTCACCATTTCCTCTGAGTTGGAAATGGGTCTGGGGTATACGCGGCTGCGGGCGGGAAGCGAATTCTCACAGGATGGGTATCATTTGAAATTCGATCTTGCGGCCAATCTCTATGATGTATTTGTCGACTACCTGCCGGCCAACGGCAGGAAGGTCCGCTTCGGAGCGGGGGCCAACGCCGGCATGATTCAAAGCGCGGCGGCCTGGCAGTTCGATGATTCGGTGATGGGGGAAGAATGGGAGATACCCTTCGATGGATCCGGATTCCTGTTCTCCGGTTACGGTCTGGTCGAGGCGGAGGTGGCCGCCAACTGGTCCCTGTATGGACAAGCCGGTTTCCGGCACGCGGTAATCAACACGTTGAAGGTGGAGGGGGAGATTGTCCTCAATCCGGACAGCTTGGATGACAAACTGCGATTCAACTACAGCGGGTTTTTTCTGCGTGTAGGGATTAAATTTCAGCCATGACGGTCTGTTTATTGCAAAAAGAGTCGGGTTGGGCTGAAATAGGGGAACGATTGCCCCGAATTACTCGTTAACGGCACCCTGGTGGGTACGGAAGGATCACTTGTGGCCAGTTTTGCGTCGTTTTCTCCCAGAATCCTGTTGGGGTTCCTATTGTTCATGGGTTTTTCCGGGCTGACGGTGCCCGGCTCATGCGCGGCAGCCGATCCCAACCGGGAATACATTCCCTTGGACGAAATCACCCATGGCATGACCGGTTATGGCCTGACGGTGTTTCAGGGCTCCACCATCGACACCTTCGGCGTCAGGGTGGTGGGTGTGCAGGACAACATCCGCGCTGACGGCAGCCTGCTGATCGTGGAAATCAGCGGTCATGGGCTGGAACTGTCCAGCATCGCCCAGGGAATGAGCGGCAGCCCGATTTATCTCGATGGGCGTTTTGCGGGAGCGCTGGCCTTTGGCTGGGGTGGCGCCCTCAAACCCATCGCCGGTGTGACGCCGGCGGCGGAAATGCTGGCCCTGCCGACCCATCCGGCGACCGTCCAAAAAACCGAATCCCGGATGTCGGTCCCGGATCTGCGCAGCCTTCTGGTTGGCGGATCGACCAACCAGGAACTGGTTCGTGACCTGTTTCCCGGTCGGACTGATGAACGGGTCACCGATACGGCGGCCTCTGCCGATTTCCCTTCTCAGATGGTTTCTCAAGGCTGGCCCTCGCCCCGGGAAATGATCATGACCTTGCTGGCTGATCTGGTCCCCGAGGGCTCCGGAAGCCTGCCCGGCCCCGACAGCTGGATTGTCCAGCCCGTCGGCTTTGCCGGGGCTGCTGCCGGTGAGTCGGCTACCGAACCTTCGGCCGGACCGGCCTTTCGCCCCGGCAGCGCCTGCGCGATCCCGTTGATCACCGGGGACGCCAAACTGGGGGCCATAGGCACGGTCACCTGGGTGCGGAATGACCAGGTCCTCATGATGGGACATCCCTTCATGCAGAGGGGACCGGTGGACTGGCCCCTGGCCACGGCGAAAATCCTGACTGTTTTCCCCAGCCGCCAGATGTCGTTCAAAATCGGGTCCATCGGGCATATCGTCGGCACGGTTCACCACGATCAACGCGCGGGACTGTCCGGCCGGATCGGCCCCGCGCCCACCATGGTGCCCGTCAGCGTGGATCTGATACTTCCCTCGGACGGGGGCACCGAACAAAGGTCCTACGGATTCCAGGTAGTGAACGATCCCACCCTGGCGCCCACCCTCGTTTTCTGGTCGCTGTACAACTCGCTGCTGGCCACCGGTGACGACGCCAGCCTGCAGACGATGCGGTATCGGATTGAAACCGTGTGGGAAAGCCCCGCTTCGCTGGCGGCCGAACCCCTGGTTCTCGAAGGAGTGACCGCCGGTCCGGGCGGCGCCATGGGACTGGCCGGCGAATGGATGGCGCCTCTGAACATCCTTCTCAACAACCCCTACAGCGAAGCTCGGCTGATAGAGGTTCGGGCCCACCTCGAATTGACCAGACCCATGGCTACGGCCACCATCATCGGCGTGAGCGGTCCCCGCTCCCTGCCGGCGCCGGGAGACGAGGCGGTTTTCCAGGTGACCCTGCAGCCCCGGTTGGGGGAGAAGCAGGTTGTTGAAATCCCCCTGGTCCTGCCGGTGAACCTGGAGCCGGGCCCCTACCGGATCCTGGCCGCAAGCGCCGCGGAGTTGTTTTCTTTCGAAGCTCAGCGGGCCACCGGGCGATTCCAGGTGGCGAACCTGGGCAGTATCATCGATCTGTTGCGCACCGGCCGTTCCCGGGACACACTGGTGCTGGCACTGCTGGCGCCGGGCCGCAACAGGATCATCCTGGGACAGGAAATGCATAACCTGCCCGGAAGTGTTTCCCATCTGATCCAATCAGGCAATATGCAGGCACCCAGAACCCTGGCCGACTACGCGATTCGCACGGACCGATCAACGGATTGGGTGCTGAGCGGTCACGCTGTCCGGGCCCTGGTGCTGCCTGCCGCGACCGAACCCTTCCAGGAAGAAAGACGACCATGAGCTTAATCAGGAATATGGCGGGAAAGAAGGAACTGAGGAATGTCGTGCTGACCACGGCGCTGATGCTGGCGGCCTGTGGGGCCACCGATGTTCTGGGCGCCGGACCGGTGTTCTGGGACTGGCCGTCCGACAGACCCTTCGATGAGATGGAGCTCGAGGGCGCGGCCCTGGATCGGGAGGGCAATCTGGTGGCGGGATTGGCCGGCAAAACGTCGGGACCAGCGGGGCCCGAGGTCTTTTGGCGGATCATTTCCGACGGGCGGGGCGGCTATTACACCGGAACCGGGCATGGAGGGGAAATCCACCATACGACTTCCGGGGGAAAGAACCGGCTGGTGGCCCGTCTGGAGGGGACGGAGGTATTCAGCCTCCTGATGTTGCCCGACGGCGACCTTCTGGCCGGCTGCGGCCCCGAGGGACAGTTGTACAGGATTCAACCCGATGGCGAGTCCGCGCTGCTCGGAAGTGTGGAGGGCGGATATGCCTGGGCCATGGTCCCCGATCCGCGGGATGGGAAAATCTGGCTGGCCACCGGCAGCCCGGCGGCTGTCTACAGCTTCGATCCCGAATCCGGTGACCTGGCCAAAGCGGTGGAACTGCCCGCCCAGAACACCCTCGATATCACCTTCGACGGACAGGGAAACCTTTTGGTTTGTACCCAGGGACCCGGCTTGATCTACAGCCTGGATCCGCGCCGTCCGGATCAGCCCCGCCTCCTGTTCGAAGCAGCCCAGGATGAAGCGCGGCAATTCATCACCGGTCCGGACGACCTGATTTACATACTTGCCCTCAATACGGACGACTCCTCGCCGAATGGCGGCGGAATATCCGCAGGACCGGGAAATGGCGCGGCCCCTCCCATGTTGATGGCCCTGATGATGGATGGTATGGGTCCGGCCACACCTCGCGCGGCCTTGTACCGATTGGAGGCCGATGGTCTGGTCGTTCCCTGGTGGGTGGGGGATGTGGACCTGATGATCGCCGCCTGGAGCCAGCGTTGGGGTTGGCTCGGTGGGGGTCCCCTGGCGGATGATTCCGGCAGAACGATTCTTTACACCCTGACACCGCCTTCGGGAAATCACGCCGCGGCCGGTTGGCCCGGAGGGGATATCCTGGATCTTCTGGTGGAGCCCGACGGGTCGGACGATGAATCGATCATCGTCTGTCAGGCCCACCCCGGAAGCGTTACGATTTTGGGCAAAAGCGGGGATGCTCCCCGGCGGGCCCTGAGCCCTCCCCTGGACGGAGGCATCCCCGTTCACTGGGGACGGTTGAACTGGACCACGAACGAAGGCGACGGGAAATTGAAATGGGCCGTCCGCGGTGGCAACCGCTCCGAGCCCGACGACAGCTGGACCTCCTGGTCGGACAGTTGGACCGACCAGAACCGTGCCCTGCCCCTGGAACCGTGCCGGTTCCTCCAGTGGCGGGTGGAGTTTCCGTCCACCAGCGGAAAATCGGACCTGAGGCTGACTTCGGTTTCGATCAGCGCCTGGCAGGACAACCGGCCCCCGGTCATCGCCTCGTTTACCCTGGAGTATTTGAAGGATATCCACTTGGGGATGATGAACAACCACAACGAGAACGTCACCCAGACCTTTCGCAGCGGATTGCAGGCCGAATTCAGCCAAAACAGCGCCGATGATCGTTTGGCGGGGCCCGAACGGACCACCATGGGCCGCTCGGTACGGGTCTTTACCTGGGAAGGCAGCGATCCCAACGGCGACCGGGTACTCTACGATCTGGAATACCAGGGCGTCGGAGAGGCCGCCTGGCGGGAAATCCAGTCCGACAGAGCCGAATACCTGGGCAGTTGGGACACTTCCGAGGTGCCGGACGGCACGTATTACATCCGATTGACGGCAAGTGACAGTCCGGACAATCCAGGCGGTCTGGCCGCCACCACCAGCAGGACCCTCGGGCCCGTGATGGTGGACAATTCAGAACCGGAGATTTCCGGTTTCAAAACCTCCAGTTTGCCGGACGGATTCCAGGTGATCCTGACCGCCAGGGATGTCGACGGCGTTTTGGCCGGAGCCCAGCTGAGGCTTCCGGACGGCACCACTGAAAGATTGGATCCCGAGGATGGGATCTGTGACAGTCCCCGGGAAAAATTCAACGCCAAGGTCGTCTGGCCCCGGCCGGGCAAACCCTCCGGACCGTCTCCCTGGCGGATTCGGGTCGAAGTGCGGGATCTGGGTGGCAACGCGGCCTTTACGGAAGGTGAGGTCCCTTGAGCGATGGCGAACTTTTTGCGGCGTTCCGCACCCATGAGAGATGGATTGCCGAGGCGATGAAAGAAGCCCGGTTGGCCCGGGACAAGGGAGAGGTCCCCGTCGGAGCGTTGGTTGTCAGGGACGGGCAGGCCATCGGGCGTGGACACAACCAGGTGGAATCCCTCAACGATCCCACCGCTCACGCGGAAATCCTGGCCATCGGCGCAGCTGCCGGGCACGGTGAAGATTGGCGCCTGCCCGACACAACCCTGTATGTGACCCTCGAGCCCTGCACCATGTGCTGTGGTGCGATTCTGCTGGCCCGTGTCGGAACCGTGGTGTTCGGGGCCGCCGATCCGAGGGCCGGGGCGGTCGTTTCGACGGGCCGTCTTCTGGACGGTAATCCCTACCGCCAGCATGTTGAGGTAGTGGGCGGTATTTCCGCGGCGGAGTGCGGGGCCGTCCTGTCGGAGTTTTTCCAGTCCCGCCGGGATTGAATCCGGTTTCGGGCTGTGTTGATTTTCCCCATGACCGGTGCTATATTCCCCGCCTTGTTCAGGTGGAGAGGTGCGAGAGTGGCTTAATCGGCACGACTGGAAATCGTGTGTGCCGCAAGGTACCGAGGGTTCGAATCCCTCCCTCTCCGCCACCCGGATTTACGGCCGACCGGGAAAAAACGATAGCGGAGAGGTGCCGGAGTGGTTGAACGGGGCGGTCTCGAAAACCGTTGAACTCTTCGGAGTTCCCAGGGTTCGAATCCCTGCCTCTCCGCCAGTTATCGCCGCCGCAGGGCGGCTGGACCGGACGGCTGATATCTTGTGATTGATTTGGGGATGTAGCTCAGCTGGGAGAGCGCCTCGTTCGCAACGAGGAGGTCGGCGGTTCGAGCCCGCTCATCTCCACCATGACCGGAGGGTTCCCGCCTGGGGGGCCCGGGATATGATGGGTCAGGCCCGGCGTGACGCCGGAGCACTAATTCCGTCAGGACTGGAAAGTAGCAGCGGTACGTTACCTACGACGTGTGCGCCGTCAGCCTGGCCCACTTTTCTTTTTTCCCGGTTCCACACACCCTCGGCCAATTATCCAAAAAAACAAGGTCGGGCCCGGTCCCATCATATGGTAGATTCCGGGACAGGAGTGGACCCGGCGAAACACCGCCCGGTCCCCTTGGCTTATCCTTTACCTTGACCGGAGCAGCATGTCTTACCAAGCCCTGGCTCGCAAATACCGTCCGGAGACCTTTGCCCAGGTCGTGGGGCAGTCCCATGTGACGGGCACGCTGCGGGCCGCCATGCGCAAGGACAAACTCAGCCACGCCTACCTGTTTTCCGGACCGCGGGGTTGCGGCAAGACCACCGTGGCCCGCCTGTTGGCCAAGGCCATCAACTGTCTTGACAACCGCGAGGGTGATCCCTGCGGTGAATGCGAGACCTGCCTGGCCATCGCCCGCGGCAATTACCTGGATGTCCTGGAAATCGACGCGGCCAGCAACACGGGCGTGGACAACATTCGCGAACTGCGGGACATGGCGCAGTACTCACCCAGTGAGGGCAGCAGCCGGGTTTTCATCATCGACGAAGTGCACATGCTGTCCAAGGGCGCGTTCAACGCCTTGTTGAAAATCCTGGAAGAACCTCCGGCCCGCGTCTTTTTCTTTTTTGCCACCACCGAGCCCAACAAGATTCCGCGCACCATTCTGAGCCGGTGCCAGCGGTTCGATTTCCGCTTGTTGAGCCGGGATGAACTGGCCGGGCGGCTGACGGAGATCGCCGCCGCCGAAGGTGTGACCGTGGAAGCGACCGGGCTGCGGCTTCTGGTGTCCCTGGCCGAAGGCAGTATGCGGGATGGTCAGAGCCTGCTGGATCAGGTGATCGCCGGGGCTGACGGAACCATCGACGAGGCGGCCGTGGTGGCCGCGTTCGGCCTGGTCCGGTCCGAACTGTTCATCGAATTGAATGAAGCGATCATCGCCAAGGATCCTGCGCGTGCCATGCGGCTGGTCGACGATCTCGCCTCCAGCGGACAGAGTCTCGATGCCTTCGCCCGGGGTGTGGTGACGAATTTCCGGAATCTCATGCTGTTGAAGATCGATTCCGAACTCGCGCCCATGGTGGATCTTCCCGAAGACCAGGTTGCCTCCCTGGGTGGGCAGGCCGCGCACTTCCAGGAGCAGGATCTGCTGGCGCTGATCGACCGCGCCAGCCGGTATTTCGAAGTCATCCACCGCAGTACCCAACCCCGGATCCACCTGGAGGCCTCCCTGGTGGAGTACTGCCGGTTCGAGTCCCGGGTTCTTCTGGCTGATCTGGCGCGGCGTCTGGAAACCCTCGCGCCCGGCACCAGCGGCGGCGGACTGGCTGGCGGCGGTATTGCCCGGGACGCGAAACCGGCGCCGTCGCCGGGACCATCACGCGGGGTGTCCGCGCAACCCGCGGACAAGGGCCCTGCCCGGGGAGCATCCGCCCGCCCGGCCCGCCAGATACCTGCGCCGGACATGACCGCCGCCGACGCCGCGGTGCCCGGTTGGACGGATCTGATCGACTTGCTGATGAAGCAGAATCCCCGTCTGGGATCCTGTCTGATGAACGGGTTGCCCAGCCTCGTGGAGGGCGGCAAGCGCCTGAGGGTCTCCTTTGCCGAAGACAAGAAATTCCAGGTCACCAGTATCGAGGCCGAGTGCGCGACCATCGAGGACCAGATCAACAACCTCTGGGGACGGCGTTTGCGGGTGGAACTGGTGATGGGGGGAAATGGCCAGGTCGATGCCGTGAAGGAAGAAATCCGGCAGGAAGTGGCCCCCACGCACCGCGAAGAACTCGACAAGGCCTGCGCGAAGGACAAGTCCCTGGGTGATCTGGTGGACATGATGGGTGGGCAACCGTTGCCCGACAGCGAGCGCGAACGTTGGGATCCGGCTGATAAGTGATTGAACCAGTAAGGGAACGCGCGGACCGTGGGGTCCGCCTGAACCGTAAGCATAAAGGACCCGCAAAAGACCGCGGACTCCAGGAGGAAACATGGATATCAACAAGTTGATGAAGCAGGCCCAGCAGATGCAGGCCAAGATGGCCCAGGCCCAGTCGGAACTGGAAACAAAGGAAGTCAGCGCCGAGGTCGGCGGCGGGCAGATAAAGGTCGTCATGAACGGCAAACATCGCCTCAAAAGCATTGAAATCGCCCCGGAATCCCTGGATCCGAACGATATCGAGTTTCTGCAGGATCTGATCATCGCGGCGGTCAACGAGGGCGCCAAGAATGTCGACGCCATGGTGGAAAAGGAAATGGGATCCGTGACCGGCGGCATGAATCTGCCCGGTATGAATCTTCCCGGCATGGGTTGATGATGATTCCGAAGCGGGGCAATGGAGACGGCGGGGAATTCCAGTCCCCGGCTCTTGAACGTCTGGTCAAGAGCCTGAGCCGGCTGCCCGGTTTGGGGCGCAAGTCCGCCACCCGCTTGGCTTTGCACCTGATAGGCCACGAGGATGCCGCGGGTCCGGCCGAAGAACTCGTCGCCGCGGTTACCGAAGCCCGCAGTATGGTGACCAATTGCTCCTCATGCGGGGCCATTACCGAGGACGATCCCTGCCGGATCTGCCAGTCCGTTCACCGGGACAGGACCCAGGTCTGCATCGTCGCCAGTCCCATCGATATTCTGCCCTTTGAAAAAGCCGGGTTTTTCCGCGGCCGCTATTTTGTCATGGGCGGCCTGTTGTCCCCGTTGGATGGAGTAAGGGCCGAGGATCTGCCCTTTGACCGCTTGGCGGCCCGTCTGGAACAGGACGGTGTGACCGAAATGATCATCGCCCTGGACGCCAGCGTGGAGGGTGAAACCACCGCGCTGTATATTCAGCGGCTGTTCGAGGGTCGGAGCCTCACCCTGACGAGGCTGGCCACGGGAATCCCCGTCGGCGGCGCCCTGGCCTACATCGACGAAGTGACGCTCCAGCGGGCTTTCCAGTACCGCCGGGCTTTTTGAGCCCGTTTCAGGCCTTTTGCCGACCGGCAGTGGCCAAATCCCCTCAAATTGTTGAAATTCAGGGTTAAGTGGGCTCCCCCCGTGACGATACCTTGGGGGAGATAGTACTTGGTTTGCATATATCCATAGCCGGCTGGGCCGGCAGGAGATCGTTTCATGGTCAGAGCCGAATGGGCCATCTTCGAAGAAGACTACTGGGCCATCAACAATGTCCTGGAAGACCTGCTAAAGAGCAGTCGTTCGGGTTTTGTGATGCTGATCGACCGGACCGGTCAATTGATCAGCCAGTGCGGGCCTGACGTCGAATTCGATCTGACCAGTTTTGCCTCTCTTTGCGCGGCCGATTTCGAGGCCAACTACCAGCTTGCCAAATTGATCGGTGAAAAGGATTTCAGCACCCTGTTCCATCAGGGGGCCCAGGACAGTATGTACCTCGGCAAAATTGCCAAGGGCGTCGTCCTGGTGGTCCTGTTCAACAAGAGTACGACCCTGGGGCTGGTCAGATTACGTGTCAAGAGGGCGATGGAGGAGCTCGACGGCATCATCGAGGCCCTTTACGAGAAGCTGGAGTACCGCAACGAGGAATACGATGCCATCGATGAATCTTTCACTCTCGAAGTGGAAGCGGAAATAGACAGTCTGTTCGCTGACTGAGGCTGGGGGAACAACCCCCCAATCGGCAGGTCAAAAGGGGTAAGTCGTGTCTCTGATTAATTATTCGTCCCGGGAGATCAACTGCAAGGTCGTTTACTACGGCCCTGGTCTCGGAGGGAAAACAACCAACATCCAGTACGTCTACGAAAAGCTGGCGCCCGAAACCAAGGGCAAGCTGGTTACGTTGGCGACTGAGATGGACAGGACATTGTTTTTCGATTTCCTGCCCCTGGAACTGGGTGAGGTGAAAGGGTTCAAGACCCGCTTCCACCTTTACACTGTTCCCGGCCAGGTATACTACAATGCCAGCCGCAAGCTGATTCTGCGCGGTGTCGACGGCATCGTATTCGTGGCCGACAGCAGCGAGGCGCGCTTTGATGCCAACATCGAAGCCTTGTACAACCTGCACGAAAACCTCAAGGAATACAACTTGAGCCTGGACGAGATTCCTTTCGTCATCCAGTGGAACAAGCGGGATATGCCCGACGCCATTCCCGTGGATGAGCTCAACCAGGAACTCAATCCCGAGGGGTATGAAAATTTCGAGGCCGTGGCCGTCAACGGTGTGGGCGTTTTCGATACCCTGAAGTGCGTGGCCAAACAAGTGCTGCGCCAGCTGCAGACCGCCTGACCCCGGCGGCGAGTGGCCGATAGTTTTGCGACAGACCCCAGGGCGCGACGAAAGTCGCGCCCTTTCTGTTGCCGTCCAACGGACGACAAGTTAGGTTTTTCCCTCGGAAACTTTAT